>ULQF01018697.1_pt1 | contig 17404 bp, 9 predicted proteins | sample 1954211 | NCBI WGS metagenome assembly ULQF01 (sample SAMEA4835648, study PRJEB28245) | human gut metagenome | biome: gut microbiome; material: fecal sample | place: Denmark | collected 2008 | reverse complement strand
CCCGCCACTTCTTTGAGTTTTGCAAGCGGTCTTTGAATACCGTCGTATATGCCCTCGATAAGACCGGGGGCAAGCTCGACGGAAAGGGGCGCGCCCGTCGAATATACGTTTTCGCCGGGGCCGAGTCCGCTCGTTTCTTCATAAACCTGTATGGACGCGCGGTCGCCGCGAAGTTCTATAACTTCACCGATGAGTTTCTTTTCGCTCACGTGAACCACGTCGTACATTTTGCATTGGGACATGCCCTCTGCAACAATCAACGGTCCGGATACCTTTACGATTTTTCCAGTTTCCATTTTCGTCCTCTTATTTGTTCTCTTTGTCGAATAATATGTCTGCGCCTATCGCCTTTTCCACGTTGGCTTTTATGCCTGCAAGCCCCACGCCCTTGTTGCCCTCTGCCGACGGTATCGGCACGATGACGGGATATGGACGGGATTTGTAACGGTTGATAAGCGTTTCGGCTTGCAAAGCAACTTTTTCCGTAACGAAAATGACGGAATACTTCCTTGCAAGCGCATGAATAGTGTCTCTTGCCTGATACTCGTCGTCCACGCAGAAAACGTCAAGGCCGATTGCCTTGAATGCAAGCACGCTGTCTTTGTCACCGCACACTGCGATTGCATTGTCACGCATAGAGTTCACGCATCCTTTCTTTGATTATTTGCGGCGCAACGTGATTTTTCACGCCTGCCACGATGAGTTTTGCGATTTTAAGTTCGGTTTTTCTGCTCATATAGAAGGCTACGATAGGCGAGATTGAATACAAATCGTCCTTTTCTTCCTTCCACAGTTTGAGCAAAGCGTTGTCGCTTTTCGCTTCGAAAACAACGAGTTTTCCGCCTTCGTCGAGCGTCTTTACGTCCTCGAAATAGCAAGTTTGCTTGAACGGCGCGAGCAAATCGTCGCCATGGAATTCCCACACGCTTTCAAGCGTGGAAAGCGCAATCTTTCCGCCCTCGATAAAGCACTCTTCAAAAAACTCTACATCAAGATTAAGCCGTCTGGATCTCTCAAAAGAAGATATATTGAGGTAGTCTATTCTTTTTTCAAAATACTCTTTTGCGATCTTTCCGCTCTTCTTGCAAAGTTCGAGTTGATGTGCGTATTGAGTTTTGTCAACGTCTACGTCCAGTTTGTGCGCGCTTATTTCGCCGCTTGCAATTCCCTCTTGCGTTTTGAGAATAATCTCTTGCATTTGCCTAGGCAAAGCGGCAACTTCACCCGTTTCTATTGCGGTCTGCAACGCTTCGACTTCAAAAAGTCCGTTCGGGGCAAAAGTTTGAGCGTTTGTTCCCGCAACGTACGCTTTGAGCAAAATTTTGAGGTTGATATAATCGTTCTCGATCAAAAACGCATCAAGTGCGCCGCCCTCGTTCATTTCTTTCAGAAGAGCGACGTTTTCTTCTTCCGCACGCTTGAAAACGACGTCGAAGTTTTCGCCGTCCGTCCCGAAGCCGAGTTCGGCAAGAGCTCTCGACGCTTCCTTTGCGTCGGACGCGTCGAGAAGCCTCTGCACTCCTTGTTGAGTGAGAAGTTTGCTTTCTCTGCTTTTTATTTGGGCGTTTTGATACAGAAATTTGTATGACATATCAGCCGAAGATTTCCTTTGCTACGTTTGCTTCCGTTTGCTCTTTGAGAAGTGCGACTTCAATCTCGAAAGTGAAATTTTTGTCAACTCCGTTCTCGCTCAAAATCACGCCGCCGTCAAAATCGCCGAGCTTGTCCGAAAGAGTGAGGGAAATTCCCTTTTCTTTTGCGAATTGCGCAAGCAATTCTGTTGTGACGATATCCTTTTCTCTTTTGGATATAGTCACGACGTCGCCGTCCTTGGCGTTTTGAAGCATGGCAAAAATAAGCTCGGAATACGTGTCTTTGTCGAGGTTTCTCAAATTGTCCAACGTGCGCTCGTACACGACGTCCAAAACCTTTGTCTTTGCCGCGAGAGCGAGCTTTTTGGCGTCCAACTCTGCAACCGTTTTGGAGCGTGCTTCAACGTCGAAAACCATTTTGTCGGTTTCCGCCTTGAAATTGTACAAATACGCCTTGCACTCTTCTGCCACCGCAGAAATGACCTCGTCGGCTTTGGCGTTTGCCTCACCGATGATAGCATCCGCCCTCAGATGCGCGTCGGATATTATTTTTTCAACAATCGCTTCTTTGCTCATAAAAACTTTTATGCGATGAGTGCTGCGCTTGCAGTTGCTTCGAGGAGAGATTCAGTTGCGGGCATCATGACGCCGAGAAGAGAAACGAGAAGTGCCAAAACAGCGTAGGTTTCAACCATAACCGTCAAGATGATTGCTTTTCCGCTTTCTTCGGGACGCTTTGCAACGAGTGCGATACCGCTGCATGCGACTTTTGATTGATAAAGCGCACTTATCAAACCTACGATTGCCATAGGCAGGCACGCCGCCATCAAACCAAGACCGCCGCTGACGGAAATTCTTGCCACCTCGCCGAAAAGGTCGATTTTGACAAACACCAAGAACGCCACGAGCAAGCCGTAGATGCCTTGTGTGCCCGGCAAAAGTTGCAAGACCAAACATTTGGAAAACTTATCCGGATCCTCTGAAGTGACGCCTGCTGCGGCTTTACCTGCCGTTCCGACGCCGATTGCAGAACCGACGCCTGCCATTGCTGCCGCAAACACCGCGCCGATAATGGCGATCCAAGTCCCAAGTGTGAAATTACCCATATAACTACCTCCTACTTTTCCAAGTATGTGTATTTTGTTTTTGTTCCGAAAGGTACGAACACATGTCCGCAACCCTCGTAGAATTTGCCGAAAAATTCGATATATTGCAATCTGCAATTATGCACGTATGCGCCGAGCGTCGAAATGCCAATGTTGAAGATGTGCCCGACAAGGAATATCGGCACGCAGAGGATATATCCTATTGCAATCAGGTTTGTCGGGAACAATCCCAAAACAACCGAACATATTTGATTGACAACAAGCGCAACGACGCTTCCCGAAAGTCCCAAACCGAACAGACGTGCGTAAGAAAGAATATCCGAAAGGATGTTCACGCCGTCGTAAAGTTTGCCGAATCCCGTGAGGAAAGACGTGATTTTCTTTGCGCCTTTTTTGCCCCTCGTGTTGCCCACAACAAGCAAGAGTGCGCCGCCTGCCATAAGGCCTATGCCCGTCCATTTAAGTGCGGAGATTTGTTTGAAGAACAAAAGCGAGAGCGCAAACATAAGGATACCCGCAAAAATCAGATACCAAGTTCCGACCTCGAAAAATGCGTCGAGGGGACGTTTTTTGCGAATGAGGTTGATTGCGTTCATCAGCATACCAAACCAAATATGCACAAAACCGAGCGCAAAGGATATGCCGAGCAAAATCAGCGGCCCGTTGCCGTCAAGCGGTTTGACAAGTTGAAGTTTTTCAAGGAACGTGCCCGATATGTCAAGACCGAACCAACCGCCGAATATCGCGCCCCATACGATTGTGGATATACCGCCCATGCCGATGATGAGCAACAATCTGCCCTTGCCCGGAACGGGTTTTTTGATTGCATAGACGATAAATCCGCCAAGCGCAAGCAAAATGCCGTATGCCGCGTCGGCAATCATCATGCCGAAAAGCAAGAAATAGAAGAAGGACATGACGGGATTGGGATCGAGATCGGAGAAATAGTTGGGCGCGCTGTACATATTGGTGATGTCTTGATACGGCTCGACTATCTTGCTGTTTTTGACATAGGTAGGGACGATTTCGTCCTCTTTCGGCTCTTCAAACTCATAAACGACGGTGTCGCCCATCTCGTCAAGCAAAGTTTTCAACTCCTCCTCGAACTCGGCGGGATACCACGCCTCCATCACAAAACTGCGCTTTGTCGCCGCAAATCCGTCAAGCGCGGAGTATTTGTCGAGCTGAACGAGATAATAATCGTAAAGCGTCTTGAAATCGGCAATATACATCTCTTTTACGAGAGCGCGCGTCGTAAGTTCGAAAGTTTCCTCTTCGAGCTCGTCAAGTTTTTCTTTGTGTTTTACGATATTTTCAAGCGGCGTCATATCGTCGTTGACTGATGCGCGGACAAATTCAAGGGATTGAAGCTCGAAAGAAAGCGCGTCGGCAACGTCGTTTGTTGCAACGGCAATGACGGGTTGCGCTTTGCCTTCTTTCAAAAACTCGACGTAAACGCACTCGTTTTCCTCTTGATACTTTTGCAAGGCAAGCACGTTTTGCGACGGAATACAGCCCAAAAACACGGACGTTTTTTCTCCGTTTTTGTAGAAAGAATAGGGCTTGCGCAAAGAAGAATAGACTTTGTGCTCCTCGATTTCTTCCTTTATGCTTGCTTTTTGAGCCGCTATCTCTTTTTGTCTTAAATTGATTTCTTCAAGATCGGCAACGTTCGCCATAAGCTCGACTTCTTTTGTGTCGATGAGGTCAAAATCGTCAAAACTCATCCTCTCGATTTTGGCAAGGGGCGGAGTTTTGATTGGCGTATAAATGTAAGGGCGTTCGCTCTTTTCTGTCTCTTTTGCAAACTTTTCGGCAAGTTTCTTTTGTCCTCTCAAATAGGAGAATGCAAAATCTATCCTTGCAATTTGCGCCTTGATGCGCTCGCAAGATGCGGAATTGTCAAGTCGCACGGTATCGTCCATATCGTGCGTTTTTGCGATTTCAACGTTTTTGGTGCGTTGAAGCGCCTTGAACAATTTGTGCCTGTCCGACTTATGCGCGACGAGCACCAGTTTTTTCATTTCAACAATCATAATCCGATGATGCAGTCAAGTTTATTCTTCGATTGTTTCTTTTTTGCCACAGTATTTTTCAACGAGAGCGTTGCAAAGCTCGCTTGCCTTTTCGCTTGCGGCAAGGTTGTGGTCCATTGCAAGTTCGTCCGCGGATTTTTGTCCTTTTTTGAGGATTTCGTCGCGCTTTTTTTGCGCGTTTGCTTCCGCTTTGTCAAGCGCGACGCGTCTGTCGTCGCGGCATTGCAAAACAGTGGCTTTTTTCTGCTTCTCGGCATCGATTTCCGCCTGTTGCACGATTTGTTTAGCCTTGTTTTGCGCCTCGCTTACGATTTCGTCCGCTTGCGCTTCGGCTTCTCTTATCTCTTTCAAAACGTCGTCAATCATAACTCACCGTCCGTTTTCGATGTCGGAAATCATATCCAAACGTCTTTGATGTCTGCCGCCCTCGTAGGTTGCGGTGTACCATGCTTTGACAATGTCCTTCGCCTCGTCGGGAGAGATGACTCTTCCGCCCAAAGCGATGATATTTGCGTTGTTGTGGCGTTTTGTCATCTCTGCCATAAACGTGTTCGTGCACACTGCCGCGCGGATGCCCTTGACTTTGTTTGCGGCTATGGAAATGCCTATGCCCGTGCCGCACATAACGACGCCGAGGTCGCACCTTTTTTGTGCGACGGCGTTTGCGACTTTGAGTCCGTATTCGGGATAATCGACGGAATCGGTCGAGAAACAGCCGAAATCCACAACTTCCGCACCCAGCTTTTCCAGCTCTTCGACGACGGCGTCTTTAAGCACGAATCCGCCGTGGTCGCAACCGACAGCAACTTTTGTCATAGCAATCTCCAACTTATTTTATACTTGCAAATTATTATACCACTTGAATATTCAATTTACAAGTCTTAAATTAAAAGGTAGTTTATTAAAAACTCATTTAATATATAAGAGAAACGGTTGGAAAATTTGCCGATTGAGGCATATCGTACCATTTGTAAAACACACAAAAAAAGACGCGTTGCCGCGCCTTTTTTTGTGTAGTTAAATTGTGGCGTTATGCCAGCTTTTTAAGTTTTGATTTCTTGACGACAATCGTCACGACCGTTGCAACCACAATGAGCGTTACGATCACGACTGCCGCCACTATAACGTAAATCTTCCATGCGTCGAGTGATTGATGGTTGACGTCCACAAACACGATGCCGTTGACATAGTTTGCCGAATACGTCAATTTGCCGTCGTTGACCACATAATCGGTGAGTTTGGTAAGTCCGCCGTTTTCGTTGACATAGTAGATTGCAATTCCGTTCAGGTTCTTGACGCTTTCGGGGAGCGCAACCGTAACCGTCGTGGGCGTGTTTGAAAGCAGAACGAGTTGATCGTCAAGATAGAGGTTGACTCTGAGCACCGCCGCCACGCTTGCGTCTTTGACGCCTGCCTTTTGGCTCATTGCCGCAACGTATTGCTCAACCGCTTTCAGATAGGACATATCGCTTGCAAGAGCGTTGTTCGTCTTGATTTCCTTCACTTCGAGTCTGTTTGCGACAACGCCTTTGCCCTCGGTGATGTTGATTGACGAACCGTCGGAGGAAGCAAGGCTCTTTGCGGTGAGTTCGAGCACGCCGGTGCTGCTCATAAAGACGTAGTTGTCTTGGCTGAGCGTATCGTCCGAAAGCACGACCGCAAACGAATATTTGCCCGCACTCTTGATGCCTTCGAGACCGACAAGCTTGGTTTGACTCTTGTCGATTGCGATTGCAGGAGCGTTGCTTGCGCTTGCCATTGCCACTTCGTAGCCGACGGAATAGTTTTTGCCCTCAACGAAATCGCCTGTGAGTTTCATAACCGTCGAACCATCTATCATTTCTTCGCTCATTGCGTAGCCGTCCGAGCTGAACGTGACGTTTACGATTGCCCTGAGCACTTGAAGTTCTGCAACAGTGCTTGCCGCATTGTAGTTTTTGCCACATTCGCTTGCAAGGAATTTGTCGGTGAGCGCAACGATCACTCTGTACTTGCCCGCATTGACGACTTCGTTTGCGGAAATCGTAACGTATTTGCCGTCTTTGAGCACTTGATAGGTCAGCGTGAAGTCCGCGTTCTTGACAAGGTTGTACCCGTTTGTAAGGTTGTTGTAGCTGATTCTGTTTTCGCCGCCTGCGGTTGCGTACTCGTGCTTTGCGCCGTTGTAGTATTCGCTGACGTTTTGAGCACGAAGTCCGACGTCCGCCTTGTCGATGACGATGCTCTTCTTCACCGAACCGCTGTTCCACTCGATATAGTAGCCGTTTGCGTCTACATCTTTGCGCGCGACGAATTGACCGTTTGCGTTGATATAACGTCTGACTTTGACGATACCGCTATACGTACCGACGTTTATAGGATAGAGTTCGTTGCCCTCGTCGTCCACGAATATAACTTCGTCGGTTTCGAGTTCGCCTTGAACGACTTCGTGCAAACGATTGATACCGTTGCCCGTCTTGTCGATTGCGTAAGAATAGCTAAACTCGTTTTGAGTGTCGCTACCCACGCTCACGCCGGTGAGTTTGGGAAGAACGATTTCGAGCGTTGCCGTGTCGAATTTCGCATTTGTGCCGGCGATATCGAATATCGTTCTGATTTGTCCGTCGTTATCTCTTGAGGAGATCGTGTCGATGCCTGCCAAAACGACGTTGTAGTTTCTCACAATCGTATCGACGGCGTCGTAATCGTAATCGGACACCACGTAGAGCACGTAATGCTCGTAAGATTCGAGTTTGTCGGAAATCTTTGCAAGTTGGGTTGCAGGCGTGGTTACACCGGTGTTTTCGTTGTAAACGCCGAGTCTGACCGTCGGGAAGAAGTTTGTTCTGTCCTTTGCGAACAAGGTGTTGACCGATTGACCGCCGATGATGCCGTCGTTGCCGTTCTTGTCGAGATATCTCAATCCGACGTTGAAGAGAAGTTTGCCGTCCGCACTCATAACGTCGCCGTAATTTGCGCTGTATGCGTTTGAAACGGTGAGGACGTACAAGTTTTTCTTGACGACGGAAACTTTGCTCGTTGTGCCGTTTGCTTCCGAAACGCTGCCCTTGTCGGTGTAGACAGGCTTAAAGTCGTAGTTCTTTGCCCTGCCGCCCTTCAAGACGTAGGACGTGGACGTCGTGCCCGCTTCGGGAGTGGTTGCGGCAAATGATACGTATGCTTGCGGCAAGGTGGAAATTTTGTCGTTTGCACCCTCGCCCATACGAACGTATCCGCCGATTGCGCCTTCCGCCGCCTTGACGTATTTGCCGTCTGCAAGGTCGTAAGAAACGCCTGCAAGAAGCGTTGCATTGCTTGCGTCGAGTCCGGTTGCCGCAAGGAAGTCGGACATCGAGATATAGAATGCCGTATCGTTTGCAAATTGATTGTCAAGTGCGTATTCAACGCCGTCGTTGCCCACGAGTTTGTAGGTCACTTTGCCGGTGAATTTGCCGGTGGAAACACCGTATTCGGCCTCGTCGTCGGCAAGATACGCGTTGATGCTTCTTGCTTTGATTCTGCCGGAAAGCTTGACTTCGACACTTGTCTTTTCACCTGCTATGGTGTAGTTGTAAGCATCCGCGCCGGCGATACCGCTTGCCGTGAACACGACGTACTTTGCGGTTGCGTACGCGCTGTCGAATTTTGCCGAAACGTTTGCGATCGTCACGTCGTCACCGATGATGACGTTTGAAACCGCACTCGTTGAGAAGTTGAAATCGACGCCGACTTGACCGAAGAAGATATCCGTGCCGTCGTAGGTCTTTTCAAACGCGTCGGTGTCGGTTGCTCTTTCGATGCCGCTTGCTCTGATGGATGCGGTGCGTTGAGTGATTTTGCCTTGTGCGGGCAAATAGTTGATTGCGTCGACGAGTTTGCTCGTTTCGCCGGCATAATCGCTTGCAATCAAGTATGCGTCGACACCGTCAACCTTATAGAAACCGACGATTGCGTTTGCGTTTTGCGCTTCTTCAACGCTTGCCGTATCGTTTTTGAGGATGTATTTGTCGGTTGTTTCGAGTGCGTACCAGTACTCCGCAATTTCAGCCTCGGCAGGTTTTTCGTAGACGATCGTGCCGTCGGCCATGACGAACGCCAACGCCTTCTTACCTGCGATTTCGCTATTATTACTATATACTAATGTATAGTTATCATATTTTTCCTTAATATTTTGCAAGAGCAAGCCGTATGCCGTGCCGTCTTTCGCAATCACGTTGCCGTCTTTGTCGATAGCGACGTTCTTGTCGATGAAGTATGCGCCGTTCTTGGTTTGAATCGCGTAGAACTTCTTGTCGGCGTCGATCATGTTTTTGAACGTATAGGAAATATTGCTCTTTACGACCGCTTCGTCGCCGTTGTACTCTCTCGTGCCGAGATCTGCGCTCACAAGCACGGGGCGAGCCTCGATGTTGCCTGTAATCGTGCCTTTGTATTGAACGAGCTCGTAGTTGTCGATCGCTTCGAGAGCAAGATCGTATTGTTCTTGCGAAAGCGAATTTTTAATTTGAAGAGTTGCTACCGAAACGTCGATTGCGATGTTTTTGCCCGTTTGCTTTCTTGCAAAGTTGCCGCTTGCAACCACTTCGAGCAAATCGGAGTGCCCTGCGACAATTCTGCCGTCGGTGATGTTGATGGTTATGCTTGCGCTTGTCGTGCCGTCGTAAATCTTATCCTTGATGTCGAAGTCGTTGACGATGAGTTGGATTTGCTTTTTGCTCATGTTCACGGCGTCGATAAGTTCGAAATCGTCGATTGCGCCCACTTGCAAGGAGTTGATCTTGTTGTACTTGTCGTCGACTTTGCTGTATCTCGCACCTTCGAGAACGTAGTTTTTGAGGATATCGGTATCCGTGCCGTCGAATCTGACTTCGAGCCCGCTGACAAGGACGTTGTGTTTGCCGTTTGCACCGACGTTTTCATCCTCTGCGCCGTTCAACGAGAGCATGAAGGAAACTTTGCTTGCGTCATAGGAGAATTTTTTGAGTTCTTCTTCGAGGTTGGTTGCGTATTGCACGGACGTAAACGTACCGTTGACGTTGTCTGCAACCACGTTTGAAGTGCCGTCGTATGTCTTGTCGGCAAACTTCACGTTGGGCACGAGTCTTGCCTTGGAGATGACGACGCCGATGTCTGTGTATGCGGTGTTGAGCGCATCGACGTCCACGTAGTAGTTTTTGTCAAGAACGCTGTAACCCGAAACTCTTACGGAGTGCGTGCCGGCATTTGCGTTTGCGGCTTTACCTGCAAGTTTCAAACCTATGGTTTGAGCGGTGTCGCCTTCTGCAAGCGCACCTTGTGCGAACGTGTAAGTCATATCGACGTCCGTTTTCTTGTTGTAGTCGCGATCCACCGCGTCGAGAGTTTGGAAACTGCTTGTTCCGAGCACGCGTTGCTTGATGGACGCAGGCATATTTTTGAGCACGATTTTGATGCCTTTGCGATTGTTGTACATCGCGTTTTCGTCGATGACGATATCGGAGTTTTCGTAAATGCCGTCGCGCTTGATGTCAAACTCTTCGGGTTTGTCGATGACGAAGAACAACGCAACGTTGACGACGTAGTTGGAGTTGACTTCCGTACCCGTAAACGAATCGCTTTCCTCGGTGATGAGGAACTTGTCCGCGGTGATAAGCGACTTCGTACCCTCGCCCGACGCAAACGAAACGCTGCTTACGCCGAGGTCTTTGGTGTTGTCGTATTGTTTGGAGATCGTCACGTCGCTCTTGAGAAGCGCAATGATGCCTGCCGAAATGATGATGTTGCCTTTGCCGTCGATATTGTCGATATAGATGATCGTAACAAACGTGCTATCGTCTATTGCGACGGTATCCTTTGCCGAAGAGCCGTTGACTTGCGTCGAGTTGCCGTCGTTGACGAAATTTGCGATGCGGTAGTTGAGAGCTTGCGCACCGGAGAGCGAGAACGTGTCGAAAACGATGCTTCTAATGCCCTTTTCGGGGCTGTCGTAGTTTGCGTTTGCAACGAGAGTTACGTCATCGGTTGCAAGCACAAGATACGAGGACAAATCGTAAAGGTTTGCGCCGTTGTAGAACACGTCGGTCTTTCCGTCGTATGCTTTGCCGATACCGACGAAATACTTGGTTGAAAGGTCGATGCTCTTTTGCTCGATTGCAAGTTTTTGAGTTGAATCGACAGCCGCTTCAACCTTGAAGTTGGAGTTTTGAGTGCTGAACGGAGTGCCGACCGCAAAGCCGTAATATCTGCCGTCCGTGCCGTAGACAGTGCCGCTTGCGTCGGTTGCGCCGTCGTATCTGCTTGCAAAGCTCAAACGATTGCCGTTCTTGTCGAAGATTGCTCTTACGAACACGCCGTTGATTTGCGCAAGAATATCGTCGTATGCAACGTTTGCATAGCTGCCGTCTTTTGCGATTGCTTGTCCGCCGACGGATGCCACGTCAAAGCCGATGCCGTAAACACCGTCCTCTTCTCCGTACACTTTGGAGAGGTTTTGCGCGGTGGGTTTGACGACGATTGTCGCAGGATTGATGGTAACCGTAACCGGCTCGACGAACACTGCTTCTTCGAGTGCGGTTTCACCGTTGTAGAGTTTTGCTCCGCTTATGCTCAACACGCGCTTTCCGGCGTCGAGAATCGTGCCGTTTGCGACGTCAACGGACCACTTGACAGAGGTATATTCGCCGCTGGGAGTGCCTTGCAATTCAAATTTTTCGGAATCGAAAACGAGGGTGTTTTCGCCCCAAACGAATCCGTAAACAAACTCGAAGTTTACGCCGTCTTTGACTTTGACGACGATTGCGTTTTGTTTTGTAACGTACACGATATATTCCGCTCCGCTTGCGTCGAGCTCGATAACGACGTTGCCGTCGTCGAGCGTGCCGCCGAGCACGATTGCGTACTTATACACCGCAGAATAATCTTCTTCTTCCGTAAGCTCTGCGATTTGCGCGCCGAGAGAAAGTTTTGCACCGTTTGCAAACAACGCTTCGATTTGGCTTGCGACAACCATATCCTTTGCCGCAATCTTGTATGCCGGAGCGATTTTGCTTATTTCGCTTTCAACCGTCGTTCCGAACGGGAACACGCTTGATTGACCGCTCACGTCGAGTTTTACGATACGTTTTTCGATTGTGAATTTGTATTTTGTCGTTTGAACGACGATGGAATAGTTGCTGTCGATGTCGAACAAGGACGCGTCGGACGCAAAGTCGTATTGACCTACGCCCTCTGCCGACTCACGAGAGATGCTACCGCCTGCATAGAAGAGCGCGTAGCCGTCTGCCGTGGTATCGGTTACGGGTTTATATGCGCTGAAAACGTCGGCGACGATTTCGTTTGCGCTCTTGTAAAGTCCTGCAAATTGAGCGAGTTCGACGCCGAATCTGAATTCCGGATCGCTGTCGCCGAATGCTTTGCTTGCGCTCCATGCGTCGATGGTGACCTGACGTCTTGTGACGGTGTGAATTGCACTGTTGAACGTCACGTCGTAGTTGGTTGCCGCGGAGTAGTCGCTGCTTTGGTTGACGATTGCGTAGTTGCCGACTCTGTATGTTTCGCCGCTTGCAAGAGTAACGTCTTTAAGCACAAGGTTTACAAAGATGTTCTCGCTTGCCATTTGCGCTTTGTCGATGCCCGTAACGTCGAAGTCAAGCATTCCGAGCACGCTTGACGCAGGCTCGCCGAATTTGCTTGTGGAGGATTTGACGGTGATGACCGCTTTGCCCTTGATGACGTCGTAGCGAACGGGCGCGAACACTTGCTCGCCCGCATCGTTCGTTTCGAAGTCGCTCGTAACAAAGCTTTCGTCATCCTTGGGGATGTAAATTCTCACTCTGTAACTGCCGACTTTCGTGGGAACGAAGAACACGGGGTTGCCGTCCGAGTCGAGTTTTGCCTCGCTCGGATCCGTTGTCGTACCGCCCTCGTTGTTTTCGTAGAGCAAATTGTTGTCGCTATCAACGAAGCGATATACGAACGAGCTCTTTGCGCCCTCGTATCCCGAGATAACCACGGAAGATACGTCGGTGGGAGCCGCGGTGTAACCTACGCTGCTGTTGATGTAGTTGTAGGTGACGACTTTTCTTGCCGAAAGCTCGAATCTGTTGCTCTTTTCGAGATCGGTGAGGTTGTTGAAATCGTCAAGCGTCACTTGAAGCGTTTCGTAGCCGCTTGCGGTGATATATTGCGCGTTTTCGTTGCTTATGCCGCTCCAAACTTGGTTTTGCGTGTAGTTTTCAAGCAAGACGTTGCCGTTTTGCGTGAACTTGAAAGGCACGTAGGAATTTGCAAGACCGACGTTGAAGAGCAAGGTTTCGCCACGCTTGATTGTGGTCACGGCGACGCCTTCCGCATTGGTAAAGGTGAGGTTTGCAAAGCCGCTTTCAAGTTTTGCATTGCTTTTGACACTTGCCGAAACGCTGTAATTGTTTGCGTCCACAAGCACAAAATATCTGCTGAGTTCGGACACGTTGCCCGCCTGGTCTTCCGCCCAGACGTAGACAAGACGCATACCTGCGTTCAGATTTTGCATGAGTTGGAGAGTAAAATCTGTTGCGTCGCCGTCCAAAGCGTCGCCCGTAGCCATGATGTATCTGTCGAAACCGAGTTCTTTTTGAATGTCGATTGCGCTCTTATAGTTGTTTTCGACGTTTATATCCCTATACGCCAAAAGTTCCGTCAAGTTCTTCACCGCTTTGATGCCGTAGTGAATCTTGAGTCCGCTTGCGTAGTCGGTTGCCGTAATAGCGTCGTTGAAAGCGAGCATAACCGGCAAGTTGTAAGAGGTTGTAAACCAGTTTCTCGAAGACGGAAGCTTGTAGTTTTCAAACGTGGACAAATAACCCTCTTCGTCTTCAAACAAAGGAACCGTCGGTGCAATGCCGTCGATGAGGACTTTTATGCCGCCCTTCCAATCGTTGTTGATATATTCCACGGATTGCTCGTCTATGTCAATCGCATTTATCGAAGCATATTGTCCGCAGAACATCGAGAACGTCGATATCCACTTGAAAAACGCCGTCGCGGGAGTGGGTATAGTAAACGTAAACGTGCCGTTGCCGCCTTCGTCGACAGCATATGCGACGTTGACGTCTACGCCGTTGATATTGATCGTAATATCGTTGCTGACCGCCATCGTAGCCGCACCGCTTGCCGATGTGATATAGTTCGCTATGCCCGCAACGTAACTGTCGCCCTCGTAGTCGCCCATGCCGTTGACCACGATTGCGTGCATTGCGCCGTTTGCGTCCTCGAATCTGAACGTATAGCCGGAGAAACCGCCTGCGGTGAGCGTAAATTTGAGAGTTACGTCACCCGTTGCCCACTTGCCGTTTTCGCTTGCAAGTATGGTGGTTTGGACGCCGTTTTTGTCAAAGGAGTAATCGACGGTATATTCAGGTCTGTCGTAGTCCACCTTTGTGTAGAAGGACTTGACGCCGCCCTTGTTGCCTGCAAGGTCGAAGATATAGAAAGTAAATCTATAATATCCGTGTCCCGTCACGTTGTCGGTTATGCTTGCAGGGTTGCCCTGCTCACCGCCTCCGTACGCCTTGGCAACGCCGTTGGCAAAGTCGTATGTGAACGAGCTGATTTCACCATAGGCAATCGGATTGATGCCTGCCGCCTTCACTGCCGCATAGTCTGCAAATTGAGTGATTGCGATGTTGTTGAGCTCGGCAAGACTGTCCTCTCTGTTGACCGTATAGAACCAAATGTACGGAGAATAACCCGCCGCCGTATCGTCCTCGTTGATGTTGATGCTTCCGTCTGCAACAATTTTGTTTTGACGGAACCATGCCAAATCCGATGAACTTGATTTGATATAATTGTCAAGAGATACGTTCGTACCGCCGTTTACGCTGTCGTCGGGCGATGTGGTGTCGATGCCGGAAAACTCGATTCTCGACTTGTTTGAAATTCCGCCGTAATCCCCAACCGAAGTTTGCACCGTGCCGTTTGCGATCATATAAATCATGACGGCAACTCTGCCGCGATTGATATAATTGACTTTTGCGTATCCGACCACAACCGCCACGCCGTCGTCGTTTTCAACGGTGATAGCCTTTGTTTTGGCTCTGTCCGTCGCATCCCAGATGTTGAACGTCGTTTCGTTGACCGTAACGGTTTTTATACCCGAAGCGTATTGAAGGTGTGTGGAATCGTTTGTCTCTGAAGTTTGAAGTGTGCCGTCGGACGATATACCCGTGATCAATCTATCGCCCACGCCGATCGTTTTTGCCGCATCCGCGCCGTATTTCAAAATTGCGCTTTGGATCGAGCTTTCACCCGAATAGTTGTACATATCGACGTATTCGGTTTGTGCAAATTTATAATATGAATGATTTGCGCCGTCGGCAGAAATCTGTCCCAAACTTGCGTTGGTGTAAGATTGCATTTTGCCTGCGCCGTCGACGATGCTGTCAAGTTTGACGTTGTTTTTGATTGAATCGTAATAAACGGGAGCATTCTTTGCATCGGTAAGGTACGGAGCATAACCCGATCCGCTCGTGCCTTGTTGATAGCTGTTTTGAATGCCGTAAGTGGACGATGCGACGGGTGCCGCATTGTCGCCGAGCGTCAAAGACGCATTGTCCGTAAAGTTACCGTTGAACGTGATTGTAAACCTGACTTTAATATCATGCATCATTACCCAGTGATCGCCTTCTCCACCAAGTCCCTGGAGTGCCCAACCACACCCGAGCGCAAATCCGAGCCCGGGAGTGTCCTTTGTCAATGTAATTTTATTTGATGTACGCTGTTTATCGTCTTTATCACTGCTGTTTTGAAAACCGGCTACGAATCCGGTTTTATCTTGTCCGCTATCGGAAGAATTATTTCTTAAATCATATGATAATCCTGCAGTAAAACTTTTCCCATTAGGAACGCCTACTGCAGAAAAGAATATATTGTTAACTCTTGCTGCAAGATATGAACTCTCTTTGCTCGCACTTATGTTTGCGATAACTTCAGCCTCAACCTTAACATTGTCATTTTGTATCATTTGCGCGACAAAACCGCTGAGGTTAAAATTCATTGCGCCGTGAACTTCCGCGGCAGCCTGACCATTGCTTACACCCCAATACCAGTGGTTTGCATCGCCTACATGCGTATACATTGTTGTGTTACCCTTCAATTTGAAAATCTGATGATTTCCCGTTGAAGGAACAACCGTGTTGTAGGTTTCGGTAAATGTCCAGGTCTGTGTGTTTGCCGAAAGACCGGGATAACCGAAATGCGTACCTGTCAGTTCGCCGTTATCACCGAAAAATGAAGACGGTGAACCAAGCGTTGCATCATCATCTTTTTCTTGTTCCACGACAGTATACGCACTCGCAACTTGCGAATTATTTTTCGACAGCGCAAAAGCAAAGACCAGCGTGAAGCAAAGCGCAAGCACAAAGATTCTTGCAAGCGAGAGTAATTGTCTTGTTTTGTTGCCATTTCTCATAATATCCACCTCGGGTTTGGTGTTATGCGCGTGTACGCTCTCATAGCGCGTATGCGCACGCAAATTTTTATACATCTACAATATTACACAAAATCAAAATAAATGTCAATACCTAATTGTTCAAACGGCGCTGAGGCAACGGCAACACGCGGTTGCGTATTGCCGAGAGCCTCGCTTGTTCTCACAATCACTACCGCGCAGAAAATCTTTGCTATCAGTTCGAGCAGGGACAAAATCTCCTGCCACAATTTCGCAAGATTGTCTGCTTGGTGTTGGCGTGCCCTGCACGCAAGTGGAATATTCCAAATCTTCCTTTTGTCATTGCGAGGAGCAACGAATGTTGCGACGTGGCAATCCAGCGGAGCGAAATGCGCCTAACGGCTGGATTCCTCGGCGTTGCTCGGAATGACAAAAGGGATAATGCAATTCCGCATAGTGTCACGGCCGTGCTCCGACTACAACAAATTGTATTTCGACAAAATTTTTGCTTTTGCGCTTGAAATCGCAGCATTTTCAATGTAATATTGTGTATCGCATCCGCATCGGATATACAAGCAGGGCGCAAAAGTGAATTTTGCGATTTTTTGAGGGATTATGGAATACACTCAAGACGGTTTCGGTTCAAATCAATCTCTTGACAGCAAGGTGCAAAAACTTGTCATTCTTTTCGTATTCGACAAAATGGCAATCCCCCTTGCCGAAACCACCCTTTTGGACATCTGTTCATCCGACAACAACTGGCTTTCGTACATGGAGTGCAAGCAGTATTTGGCGGAACTTTTGGACACCAACCTCGTCTATCGCGTGCCAAAGAGCGATATGCTGGGCATCACGCAAGACGGCGTAAGCTGTTTGTCGCTGTTCTTCACAAAAATTCCCTCCTCCATTCGCGACGAAATCGTGGAGTACGCTCGCGAAAACCGCATGCGCTTCAAAAAACGCCAATCCTATTTTTGCGATTATTCCAAAAACGCGGACGGAACGTATACCGTCATTATGCGCATCAACAACGACATCACCACCCTTATGGAACTCAAACTCGTCGTCGCCAACCGCCAACTCGCAAAGTATCTTTACAAGAGTTGGGTGGACAAGGCTTCGACGACGTACTCTCTCATTTACGACAACTTGATAGAATAAGAGTGCGCCAAAGCGCGCCTAACTTTGTCAGAGGCGTTTTGTTCTTCCTCTGCAAAAGTGATGGGAAAGCACTATTATTGCAATGTCCCCCTTCCTCACGTGTTTCCCCTACCGCCGTTCCCCCTT
>ULQF01069687.1_pt1 | contig 17857 bp, 18 predicted proteins | sample 1954211 | NCBI WGS metagenome assembly ULQF01 (sample SAMEA4835648, study PRJEB28245) | human gut metagenome | biome: gut microbiome; material: fecal sample | place: Denmark | collected 2008 | reverse complement strand
CGAACAAGCCCCAGCCGAACAGTGTGAACAGCTTCACGGTAGCCTGCACCCATTCGAGATCGAATACTTCCGAGCCCATATTGCCCATCATCTCGAAGAAATCGGCAATCGCACCGTAGATGATCTCGTACAACCATTTGAGCATGGCGTTCCAAATCGCATCACCCACACCTGAACCGATGAAGTCAATCGTATCTCCGATGGCGCTGCCGATGCCTGAAATGATATCTCCTAACCAGTCAAACAAGGAGCCTCACCTCCGTTTCCTTTTGCTTGTGTTTCCGCTCTCATCATATGATCGACCAGATATACAGCGGTGCGGTGAGGGTGAAAATAAGGCAGGCGAAGAGGATACAGGGCGCGGATAGTGATAGGTAATCCCTTGAAGTTATCTCAGGATTTTCCCCCACTTCACACCGTACGTGAGAGTTTCCCCTCATACGGCGTTCCATCGTCAACAGTGATTAAAGTAATTTATACAATTTCAAAGACAAGCCTGTCCTAAATGCTTTCCAACCCTATGATTTTTCTGAGCTTGTTAACCTTTTCGAGTTGCTTATGGCTTAGATTGAGAATTGCCTTGTACCTCTCAATCGTTTCTTTCCTTGTGGCGTGTATCAGAATGTGAACGCTCGTATCCACAAGAATTAAATTGCCATAAGCGTCGCTACCGCCTTGTGCTTTGGGCTTTTCATGGTGGCAGTGTATCCTGTTCGCTTCCATTTGCATATTCAGAACAGCACATTTTCCTTGTTGGGCGCAATACAGCGACAGTCGGTTATCGTTGTACTCAATACTGCCGTCAGCAGGATGTCGCATAAGATAATACAGAATATTAACATTGACTTTTTCAAGCCGTTTGTGAATTTCTGCACGTCCTGCGGCTGTGTACTTGTTGATTATCCGCTTTTTATCCATAGGATTTTTATGCTGTACATAAGCAATCGGCACAATAGGCGTATTGCCCAAATACCGTATTTCCTTGCTTTTGGAGTAATGGATATACACAGGACTTTTCAAAGGTTTTGGAATGCTCTTTTTGAGTTGGTTTTCAAGTTTTCCTTTCACGGAATTTTTGACTAAGAAAGCTATTTCGGAAAAATCGCGGCTTACGTGCGTAGCAAATCTGTAATAGTTGTGCCAACCCATAACCAGTGAGTTATAACGGACTATCGTTTTCTTTTGTTCATCCGAACTGAGGTGCTTGATGTCCCTCACTGCTTCTACCGCTTGCTTTTTAATTCGTGCTTTTGACTTATCGGACATATGTGACTGCACGGCGTATTTTGCCTGTCCGTTTGCTTTCTTACCTTTGCGGACAACTTTCATCTTAAAGCCGAGGAATTCGGAATAATGCTTTTTCAAGTTCACAATTTTCGACTTATCAGGACTGATATCAAGACCTAATCGCTCTTTTAGCCAAGATTTTGTTGCGGTGAACATATTTACAGCATCTTTCCTGTATCGACAAAAGATTTTAAAATCATCTGCATATCGTACAATATAGCATTCTTTCAAGTTGGTATTACGCAATTCAGCATAGACATTGCTTTTGTCGGGCGTTCCGTTTCTCAGCGTTCTGCATTTATACGGGTATCTTGTAGGAATATTCTCCCATTGAGAAGCGACCCACCAATCCAATTCGTTAAGCACAATGTTGGATAACAGCGGTGAGATGATACCGCCTTGTGGCGTGCCTTTTTCGGGAAAGCCTATCCCTGCTACCTCCGCTTTCAGCATTACTGAAATGATAGAGAGTAACTTTTTATCACGTATGCCCAGCGTCCACATTTGCTTCAACAGCTTGCCGTGATTGACATTATCGAAAAATCCTTTGATATCAATATCAACGACATAGTGTAGGTGCTGTCCTTGCATAAACTTGTATGCTTGCGAAATTGCGTGTTCCACACCACGATTAGGGCGGAAACCGTTGCTTCGTTTGAAGAACTTTGCTTCACAAATCGGTTCTAACACCTGTAACACACATTGCTGTATCAGCCTGTCCATTATTGTCGGAATGCCAAGCGGACGAGTTTTTCCGTTGCTTTTCGGTATTTCCACTCTGCGGACAGCCTGTGGGACATAATAGTCCAGCCGTTTTTGCACATATCCGATTAGTTTTTCAGGCTCCCACTTTTCCAAATGGGTTATGGTTTTCTTGTCCACGCCTGCGGTCTTGCTCCCTGTGTTCTTCTTGATGTTGCGATAGGCAAGCAGTATATTCTGCGGACTGGTAATCAGCTCCATTAAGTTTTTGAACTTTTTGGAGTTTTCACTGTCTGCATACAGCCTGTCCAGCACCTCTTGAAAATCATAGTATTCAATGTTCCGCAAGGCGGAGATTTTCGGTAGCTTTGTCTTTGTCAAAGTCAGCATACCCCCTTTGCGAGAGTTTGCTTTTCTTAGTCATACTCGAACCTTCGATGGTTGTATATTTACTTGTTTTTACTGTTGACGACTTGAGCCTATCCCTCCACGGTTTGTTATCACCGCTTCACAGGTACTATGGCTCTGCTCTCAGTCAAATAAATACAGGTTATACAAAACTGCTTTCCCTGTAAACGCTTCACCGTGTGTAATCACTCCACGTTTCGACCTTTCCACGTTCCGATATTCCTATCATAAAATCTACCCTTAGGTGTCCCTCTAAGCCTGTATGCTGGGTACTGCCTGTAACAGTACAAGGTATTTCATAAATTCGAGTTTTACTTTACCTCACATACCCGCCGCTGTGGGCGTATGCACATTTCTATGCACCATTCGTATAGACTCCTTCATTCGGGTTGTTCGTCAGTGAACTCGCTACTTTTCACATTCTCACCATAGGTAGATGTAGACCTCCGGCATATAGGTAGCACAATCTGCCTCCAGACCGCTTTCCTCATTTGCATTTCTGCAATGGTAGGGCTACTCTCTGCCGACTTCAACGGGCCTTGCACAAACGGTATTCTTACCTATACCGAATGCACACCGTAGTATCAAGGCAGGCGTTTCGGGGCGTTACTCCGTCATTCCACCTGTCGGAATATCAGTTCTCCAAGAACTGCGTTTTTATGATGAAAGCTCCTTTCAATCTTTCATATATTACGCAACTTGTGCCTAACCTTTTCAGTTAGAAACGTGTCGCACCGAACTCAAACTGCCCGTGCTTTCTGTAGTCGAAATATGCCGTGCCGACCTTCACGAAGAAAAGGATGGCGAGGATCATATCGCAGACGGGAAAGACCACATTGTTGACCACGGTCTGAATCTGTCCTTTGGCGGCATTCCATGTGTTCTCGATCGCTCCCGCCACATCGCCCGCCGCAAATGCGGTCATGGAGAAGGCCGATACAAGGACGGTCACAAGCAGAAGCGAAAGCATAATTCTCATCGTTTTCTTTTTCATAGGATTCATAAGCGGTTACCTCCGATCACTTTTTGAATTTCATTTTCGGTTATCTTTCGAATGCGGATATTGAGGTTTTTGCAGAACTGCAGCTCGTTTTTCATGCCGTCTGTGACGGTATCTCCGAACAGCCACAGCTCGTCGCAGAACCACAGAAGCGACAGTCCCGCCGCAAGCCCGATTTCACGGTCTTTCGGGTCGTTATCGTCAAGACATTCCGCATAGAAATGCGGCACGACCGGAGCCGTGCCGCACCTCAGTGCGTATTCGGTATATGTCTTGACCTTCTTGAGATTGCTCTCAACATTCCCACCGAGGGGAGCGCAGACATACACCTTGCGCATCATTCGTCATCCTCATCCTTTCGGGATTTCACACGGATAATGATGACCGCCACAAGACCGCCGAGCGCCACAGCGCCGAGTCCGATCCAGAAGCCGAGGTTGGAGTTATCTCCCGTCTGCGGATTGTCCGGTGTGGGCGGCGTGATTTTCACTGTCTGCCCTTCGTCCTTCAGATCCGCATGGGCGGCGATCTCTGTACCGTCACGGTAGAGGGTTTCGAATACCACGATCTCGGTAGCAGTTTTAAGCCCGGAAGCGTCGAATACGAATGTGATATTGATCTCGCCGTCCGGCTTGTCGGGCTTGAAGGTGAAGGAGCTGCGAATTTCCTTGCCGTCCGCAAGGAGCGGTTCTCCGGTGGCCTTGTTCATCAGCACGCCCTTGACCGCATATTCCTTGCCGGGGGTGAGATTTTTGTAGGAGACAATATCCTCAATTTTCACTCTACCGCTTGCGGTGACTTCCTTTTTGCCGTCCACCGTCGCTTTTGTGCCGATTTCGGGGACTTTTATCTTTACGGTCTGCCCATTATCATTGATATCCGCATGAACGGCAAGCTCTTTGCCGTCCTTATACAGCGTTTCAAAAACCACAAGGCTTGTGTTTTCCTTGATGAGCCTTGATTCGAAGGTAAAGGATACCGTAACCGTTCCGTTCGGAGTTTCGGGCGTGAAGACGGTTTCGGCTGTTACAGCTTCGCCGTTTTCGGTAAAGGCTTTGCCCGTGTTCTTATCCATAAGCACACCTTTGAGTACATACTCCTTGCCGGGGATGAGGTGGTTGTAGGATACGGTATCGGTCAGCGTGAACACCTCGGTTGCACAGATTTCCTTCTCGCTGTCAACCGCAGCGTTGGTCTTGATTTCGGGGATGCGGTCATTGACGACCGTAATGCCGATGGTCTGTCCGTTCTCACCGATGCGAACGGGATAGATTTCCTCATTGGCAAGGTAACCGTCCGCAGGCTGCAGCTCTTTAATGAGCCAATTGCCGTAGGGGACATTTTCAAAGACAAAGATGCCGTCCTCGCCGGATTCGGCGGTAAGGAGTGCGTTCTCGGCGGTAAACTCGGTTTCGTTACTGCGGAAGAGTCCGAACTTTGCGCCGACGATAGGCTTCTCGGTTTCACGGTCGATTTTCAGCCCCTTGACCGAGCCGTAGAGGATGTCATTCTTGATGGCTTCGCCGCCGTTTGCCTTGATCTCTACAAGGACGGTATCCTGTCCGGCGTACTCAAATGTCACGGGGTACTTTTCGTCCGAGAGGATATAGTGGCTGTCGGCTGCGATTTCCTTTACATACAGCTTTGCGCCTACAGGAATATCCGTCTTGAATGCGATGTTGCCGTTTTCATTGCAGTTTGCAATTTCGAGCAGACCGTCCTTCGGAATGACCGAACCGTCTGCGGCGGTCAGATCCTCGGCCGCATAGAGTCCGAACTGCACCGAGAGGATTTCTCCGTTATTCCCGATGCCGAAGGTTTCGTCCTTGCCGAGAATTTTGGAGAGCGACACCTCTGCCTTTTGGCGTTCGTTATAGAACTCGGCGGAGGTTTCGGTAAGCTTTACGGTTTCGCCTGCATAGGTCAGTTCAACCGACTTTGCCTCATCGTTCAGTACCATGCCGTAAGGTGCTTTTGTTTCTCTGACCGTATATTTACCAAGATACAACGGTTTGCTTGCGGCGCTGCCGTTTTCATCGGTGGTTACGGTATCGACAACCGCACCCTTGGCATAGCGGAGTGTGCCGTCCGGCGTGATAATGTCCTCGGCGGCGGTGATTTCATAGGTTGCCCCTGCGAGGTTTTTATCTGCAAACACAAGGCTGTATACGCCGTCCGTTTCCACAGCGGAGAAGAAGACCTCGCCGCTTTTTGAGATGTTGACGATACCTTTTTGCGGCATATTGTGCTTTTCTACGGTTACGACCGTCTTGCTGCCGTCCACCTTGAATGCGATGGGAGCGGAGTCGAGAACATATCCGTAAGCCGTACACTGCTCGATGATCTCATAGTTACCGTAGGACAGCTTTTCGGGCATCATGAGCTTGCCCGTTACATCGGTGTAATAGGTGTCGATGTCCACAGGCGTCGGGTAGTTGATATGCTGCACGATATATTCGCCCGTGTCGGTGTTACGCACCTTAAAGCCAATGCCGGAGGCAGGGATAATTTTACCCGTTTCGGCGTCCTTTTTAACAATTTCAATGAGTGCCTCAAAGGTTGCGTTATTGATGAGGAAACGATATACCCGTCCGTCCTCGCTGACGAATACCGTAAACGGCGCAAGCAATTCCTTGCCCTCCCAGCCCTTGGTCTGCTTCACGGTATATTCGCCGTAAGGCAGATCCTTGGTTTCGGCAAAGCCGTTCTCATCGCACACAAGGATATCTCGCTCGGTTTCCTTGGCATTTTCATAGCTGCCCGCCGCTTCCAGATACACCTTAAACTCCGCACCTTTTTCGGGTGTTTCGATTTTTGTGCTGCCGTCGTCGCAGTGTTTGATGATAGCGACCTTGCCCTTGATAACATCTTCGAGGGAGTCGAGAGGCTTTGCAAGATTGTATTCAACGGTATACAGCTTGGCCTCCGCACCGATATGCTGACTCTCGGTATTGAGCAGGTATCCCTCGGACGGGCTGATTTCTTTCAGCGACCAATCATCGCCGCAGATATACCACTTGGTAGTAAACTGCCCCTTGGCGTCGGTGGTGTAGGTGTCGATGAGCTGATTGCCTTTATAGATGCCGTACACAGCACCTGCGAGGGAGGCGTTGCCCTGCGGCAGACCCTTTTCGCTGTCACTCTTGGTTACGGTGACATTGAACTTCTTGAGGACATTGTCAAAGGACTTGTTCGTAACCTTATTCCACTCGATTGCGGCAGTCTGCTTTTCGGGTACGACATAGCGAGTCGGAGTGTCGACTTCTTCGAGGGTATATCCCGTGCCAATCAGCACATCCTTGAATTTTGCAACGCCGTTTTTGTCGGTCACAGCATACTCGTTGACCTCAATGCCGGAGATCGATGTTCCGTAGAGGCGGAACTTCATGCCCTCGACCAAGCTGTCCTCGGCGGTCTTTTTGACGGTGAGGTCGCCGCGGCGGAGCTTGTTGCTGAAATTGACGGTAGACACCTGACCGCTGACTACGGTGACGCGGCGTGTTTCCTGCGGCACATATTTGTCATATTCGGCTTCTGTTACGGTGTACACGCCGGGGCGAAGGTTGTCCACCTGAATGACGCCGCCGTTTGCGGTTTTCACAGTCTGATCTACACCTTCGCCCTGAATGCGGAAGGTAATGCCGTCCACCTTGCCGTCCTCGCTAACCTTGACGATCTTTGCGCTTCCGGCAGCGGTACGCACTTTTAGATATGCCGGCACGGGGTCGTTGTCGGCGGGAACGCCGGAGACCATATCCTGATTGGCGTTTTCCTTGCCGGGTACGGACCAGATCAGAAAGCCGGTGGACATATCCGTGGAGGGAACGCGGCGGTTGAGCTTGACAGTTACTTCGTCATTCAGCGGCTTTACGGAAGAAACGGTCAGCGTATTGCCGTTAACCGATACCGAAGCACCGTCGCTTACCGTCACGGGATAGTTTTGCAGCACACGGTTGGTATCGGTCAGCGTTACCGTATATCTGCCGCCGCTGTAGTCCATCTCAAAGGTCTTTGCCGCGCTTGCGGTATAAGCCGTAAAGCTCGGTCGGGTGTAATGGGTCGCCATATCCGAGAGGATGCCGTCGTAATAGGCTTTCAGATATTTGTTCCGCGTATACTGCTCGGTCATCGTGCCGCTGTATCCGCTCATGGGATAGGTCTTGTCGTTCAGTGCCGTAGCCGAGCTGCGAAAGCCCATGGTGATCTGCCACACGATGAGCTGGGTTGCGGCATAGCAGGCGTTGGCGTCCTTTGAGGTCTGCAGGCCTACGCGGTTCGGGTATCCGTAGGTCAGCGCAAGCCTGAGAAGATCCTTTTGGTTTTCGGTCAGCAGCGCATATTTATTGCCGTGGTTCGGGTTTTCCGAGGCGGAATACTGCGTGTTGTCGGGCAGCGGAATACCGCGCTCAATGCAAAAGCAGTAGACATAGTCCCGACCGTATTCCCAATCGGCTTTGGAGCCGGTCAGCCCCTTGCGCTTGGCGGTGTAGTCATGCATTTTGCTGAGATACGGGCTGAAGCCCTTATTGAAATAGATGTCGTCTGCAGCCCTCAGCCCGTAGGCGGCGGAGAAGGTGTTTCCTTCCTCGTCGGTCAGCGTATAGTCCCAGCTTACATGACAGTCGGTGAGATCCATCGTTACGCCGCTTGCCGCAGATGCGGTCAGCGGCAGCATGGTGGTGAGCAGCATGACGGCGGCAAGAAGCACCGTCATCCCGCGCTTACATTTTTTGAACATGAAAATTCCTCCGTTCGATTTTTTGAGTAAAAAAAGAATGCCGCGGTTTTCACGGCATTCGGATTAGAGTATTTTATTGTATTATCCGTATATGACGGCATAGGCGATGCCGCCGTCGATCTCGAGCTGCACCACACGGTAGAGTACGCTGTCGGCAGTCACGCCGTTTGCGGGATCGGTGCCGGATTTGTAGATGAGATCGACATGGTGCTTGAGGGTCTTGATCGTACCGTCCACACCGTCGCGGCTGATACGGGGTGTTCCCATCCAGCCCACATCCCAGCCGAATTCCAAGCTGTCCGACCACTCGAAGGTAAAACCCTTTGCCTTGTAGCTTTCGGCATAAGCCTTAACCTCGGACACGACGCGTGTATGGTCGGCTTCGGTGAAGCCCTTGGGCGGCTGTATTTCGGCAGGCGGTTCGGTTTCCGGCTTTGTTTCAGTCGGAGGCGTTGTTGGCGCAGTCGTTTCGGCAGGTCTGCTCTCCGGCGGTGCGGTCGGCTGCGGCTCGGTTGCTTCCGGCGGTTCGCTCTGCTTTGGTGCTTGCGTCGGCGGTACAGTTTCCGCCTTGTCAGCACTTCCCGCAGGCTTTCGGGTTTCCGCTGCGGTGCCGCTTTCGGCAGGAGCAGAACTTTCCGCTTTTTCTTTTTCTGCCGTTGCTTCGGTTTTGTTTTCGATGTCGGCAGGGAGAGCGGTATCAACGGTGGTTTCGGGTGTGAAGTCCGTCACCGTTTCGGTTATACGGCTGTCCGCTGCCGTGCCGCTGTCGGGCGTTGCTTTGTTTGCATTACATCCCGCAAGGGCGAGTATCATCAGTCCTGCAAGGAGGACTGCGGGCATTTTCCGTTTCGTCATCATGATCACCTCTACTTACACAATACCGAAAAACTCGCAAAAGTCCAGCGAAATCGAAAAGTTTCGAGAAAAAGTTACATACTTTGTGCCGGACTTTCGTCCTCATCGGGTAATTCATCCTCGGATTCCTCCAGAACTTCACGGTAAGCGCCGAGGACGGCGTCGTTAAGACTCTGTCTTGCCTCATCGGTGAGGGCGAAGGCAATGTCGGAATATTTTGTTTCGCCGCTGCCGGTTTTGTAGGAGCGAAAAGGCATCCGGGCAAACATTCCTTTCTGACCGTCCACCACGGCGATGTCCTTAATAACGAACGCACCGCCGATATTCACGCTGGCATAGGCTTTGACCGTCGCGTCCTCACGCTCGATCATGCGGTCGATTTTAGCGTTGACATGGATTTTGGATTTCGTTGCGTTATTGGTTTTCTTGGTTGCCATAGTTAATTCCTCCTGATTACATATTCATTGTCATGCCGCCGTCATCCACAGGTTCGTCGGCAGACTCATCGGGTTCGAGATATTTTTGTGTGTTTTCTTGTGCCCATTCGGGGACAAATTCCTCTTTAAGTGCGCCTATAAAGTCGGTGCGGCGGTAATAACCTTTTTCTCCGTCCGACACATGAAAGCCAAACACCTTTGTGCCGATGGAATTCGGTCGACATCCGTTGCCGTGTTCGGCATAAAAGAGCTGATCCTGCGGCGTCTTACATTCGTCCTTTAGAATTGACGGATCTAAAACCACTATCCGGTCGGTATAGTCGACCTGACTGCCGCTTTCGCAGTGACGGCCGTCAAACAATCCGAGCTTATCCCACAGCCGCCTTGCATCGGCAACGAATAGATTGACGAGCCCCGGATGGCTGCGGACATGGTATTGCCATGCGTTTTCCTTATCCATAACGGAAAAGCGCCTTGCCCAATTCTTGTTGTCCTCGGAATATCTCCCGTCATGCGTTCCTTGGCGCACGGTGGCGGCGAGAACGAAATTAACACGGTCAAAGCCATATCGGTCGATGATCTCCTGGGCGCAGGAATTAAGGCGCTGACCGTCATAGTGTTCGTCAATGGCTCTCTCGATAGCACGAGCGCAGTCGCAGTTTTCGAGGTAGCTCTCACGCCATTCGTCCTTTTCATCCCATTCCGCAGCTTCCTTGAGGGAATAGAGATACAACGGCTTATGCTCCGGCATTGTGTCCACCTGCTTTCTGTTCTGCCCATTTGACGGATAGATGCACGAGCGCCACACGCTGCTGTTCAGCAGAGAGGCTGTCGAGGAAATCCTCAAGTGTCATCTCGGTTTCCTTGTCGGCTGTCTTGGCACCGGAGCAGTTATCGCAAATCTTTTCACGCTTGACGGTGACAGTTCTGCCGTCCGGTGATTCGGTGAAGGACAGCACATCGTTATAGGTGAAGCCCACACGCTGCCGGATCTCAAACGGGATAGTGATGCGCCCTCTTTTACCAAGGACACGGTATAGCTTTGTCATATCAGTTCGCCTCGCTTTCGTCAAATTATCGCTGCAAGGACAGTCCTCGCAGTCGCCGTCACAGTCAATGTCGGCAATGGGACAGTTTTCGCAATCGCCGTCACAGACGATGTCCTTCGGATCGTCGATGTTTTCAATGACGATCTTATGTCCGTCTGCGTACATCTGCATGGGATCACCCTCGAACACTCCGGCTTCGAGGAACAGCTCGGCAGGCACGGGAAGCATAATGATTTCGGTTTTCATCTTTTTATTCTGCATACGATGTTCTCCTTTAATATTTTTTCGTAGTCGAGTGGTTTGTCGATGGAATCGAACAAGGTGAGCTGGTGCGGCTGCTGCCGTTCACGCTCAAAGAGGTCATAATTGGCTACGAGCAGTTCGGGGAATTCTTTGCCCGCCTCATATTTCTGCGCCATGCTATGCACCCGTTTGAAGTCAAAAAAGTTATATTCCTTATATAACTCTCGAATCTCCGGGCAGTCATTATAGGACAGCAGAAATTTGCCTTTCATACCCGCAAGGGCATGGTAGAGCCGCAGATGATCCTCCCATGTGAAGCCGCAGTCATACACATATTCACTTGTGAAGTACGGCGGATCGCAGTAGGTGAAGGTAGTCGGGCGGTCATAGTGCTTTATGAGGATTTCGAAATCTTGGTTTTCGATAACCACATTCTCACACCGCATGGCAAAGTCCTGCACGAGTGCAAACAGCGTTCTGAGTGAAAACGGCTGACAGGCGAAGGACTTGCATCCGCTGGAATAACTGTAACGGATGAGTTTTAGGAACATGGCAGCCCTGCGCAGATCGTGGTCATTTCTTGCCGCCGAATACAGCGTCCGCACTTCCTTTGCGGTCACTTCGGGCAGCATTATTTCCGTAAGATCAAGCTGTGCTTTTAGGTAGTCCTCGGTGAATTCCTCTTTTTCGAAGAACTTTTTTAAGATCGCAAAATCGTCACGGGAATTCAGGCTTAAAAAGCCGAGCTCACGGATGAACTCCATCGGACGGTCACGCATACAGCGGAACAGATTGACGAGGTTGTGGTTGTAATCGTTGAACACCTCGAATTTGTCCGGTACGGGTTTTCCCAGCAGTACCGCACCGGAGCCGCCGAACGGCTCAACATAGCGGTCATAGCCGAGCGGAAAAAGGGCGTACAGGATATGGAGGATAGAGGTTTTGTTGCCTATCCATGTTACGGGGGATTTAATATTGATCACCTCACTTTTCGGAGGCGGTCAACCGTTATAAAGAAAAAGCGGCGGTATCTTTCGTCTTTATAACGATTGATACCGCCGTGGATTGATTGCTTATTCTGTTTTGGTTCTTTCTTTGGAGCGGAGCCTGCGTATCTCGTCCTCATAGTCATTGATGCGGTTGATCTGCATACAACCGAGGATACAAAAACTGACGCACCCGCCGAGGAGCAGGCCGATAATGAGCATTGCGATTTCCATTTACATTCCTCCCATAGTTATGCTTTCGTCCTCATCGGGAAACAGCTCGGCGGTTCGGACAGCGTCCTCGCCGAGCCCTTGGAGCAGATGATTGAAATCCTCAATGTCGCAGCAGGAGCGGATACCGTAATCGGCGCACAGATCTCTGTAATAACCGAGTTCCATGCCATCTCTGTCCATAAGGAGGTTTTCATTGAGTTCGAGCCATGCCTTTTGCTTTTCCCAACATACGCAAAGCGAGGTCGGGAAACCTCCTGTTTGGTCGCACTGAAAATCCGGCGAAGTATATACCTCGCCGGATGCGTAAAGCTCTGCGGTTTTCTTTTGCAGATCGTCATAGGTCATAAGCGCATACCCATCCCTTCGTCCTCGTCCTCGGATTCCTCGCCGCCGGTGATATTAACATATTCGCCGATAATGCAGAGAGCTTCGTCATAGCTGCCGCACTCATGAATGCGGCCGGTCATTTCCGTTGCCTGTTCCGCAAGTCCGTTATGGCGGAGTGTACGGGCGGCAAGCCCCATAAGGTTGAAGATGTTTCCATCCTCGCCGATGAGCCTGCAATCGGGCTTTATCTTGTCCGGCTCATGCTCGGAAATAAAGCCGCCGAGCCGATTCGGGACATAGTCCGAAAGCCAGGTGCCGCCGAACTGTTCATGGGAATGCAACCTCCACATAGCGAGCTTGCCCATGTCGATCTCCACACCGTCCTCAAAGGGAAAGAGGATATTTGTAAGGCTGCCGTTTTGGAATACGGAGATATTCTCGAATTTGCTGCCGTTTTTCAGAATACCCTCATCGGTGAGCAGACCGTTGATGCCGTCGAGCCACTCCTGCGGATCACCGCCGCAGCCCTGCAAAACAAGTCCTTCCTTTCCGTTCATACGGCGAAGGTCGTCGGTGGTTATGGTTTTGATGCTCATATTACATACCTCCCATCTGCATGGCTTCGTCCTGGGCTTCTTCCTCGGAAAACTCCGATACTGTCATCGTTTCGCCCAGGAAGTTCGGCTCGGTGTCCTCATCCAGCGGAATATATCCGCTTTCGCCGAAATCGAGGATATCCCGCATCAGAACAGTGCCGCCATGGTTGACTCCGACCTTCGGCTCAATGGAGCAGAAGCGGTCGCCGTCGTCGCTGTGGCGTAGGTCATAGGCATACAAGCCTTCGGGGATCTGCTCAGGCATGAGCCGCCCGTTGCTGAACAGTGCTCTGCGGTCAAGCACCTCGATGACATCCAGCTTTTCCTCGGTCAGCGCCTGCGTTTTCAGTTCCTTTGCCTCCGGCTCGTCATACGGCACGGGCTTGAACAGATGTCCGTTTCGGGCGGAAATAACGCCGTAATCGGTCAGCGTTGCCCCGATGCGACCGAGCAAGCGTTCACCCTCATTTCGCGCAAACAAACCGCCAAGCCACCGGTTGTCAAAGCGCGTATCCGCATTCTCAGCAACATAATTTTTAAAAAAGGTGTCGGCGGTATCAGGCATAGCAGTAAATTCATAACGCCACAGGTTTTGTGCCGCATTCAGCGTGTCATGAATGCTTGCCGTGTTTTCGGCGTCGAGAACGGCTTTGAATTTAACCTGTTCGGCTTCAGACATTCGGGTAATCCGTTGTGCGAGACAATTCAACTCATCGATTCCTTCCATGCTCTCAAACATATCCGAGGTGATCTGTGGGACGGAGGAGTAAAACTCATAGCAGAAGCAGAGATTGATTTCGGGTTCGCCGCAAGCCCGTGTAATATTAAAAAGTTTATCCGAATCGGCAGGCAGGCGCAGATCGTAAAGCGCCGACATTCCGGCGGAAAAGCTCTGTTTCGGGTATGAACCGACCTTCAGCAAAAATACGCTGTTTTCGGTTTCTTCCTCCGGTAAGCTCTTTCCGTCATATATCTCCGGTCGGTCATAATGGACGGTGGGGATATACAGCCTGCCCTCAAACACGCCGTTATCATTTTTCTGCTGCACTCTGCCGATCTGCTCCGCATTCAAAAACGGAATCGCGCTTTCGGGAATGTCATCGATGTCGAAAAGCAGACCGTTTTCAAAGGCAAACCGACCGAGCTCGGCAAGATTGCTTACATTATGAGCAACGGGAACGGTGTCCAAGCCGTAGGTGCAGTTGATGAGGTCTTTGATGCTGACGGGGTTTTCGGTATTGTCTGCGTCGTCGAATATCTGCTCGGTCACGGCGTAAAACACGGGCAGTTCCTCATTGGGAAGAGAGGCAAGCCGCTTGGCAAAGAAGTTCAACTCGTCCAAACTGAAAGTGTCCAAGCGGATGTCCTGCAGCTCCGGCAGGATATCGCATTCGAGGATGCTGACTTCAACCGTGTTTTCTCTGCCGCCGGCACGAGTCCTTTGCATAGCGTCCTTGATTTCATAGTCCGCCGCAGGCAGCAACAATTCGGCATAATAATATCCGCCGTTAAGTGCTTTTTCGGCGGACAGTTCAAGCCTCATGATTTTTCTGTTATAGTTCATTCTCGTTTATCCTTTCTGAAGTTGCTCTTGGTAGATTCGCTTAATAACAGCACCGACAGCAGAAACGACAGGCACGCTTACGGCGTTGCCTGCCATTTTGTACAGCCGTCCGTCGCTCAGTCCCGTGGCCTTGGCTTTGTCGAACTGCTCGTCGGCAAAGCCCTGCAGTCGCCAGCATTCTCTCGGCGTGAGCTTTCGCACTCTGCCGTAGCGGAGGATACCGTGCCGGTCCTGCACCGTTAGGGTGAACATCGGCTCGTTAGGCTCTTTGATCCGCCGTCCCTGCTGGCGGACGATTTCTTTGTCCGGTGTCAGGACGGCTCTCGGCTCATCCTCGATAAACACGGCGGAATGCTCGCCTTTTCGTTTGCTGATGCCGCTGTCCTGTCTTGCCGTAATGCACCGCGCTACCTCTGTCAGCTTCGGATCGTAGTTCATATCGATAAAAAAATAGCCCTGCGTATTGCCGGGCGTTACGGTATGAGCGATCTGTTCTCCGACCCGGCCGCGCCTTGTGTTCATGGTGGGGTAAGCAAGGTCGATACTGTCGCCGGGGTGTGCAAGCTGAAAGCCGGATTTTGTATCCACCTTAATAGGCAGGGCTACATCGTAGAGTCCGGTTTTTCCTCCGAAGCCTCCGGCGCCGCTTGTGAGGGTGATGCCGACGCCGGTGTCGGCGTAGACTCGGTTTCCTTCCGAGCCCGGCAGGAGTTGTACAAGAGACGCTGCATTTGCGTCTGTGAAAGAAAGTATTTCTCCGGCACATCTTTCTCTAAGATGTCCGACAATATACACGCGCTTTCGGGCTTGGGGGACACCGAAATCCTTGCTGTTAAGCACCTGCCATGCGACATCGTACCCCAGTTCATCCAGCGCAGAGAGGATGGTCGCAAAAGTCCGGCCTTTGTCATGCGACAGGAGACCGGGAACATTTTCAAGAAGCAGAAATGCAGGTCTTTTAACGGCGGCAATGCGGGCGATCTCAAAAAAGAGAGTGCCTCTTGTGTCATCTTGGAATCCTCGGCGGAGCCCTGCGATACTGAAGGACTGGCAGGGAAAACCGCCGCAAATAAGGTCGATATCCGGCAGGGTGTATGGATCAATGGTTCTTGCGTCTGCAAAATATAACTCTCCTTCCGTGGGGTATATGGCGTCATACGCCTGCTTTGCGTATATATCTATCTCGCAGGAGCCGATACATTCAAAGCCGCCGAGCAGGTCAAGCCCCGACCGAAAGCCGCCGATGCCTGCGAACATATCCAGATATTTGATCGGCATAGATTATCCGACCGATACCGTTGTTTTTTCTGTTCCGCCTCGCTTTCCTTACATCGTCATACCGAAGCCCTCGGCTTCGTCCTCATCCTCGGTTTCCTCATCGTTGCCGTTGTCGCCCTCACATTCGCCCGCAAAGCCGTTTTCTGCGGCTTCCTCGTCCGTTTCCTCACAGATATCCTCTGTGGGGCTTTCGGCGTTGATTTGGCTCTCACGCTCGGCCTGCTCTCGGTCGAGTTCAGTTTCAATAAGACCGAGGACGAATTCCTTCTGACTCATATTGTTGCGGTGCAGGTAATCCTTGATCCTCTGAAACAGTTCCTCTGGCACCTGAAATGCCATCGTTCTCATATTGCCCATGCTATTTCCTTCTTTCTGCTGTATTTTCGGGTGGAGCTCATCGTCCACCGCAAGAGTAATGAATTCAGCCATTGTCATCCCTTCATGCCGTTCGAGATATTCTCTGATTTCGGCATGGAGGTCGGCGTCAATTTTTACGGTGATGCCTTTCTTTTCATCCGCCATTGCGCTCGTTCCTTTCTATATATTTTTTGATAATTTCCGCAAGCAGTTCCTCTGCCGACACTTCACGCTCGGCGGCTTCTCGAAGTAGAATATCTGCCTGCGGCTGTGGAATTAAAATATCGTGTTCCAATAGGCAACCTCCTACATTCCCATAACGGGGCCGTTGTCCTCATCCATGTCCTCGCTGTCGGCCTGTTCCTCAGCAAGCTCTTCATCGGTGAGCTTGCGGAAGGAGTCCTCGCCGGGAATGATACCGAGCTGTCTGCCGTTGTCGAAAGCACAGTGCAGGGCACACATATCGTCCACATACTTTACCGTGCCGCGCATATTGTCCTCAACGGGGCGGGGATCGTCGCCCATGTGCAAAAGCAAAATTCTTGTGCCTTCGGGGTACATTTCTCTGTACCTCTGTGCCTGTCTGTACAGGCGGTCATATTCGTTCATGCTGTTTACCTCCGTGTTTTCTCTGTAAAATTCCAATTCGTAGATGACTCTGTTTTCACTGCGCTTGTCCAATACCTTGACCGTCGAGCCGTCAAAGATATATCCGCCGGCCTTGCCGAACTCGGTAAAAAAGCCTTTGCCGTTATTGCAGGCGGAGAACCGATGATCCGGCTCATCTTTGATTTTCGAGTAAAAGCCGTTGGTCTGCACCTTGGTCACCACACGGGTCAGCCCTACGATGTCGGGGTGGTATTTGTGGCTTGTGGCTCTGAATTCCGTACCGATTTTAATATACCGTTTCAGATCGGCAAGGTTCTTGAACGCCATGGGCTGCAGTGGTTTTGCTGTATCTCTCATCAATTCATCTCCATTTCGTAATATTCGTCCGGCGAGAGTAAAAAGGAGAAGTCGACATCCTCGATATTGTCGCAATGCCCTGACAAGAAGTTTTCATCCCGTTCCATGCGCATCATCAGATAGGCGACTTCTTCGGGCGTCGCCGTTACGGTTTCCTCGCCGCCATACAAATAGGCTTCGCCGTGTACGCTGACCTCTGTTTCCGCATCGACATCCTCCATAAAGTCATCAAAGGCTGTCCAGCCGACGAGGTCGTCGTACTCTCTCGGTATCCCACCGACCGTAAATTCAATTTCTTCATTGCCTGCGGTTACGGTCACCGCAGAAAAAAGCAAGGCCATATATTACATCCCTCCAATCGTCATTTCGGTGTTTTGCAGATGATCCTCAAATTCGTCCTCGGTCATCATGGCGTAGTCATCGCCGCTGTTCCAGAACGAAACGAACAGTTCGCCGTCCATCGTATCGATGGGCTGCTGCTCAAAGCCCTCGCCGAGCCCGTCAGCACATTGCCCGGTGATCCATTCCCGCAAACGCTCCGTTTCTTCTGTAGTAAGAGGCTCTTTGAGGCTGCAATCGATGCGTCCGAACAGTCTGCCACCGTGCAGCTCTACCGACCACACAGCCGAGGTCAGCTTTTCGCTCACGCCGTCATCCTTGTTATAGTAGGTTGCCATATCGTTTTCGTCATTGGCAGTGTAACGCTTCAATGCGTCGCTGATTTCATCTGCGCTGTCGGCAAGGTAGGAATCTCCGACCGTGAACATATCTCCGTCGCCCTCGTCGATATTTCCCACCAGCGGACAGAAGAACACCGCCTTTATGGGACC
>ULQF01030104.1_pt1 | contig 18054 bp, 9 predicted proteins | sample 1954211 | NCBI WGS metagenome assembly ULQF01 (sample SAMEA4835648, study PRJEB28245) | human gut metagenome | biome: gut microbiome; material: fecal sample | place: Denmark | collected 2008 | reverse complement strand
CGTTTTTGACCTTATTTGGTCGCCCTCGGATTACGGATATTCGCCTGCGCTGCTGCAAGGCGTGCGATAGGCACTCTGAAGGGGGAGCAAGACACGTAGTCAAGACCGATTGCGTGGCAGAATTCGATGGAGGAAGGATCTCCGCCGTGCTCGCCGCAGATACCGCAATGCAAATGATCGTTTGCGCCTCTGCCGAGTGTGACTGCCATCTTCATAAGTTTGCCGACGCCGGCGGTGTCAAGACGTGCGAACGGATCGGACTCGTAAATCTTTGCTTGATAGTAACTGGGCAAGAACTTGCCTGCGTCGTCACGGCTGAAACCGAACGTCATTTGCGTGAGGTCGTTCGTACCGAAACAGAAGAAGTCTGCCTCTGTTGCGATTTCGTCCGCTGTGAGAGCCGCTCTGGGAATTTCGATCATCGTGCCGACTTCGTATTTGAGATCGACGCCGCTTTCTTTGATGACTGCGTCGGCGGTTTCTACAACGGTCTTCTTGCAGTATTTAAGCTCTTTGACTTCGCCGACGAGCGGGATCATGATTTCGGGCATAACCGTCCAATCGGGATGACGTTTTTGGACGTTGATAGCCGCCTTGATGACCGCTTTGGTTTGCATAACCGCGATTTCGGGATAAGTGACTGCCAAACGGCATCCTCTGTGGCCCATCATCGGGTTGAATTCATGCAAGCTGTCGCAAAGAATCTTAATTTCGGAAACGGATTTGCCTTTTGCTTTTGCAAGAGCTTCGATATCCTTTTCTTCGGTGGGAACGAACTCGTGGAGCGGAGGATCCAAGAAACGAATGGTTACGGGCATACCTTTGAGAGCTTCCATGAGACCTTCGAAGTCTGCTTGTTGCATAGGCTCGATTGCGTCGAGAGCTTTGACGCGCTCTTCAACGGTTTCGGAGCAAATCATTTCACGGAATTTGTCGATTCTGCCGGGGCCGAAGAACATGTGCTCGGTACGGACAAGACCGATGCCTTGTGCGCCGAGTTCTGCAGCTCTTTGTGCGTCTTGGGGAGTATCAGCGTTGGTGCGAACGCCAAGTGCTTTATACTTGTCTGCGAGCTTCATGATTCTTCCGAAATAACCGCTGTTGGGATCTGCGGGAACGGTCTTGATGATCGTGTCGTAGATGTTGCCCGTCGAGCCGTCGAGTGAAAGGCCGTCGCCTTCGCGGAAGATCTTTCCTGCGAGTTCAAAATATTTTTCTTCTTCGTGCATCTTGATGTCGCCGCAACCGGAAACGCAGCAGGTTCCCATTCCGCGAGCAACAACCGCCGCGTGAGAGGTTTGACCGCCGCGAACGGTGAGGATGCCTTGTGCATATTTCATACCTTCGATGTCTTCGGGAGAAGTTTCGAGTCTGACGAGGACGACTTTCTTGCCTGCCTTGCCTTCTTTGACTGCGTCTTCAGCCGTGAAAACGATCGTGCCTGCCGCAGCACCCGGAGATGCCGCGATACCTTTGCCGACGATGTCTGCTTTGTCTGCTTCTTTGAGTGCCTTTGCGTCAAATTGCGGATGGAGCAACATATCGAGAGTCTTTGCGTCGATTTGGAGGAGTGCTTCTTGCTCGGTGATCATACCCTCGTCGATGAGGTCGCAAGCGATGCGGATTGCAGCCGCTGCGGTACGTTTACCGTTTCTGGTTTGAAGCATATAGAGTTTCTTTTGTTGAATGGTGAACTCCATATCTTGCATATCTCTATAGTGATTTTCCAAAATCTTGCAAACGTCTTGGAATTGCTCGTACACTTCGGGAAGAACTTCTGCCATTTGAGAAATGGGCATCGGGGTGCGGACACCCGCGACGACGTCTTCGCCTTGTGCGTTCATAAGGAACTCACCCATAAGACCGGGTTCGCCGGTTGCGGGGTTACGCGTGAAAGCAACACCCGTGCCGCAATCGTCGCCCATGTTGCCGAATGCCATCATTTGGACGTTGACTGCCGTGCCCCAGCTGTACGGAATGTCGTGATCCATACGGTAGATGTTTGCGCGGGGGTTGTCCCAGCTGCGGAAAACCGCTTTGATTGCTTCGAAGAGTTGTTCCTTCGGATCGGACGGGAAAGGTTTGCCGATCTTTGCTTGATACTCTGCTTTGAACTTGCCTGCGAGTTCTTTGAGGTCGTCTGCGGTGAGTTCGACGTCATAGGTGACGCCTTTTTTCTCTTTGAGTTCGTCAATGAGAGCTTCGAAGTACTTCTTGCCGACTTCCATAACGACGTCGGAGAACATTTGAATGAAACGTCTGTAGCAGTCCCAAGCCCATCTGGGATTGCCGGATTTCTTTGCCAAAACTTCCACAACGTCGTCGTTGAGACCGAGGTTGAGGATTGTGTCCATCATACCGGGCATGGACGCTCTTGCGCCCGAACGAACGGAAACGAGAAGCGGATTTTCTTTGTCACCGAATTTCATGCCCGCTTTTTCTTCGAGCTTGGTGATGTTTTCCATGATTTCCGCTTTGATGTCGTCGTTGATTTGTCTGCCGTCCTCATAGTATTGAGTGCATGCTTCGGTCGTAATAGTGAAACCGTAAGGAACAGGAAGACCGATGTTGGTCATTTCTGCGAGGTTTGCGCCCTTGCCGCCGAGAAGTTCACGCATTTTTGCATTGCCTTCGGCAAACTGATAAACGTATTTTTTGCCCATTTAGAATTCCTCCTAAAAGATTTCTTTATATTCATTGACTATGATAACAAAAAACGCTTTTTTTTGCAAGAAGTTTTATAATGTTGCAGAAATATTTTATATGTGTATATTATTTTTTATAATCGAGCGCAAAACGCAAAATTTTTCTTTTTCTAATTTCCAAAATGAGTTGCGCGCGACGTTTTTTTTTGTTAAACTTTGTTTATCAAATTTTTTTAGAGGTGCAACTTTTATGGACGCTGACCCACGAAGTAGTCAACAACTCCACTAATACGCACACGCTTTAGGTTCTCCTGCGTGGCGCGTATTGCTATGCCCCAGGAGGACAAAATGATCCAAGTCTACAAAAAAGTCAACAAATCCGTCATCGAAGTAGATCCCGAACTTATCGTCGAGGGCTACGATTTCACCGAGCAATGGATTCATATGTCAAACCCCACCGACAAAGAAATCGAGCTCGTGTGTTCCTCATGCAAAATTCCTGAGGACTACGTCAAAGCGGCACTGGACTCCGAAGAGCGCGCTCACTGCGAAAAAGAGGACGGCATACTCATGGCAGTCACCGACATTCCTATCACCGAGGAAGACGACGATCGCTACACTTACGCAACCCTGCCTTTCGGCTGCATCACAACGGAAAGCACAATCGTTACTGTTTGCCTAAACGAAACGTCCATAATCAACGACCTTATGGCAGGACGCTACGTCAAGGATTTCAACATCCACAAGCGCACTCGTTTCGTGCTTCAACTTCAATATGTCATTGCAAAAAAATACTTGCAATACCTCAAACAAATCGACAGAGCGAGCCAACGCGTTCAAGCAGAGCTTGAAAAAGCTATGAAAAACGAAGGCCTTATCGAGATGCTTTCACTTGAAAAATCCCTCGTTTACTTCTCCACTTCTCTGCGTGCGAACACCGCCGTGCTCGACAAGTTCCCGCGTCTTGTCAAATTTTTCGAAGAAGACGACGATTTGTGGGACGACGTGCTTATCGAAAACAGACAGGCAATCGAAATGTCAAACATCTACCGCGACATTCTGAGCGGCACGATGGACACGTACGCTTCCATTATTTCCAACAACCTCAACGTCGTCATGAAGACGCTCACCGTCCTCACGCTTTTGGTTGACACTCCTGCAATGATCGCCGCACTTTGGGGCATGAACACGGGCGTTCCTTTCGAGGGCAAACTTTGGGGTTTCTGGGTTGTCGTGGGCATAAACGTGCTTATTTGCATTGCGCTGATAATCGTGTTTATCAAGAAAAAAATGCTCAAATAATACGGATTTTGGAAAAATCGAATCGACACAAAAAAATCGGCAAACCGCCGATTTTTTTATTGCCGAAGAATAGTTTTATATCGTTGAAATTTGTCAACCGTTTTATCTTTTTTTCGGTATTCTATCCGCTTTAATTGCAATGTCCGTCGCATTTGCGAATGGTGTTTTATTTTGCGTTTTTCCACAGAAAAACGGAAGCGTTACGCTTCCGTTTAAAATTTTGCGTTTTTTTGCCAAAACCGATATTCTATCAGCCTTGAATGAGGGACTTCATGACCTTTGCCATGCATTGAATGACAATCTTCTTTTCTGCCGGCACGTCCTTGTACTTGTTGTACGTGCTGAGCAAAAGCGTTGCTATGTTCATCTTCATTTGCTTGGACATGTTTTGAGCAAGCATATAATCGACGAGGTTGGGAAGTTTGACAAGTTTTGCCGGCTTGACGATTTCGTCGTCGTCCTCGCTCGGACCGTCAACGACGTAAACCACTTCCTCTTTTTGCTCTTCGCTCGCAGTTTCGTCGGCAACGGCTTTCTCTTGCGGTTCTTCTTGTTCGACCTCTTCCTCTGCCGGCTCTTCGGCTTCTTCCGATTGCTCGTCAACCGTTTCTTCTTGAGCTTGCTCTTCGACTTGCTCTTGAGAGGGCTCTTCTTTCACTTCTTCGAGAGCGGGAGTTTCTTCGGCGGTTTCCTCTACGGGAGCTTCCTCTGCCGGTGCTTCGTCTTTGACTTCTTCTACGCTTTCGCTTGCTTGTTCGGATTGAGCGGACTCGTCGTCAACGGGCTGCGCAACAAGGTCATCGCCTTGTTCTTGTTTGAGAATATAGGCTATGGCTTCGTACTCTTTGGGGAGTGCGTTGTCGTCTTCGTCGTCATCGATGAGTTCGCTTTCAAGGAAAATTTTGTCTTCTTGCTTCTTTGCCGCCTCTTGATCGGCTTGTTGCTTTTGAAGCTCTTGCTGTTGTTGCAAGCGCAATTCTTCTTCGCGGCGTTCTGCTTCGAGTTTCTTTTTCTTCTTACCAAACATCTTTACAATCCTCGCAATGTTTTATTGATATTCTTGATATTTTGCGTCGGCTCACAATTTTCCCGACGTCGATTTTTTAGTTGTTGCTTTGCAAATCGCGCATCACTTTGGAAAGGCAAGACACGACGATTTTGCGATCTTCTTTGCTGTCCTTAAACTTATTGTACGTACCTATAAGCATTGTTGCGATTTGAATTTTCATCGCTTTGGGCATATTTTTCGACAGCATATAGTCCACCAAATTGGGCAATTTGACGAGTTTTGCCGGTTTGACGTGCTCGTCATCATCCTCGTCGTCACCTTCAACGACATAGACCACTTCGGGTTCTTCGTCCTCTTCGGACTCGTCCTCGCTTTGCTCTTCTTTGCTCGCAACGTCCTCTTCGGCGGAATCTTCTACGTTTTCTTCTTCCGCACTGTCCGTTGTGGATTCTTCAACGGCTTCTTCCGTTTGTTCGCCCTCTTCGATGTCGTCAACGTCCTCGGACGCTTCCGTTTCTTCGCTTGCCGTATTCTCTTCCTCTACGTCGGAGTTGTCTTCATCGGCTTCTTCGATTTGAGGCTCTTCGGTTTCTTCCGCTTGCTCTTCAACCGTTTCTTCTTGAGCTTGATCTTCGACTTGCTCGTCCTCTTGAACGGACTCTTCTTCGACAGGCTCTTGCTCTTCGCTTTCTTCTTGCTCGGCAGGTTCGGATTGTTCGCTTTCTTCAACCGCAGCGGTTTCTTCTTGCTCGTCGATTTGCTCTTCTTCGTTTTCGGGCACGATTTCCTCTTGCTCCTCAACGGCTTCTTGCGGTTCTACGACTTCTTCTTCGAGCTGTTCGTCAAGGACTTGCTCGGTTTGCTCGTCCTCTTCCTCTGCCTTTTGTTCGACTTCTTCCTCTTGCTCTTGCAAAAGTTCGTCTATATGCTGTTGTTCGGCAACTTCTTGGTCGCCTTCTTCGATTTCGGTTTGAGTTTGGTCGGATTCCTCTTGAGCAATCTCTTCGACTTCTTCTTCCTGAGCGTTGAGGATTTCGTCAATGCTTTCTTGCTCGTCCTCTTCAGTTTCCGACTGTTCTTTCATTTTCTGCTCGATAAGAGCTTCGATGGGCGTTTGCTCGTTTTCGTCGATATCGACAGCCTTTGCGGTGTTGCGCGCAATAATTTCTTCAACCAAAGCGTTGAGCTCTTGAAGGGGCGAAGAATCGGTTGCGTAATTGCTTTCGATTTGGAGATTGACCTTTGCGTCGAGGTCCTCTTGCATAGCCTCGAAAGTTTCAAGACATCTTTGATTTTGCTTGCGAGCAAGAATCACGAGCACGAGATAAATCACGCCGATAAGCACGAGAGCGACAAGGTGTACGACGCCCATTTTCGCATCTTGCAAAGTGCCGTAACCCCAAAAGGCAAACAAGCCGAGCAGTATAAGGGATATTGCGAGGAACACGCCCGAACGCACGTCTTTGTTCTTTTTGACAAACTTGTCGTAGACGGCGCTGTCGCTGACTATATCGCTGGGGTATCCGAAACGCACTCCGAGATATTGCACCCATGCGTCGCGAAGTTGTTGCGGCGTCTTTTTGGAGAAACAATGCGCCGTGAAATCGCTGACGTTGTCGTCGTCAACGGCATCGACGTTGGCAAGGTATTTTCTGATTTTTTTGCTTGAAACGTAAAGTTTGCGGGCATGAGAGCCGAGCAACGTGAAAGCAGTTATGACGCCAATACCCGAAATCACCGACAGTACGACGATGAAAAACATTTTGATGTCGACGACAGGAAGTTTTTCGGACACTCCTGCAAGCCAATGAAACGCCTCTTCGAAAAATTCCACGATTATCCTCCGTTTCGATACCGATGTGCGCGTCGATAACTTTAAGAAATATCTATATAATTATACATAGCGCACGCATAAAAATCAAGAACATTTTTCAAACAAATGAATTTTTTTATCAAAATTTTCCTCGTGTGCTCAAAAAGAAAAAACGCCCGGCAAAATCGCAGAGCGTTTGGTGTCTTTCAAGGAGTTTTCGTTTTACGCAAACAGCCTTTCGTTTTCAAGACGCGGTTTTGCTTTTTCTACCGCACGTTTTACAATCATTCGATGCAAACAAGTCCTATACTTTCAGCGTCTTTCCGGTTGCGAAAGAATAAAGCAAAATTTCATCGATTTTTGCGCCTATTGCGCTTTCAACCGCCGATTTGTACAGATAAAGTTGCTTTTTGTACTTTTCAACCGTTTTTTCGTCTTTGAGCGAAGACGTTTTGAAATCGACGATTATCTTCTTTTCGTCGTTGATAAACAGGTCGATTACGCCTTGCACCAACACTCTGTCGTCGCTTGAAAAATCGTCGGATACGTCGCTCGCCTTTTTGTACATCATAAAGGATTGTTCCCTATGGCACCTACCCTTCTTTTCTGCCTCGCGCGCAATCTGCATAATCCCGCTTTCAAGGCATGCGACGATGTCTTTTGCATCAACCGCGGCTTTTTCTTCGGCTGTGAGAATATTGCGTTTTACAAGCGAATTTATCTGTTCTTCGACCTCGCTTAAACCGCTTGCGAAATAGTCGATATATTGCATAACCTTGTGGTAAGCAGTGCCTCGTTTCGCCGCATCTTCAAACAAGTTTACGGTATCTTCGTCCATGCTGTCGAGAGCGGAAACGCTGTACTTCATCGCAAGCGAAGTTGCTTGTTTGTACGGATATTCGAACGATTGCGCCTGTTTTATCGCGCTCACGATTTCATCGTTCGGCAAAAGTTGCAGCCTTTCGTTTTTGACGCTGCGATTCTCCTCGTCGCCGGAGTAATGGCGGAAGGGCACACACTTCACCGCGCCGTCGAAAACTGCGTTTGAAATGAAATCGATATCGCATCCCGCGCCGCCCAGTCTTGCCGTTACGCCGAAGCCCGCGCTCTTCGTTTCGCTGACGGTTGCCGTGATATACATCAGCTGTTTGGCGCGCGTGAGCGCAACGTAAAAAAGTCTTATTTCCTCTTTGAGCTGATTGTCTTTTATACACTTTGCCACTGCAAGTTTGGACAGCGTGAGCGAATTTTTGGTTTTGTTTTCGAAATCGAAAGAATTCATCCCCACAAGCCCTTTGTTGTTGGACTTGTCGCCGCCCATGCCTTTGCCTGTCAAAATGAGATCGCCGGATCCCGCCTCGTAATTGAATCCGAATGCGGTGTCCGCAACGAACACGACGGGATTTTCAAGTCCCTTGTAGCCGTGAAAAGTGGATATGACCACTCTGTCGCCGCCCGTCGCGCCTCTGTCGCCGCCGTCGGCTTCACAGTAATCGCGCAGGAATTTGCCGAGAGAATCGTCCTCGTCGGGACTTTGCATAAACGCTTTAAGCCCGTACACGTCTCCCTCTCCCGATCGCATGAGATACGCCTCGTAACAGCAATCTCCTACGATATCGTTCATAAGGTTTTTTACGCTTTCAAAGCTCGCTTTGAGTCTATATCTCTCGAGTGTTTTCAGCGTATTTCTCGCTTTTTTCGCAACGGACGAATCCGAATGAGCCGCCGCCAAAAACTTGTCGTAAAGGCAATCGCCGTCTTCGGATGCGATCAACGCAACTTCGCTCTCGTCGTAGCCGCCGAAATAGGACAACAAATATCCTGCGAAAGGAATGTCTTGTCTGGGATTGTCGAGCACGCGTAAAAACGCCACAAGCTCTCTTTCGGGCAAAGAAACCGATTTGCCGAACGCTCCTTCGTTGACGGGTATTCCTTTCGATTTGAGAGTTTTTACGATTTCTTTCGCACCCGTCGAGCGTGAGCGGAACAACACCGCGATATCGCCGTAACCGATATACTTTCCGTCTCCCTTTGCTCTTCCGACGAGCTTTTGGATTTCGCTTGCGATGAAGTTGCCTTCTTGCGAACTTGCCTCGTCGTCCTCTTCTCCCTCGTCTTTTTCTATATCGTAAAGTCCGAAAGACGGGACGCTTTCGCTCTTTTGCTTTACGAAAAGATGCACCTGCACGTATCCTTCGGGAGATACGCCTTCCAATTTCACCGGCGCAACGTCTTTAAGTTCGAATCTCGCGTCCTTTTTGTAGTCGACGTCCGCACTCGCCTTCGTCATTGCGCTGTCAAACACACCGTTGACGAAATCGAGGATTCCGTACGCGCTTCTGAAATTGCGGTTGAAATAAACGTTCGTCCCCTCTTTTACGCTCTCTTCGTAGGCGTTTTGTCTGGATATGAAAATCGCAGGGTCGGCAAGTCGGAAACCGTATATACTCTGTTTGACGTCCCCGACCATAAAGCACTCGCCTTTGACAAGTTTGCGTATGATTGCCTCTTGCGTGGGGTTGACGTCCTGATACTCGTCCACAAACACCGCGTCGAAATCCCCCGAAAGCTCGTATTCGTCGTGCGATAGCAATTCGAGCGCCTTGTGCTGCAAATCCTCAAAAGACAATACGTTGTCCTCTTGTTTGAGCTCTTCGAGTTTTTTTGCGAACGTTTGAGCGACTTCCACCAGCTTTTTGACGTATTTTGAGTTTTGCTCGTGGGCGGATTCGAGAGAGTCCTGCCTGTTGCAAATCTCTTTCATTTCGTCGATTGCGTCGTGAAACTGTTTGAGATAGTCTTTGACGTAGCCGACGAGCAACTTTTCTTCATCGCTCGCTTTCGGACTGACGGTTGCGCGCGGTTTTTCGTACTTGCTCGCAAGCGTGCACATATCGAAAAGTCTGCTTTTGCTTTCAATCTCATCGCAAAAACATATCGCGACTGCAAGGCTTTGCAAATATTTCGAGGTTGGCGCAAGCACTTCGAGTTGCGTTTTTATCGGCAAAAGCGCGTTCTTGGCGTTTGCGAAAAACGTCTTGTAATAATCTTGCAATATTGCAAAAAATTTGCTGTTTTCATACGAATCGTAGCACTCGCTCACGCACCTTTCAAACTCTTCTTCGTCGGGCTGAATTTCGATAAGACCGTAAAATTTGATGAGATTGCTCTTCAAATTTTCTTCCTTTCTGGATTGCGAAAAAATGTCGGCAAGCTCGCAAAAAGTTTCGTCGCCGCTTGCGGTATAGGTTGCAATCACGTCATCGAGCGCGCGATTCATATAAGAAGCGTGGCGAGTTTCGTCAAGCACGTCGAACGTCGGAGATATGCCGAGTTTGTCGAAGTTTTCGCGTATGAGCGACTGGCAGAACGCGTGTATCGTGCAAATATGGCAAAACGGAAGCTCATCGATTTCTTGTCTGAATCTGTCCCGCTTTTCACCCGAAGACGCGCAAGCCGCTTTAAAAAGTTCCTGATGTAACTTCTCTTTAAGTTCGTCGGCAGCGGCGTTGTTATATACGAGCACCAACAGATTTTTGAGCGTTGTGCCCTCCGATATCATCACGATTATGCGTTTGACCATCGTGGACGTTTTGCCGGAGCCTGCCGATGCGGACACCAAAATACGACCTCTTTCGAGCACGGCTCTTTTTTGATCGTCGGTGAGAAGAATATTACCCTTTTCGTCACGCAAAATTTCAAGTCTTTCTTCCGCGTTTTTACCGAATACGGTCACCTTGTTTTCACTCATTTTCGTTCTCCTCCCCGTTTAAAACAAAACTTTCAAGTCCTTTGACTTTCGGAGATTTTCTTTCGCAAACGCCCTTGTACGCGCATATTGCGGCAAAGTCGCAACGCTTGCATTTGTCTTTGAGCGGCGAGGGCTTTATGTACCCTTCGGCAATCTTGCTTGCTCCCTCTCCCGCGATTGCGACGGCATAGTCGCCGAGTGCGTCGAAGCCCTCTTTCGAGAGGTGAATTTCGGGATTTAAGTTCTCGCCTTTTCTATCCGTTTTGTACGGCACAATCGCACAATCGGGGTTTGAAAGCGTCATTTCGTCCATTAAACCAAGCGTTTCGCGACTGTCGCACGCTTGCCCTTTGTATTTGTAGCGATTGCCGTCCTCGTCCGTAAAACTTGAAAACACCGGGAAATAAAACACTCCGCAAGGCGTTGCGTTTATGCTTTTTTCAACCGCTCTCATATACACGTAAAGCTGAATCTTTTGTCCGCAATAAAGCTCTTTAAGGGGTAAATCCGCGCTCTTATATGTCTTGTAATCGATGATGACAAACTTGTCGCCGAGCACGTCCACTCTGTCTATCGTGCCTTTGAGTTCCACATTTTTGCCGTCAAATTCAAGCGACATGGGTTTTATCTCGCTCTCGCCTATCTTCGCTTCGAGCAAGTACGGAGTAAACTTGGAGCGTTTTTGCACGTCGAACAAGTCTTGACAAAGCGTGATTCCCTCTTGTTTGAGGCGTGCGAGGATTCTGCCCGTATCCGCTTTTTCGAGCAACACTTCAAAATGGTTTTCCTTTATCGCAAGGTCGAAATACTCGCTTGCCTTTTGCGCCGCGTCCTGCTTGTCGTTTATCTTGCCGTCTCGCACGTCGCCGAAAAACTTTTCAAGCACGAAGTGCAAAATCGTGCCGTTTTCCGTGCCTTCGAAAGTGCCGTCTTTGCGCTTTCTCAAAGACAAAATATAGTTGAAATAATGTGCGTACGGACACCCGAAAAACGTTTCGAGCCTACTCACGCTCGTGCGCCCGACAAAATAGGATTTTTCCGGCAAGTTTATCCTGTCGGGTACAACGAACGACTTTTCGATAAGGCTCTTTTCTTCCTCCGACACGAGCGAATACGCCGAGCCGAAAACGTCGATATCCTTTGCGTCCGCTCTTCCCGACACGCCGTTTTTCAAAGTTTCGTTGAAGCAGCTCTTTTTTGTGGACAGCAAGAGTGCGGCTTTTTTCAAATCGGTGCCGTCGAGGGTTTCAAAATGCTCGAAATCAATCCTCTCGATTTGAAGAGGTTTGCCGTCTTTTTCAAGCATGTTTTGAAGCTCGAACACAACGGTCGAGGGACGAAGCGCGCCGCCGTCGCCGCTGTCGGAATAGCTTACCGCAAGTTTGCCTTGCGGCTTTTTCATTAGGTCGCAAACGAAATACATACCGTTGAGCAGTTTCTGTTTTTCGCTTGGATTTATCTCGACTCCTAGAGCGGACAAAGTTTGCTCGTCCTTGTGCGTTATCACGACGCCGCCACTGCTTTGAGGGGGCAGTTTTCCGCTGTTTGCGCCGAGAACGTAAATATCTCCGTTGCCCGAAAATCTTGAATCGGAATCGCCTATAAACACACAATCGAGATACGTAGGTACAAGCGCGATTTTGAGCGTCTTTATCATTGACTTGAACACGCTTTCGAAACCTGCGATATCCGTGTCGTAATCCAACACTTCTTCTATCTCTTCGAACACCGCCTCCAGCTTTGAATCCACTTGCTCGGCGCACTTTCTGAAATACTCGCTCTCGGTTGCAAGGCGGTCAACGTATTTTGCATAGCACGGCGCAAGGGTTTCCAGCAACTCTTTGGTTGCAAAAACAAATGCCTTTACGTTTTTCACGCCGGCAAATTTTTCGGGTTTTACGAGAGTTATCAACTCTTTTCTCACTCTCTCAGGAATAACGTTTTCGATGCAATTATTCAAAACAACATCTTTATCGTCTATTTTTGCATTGATAAAACCGCCTTTTTGTTCTTTTCCCTTAATTGTCTTTCTTTCTTCGCACTTTTTGAAACAAGCCTCTTTTTTTGTCGGCACGTGTTCGACGTTGTATTTCAAGCAATAGTTTTCAAACAAATATGCGCCCTCATAGCCGTATTCGGAATATGTTGCAAAGAGCGGATTTTTGAGCAAATCGCACACTTCGTTAAGCCTGAAACCCGTGCGCACGCAAGCTATGGTTTCAAGGATAAGTCTTGCTTTCGCCTGCTCGGAAAGCAACTCTTTTTTGTCGATAAAGAACGGAATGTCATATCTGGAAAAAACGGTTTTTATATCTTGCGCATAAGCGTCAAGATCACTGACGAACACCTCGAAATCCTTGTATCTTTTTCCCTCTCTCACGCCTTTTGCGACGTCTACGGCAACGCGCAAAATCTCGTCGTTTCTATTCTTTGCCGAGCGCAAAATCACCTTGTCTTCGCAATCCGCTTTATCGTTTGCGTCGGTGGAAATATATGCGAAAAGTTTTTTTGAAATCGCATCTTTGTATGAAGGCAAAACTTCGTCGTTTTTCTCGATTTGCACTCTTCCATCGCAAAGAGAAGCAAGCCTTTTTGCGACTCTGTCGGGATATATGCGGCTGTTAGGATTGTTATATCCGCTGGTTATACCTACGGTGAGCGAAAGAGCGTTGTTTGCCAGGCTCTTTATGATTTCGGTTTCGGGTGCGGAAAAATCGTATATGTCGGTGATGTAAAAATTGGTTGCGGCAATTTTGTCCGGGTTCGTTTTCAAAAACTCGGCAAGAGCGTAAAGCCTCGTTGAAGAGTCGCTGTGCTTGCCTTCGAGCGCGGCAAGATACCCCTCGTATATGAGTGCTATGTCTTTGGTTTTCATCTTCAAAGACGCAGTTGCGTTCTTTGCCGACTCGATAAGCTGCTCGCTAGAAATACCGCTGTTGCGTATTGCGGTGAGAGCGGCGTAAAGTTCGCTTGCAAAGCCGTCTTTAAGAGCGACTTTGTCGTAATAACGAAGTTTGTCGCGCCTGTCGGATATAACTTTGCCTATAAGCATAACCGAGCCTTCGGGTGTCAGACACTTTTTGATGTCGTTGCCGATAAGTTTGTTTGCAAGGCGCGTAAAAGACATAACTTCTATGCCGAAAGTGCTTTCGATGCCGAGAGCGGAAATAAGACCTCTCTCCACCGAAGCGGTGAATCTGTCGGGCGCGATAACGACGTTTTTTGCCGTCCCGTCCATGTTTTTGCGCAAAACCTCGACAACGCCGAGATATGCGCCTTTTGACGTGTTTGAAGTGATTATTTTCATATTTTGAGTATATCACCTTTTATGTACCGTTTCAATCCCATTAGCAAAACAAATAAAAATTAACAATTTTTATTTGTTTCTTTCAAATTTTATGGTTAAATGAAGAAAATCAAGCCGTTTTTTATTGCGAGAATATATTTTTATGCTATAATAAACACATTATGAAAAAAGTTATACTTACAATATCCATAGTGCTTGTCGTCGCGCTCGCTTGCGTTTCGATGACGGCTTGCAACAACACCGCAACCACGCAAGGTCAGCTTCGCAACATTTTGAGCGACCACAACAGCGAGAGCTTCGAATACGACGTCTTCGCAAAGGACGCGAACGGCAACAAAATCGAAGGCTACGACGGGACGTACAATGTCACGCTCAAAGCGTACGGCGAAGGCGCAAAGATCGAAAACTTCGGTTCGAGCGACACCAATCTTGAAAACCTTTCCGCAGGCATTTTGGTCAACGGTTTGCTGCGCGTCGGCACGCAAACGTACGAAACGGGCTGCTACTTCAAGCTCATCAACGGTTCAAGCTACATGGTGCCCGCCTACTCGTACAGAGTGCAAAAGGACGGCGAAAAGGAAACTTTCCGTCTTTTCGGTTCGTACGACGGCAAAAAGTTCTCCTACACTCGCACCGTAAACGGTGAAAAGAGCAAAGGCAGCGTGGAAGCAGGCGGAACGACTTATTTCGACAACAACGAGTTCCATCAAGCGTTGCGCACCATCACGACGTTCAGCGATTCGCTTGCGTTCTCATTCTCCGTGCCTCTCGTTTCCGCAACTGAAGCAGGTTCGGTGACGCTCACCACGAGAGCGGACGGCAAAACCAACGTCAAAACGCCCTACACCGCTTCGAGTGAGAAATATTCCGACAACGGCATCGAATGCTACAAAGTCTACGTTTCGCGCACAACGGAAGTCGCAGGCATTTCGCAAACTCTCTATTATGCTGCAAGCGACGTTTTATTCAACGGCTGGGCAATGAGACACGTGCTTGTCAAAATCGAAGAACCTTTCAAAAAAGACGGCAGCACCAATATGATGACATACGAACTCAAAACCGCAACCCTTGCCTGATAATTGTCTAAACCAAAAAGCACACCGCTCGGTGTGCTTTTTTTGTGCTTTTGAGGCAAAATCAATTCAAAATTCAAACAGATTTCTTGCGTGCCGAAAAGCGATAAAATCAAGTCAATACAAATACGTGTATTTCGCCCTGTAATGCTCGTACATTTTCTCGCGCATTTCGTCCTCGCTGTGTCCGATAGCGATGATTTTGCCGAACTTGGAGAGGAAAAACATATCGCGCGGCACGTACACGTAATCGAATACGCCGTCCGCTTGCGCGTCGGCAGGCGTTTTGTATCGTTTGTCCGTGTCGTCGCGCGCGATGTAGCACAAATCTTTGTCGTTTTGCACCACGGCATAATTGCGATAGATATACGCGATTTTTTCAATCGCTTCGTCCTCTGTGTCGCAAACGTCGTACGTCGTATCGTTTTTGAGGATTATTGCGAAATTTCGATTTTCAATCGCATACTCGAAAATCTCGTCGTCCTCGCCGTCGAGATACGGCAAAAGGTCCTCGCGCTCGCCGTACGTCCATTGTTGGTGCATTTTGGTCATATAAATTCGCGTTTTCATATCGATATTATACCACGCAATAATGCCGTTTTCAATAGAGTTGGTCAAATATCGGGAGCATATTGCGATTTAATCCCGTCAAAATTTCGCAATCCCGAAAGGTTTTAAGTCGCAACACGAAAAGTATATTCGCGCGCACGCGCAATTTTATAGTTGTTATTATTTATTATAAGTGTTATAATCAATATAATTCTCAAACAAAGAGGAACGCAATGGACATTATTATCAGCGGTTTGGGCGCAGTCGGCACAACCCTTATGCAAGAACTTGCGGACGAGGGACACAACGTCGTCGTGGTGGACATCAATGGCGACAAAATCGAAAAAGCCGTCAACCAATTCGACGTAAAAGGCGTCATAGGCAACAGTGCGAGCGCGGACGTGCTTAAAGAAGCAAACGTCGCGTACGCGGAGCTTTTTATCGGCGCGACCAACCATGACGAACTGAATATTCTTTGCTGCATCATCGCAAAACGCCTCGGTGCGAAAAAGACGATTGCACGCGTTTCGAAGCCCGAATATCTTGAACTTTTCGGCAACGAAAACAATTTGGGGATCAGCCTTTTGGTCAATCCGCAATACGAAGCCGCGCTTGAAATAAGCCGTATGCTTCGCTTCCCCTCGGCAATCAAAGTCAACGAGTTTTCAAACGGAAAAGTCGAGCTTGTCGAATTTAGGGTTGACGAAACAAGCGACCTCGTCGGACTCGAACTCAAAAATTTGAGCTCGAAATTCAAGGCAAAAGTCCTTATTTGTGCGGCAAAACGCGACGGAAAAGCAATTATCCCCGGCGGCGATTTCGTCATTCGCGCGGAGGATAGACTTTTCCTCACCGCAACGGCAAAAGACATATCGCTGTTTTTCAAGCAACTTGGCTGGAACAAGCAATCCAAAGACGTCATCATCGTTGGAGGCTCGACGACTGCGTATTATCTTTGCAAAGAGCTTGACAAACTCGGCATCCACTCCAAACTCATCGAGAAAAACGAACAAAAAGCTCGGATGTTTTCGCAAGATTTCAGAAAAACGGACGTCATTTTGGGCGACGGCACAGATCAGGAACTTCTGAAAGAAGAAAACATTTCCACAACCGACGCTTTCGTCGCGCTTGGCAATATCGACGAGCAAAACATCATAATGAGCATGTTTGCCTCCTCTCAAAACGTGCCGAAAGTCATCACCAAAATCGACCAACTCGGTTACTACGATATGTTGCAAAAGAGCGGAATTTACAGCGCGGTGTCCACAAAAAACTCCACCGCAGACCACATCATCCGTTTCGTGCGTCTTTTGAGCAACAAATCGGGCAGCACCGTCAAGCGTATGTTCCACATCATTGATGACACCACCGAAATTTTGGAATTCGAAGCGAAAGCGAATTTCAAAAATTTCGATATACCCATTCAAAAACTCAACCTCAAAAAGCACTTGCTCGTTGCGGGCATAATCCGCAAAGGAGTGCTTATCACCCCCTCCGGACAAGACGTCATCAAAGAGGGCGACAACGTCATCATCGTCACATTGGAAGAAGGTCTTGACGATTTGAGAGATATTCTCGAAAACTAAGTGTTATGAATTTACGTTTGCTTGCATTCGTTCTAGGCGAAATCGCCGTCATAATCGGAGCATTGATGTCCATCCCTCTCTTCATGGCAATAGGCTACGGAGAGGATACGACTATACTCGCTTTCGGCATAGCGATAGGCGTTTGTTTGTTGATGGGCGTGATAGGCATCATCGTGCGTCCCCCAAAAGCCAAACGCGACATGCGCTCCACAAGCGGCTTTGCAATGTGCGCTCTGTTTTGGATTTTTATTGCGCTCGTAAGTGCCATTCCTTTCCGTGTATCCGGATATATTCCCAACTACATCGACGCTCTTTTTGAAACCATATCCGGCTACACTACGACGGGTTCAAGCATACTCACAAACGTCGAAGCTCTGCCAAAATCCTTGCTTTTCTGGCGTTCGCTCACGCAGTTTATCGGCGGTATGGGCGTGCTGGTTTTCGTCATCGTGTTTATTCCGCAAAACGACAAAATGTCCACCGCGCTTGCAAAAGCTGAAATACCGGGGCCGTCGTTCGGCAAAATCGTGAGCAAATTGCGCCTCACTTCCCTCATCTTGTACGCAATCTACATCGTGATGACGTTCATTTTGGCAGGCATACTCTGCGCGCTCAAAATGCCGGTTTTCGACAGTTTCTGCCACGCGTTTTCAACGGCTTCCACGGGCGGTTTCAGCGTAAAAGCGGCAAGCATAGCCGCCTACGATTCCGTCGGTATCGAAGTTACGCTCACGGTGTTTATGGCACTTTTCTCCATAAACTTCAACGTATATTTCCTTATGCTTGTGGGACACTTTGTCAAAGCTCTGAAAAACGAAGAAGTGTTCTGGTTTTTGGGCATTTTCGTTTCCGCAATCGCAATAATCGTTGCAAATCTTATGGCATCCGGCACGTACACCGACTTTGCAACGGCTCTTCGCGCCGCCTCTTTCAACGTATCGTCGCTTATTAGCACGTCGGGATTCGGCACTGCGGACTACACGACGTGGCCGGTGCTTTCAAGAATAACTCTGTTTGCG
>ULQF01048678.1_pt1 | contig 19297 bp, 11 predicted proteins | sample 1954211 | NCBI WGS metagenome assembly ULQF01 (sample SAMEA4835648, study PRJEB28245) | human gut metagenome | biome: gut microbiome; material: fecal sample | place: Denmark | collected 2008 | reverse complement strand
GAAAAAAGTTTTCTCCCCGCACCCCTCTTTCAAAAACTTTTAAGCGGAAAAGATTGGATGGTTGATATGCGATCCGTGTGGCTCGATGTTTTGATTTGACAGAAATGGAAAACTGAAATTTTTGATATACGTAGTGCGTTTTTTGCGGAAAACGCGCTTTTTTGTATAACAAAAACCACCGGCAGTACCGGTGGTTCCAAAAGTTTTCGCTATGCAAAATCCCGCCGCAGCGGCAGGCTCCCCTGTGTAAGGGGAGCTGTCAGCGAAGCTGACTGAAGGGTTGTTAGTAAAAACAGTTCCTTATCGCCTATGGTGGAGCTCTCCTTTTGTGATACCTTTTCAACACAAACCGAGACCTGTGATCACGATCAGGATCACAAAAAGGACGGTAAATATGATCAAGAAAACAGTCAATTGGTGTCTGTGCGTGGAAGGGAAGTGCTCCTCCCAACGGATCGAGCCGTAGATCAGACCGCCAAAGAACACAAGCGCATCGAGGATCGCGTTGATCATCAGAAAGATGAGCGGAAATGCGGTTGCCGTGTCATAGAAAATAGATTCAAGAGGGAAAAGTGCAACGGCTTTTGCCGCCTCTGCCAGGGTTGCCAGCAGTGCCGCGGGGAGAAGCCAACCGCCAATGCGCAGATTATGGAGGACGCGCCTGCCTGAGAATATCCCTGCCTCGGATGCTGTGATTTTCTCACACGTGCTGCGATATCGCTCAAAAAACAAGCTGGTGGATTCGCATTTTGTGCTTGCCTGTACGCTTTGTGCAAGCTCGATTGCCACTCGGTTTCGGCGACGCTCGGCGGGACGCTGCCTCGTCGGGTATTCCTCGAGCTGCAGGATGCGAAAATCTGCCTCGAGAAAGCGCGGAGAGAAAAACAGAAAAAATAGGATCACGCCGATCGCAAGATAGGTCTGGAGAAAAAGCAGGGAAGAGAGGATCACGGCAAGCAGGAGCATGCGATGCTTGATGTGGACCCAATCGCAGAGCGCGAGCATTCCGCGCCGCCGTTTCATCTCAAATACAAGCAAGGCGATCAGGGCGGCAGAGAAGAGAAGTGCCCCGCATAGAAGTGTCGTAAACACAAGATGCGGAATTGATTTGATGCTGAATAGGTAGAGATGTGCGGGGATCAAGGGCTGGACCTCCTGTTGATCTATTGGGGGATAACGAACTTATTATAGCAAAGATTACACGAAAAGTCAAGCGTCTTTTTGTAGCGCAAGGGTGCCCGTGCCCCTCTTTTTGCCTCCCAAAACACGGTTTGTGAAAAAAGTCAAGGTGTAGAAAATTCTGTTCTTAATTTGTGAGTATTGCACAAAAACAAACGTTAGTTTTTTTATAATCGGTCAAAGAAAAAAGTCTTTCTCGCGGTAAATATAATTTACAATGTTAAAAAATGGAAAAAATAATTTGAAAATAAACGGGAAAAGTTGAACAAAAAATGCGCATAATCCCATGATTTACACGAATTTCACAGTAAATTAAATTTACCACCCTAAAAAACGCCAATTTATGAACAGAATGTTTCTGAAAGTAATTGTAAACTTTTTGAAACATCTACCTCGCTTTTGGCTGGCTTTTTGAATTTTCTTCGGGTTTTGTGTGACGCTTTGATGACGAAAGATGCTTGACAGATTTTGTTTTTTGTGGTATTATATTATAACAATATGGGGAGAAGTATGTCCCGATGCAGGTCGGCGGCAACCCCACCGGTTGCCCAAGGGCTGCCGATCCGACAAAAGCGCGCTGTTGCCTGCGGCGTGCGGTTGCCGAATCGGACGTCCCGGATCCGCCGGCTCCCTGAGCGGTTGTGCTGGCTTGCACCCCGTCGCGCGCACGCAATGGCGCGTCGGTGTGTCGGTTGACAGAGCTGCGAAAACGAATTCGGGCTGAAAGCCAAGATTATTTGCAGGAGGAAACGCAAATGAGGAAACAGAAGATCACAAGATTGACGTGCCTTGCTCTCGCAATGCTATTTCTTGTGAGCACCGTTGTGGTTGCCGTCAGTGCTGACGAGCCATTCAACGGTGTCACGGACAAAACAATCGAGGATTACATGGATGAGCTCACCACCATTTCCTACAAGGACTACATGGCGGAATACGCATCCTACTTCCTTGATTACGAGAATGCGACGACAAAAACCGTCACGTTCGACGCCACCACCGATCTGGTGTTCACCGATGACGACGGTGTTACCATTGAGATCAAGAACGGCGTTTGGAAGATGACGGTTCCCAACGGAGAGAACGAGCCCATCGTTTATAATTCCGTTGAAGAGGCTGTTGCAGACGAGAATACCAAGTTTGAAAAAACAGACCTGGTGTATCTCGACAACTTCGACGGCAAGCAGGCACTTTATACACCCGCGATCGGTTCGGTAACCTGGTCGCTCGATCTGGAAGCGATGGGCATCACCGATGCAGGACTCTACACCATTGAGCTGGAGTATTATCCGATCGTTGGTAAGTCCTCTGCAGTTGAGCGTGAGTTCGCGATCAACGGCGTCACGCCCTTCTCCGAGGCTCGCTCGCTTAAGCTGGCAAAGCTTTGGTCCTCTTTCCAGGCCGACGGCAAGAGCACGCTCGTTGCAACCTACAAGATTAAGAAAAACGAGAATGTTGCTGACGTGGTAGCAAAGGGAACCGCTGCGGGACTTAACTGCTGGGCGTCCGAGGACGGTACCGCCGTTTACGTTGAGAAGCCTGAGGTAATCTCCGCTGCAGTGAATGCGTTTGTTGACGAATATAAGCTGCGTTTCTTCATTCTCGACGCAGATCGCAATGAGCTTCGTCCAACGATGGTGCAAACCCCCGCATGGATGACCTATACCATGCGTGACGCCGAGGGTTACTATTCCAATAACTTTGGATTTGTAATTGATCCCAAGGCAAATGACGGCAAGGTTGAATTCGTTCTTGAGGCAGTAAACGAGTGCATCGCGGTCTCCACGATCACGCTCGCACCCTACACCGAGGTTCAGTCCTACGAGGAGTACATGGCTGCTCTTAAAAATAATGTAGGAAAGAACGGCGAGGTTCCTCAGGGAACGGGCAAGGTGAAGCTCGAGAGCGAGTACACCGTGCACACCTCCACCAACGTTGTGTACCCGATCGAGGACCGCGCGTCCTCGGCAACCTCTCCCTGCGATCCCTCTCGCGTGCTGCTCAACACGATCGGTACCGAGAAATGGGCAACGGCAGGCCAGTGGGTTGAGTACAATTTCAAGGTTGACGGCTCGGGTCTGTACGATATCTTCACCCGCTACAAGCAGAGCTACCTCGACGGTATGTACGTCTGCCGTACGCTCAACATCTACACCAACTACGAAAGCGCTGAAGCATACGCTGCAAAGTTTGGCAATACCGCAGGCTACTATAACGGTGTTCCGTTTGCAGAGGCAACCGAGCTTCGCTACGATTACGGCACCTCCTGGAAGGTCACCAACCTGACCGCAGGTGTGGATGCCGACGGCGACGGCGAGGCAGACACCTATCAGGTTTACTTCCGCGAGGGCGTGGAATACACGATCCGCCTCGAGGTAACCCTGGGTTCGATGAGCAACATGGTTAGCCAAATCGAGGGTATTCTGAATAGCCTCAACACAGACTACCTCAATATTATTAAACTCACGGGTACCTCGCCCGACGAATACACCGACTACAAGTTCACCCGCGTTCTGCCTGATACCCTCATTGATATGATGAGGCAGGCATACGCACTGCGTGACATTTCGGATTTCCTCAAGCTCACCGCAGAGGTTGCTTCGACCTACTCGGGAACCTGTGATAAGCTCGAGCAGCTTCTCACCAAGATGGCAAGAGACGAGGACCAGATCGCAAAGAACCTTGATAACTTCAAGAGCTACGTCGGTAACCTCGGTACCTTCCTGAGTGATGCAAAGACGCAGCCGCTTCAGATGGACTACATCTCGATTCAGCCTGCAGAGGAAAAGGCGCCTCGTGCAGACGGAAACTTCTTCCAGAACTTCGCACACGAGTTCAACTGCTTCATCCAGAGCTTCTTCCGTGATTACAACAACATGGGTGCTATGGATGATGTGGAGACCAATGCCTCTATCGCTGTTTGGCTGGCATACGGCCGTGACCAATCTCAGGTTATCCGTAACCTCACCACCAACGAGTTCACCCCCGATACCAACATCGCGGTTGACCTCAAGCTCGTATCGGGCGGTACGCTTCTCCCCTCGATCCTCGCAGGCATGGGTCCCGACGTTTACCTCGGACTTGCCGACGCAACGGTTATCAACTACGCAATTCGCGGAGCGCTGACCAACGTTGAGGATATGGAAGGCTTCGATGCGATCGTTGACGAGTGCTTCACCAGAGCGGCAATGCTCCAGCTCGAGATCGCCGACTCCGACGGTGTGGTTCACACCTACGGTCTGCCTGAAACGCAAACCTTTAACATGATGTTCGTTCGTCTGGACATTCTCGCAGGACTCGACATCGAGATCCCCAAGACCTGGGATGAGCTGATGATCGCACAGTCCAAGCTCGAGTCGAACAACATGGAAATCGGTATCACCACCAACTATAAGGTGTTCCTCTACCAGAGCAACGGCTCGCTCTACGCCGATGACGGTATGAGAATCAACCTCGACTCGCAGAAGGGTCTTGCAGCATTTGAAAAAATGTGTAACCTCTTCACGCAGTATTCTTTCCCCTACACCTACAACGCAGCAAACCGTTTCAGAAGCGGTGAGTACCCGATCATCATTGCAGACTACACGGGCCTTTACAACCAGCTCAAGGTATTCGCAACCGAGATCGAGGGCAGCTGGACCTTCGTTCCGATCCCCGGAACCAAGCAGGAGGCTGACGGCTCGATCAACAATACCGCCGACTCCACCATCGCAGCCGTGGTTATGATCTCCGAGATCGAGGATCCCGAGTCTGCATGGACCTTTATGAAATGGTATACGGGTGCCGAGGCACAGACCCGCTACGCAAACGAAATGGTAGCGATCATCGGTGACTCTGCAAAGCATCCCACCGCAAACCGCGTGGCTCTGAAGGAGATGCCCTGGACTCGCGACGAGTTCGAGGAGGTTTCCAAGCAGTTTGAAAACCTGGCAGCAATTCCGAACTACCCCGGAAGCTACTACCTCGACCGTCACACCAACTTCGCATTCCTGTCTGCATACAATGACGATGCAGACCCCAGCACCGAGCTTCTCAGCTATATCAACACCATCAACAACGAGATTACCCGTAAGCGCCTTGAGTTCAACCTTGAGGTTCTTGAGATCGGTCAAACGCTCGCAGAGAAGCGCTCCGACCAGGCTCTCGAGGCAATGAATATCCTGGTAGAGAAGTTTGGCAACTCCAAGAATGCCGCCGCATACAACGAGGCGATCACCGCTGCAAAGTATGCAATTGCAAACGAAAAGGTTGTTCAACTTGATTCCGCATCCGCAATGTTCAGCAAGCTCCTGTCCTACGATTTCATCCCCGATCTCGACGCGATCGCGGCAAATCCGAACCTGAGCAACGTTGAAAAGACGACCCAGACCAAGAAGGTCATTGATAAGGTCATGACCTACTCCTTCTTCAAGAACGTCGGTAAGCAGACCATGGACGCCAAGCTCGGTGGCTATGAGATCGATAGTTTGACCGAGGAGCAGCTCGTTTACTTCATCAGTGAATGTCTGCGCAACATTGCTGACCGTATCACCGAGTACAATCAGTGATGTATGCCCGTGTTGAACAAATCTATATAAGGAGAAAGAGCTAACATGTCAAAAAAATCGGCAGAATATCAGGCTGTGGCGAGAAAAGATATGACATACGGGCAGTGGATCCGTAAGGAGATGAAGCGCAACTGGGTTGCTTATCTTCTGATCCTCCCCTATGTTCTGATCTTCACGATGTTCACCATCGTTCCCGTCATCCTCTCCGCAGTCATCAGTTTCACAGACTTTAACATGCTCCAATGGCCGAACCCCGTATGGCTGGAAAACTACATCAATCTGTTTTTCGCTGACGACGTGTTCCTGATCGCGTGCAAAAACACGCTGATCTTCGCGGTCATCGTAGGACCTGTTTCCTACCTGATGTCCTTCCTCGTTGCATGGTTCATCAACGAGCTTTCCCCCCGTATCCGTTCGCTGGTTACTCTGGTCTTCTACGCACCGTCGATCTCTGGTCAGGTTTACCTGATCTGGGGTACCCTGTTCGATGCCGACTCGGCAGGTTGGGTTAACGCAACGATGATGGAGCTCGGATTGATCACGGAACCCGTTGCTTGGTTTAAGGATGCCGACTACGTAATGCCTTTGTGTATCGTGGTTGCCCTTTGGACCTCGCTCGGTACCTCCTTCCTGTCCTTTATCGCAGGCTTGCAGGGCGTTGACCGCTCGCTCTACGAGGCAGGCGCGGTTGACGGCGTGAAAAACCGTTGGCAGGAGCTTTGGTATATCACCCTTCCGAGCATGAAGCCGCAGCTGATGTTCGGTGCAATCATGGCAATCACCAGCTCCTTCGGCTTTGGTGGTGTCGTAACCGCACTTGCCGGCTTCCCGTCGGTTGACTACGCTGCACACACCATCATGCACCACCTTGAGGACTACGGTGGACAGCGTTACGAAATCGGTTATTCCTCTGCGATCGCAGTTGTGCTCTTTGTCATCATGGTGGGCGCAAACATGATCGTTAAGAAGGTCATCTCAAAGGTAGGTTCGTGATATGGCAAAACTTAGAACAAGAAAACATAAGGTTGTATTGTCCCGCTCCGCGGGTGGTGATGCCGGTATTACCGTACTGCTCACGCTGCTCGGTATCTTCATGATTCTCCCGATGTGCTACGTTCTGATGCAATCGCTCAAGCCTCTGGATGAATTGTGGATGTATCCTCCGAGATTTTACGTAATGAACCCCACCCTGAACAACTTCAAGGATCTGTTCGTTCTGATGAACGACTCCTGGGTGCCGTTCTCGCGTTACATCTTTAACACCGTCTTTACCTCGGTAGGCGGTACGTTCGGACACCTCTTTATCGCGTCGATGTGTGCATACGCATTGGCAAAGATCAAGTTCCCGGGCGGTAAGTTCATTTTCAAAACCATTCAGACCTCGCTGATGTTCCACTCCACGGTTACCGCAATCACCAGCTTCATCCTGATGAGTGCGTTCAAGATGATCGACACCTATTGGGCAATCATCGTTCCCGCATGGGGCTCCACTCTGGGTCTTTACCTGATGAAGCAGTTTATGGACTCCGCGGTTCCCGACACCGTGTTGGAAAGTGCACGTCTGGACGGTGCGAGCGAGCTTCGCACCTATTGGACCATCGCAATGCCGATGGTTAAGCCCGCATGGCTGACCCTGATTATCTATTCGTTCCAGGGACTCTGGAACGCAGGTTCTTCCATTTATATTTATTCGGAGCAGCTCAAATCCTTCAACTACGCAATCGGACAGATCACCGCCGGTGGTATCAAGCGTCAGGGTGCATCGGCAGCCGCAACCGTGTTGATGATGGCAGTCCCGATTCTCGTATTCGTTATTTCCCAGTCGAACATCATCGAAACGATGGGTTCGTCGGGTATGAAAGACTAAGGAGGAGACAATATGAAAAGAATCACATCTGTTTTGCTGATCGTATTGTCACTCTTGATGATCGCTTCGGCAATGACGCTGGGTGCAAGTGCATCCTCTGCATATCAGACCTACACCTATTCGATCGACGGCTCGGCACTTTATTCGCCCGACGCCTATTCGGCAGTGAAGGCAATCGGATATGCCGAGATGGGGCTTGACACCAACTTCAACAACCCCACCGACCTTTTCGTTGACAATGAGGAAAAGGTCTACATCGCAGATGCGGGGAACAACCGCATCCTGATTCTCGACCGTTATTACAAGTTCGACTTCCAGATTTCCACCTTCATCAACTCGCAGGGTAACCCCGATAGCCTTGAGTCTCCTCAGGGTGTGTTCGTAACCGACGAGTTCATCTGGGTTTGCGACACCAACAAATACCGTTTGGTCTGCTTCACGCGCGACGGCGAGTTCGTCAGAACGCTTGATAAGCCCGAAACCGACCTCGTTGAGGGCGTTTATAAGCCCGAGGCAATGGCGATCGACCAATACGGCAGAATTTACGTTGTCTCCAAGGCGAGCGGCGGTGGTATCATCGTTATGGATAATGACGGTGAATTCGTGAGTATCATCGGTTCTCAGGCGGTCACGATGAGCGCGTGGGAGATCATCTGGAGACGTTTCCAGACCGATGAGCAGAGAGAGTACACCGAAACCAAGGTTTCTCCCGAGTACGAGGACATTACCATCACCGAGGAGGGCTTCGTCTACGTTACGATCACCACCATCGCAGAGGGCTCGGTTCGCGGCGCGATTCGCGGCAAGTCCAAGGACGGTAAGTACATGCCCGTTAAGCTTCTGAACCCCTCGGGTGACGAGATTATGAGAAGAAACGGCTTCTGGCCGCCTGCAGGTGAGATTGATTTCTCGACCGCTTCCGATGCAGCTTATTCGGGAACCTCCAAGATCACTGAGGTTGCAGTTGGACCGGAGAAAACCTGGTCGGTCATCGACGCCAAGCGTAACAAGATTTATACCTACGATTTCAACGGCAACCTGCTCTTCGCTTTCGGTGATAAGGGCTCGATGCTGGGAAGTATCTCCACCATTTCGTCTCTGGCATATCAGGACGATACGCTGCTCGTCCTCGATAAGGGCGGCACGTGCTCGCTCGTGGTTTATGAAAGAACCGAATACGGTGACCTGCTCCTGCAGGCAATTGCCGCTGAAAACTCGCTCGATTACAACTACGCAATCGAGTGCTGGGAGAAGGTTCTCCAGAGAAACCAGAACTTTGACGCAGCCTACGTTGGTATCGGTAATGCGCTTTACCGCAGCGGTGACTACGCAGAGGCTCTGAAGTATTACGAGATCGCATACGAGACCTCCAACTGGTCGAACTCCTATCAGGAGGTTCGTAAGGAGTGGATGTCCACCTGGTTCATTCCGATTCTTGCCATCATCATCGCGGTGATCGTGCTCGTGCTCAAGTTCTTCGGCTTTGCAGCCAAGGTCAACAAGCGCGTTTCCACCGACGGTAAGGCTCGCAAGACCTTCTGGCAGGAGCTGATCTACGGCTTCTACGTCATCTTCCATCCGTTTGATGGCTTCTACGATCTCAAGCACGAGCACCGCGGCTCGGTTCGTGCATCCATCGTGTTCATCGTTCTGACCATTGTGGTGTTCTTCTATCAGAGCATCGGTCAGGGCTATGTGCTCAATCCCACGGGCCGGTTCTCCACGATCTTCGCGCAGGCGATTTCGGTTCTTGTTCCGCTTTTCCTCTTTGTTGTTGCAAACTGGTGCTTGACCACGCTGTTTGAGGGTGAGGGAAGCTTCAAGGATATCCTGATCGCATGCTCGTATAGCTTGCTCCCCTTGATCATTTTGATCGCCCCCGCAACGCTTTGCTCCAACTGGGTTACCACCAACGAGGCGGCAATCGTTGAAATGGTCGGAACGATCGCATTTATCTGGGTTGGTCTTCTGTTGTTCTTCGGCACGATGGTCACACATGACTATTCGCTCTCCAAGAACCTGATTACCATTCTCGGTACCGTTGTTGCAATGGCATGTATCGTATTTATCATACTGCTCTTCAGTATGCTGCTCTCCAAGCTGGTCGGTCTTGTCACCAATATCGTCACCGAGATCCAGTACCGGTACACTTAACAGATAGGAGGTTCAGAAATGAAATTGTACAATAGAATACTTTCGACACTCTTAGCTGTTATCATGTTGCTGGGAACGTTCGGCGTGTTCACCGTCGGTGCCGCCGCAGAGGATGAAGAAGCAGAAAAGGTCACGCCCGAAACCTCTGAGGAAATCGAAAGCACCTACGTTTCCACTATTTTCAAAACCCCCGAGGATAAGCTCCGCGGTGAGAATAGCCACATGAAGCTCATGCTCGAGCGCAACGGCTATCAGCTCTACGTGGATCCCTTCAGCGGAGAGATCGCAACCGTGGATGTTGCCACGGGTAAAATCCTGTTCTCCAACCCCTACGATGTTGCAAGCTCGGTGGGATCGGCTCTGACCAAAAAGGAGCTGCTCTCGCAGATCGTTGTTCAATATTGGGACAACGGAATTAAGAACGAGCTCCATAGCTTCGAGGAAGCCGCAATGCGCCAGCAGATCACGGTTATGAACGTGAAGAACGGCGTTCGCGTGGAGTACACGATCGGTCGTGAGGAATCCAGAAAGCTGGTTCCGAGACAAATCTCCGAGGAAAACTACCTCAAGTTCATCTATAACCCCATCAAGGATGCTTGCGATAAGGGTGAGTTTGATGAATTTTACCTGATCAAGTTCGACTCCTACTTTGAGGAGCGCGCACTTTCCAAGCAGAAGTCCGAGCGTGCAAAGGCACAGCTGCTTCAGAGATTCCCGATTTGCGAATTTATGGATATCCGTACCTTCGCGCTCGATGCATCTCAAATGGAGCTCAACTGGTGCGAAAGCTACATCAAGACCTACTGCGAGGACTATTCCTTCGAGCAGATGGATGCCGACCATGAGGAAACCGGCTATGAGGCAACCGACGAGCAGTATCCCGTGTTCAAGATGGCTCTGGAGTACACGCTCGACGAAAACGGACTCACGGTTCGCCTGCCCTGTAACGGTCTGCGTTACGACATGGCAGCATACACCCTTGAGAGACTCTCCGTTCTGCCTTACATGGGCGCGGGCAACAGCGAGAACCCCGGATATAACTTCTATCCCGACGGTTCGGGCTCGCTCTTCGACTATGAGCAGCTGAACACCTCGTCCTCGACCACGCTGTCCAACCCCGTTTACGGTCAGGACTTCGCTTACCACCAGATTCACAATGCGTCTTACCAGAAGACTATTCGCTATCCCGTTTACGGATCGGTGGCAACCGAGGTGCTCTACACCTTCACCTATTCTTCTCCCGAGTATAACGACAAGGGTGAGAAAACCGGTAATATGCTCACCTCCATTGAAACCGTTTCCAACACGGTGATGACCAAGGAGGACATTCAGAAATACGTGGAGGACCTCGACGGCTATGTGATTGATATCAAGACCGAATCCTACAAGCGCGGATTTGTTGCAATCATCGAGTCGGGTGAGTCGCTCGCCTCCATCGAGACCTATCACGCAGGTGCCCTGAGTGACTACAACTCGGTGAAGAACTACTTCAACCCGAAGCCGAAGGACAGCTATGATATTTCCGATGTCATTTCGGTTACCGAGTCCTCTGAGTGGACGGTTGTTTCCGAGCGTAAGTACACGGGTAGTATCACGATCCGCTATCGTATGCTCACCGATGAGGAGGATGCAAAGGAGCAGAAGGAGCAGAACAGCAGCTACACCTACTACGAAACCTCGTGGCTGGGTATGGCAGAGGCTTACCGTGATTACCTTGTTTCCAACGGCACGCTGCAAAAGCTGACCGCAGATGAGCTCGAGGAGAATATCCCGCTCTACCTCGAGGTGTTCGGTACGCTTGAGACCCTTCAGACCATCATGACGGTTCCCGTTAACGTGATGACTCCTCTGACCACCTTTGACAACATTCTGCAGATGTATGATGCACTTTCCGATAAGGGAGTGAAAAACATCAACTTCAAGATGACGGGCTTTGCAAATGGCGGTATGTACGCAACCATTCCTTCCTCGCTCAAGTGGGAAAAGGCAGTTGGCGGCAAGGCAGGTCTTGAAAAGCTGCTCCGCGAGGCACAAACGATCAACTCGCAGGCGGATCAGAATATCGGTCTCTATCCTGATTTCGATTTCGCATACGTACAGAAGAACGAGCTGTTCGACAGCCTGTTCCTGCAGTATGACGCAATCAAAACGATCGACAACCGTTATTCCTCCAAGCGTCTTTACAGCGCGACCCAGCAGTCCTACGTCAGCTTCTTCCAGCTGGCAATCTCGCCCTCGCGCTACAACAAGTTCTACACCAAGTTCCTCAAGAATTACGAAAAGTACGGTCTGACGGGTCTGTCGATCGGATCTCTCGGAACCGCACTTAACTCCGACTTCGACGAGGATGATCCTTACAACCGCGAGGACGGTAAGGAATACACCATTCAGGCATTCCAGGATATGAAGGCAGCAGGCTACAGCCTGATGACCGAGGGCTCCAACGCCTACACCTGGAAATACGTTGACCACATCATCAACGTAGACCTTGACTCGAGCCGTTACGTTAAGTCGAGCGCATCGGTGCCCTTCATCGGTGTTGTTCTTCACGGCTACATTCAGTTCGCAGGCACTCCCTTCAACGAGGAGGGTGATACCAACTATGCGATCCTGAGAGCACTTGAGAACGGTGCAGGCATGTATTTCATCCTGTCCTATCAGAACACCGCAGAGCTGAAGGAGGACCTTACCCTCAGCCAGTACTACTCGGTGCGTTACGATATTTGGGAGGACGACGTTGTTGCTTACTACAATGAGCTCAATGACCTCCTCAAGGACGTACAGAATAAGGAAATCATCGGTCATAACTTCCTGGTTGGCGAGCGTGTTCTCGACCTCGACGAGCTCGAGGCAGAGCTGAAGGATATGCTCGAGCAGGCAGCAGAGGCCGAGAAGAAGAAGCAGGAGGAGGAGGAAACCTCCCGTCTCCTCGAGGCAGCTGACGCATGGAAGCTGGCAGAGGGTGGCGTTGCAAGTATGCAGCAGATCATTCAGAACATGAAGGACATCAACGTCGGTGAGATCGGCTACAACTACGCACTTCTCAAACGCAGTATCACGGAGCTTGAAGCGGGCGTGGCATACTTCCTGAGCTTCCACCAAGAGCAAACCACCGAACTTGAGAAAAGTAGCTATGAATCCTCGATTAACTCGCTCCAGGGTAAGATCACTGCGCTCAAAACCACGGCAATCAAGATTCTTCAGGGCTTTGAGCTGCTGAAGAAGGAATCCGAGAAGGCCGATCAGCTGATTGAGGATCTGCTTGCTGCAAAGGAAGTGATCGCAAACACTACCACGATCAGTGCAGAGGTTCGTGCTGCCATGATCGCAGAGGTGGATAGTGCAATCGCAGGCGCTCGCGCACTTCTCCCGCAGATTGATGAGGAGCTGGCTTGGGCAGAGACCAACAGAGAGGGCTTGACCAAGGATAAGGCTGCTGAAATGGCGTTCAACGCACAGGCACAGTATCTGGTTGCTTCCGACAATCTCGCAAGCTTCCAGCCCGAGCTCGACGCGGTTGTGGAGGAATACCTGTTCACCATTGAGTCGATCTATGAGGGCGGTGTCCTGATCGAGGACGGCGGTGCTGCAGGAGATGACGAGGATGAGCTTACCGATGGCGATAAGTACGTGGTTGACAACAACCAGATCGTAGTTGTAACCTACGGTGACCGCAATGCAACCACCTTCGAGAAGACCGCTTACAAGAGCTTTATTCTCAACTACAATAACTTCGCAGTTCGCGTAACCTACGAGGGCGTTTCCTACACGATCCCGAGCGGCGAATACGTGGAAGTTTACCACAATAACTGAAAGGGAGGTATGAATTCTCATGACAAAGGATTTGAATATGGGATCTGGATCGGTTGAAAAAAGACCGAAAAAGAGAAAGATTGTCTCCCTCGACCGCCGCAAGGCGCGCGCAGGTTGGTTCTTCATCCTGCCTTTCCTGATCGGATTCGTTCTGATCTATCTGCCGATGCTGGTTGATTCCGTCGTGCTGAGCTTCCATCAATTGGAAGCCGGCAGCGTCGGCGGACAAACGGTGGAGGTGTTCGTCGGATGGGAGAACTATTCCGAGGCACTGTTCGGCAAGTATGGTTCTGCATTTGCACAAACGCTTGTTTCGGGTCTCCAACAGCTGGCGTTTGATATTCCCGCAATCCTGATCTTCTCGCTCTTCATGGCTGTTATGCTCAACCAGAAGGCAGCGGGCAGAGGATTGTTCCGCGCAATCTTCTTCATCCCCGTTGTTCTTTCCACGGGTATCATGGAGAGCATTGCCGCAATGGATATCACAACCGACAACATGCAGGATACGGGTGACAACACGGGTGCAGGACAGAGCACCGCATCCGACCTGATCTCCTCGATGGACCTGCAAAAACTGTTTGCAAACATGAAGATCGGTACCGAGCTCGTTGACTACGTTGCCCAGGCAATCAACAATATTTATAATATTGTAAACCGCGCGGGCGTACAGATGCTGATCTTCCTGGCAGGCCTGCAGTCGATCTCTCCCGCAATTTACGAGTCGTGTAAGATTGACGGCGCAACCGCATGGGAAACCTTCTGGAAGATCACCTTCCCGATGGTCAGCCCGATGATTCTGGTAAACGGTGTCTACACGATTATCGACTCGTTCACCACCGACAGCAACGTTGTGATGAAGTATATTTCGGGTGTTTACGCATCTGCGGGCGGTGACGTTATCAGCTCGGCAATGTCGTGGATTTACTTCCTGATCGTTATCCTCATCGTAGCGGTTCTCGCATCGGTACTCTCTGCGTTTGTATTCTACCAACGCAAGAATGATTAAGAAGGAGGGAATAAGATGAACGCTCAAAACATTGATAAAAAGCCCGTTGTCAAACGGGAATCGAAAAACAAAATTCGCGTTGATTTTGACCGCAGTCCGCTCAAAGACAGACTGAAGGCGAAGTTCCTCAACTTCTATTTCCTCTCTCGCGTTGTTCTGTGGATCTTCCGCATGGTGCTGATGATCGGTATTTCCTACATCGTGCTGTTTCCGTTCATTGCAAAGGTTGCAGGCTCGTTCATGTCTCCCGAGGATTTCGTTGACGTTACGGTTCGACTGATCCCCAAAAACCCCACGTTTGATATTTACCGCGCGGTAGTCAACGAGCTGGGCTATTGGGAAGCTTTCATGAACACCTTCACGCTTTCCTTCACCTGCGCCATCCTGCAAACCTTCGTTTGCTGCTTGATCGGCTACGGTTTTGCAAAGTTCAAGTTTAAGTTCAGAAACCTGATCTTCCTGCTGGTTATGCTCACCATGATCATTCCTCACCAAACGCTCGAGCTTGCGATGTTCCTGAATTTCCGTAACTTCGATATTCTCGGCATCGTTCGTCTGCTCAAGGGCGGCGGAATTGAGATCTTTGGTTGGAATATTAAGGAGCTTGGTGAAGGCGTTTCGTCCTTCTTTGAGAGCCTGGATATTCTGCCTCCCGATTTCAAGTGGGGTGAATATCTGACAGCAGGTGGCGTACAGAAATACAAGGTTCAGATGGAAGTTACCCAAAACGGTATCAACCTGCACGGAACCTATTTCCCGTTCATTCTGCTTTCGATCACGGGTCTTGCATTCAAGAACGGACTCTACATCTTCATGCTGCGTCAGTTCTTCCGCGGTATTCCGGATGAGCTTGAGGAATCTGCATACATGGACGGTTCGGGTACCTTCCGCACCTTCCTGCAGATCATTCTGCCTCTGTCGGTGCCCATGATGATCACCGTGTTCCTGTTTGCATTCTGCTGGCAGTGGACCGACGACTTCTACACCATGAAGTTCCTCAACACCACCACGAGCCCCGACCTGCTTGTCAAGTTTATTGATATTCCGTCCTCGTTGAGAATGGATTATGCAGGTAAGGCACTCTATGAATCGGCGATCCGCAACACCTGCGGCTTGTTGATCATTCTGCCTCTCGTGATTCTCTATGCCTTCTTCCAGAGATTCCTGGTTCAAGGTATCGAGCACTCGGGTATCGCAAACTAATTTGCGAAATATCCAAAAAACAAGTGGCTACCGCAATTGCGGTAGCCACATTTTTCAATACTATATCATTCTGTAATTGTTGTGAACGGTATCGCTGTTTTTCTCGTGTATTCCCACCGAAAACGACAATTTACCTCTTGCATTTTCTGTCGCATTATGGTATAATTTAGAAAAAGAACTTTGAGCGTTTCTGTATCAAACGTTTTGGGTTCTTTTTGTCTTTTTTTGAGGTGGTAAAATGGAAATAACGAAGAAACCGATCTTTTACACCGAGCTTTCCTATCTCTTGGGGCTCGCGATTATGGCGTTTGGCGCGGCATTCACCGAGCTGGCAGGATTTGGCATGTCGATGGTGGTTGCCCCGACCTACATCCTCCACCTGCAGGTGTCGCAATTTCTGCCGTGGTTTTCGTTCGGTGTTGCCGAATACTGTGTGCAGGCGGTCCTGATCCTGGTCATCGCGCTTGTGATGCGCCGCTTTAAGCTTTCCTATCTGTTTTCTTTTGTCACGGCGATCCTTTACGGGCTCGTCCTCGACGGGGCGATCCTGCTGCTGTCATCCTTTCCAACCGAGGGGATCGTGCTGCGGATCGTGTGGTTCTCGATCGGAACGGTCCTGTGCTCGCTCGCGGTCTCACTCTTTTTCCACACCTACATCTCGCCCGAGGCATACGAGCTGATCGTCAAGGAATTTTCACAGCGCTTCTCAATCAACGTCAACAAGGTCAAGACTATTTACGACTGCACAAGCACGCTGCTCGCGATCGTTTTGTCCTTTGCCTTTTTTGGCTTTGGCGTGTTTCGCGGCGTTGGAATAGGGACCGTTCTTTGTGCTCTGATCAATGGTTTTCTCATTGGACGCATCTCGGCTCTGCTCGAGCGACTGTTCGTTTTCAAGAACGGACTGAAGCTCGAGAAATACTTTCAGATGTGATCGGGGCGGTCTGCGCGGTGGAGTACAGACAATGAAACGTGAATGTTATCGGATCAACTTGTTCTTCTTGCGTTCTGCGAATATCACGGCGGCGTCACCGTCCTGATACCCCCATTCTCCCTTGATGCAAGCGATCAATCTGTCGTAGGTTTCAATTGCTTTATCGTATTTGTGCATAATTTCATATATTGTTGCAATGCCCTCTAAAGCATCTGTAAAGCGAGGCTTTTGATCCTCTTGCATCTTCCAAGAGCGCTCATAATACTCGATTGCCTTTTCGTATTCACACTTGCAGGCGTAATACTGTGCCGTTTCAAACAAAAAGCCCGGATGATCTGAAAATTCTGACAGGGCGGATTCTATAATGCTGTCGGCTTTCCTTTCGTCATATTCAGCGAGAGCGATGTGTGCTTTGTAAATAGGGATCAAAAACGGTCGATGTGCGGGTAACTCCTGACACCTATGCAAATATTCTGCGGCTTCTTTGGTTCGGTGATCGGCAATCAGATTGTCTATGATATAATAATAGGGCAGGGGTGTTTTGGGAGTAACGGTGTCGCTTTCGATGACCTTTTTGAAAAACTCAATGACGTCTGCATGATTCGACAAATTCCAATCCCAGATATTTGCCCCATCTGCCTTTTGAAGCATCCATTGACATTCCTTGTTTTCGGGAGTCATCAGGATTGCTTCGCGAGCGTATCTGCTTACCTTCCGCAAATCCGACTCCGCACGATGGTGATAGAGGCTTGCGAGAAAGGATAAGATTTTTCTTCTGTCGGCAGATTCGTCAAGCTGCGTTTTCAAAAAGACTTCATAGTCATGAAAAATACTGTCAGGCAGTTCTTCTTCCACGTCCATTCTTTTTTCGATCCGTTTCAGCTTTTGGTCTGTTGTCAAATCAAAAAGCTCGTCAATGGTAACACCAAGCTCACTTGATAAAAGCGGTAACAGAGAGATATCGGGCATTGTAATGCCTGTTTCCCATTTTGACACGGATTGTGCACTAATGCCAAGCTTTTCTCCGAGCTGCTCCTGCGTTGCTCCGACCTTTTGCCGTAGCTGCTTGATTTTATTTCCGATTTCCATATGTAGATTATTCCTCCGTTTCATGTTTCAGGCGCCTGTTACTATTATTATACCACTGAAAACGAAAAAAACAATAACGCATTTTTCACGGTCATTCACCTGTTAGGTGAAAACGGCACTTTTATCCGTTTTTTCGAGGGGAACGCACAAACAAAAATGCAGATCAGCACGGGTGCTGATCTGCATTTTTGTGTCGTGTGGCTGATTTAGATGCACACAGATTTTGCAGAGGGTACAATGCCCCTCGGGCGTGTATGGGCGTTAAAAGATTCCGCGTTCTGCCGGACTTTTAACGCCATGCTTGCAACGAAGCCTATGTAAAAAAATTATTTACTCTGATCAATGCGATATTGCAACATATAGGTTGTGTTATTGTATATAAATTCAAGACCTTTTGTTGTTTCGCTATCTTTTTCTATAATTCGCCATTCAACTTGAAACGGAAATGATCCTGTTTTTGTCCAAGTATCATCTAATAGGGCTTCGTCAATTAAAAATGTCGCTTTGCTCTTTATTTGATACAATGTATTTTTGTTTTGCTCTTTCGTATCAAATTTTACAATACGGAGTTGCTTGCCGCAAATCAGAAAATCAATGAAATATCCCTCGCTTTCAGTTGTGAAGAAATAATCATAGTCTTCATAGAAAGATGATTCATTCTTTCTTGCATCATCAATGTTATAGCTGTATCCATCAAAGGTCGTAGAGCATGAAACAAACAATAATGTAACAGTTAAAGTTAGTGACAAAACAAACAAGAACTTTTTCATTTTGAATTCTCCTTCGCCGTGTTTGTAGGCGATATCGCCTTCTTTTTCTTCATTATACCACAATTTTGTAAACATTTCAAGTGTGGTGGTTCAAATCTGTCCAAAATGCCTTCGCATCTATGGCGTGGCAGAGGCACATTACCCCCTTGGCGATGATGGGAGTTAAAAGGTTCCGCGTTCTACCGGACTTTTAACGCCATGCTTGCAACGAAGTCTATGTATATTAAACACCGCCACTGTGGTGAACAAAGAAGCATACAGCTAAAACCCAAAATAGCACTATCAAAGCAGGAGAAATAATCGTCCATATTAAAATTTTCTTTGATTTTTTTAAATCGGAGGAAAAGCATGCAATAAAATTGATGATTGTTCCAATTAGAGCCATTGGGTTAAATGTAGAACCTAAAGTAAGAATCGCTCCTATTCTAAAGCATATTTCTCCGAATGTTGTCGTATAAAATGCAGTGTACAAAGGCATACATATCACAACTAACAAACAACAAAAGCAGTAAATTAGTTGTAATATTGTTCCCATTTTAAATAATTTCATATAGATCATCTCCTTTCTTCCCTTTATTTTACCACAATTTTGTAAACAATTCAACATTTCGCCGGTTCGAATCTGTCTACAGACCCGAAATGCCCGAAATGCATCTGCAAAATTTCGAAAAACGTCAGAGTCGAAAAAAGCGGAGAAAGTTCTCCCCAATAGCAGGGTATTCGCCTTCGGCGAAGATT
>ULQF01019738.1_pt1 | contig 19343 bp, 10 predicted proteins | sample 1954211 | NCBI WGS metagenome assembly ULQF01 (sample SAMEA4835648, study PRJEB28245) | human gut metagenome | biome: gut microbiome; material: fecal sample | place: Denmark | collected 2008 | reverse complement strand
AAACCACAAATACAAATACAACTAAACAAAGTCTTCTAAATGAATCTAGAAATTAAAAATTAGAAATTAAAAATTAAATAATTTGTGAATCCCAAGCCAACCAGCTCCCGTCCACCTTCTATTTTCTACCTTTTAATCTTTAATTTTTAATTATCAAATGACGCCTTGTCCCATCATTGCATGGGCTACTTTCATGAATCCGGCAATGTTGGCTCCCTTCACATAGTTAATGTATCCGTCGGGCTCCGTGCCGTATTTCACACATTGGGCATGGATGCCGTGCATGATTGCATGAAGCTTTTCATCCACTTCTGCGGCACTCCAGCTGAGGTGCATGGCGTTTTGAGACATTTCCAGTCCGGATGTGGCAACACCGCCTGCGTTGACTGCTTTACCCGGTGCGTACATCTTTTTATGCTCGATGAATAGATCGATGGCTTCCGGCGTACAGCCCATGTTGGAAATTTCTCCGACACAAAGTACGTCATTTTTTATGAGATTTTGTGCATCTTCTCCATTTAATTCATTCTGAGTTGCACAAGGAAGTGCAATATCAGCTTTTACTTCCCACGGACGCTTGCCCTCGACGAAGGTCGCACCCGGATATTTTTCCGCGTATGGAGCAACTATATCATTGCCCGAAGCCCGAAGCTCCAGCATGTAGTCTATCTTTTCGCCACTGATGCCGTCGGGATCGTAAACGTATCCGTCCGGTCCGGAGATTGTAATCACTTTAGCACCCAGTTCGGTGGCTTTCGTGGCTGCCCCCCAAGCTACGTTTCCGAACCCGGAGATTGCGACGGTCTTACCTTTTATATTAATACCTTTTGCCTGTAACATCTGGTTCACGAAATACAAACCGCCGAAACCGGTAGCTTCGGGACGAATCAGAGAACCGCCGAACTCCAGACCCTTGCCGGTGAAAGTTCCTGTAAATTCACGTGTCAGCTTCTTGTACATACCGAACATATAACCCACTTCGCGTCCGCCTACGCCGATATCACCGGCGGGAACATCCATATCCGGACCCAGATGACGCCACAGCTCCAGCATGAACGCCTGGCAGAAACGCATGATTTCAGCGTCGCTCTTGCCGCGTGGTGAGAAGTCGGAACCGCCTTTGCCGCCACCCATAGGCAGAGTGGTCAGTGCGTTCTTGAAAGTCTGTTCGAAGCCGAGAAACTTCAGGATGGAAAGATTGACGGAAGCATGGAAACGGATACCGCCTTTGTACGGGCCGATAGCGTTGTTGAATTGTACGCGGTAGCCGAGATTGGTCTGCACTTCGCCTTTATCGTCCACCCACGTCACACGGAAAGTAAAGATACGGTCGGGTTCGACCAGTCTTTCTATGATTTTGGCTTTTTCAAATTCAGGATGTTGATTGTATATATCTTCAATGGACAGAAGAACCTCTTTGACAGCTTGAAGATACTCAGATTCACCGGGATGTTTTGCCTCCAGAGAGGACATGATTTTTTGGATGTTCATGATACTATAGTTTAAAAGGTTAATTCTGATAAAATGTCAACTAACTATCTGCAAATATAGGAAAATATTTGGAATGTGATTATTTTTAAGGCGTTATTTTGATTAAATAATGATAAAATGATAGTTTTGGAGCCCAAGAAGCGCAAAGCCCCGCTACCTGTGATGTAAAAAACAGGAAACGGGGCTTCTATGTGTTTGCAAATAGAAAGCCGGTCTTTAGAATTTCGGTTTCATGCCCAGATTATACATGATGAATCCGTAAATGTCGGCTTGCTCTTCCAGTACTTTTGCCATAGGTTTGCCTGCACCGTGTCCGGCTTTGCTGTCGATGCGGATCAAGGTCGGATTGGTCCCGTCATTGTCGGCTTGCAGGGTAGCGGCAAACTTGAATGAGTGGGCGGGGACTACCCGGTCGTCATGGTCGGCAGTGGTTACCAGAGTTGCCGGATATTTTGTGCCCGGTTTCAGGTTGTGCAATGGAGAGTAACCTCTGAGGTATTCGAACATCTCCTTGCTGTCTTCACTGGTGCCGTAATCGCTGGCCCAGTTCCAGCCGATGGTAAACTTGTGGTAGCGGAGCATATCCATCACACCCACTTGCGGGATGGCTACGCGGAAGAGGTCGGGACGCTGCGTCATACAGGCGCCTACCAACAGACCGCCGTTGGAACCGCCGACAATCGCTATCTTGTCTTTATCGGTGTATTTCTGGCTGATGAGATATTCAGCGGCCGAGATGAAGTCGTCGAACACGTTCTGTTTCTGCATTTTGGTTCCGGCTACGTGCCACTCCTCACCGTATTCGCTGCCGCCACGCAGGTTGACTTGGGCATAGATACCGCCGTTTTCGAGGAACGGGATACGGTTGGAGCTGAAGCCCGGATTGAGACTGATACCGAAACCTCCGTACCCGTAGAGGAATACCGGATTTTTGCCGTCTTTCTTCAAGTCCTTCTTATAAGTGAGGAACATCGGAATCTTCACACCGTCCTTGCTGGGGAAAAACACCTGTTCCGTTACGAAGTTGTCCGAGTTGAACTGCACTTTCGGGGCACGGTACAGTTCGTAGCTGTTCTTGTCCATATCATATTTATAGGTAGCGCCGGGAATGGTGAACGAGGTAAATCCGAAGAAGCATTCCTTGTCGTCCTTGTTGCCGCTGAATCCTACCGAACCGAGCGAGGGCAGTTCGATTTCCTGCAACTGCTTGCCGTCGAGGTCGTAAACGTATGCGTGATTGGAGGCGTCTTTGTCGTATGTGAGAAACAGTTTGCCACCGATCACTTCCGCGTTGGAGAGCACTGCTTCCGATTCGGGCACGAGTTCTTTCCAGTCTTCCAGTTTCGGACGGTTGATGTCCGCCACCATAATCCGGTTTTTCGGTGCTCCGTAGTTGGTGTAGATATAAATCCAGTCGCCGATTACTTCAATTGGGTAATATTGGTAATCGAGGTCGGTGGTGAGCTGGATGAAAGGAGAGGCGGGCTTTTTCAAATCCCGTATGAACAGGTTGTTCCCTCTTCCGGCTCCGGATTCGGTCAGAAATAGAATACGTTCATCCTCGCTGGTGCCGGAGGTGTAGAAACGTTTCGGATAAGCCGGATTCTGGTAAATCAGCTTGTCTTTCGATTGGGGCTCGCCGATCTTGTGGTAATAGATCTTATGATTCTCGTTCACGTTGGAGAACTCTTTTCCTTTGGTCGGAGCATCGTAAGCACTATAATAGAATCCGTCTCCCTGCCAGGCAGCGTCGGTGAATTTGGCCCATTCGATGTGGTCTTCGAGCAACTTGCCGCTTTCGGTGTCCATCACGTAGATTTCAGACCAGTCGGAGCCGCTTCGCGAGATGGTGTACGCGGTGTATTTGCCGTCGTGTGAGAAATAAAGTCCCGTGAGGGCCACTGTGCCGTCATCCGACAATTTGTTGGGGTCGAGGAACACGCGAGGCTCGCCGTCCAATGAGTCTTGTACGTAGAACACGCTTTGATTCTGCAAACCATCGTTCTTGCTGAAATAATATTTGCCGTGTTTCTTGACAGGAGCGCTGATCTTCTCGTAATCAGCCAGTTCCGTCAGTCGTTTCAAGAGATTCTCCCGGAAAGGAATTTGGCTCAGATACTCATTTGTCACTTTGTTCTGCGCTTCTACCCAAGCGGTGGTAGCTGCGCTGGTATCATTTTCCAACCATCTGTAAGGGTCGGGAACTTGCGTACCGAAGTACACGTCTACAGTGTCTACTTTTGCCGTCTCGGGGTAGACCGGCTTTTTTTGTTGGGGAGCGCATGACATTACCATGATTCCACTCATTAATAAAGTTACTTTTTTCATGTGAATAAAAAGTCTTTTTGAATAAACTTATTGGTACAAAACTACAAAATAATAAGAGATAAACAAGTAAACTTTATAAAGAAGATGATGGAAAATGAGATTTAAAGAATTAACTTTGCAAAATGTGATTTTGAAACAAGACGATTTGGTATAAGAAAGGAGAATAATTCTATGCTTAGTAAATATAAATTAAACCAGCTTTACTTCAAAGATACCCAGTTCGCCAATTTGATGACCCGGCGAATTTTCAACGTGCTGCTGATAGCCAACCCGTATGACGCTTTCATGCTCGAAGATGACGGACGTATCGATGAGAAGATTTTTAATGAATATACTTCGCTCTCTCTGCGTTATCCGCCCCGTTTCTCGCAGGTGTCTACCGAAGAGGAGGCATTGGCGCAGTTGGAAAGTATGTCATTCGACCTGGTGATTTGTATGCCGAGCACGGGAGATAATGACAGTTTCGACATCGGACGGCATATCAAGGAGAAATATGAACACATTCCTATCGTCATTCTGACTCCTTTCAGTCACGGTATTACCAAACGGATTATCAATGAGGACCTGAGTGCTTTCGAGTACGTTTTCTGCTGGCTGGGCAATACCGATTTGCTGGTTTCTATCATTAAGCTGATGGAGGACAAGATGAATCTGGAGCATGACGTGCAGGAGGTAGGAGTACAGTTGATACTTGTTGTGGAAGACGGCATTCGTTTCTATTCTTCCATTCTTCCCAATCTGTATAAGTTCGTGTTGAAGCAGAGTCAGGAGTTCTCTACGGAGGCTCTGAATGCGCACCAGCGTACGCTTCGTATGCGCGGACGGCCTAAAATCGTGTTGGCGCGTACGTATCAGGAGGCAATGAATATTTATCGTAAGTATCAGAATAATATATTGGGGGTGATCACGGATGTACGTTTCCCGAAGGTGGAGCGGGGAGAGAAAGACGGTCTGGCGGGTATCAAGCTATGTGCCGAGATACGTAAGAATGATCCGTTCGTACCCTTGATTATCCAGTCTTCCGAGTCGGAGAATGCTTCCTATGCGGCAAAGTACGGAGCCAGCTTTATTGACAAGAATTCCAAGAAGATGGATGTAGACCTGCGCCGTATCGTTTCCGATAACTTCGGTTTCGGTGATTTTGTTTTCCGTAATCCGGAGACGGGGGAGGAGATTGCCCGTGTACGGAATCTGAAAGAGTTGCAGAATATTCTGTTTGCCGTTCCTGCGGAATCATTCTTATATCACATTAGCCGTAATCATGTGTCCCGCTGGCTTTATTCGCGGGCTATGTTTCCCGTGGCGGAGTTCTTGAAACCGATAACATGGAGCAGTCTTCAGGATGTGGACGCCCATCGCCGCATCATTTTTGAGGCGATCGTGAAATATCGCAAGATGAAGAATCAGGGAGTCGTTGCCGTCTTTAAACGGGACCGTTTCGACCGTTATTCCAATTTTGCCCGTATCGGTGACGGTTCGCTCGGAGGTAAAGGGCGCGGACTGGCTTTCATAGATAACATGGTGAAGCGTCATCCGGAGTTTGATGAGTTTGAGAATGCACGGGTAGCCATTCCCAAGACGGTGGTGCTTTGTACGGATGTGTTCGATGAGTTTATGGACACTAATAATCTGTATCAGATTGCCCTTTCGGATGCGGATGATGATTTGATTCTGAGGTATTTCCTGAAAGCGAAGTTGCCGGACCGGTTGGTGGAAGACTTCTTTACTTTCTTTGATGTGGTGAAGTCACCGATTGCCATCCGTTCTTCGTCTCTGTTGGAAGACTCCCATTATCAGCCGTTTGCGGGGATTTACAATACGTATATGATTCCTTATCTGGACGATCGCTATGAGATGCTGCGTATGCTTTCCGATGCCATCAAGGGAGTGTATGCTTCGGTATACTTCCGTGACAGCAAGGCTTATATGCAAGCTACGTCGAACGTGATAGACCAGGAAAAGATGGCTGTTATTTTGCAGGAAGTCGTTGGTAATCAATACGGAGAACGTTATTATCCTTCCATGTCCGGTGTGGCACGCTCGCTCAATTATTATCCGCTGGGTGATGAAAAGGCGGAGGAAGGAACGGTGAATCTGGCTCTTGGATTGGGAAAATATATTGTGGATGGCGGTATGACGCTTCGTTTTTCTCCTTATCATCCCAATCAGGTGTTACAGACCAGCGAGATGGAAATAGCTTTGAAAGAGACTCAGACCCGTTTCTATGCGTTGGACTTGAAGAATGCAGGGCATGACTTTTCGATCGATGACGGCTTTAATCTGTTGAAACTTCATGTGAAAGAGGCGGAAAATGACGGTGCTTTGCAGTATATCGCTTCTACATACGACCCGTACGACCAGATAATCCGGGATGGCTTGTATCCGGGAGGACGCAAGGTGATCACGTTTGCTAATATCCTGCAACATGATGTTTTCCCGTTGGCTCGTATTTTACAGTTGGTTTTGAAATACGGGGAACAGGAGATGCGTCGTCCGGTTGAGATTGAGTTTGCGGCAACGTTAAGTCGTGATCAGGATAAGACGGGTACTTTCTATCTTTTGCAGATCCGTCCGATTGTGGATAGCAAGGAGATGCTGGATGAGGATTTGAACGATATACCGGATGATGAGGTGATTCTTCGCTCGTATAATTCGCTGGGACATGGCATTATGAACGAGATTCAGGATGTTGTCTATGTGAAGACGGACGGCTACAGTGCTTCCAATAATCAGGCTATTGCTTGGGAGATAGAAAAGATCAATCAGCAGTTCTTGAACGAGGGGAAGAACTATGTGCTTGTCGGTCCCGGACGTTGGGGAAGCAGCGACACGTGGCTGGGTATTCCGGTGAAGTGGCCGCACATCTCGGCAGCCCGTGTGATAGTGGAGGCGGGACTGACTAATTACCGCGTTGATCCCAGCCAGGGTACGCATTTCTTCCAGAATCTTACCTCGTTCGGAGTGGGTTACTTCACGATCAATGCCTTTATGAATGATGGTGTCTACAACCAAGAGTTCCTCAATGCGCAACCGGCTGTGGAAGAAACGAAGTTCCTCCGCCATGTCCGCTTTGAAAAACCGATAGTAGTCAAGATGGATGGAAAGAAGAAACTTGGGGTGGTGCTGATGCCGGGAGTATAGAACCCTGCATCTCTCATGCTTTCTCGATTTATCTCTCATAATATCCCGGAGCAGGGATATAGATTGTTGTGTAGGTTTCACTGACTTTTTTCATTGTGTTTTCTGTCTCTAATTTAATAGTGGTTTATATGTCAGTTTACTTATGTTGTTGGCATATTTAGCCTTTGTTTTTGGATTATTTTACCAACATCATAACCTTCCACTCTAGTGAACAGTTTTGTGTACTTTAGTGCACGGAACTGTTCACATTAGTGCACAGAACTATCTACTATAGTGGAACGGTTGTGATATCTTGTAGAAAATATGATGTTATATACTGAAAAACAATAGATTAAACGGTAGTCTTTATATAAAATCCCATTAGTTGTTTTGCAAAATACGGCTTACAATGAGAGGTGTAGGGCGAAAGTATGAGAGATGTACAATAAAAAAGATCTCTCATAATGTAATGGCTTGGTAATATGATATTTATATTGCTTTTATGAGAGATATGAGAGATGAAAAATACTTTTCTAATATGAACCGGTGCATTGTTTCTATGAAATATTTGCAGTACATTTTTCTTTTCCTAGAATCGATCGTGTTGGTTTGGATGAATTTTTAATCTCCTTTTATCTGAATAAGTAGGTTCTTATTTGAAACATGAGATGGAAACGTTCTGTTTTTCATCTAAAAAACGGAAATCTTTTGTTGTATGCTTAAAATTATGGTCTTTTTTTTAGGTCAAGCAAACAAATTGTGTCCTCATTTTCAGATTTCGGGATAAATCTTTCTTTGGATACTTTATTATAAAGAAAGAAAACTGTACTTTTGCGCAAAGTTTTAGAGAGGAAGAGTACAAAAGAAGATGTCACAAGGAGAAATAGATATATTTATTCCGGGCTAATTTAGAGATATAAACCAATATGAGAAAAGTTTTTAGAGTATTGTTGTTGATGGCAATAGTACTGTCTGCTTGTGAAAGCGAACAAAAGCGATCCAATATGGCAACAGGTATGCTTGCTTTGAATCTGGCTACTAGTCAGGATGTCATTGACGCTACTACTACACGTGCTGAGGCCGGTGATAGTGGAGAAGAGAATACAGAGGAAGATGATTTAGTACCTGATGTTGGAGACTTTACGATTGCTTTGATGGATGGAAATGTCGTTAAAACTTCGTGGGATAAGTTTAGCGAGTTTCCTAAGTATGCTGTTGTTCCGGTGGGGACTTATACATTGAAAGCGTATTGCGGTAATCCGGAAAAAGAGGGTTTTGAATCTCCTTATTATGAGGGAACGCAAGAAATTACGGTGGAAGATGATGAGACTGTTGAAGCTAGTATCACCTGCTATTTGACGAATGTGAAACTGTCTGTGGAATACACAGATGCATTTAAAAAGTACTTTTCTGATTATTCTACTGTCATACAGTCTGATGGCGGAAATTCTATTACTTTTGTTAAAGATGAAGTGCGTGCGGCTTATGTGAAGCCGGGTGTTATTACTATATATGCCAATGTCGTGAATCAGAACGGGCAGACTGCCAAGTGGGAAGTTGGGGAAATTGATGAGGCAAAGCCTCGTGAGTTTTATCATATAAAATTGGATGTGGATGCGGGGAGCGCTACATTAAAGATTTCATTTGACAAAACTACTGTGGAGAAGCCGGTGGAAATAGATGTCTCTGATGAAGCATTGAACATACAACCTCCATTTTTTACTCGTTCCGGATATGAATCCGGTGTGGTGCAGGATGTGAAAGAGGGTAGTACGATTTCTCCTCTTTCTATGCTTGTTACCGCACGTAATGGGATTAAAAAGTGTGTGTTGACTACGGTGTCGCCTTCTTTACTTGCACAAGGTTGGCCGACTTCTGTAGATTTGGTCAATCTCACCGGAGAAACATTAGAGAAATTGAAATCATTAGGCTTGTCCATGCGGGGATTGAGTACTAATGTGGAAAAGATGGCTACGTTGGATTTTGCTGAGGTAATACCCTATTTATTGAGTGATGATGGTGAAGTCTCTTTTTCTCTTGTGGTGACTGATAAGGCAGGAAGAGTCAATGCTGTTGATGAAGTCATAAAGGTGAACGTGCAGGATAATCAGTTTGCAGTAGGGACTGTGGATAATGTAAATGTCGGACTTCAAGCAATTACTATTCCTGTTACGTTGGATGGAGATATTTCCAGAGTTAAGTTCCAATATCTAAAGGATGAAGTCTTAACGGATATAGCTGTCTCTGGTGTACTTACAGACGGTATTCAACATCAAGTAACATTAGCTTTACCTTTTATAACGTCGCATAACTTCCTGGTTTATGTGACTTGCGGTGTGCGTACTTTATCTGTTTCTGTTGGAGTCAATCCTCCTGTATTTGGTCTGGAAGCTTCTGAAGGGGATGTATGGGCAACAAAAGCTACTATACATGTTGTTGGGAAAGATAAGGAGTATATGAAAACTCAACCGATTGTTATTGAGTATATTAAGTCTTCGGAGTATGAGACTGGAACATGGGTGATACCTACTCAAACAAAAGATGGTGATGTCATTGAAATAACGGGATTGCCTGAAGATCCTCTAAATACTAATAAATATACATTGAGAGCTGTATCGGGAGATGTGAAAGCGGAAAATGAGTTGGAGATAACGACGGAAGTCGCTGCAGACGTTGATAATGCTGATTTTGAAGACTGGCATTATACAACGGAACAACGTAAATTCCTGTTAGAATCATTGATAAAAAAATATACTTGTTATCGTTATTTCCCATCTTTAAAGAATGCGCAAGATGTATGGTGGGCTACAAACAACGCTTGTTCGATGCAGGCGAATTCATGGGGAGCAGACCGGGCTACTTCTTGTTCATCTGTGAGTTATGTTTATAATACGGATGGTACAAAGGCTGCTGAATTACGATCTACTTCTGGTGGGGGGTATGCACATTCCAGCAGTGTAATGGTTGATGATGGAATTTTTCCGGGAATGCTATTTATAGGAGCTTATGATTGGAATGGAAGTTCGGGAACTGTGTCTGGTGGGCATACTTTCACCTCCCGTCCTTTGAGTCTTACTTTCCAATATAAATATACCCCTTTTGATACAGATGAGTTTAAGGCTTATATTGAAATCCAAAATCGCGCAGAAGGAGAAATGAAGATTTTAGCTTCAGGTACGTTGACGAAATCACAAAATACGCCTGATACTGAGTATCAAAATGGTATAATACATTTGAGTTATAATGAGGACTATAAAAGTTTGAAAGCAACACATATTTATATACATTTTTGGTCATCCACAGCAAATCCTCCTAAGGCTCAAAAAAATGCTAAGGTAGATTTAGCAGATGCGGAAAGTGGTTGGAATGCTCACATTGGAAGCCGTTTGATAATTGATAATTTGAAACTTGGATATTAAAACAACGAAATATGAAAAAGGTAATATACATACTGTTTTTCGCATTGGCGGTAATTCTTTCTTTTACAGCTTGCGATCGTGAGAAGATGGATAATGATACAGTAGAATTGGGTGAGGGTTCTGTGAATCTGGCTTCCTTGAAAGGCTTGTCGGTTGAGGTTTCCTCTTCTACTCCTATCACTCGTGCGTCCGAAGTAAATACGGATAATTATTTGATTCGTATTTACGATGCGGAACAAAATCTGGTACGTGAATGGAAATATAGCGAGTTGCCTGAGATATTTACTCTTAGAGTAGGGAGCTATACAGTACAAGCTTTGTCACACGAGGTGCAACCGGCAGAGTTTGAAGTTCCTTTTTATTATGCCGAAGAATCTTTCACTATTGAGGCTAATAAAGTAAAAGACTTGGAACCATTGGTATGTAAGTTGAATAATATCAAGGTGTCTGTGACATACGATGATAAGTTGAAAGAAGTGATGGGCGAGGATGTGAAAACCACTGTTACTGTGGGAGACGCTTCTTTAGCATTTGCGTATGACGAAACCAGAAATGGATATTTCAAGTCGAATGTAGATGGCAATAATATTATGAAAGCGGTGATGACCGGAACTATTGATGGGGTGGCAAGGGAAGTGCCTTATCCGATTAAGAATGTAAAGCCTGGCCAACATCGTCTCATAAAATTCTATTTGAAGTATGTCAATGATGATGGCTATATTGAGGGAGGATTCACTAAACTCAAACTGGTGATCGTTGCAACGTGTACAGTAATAGAGAAAGGATTTACAAATAGAGAGGAAGAAGAAACGATAATAGATCCGAATCCACCTACGCCTAGCGGAAAAGTGCCGACTATTGTGGGAGACGGGTTCGATATCGATGAGAGTTTGGATGTGCCTATCAAGAGAGATGAAGGTGGAAATCTGATTGGTATTACGGTGGTTGTAAACATTGAAGCGGAGAATGGATTCTCGAATCTGAAAGTGAAGATTGATTCGGAAACATTGACTCCGGAGCTATTGGAGGAAGTTGGACTGGCTTCTGAATTTGATTTGGCCTATCCGGGAGATTTGAGAACGGGATTGGAATCATTAGGCTTTCCTGTAGGTGACCAGGTTTTGGGCAAAACGACTTTGAAGTTTGATATTACTAAATTCACGCCACTACTTGGCAGTTATGGTCCGGCTACTCACAAATTTATTATTACGGCTATCGACCAGTCCGGAAATAGTGTAGAGAAAACATTAACATTGATTTCGGTAGCGGAAGGAGAATAAGGATGAGGAACGCTTACTATATATTGGTGTTTCTGACGTATGTGCTGTTAAATGGATGTACGGAAACAGAACGTTTGGACGGAGAGGGAATACTACGTATGAAAGTCAACGTGGATTCGTCCATTAAAGTAGTAACTTCGCGCACTGTGACCGATGATGAACAGGCGGAGTTGGAAAAGAATTGTGAGGTTCGCCTTTATAATGGCAAGGGGCTGATTCGTTATTATAAAGGACTTTCTGAAGTACCCGAAGAGCTACAATTGAAGTCAGGAGCCTATAATGTTAAGGTTACCGCAGGAGATTCGGTCTCTGCTTCTTTTGATAAAACTTATTATAAAGGGATGGCTCCGTTCGAGATAACGAATGGAACTGTGACGGAGCAGAATGTGAAATGCAGTATTGCCAATGTATTGTCTACAGTAAGTTTCAGTGATAATGTGAACGAATTATTTAAGAATTATACGATGACCGTATACACAAAGTTCGGTTCATTGGACTTTACGCAGGAGAATGTCGGCGCTATAGGTTATTATATGTTGTCTGAGGGGGACAGTTCGTTGAAGTGGAAGTTTACCGGAGTGTTGCAGAATGAAAAAGTATTTGAGAAAGAAGGTGAAGTTTTGGCAGAATCAGCTACGCACTATACTTTCAAGCTGAATTTTGTGGATGATATTGAAGATGGCGGTGCTAGTTTGCAAGTGACTGTGGACGAGACTCCTTTGGAGACGATAGAAGATGAGGTGGAGGTTAAGCAACGTCCGTCTTTTAGAGGAGTAGGCTTTGATTTTGGTACACCTTATATATATGCTTTGAATGCGGCTAGTGAACTCTCTTTTAAAATAGCGGTCACTTCAGCTTTAACGGAGGCTACTCTTGCCTGTGATAAACTGACCGAATGGGGATTTTCGGGTAATACGCTTCAATTGGCTAATCTTGGTGAAGATGAAATATCTGCTTTAGCCGCTAATGGACTGCAGATTGTTTCTGCTTTTGATGAGACTACAAAAGCTGGGGTGTTGACATTGACATTGACATCTTCTTTGGTTGGAAAGATGACAACCGCAGAAGCTTCCTATGCTTTTACTTTGAGTGCGATTGATGCGGAAGGGTTGAGCAATACCGGGATTTTGTCAATCGTTGTTTCTAACGCTTCTGTTCTAACAAAGGATGTAGTAGTGGGAGACGTATGGAGTTCAAGAGCCGAATTGAGAGGAGAAATCATACATGAGACAACGGAACCCTTGAGCTTTAATTACCGGAAGAAAGGCGAAAGTAATTGGACTAATGTAGAGGCGGTAAAAGGGGAAGATGGAGTAACTTTTACAGCAAAACTTACTGGATTGGAAGACGGTACAGAGTATCAGTATCAAGCATTGGCCGGTAATATTCCTTCGGCTGTGGTTTGCTCGTTTACAACGGAAGAAGCTGCGCAGTTGCCAAATAGTAGTTTTGAAAACTGGTCGACAGATGGAAAAGTGCTCTTGATCTATGATAGGAACAATGAAGCTATGTTTTGGGATAGTGGTAATCATGGGTCTGCAAAAGTAGGTGTAAATGTTACGACTAATAGTACAGATTTTTATGTTAAAGGAACTCAGTCGATAAAATTGAGTTCGACATCGGTTGGACTACCACCTCTTTATGAAAAGTTTGCAGCAGGAAATTTGTTTGCAGGAGAATATTTGTATACAGATGGTACTGATGGAGTGTTAGGTTTTGGACGTGATTTCTTTTCCCGCCCTAAGGCTTTGCATGGTTATGTTCGTTATATCTCGGGTAAAGTCGATAATGGGGATAAGATAGCTATTGGCTCTCAGGATCAGGGAATTATTTATGTAGCTTTATCAGATAAAGAAAAGGAAACAGAACCTAAAACAGGAAAGTCTTATCCTTATATTATAAGAACGAAATCGGAAGAACTGTTTGATCCTTCAGACAAGAATATTATAACTTATGGAGAAAAAGTCTTTATGGCTTCAACCGGAGGAAACGGATTGATAGAGTTTACAATAGAATTGGAGTATTCATCAGAAAATAGACTTCGTAAACCTACTAGTATTGTTGTGGTCGCTTCTTCCAGTCGGTATGGTGATTTCTTTGCTGGAAGTACAGGCAGTACGATGTGGTTGGATGATTTGGAATTGATTTACGAATAAAACAAAATACGTGAAAAAAACAGCTTTTATCTTGTCACTTGTGTTCTTAGGCATATTCAGTGTTCGGGCGCAAGATTTCAAAAGAGATATTAAATTGGGAACCTTTATACCTAAGGGACAGTGGATTGTAGGTAGCTCAGTTTCATATTCGGAACATAATGAGCAGAACTATCAGTTTTTGGTACTTGATGGATTTAATTCTGATGGCTATACTTTTAAAGTCAGTCCGATGGTCTGTTATGCGTTTAAAGATAATATGGCTGCCGGAGGGCGTTTTGCCTATGGACGGACATTAACAAAGTTGGATGGATTGTCTATCAATTTGGATGAAGAAAATCAGTTTGACGTAGACGATCTTTATCAGTTGAAACATTCGTATTCAGTAATGGCTGTACTCCGTAATTATGTGACATTGGGAAGTAGCAAACGTTTTGCACTCTTTAGTGAGACACAATTGGGAATGGGGGGAAGCCAGTCGAAAGTAGTAAATAAGGGAGGTGATTCCGTTACCGGAACCTATTCTACAACTACAGATTTCAGCATTGGTGTAGCTCCCGGTATTGTAGCTTTTATTAATAACTATACGGCGGTAGAAGTTAGTATTGGTGTGCTTGGGTTGAACTTTAGTAAGGTGAAACAAACTACAGATCAAGTCTATGTTGGTGAACGGTCGTCTAGTAGCGCTAATTTTAAAATTAATTTGTTTTCTATCGGCTTGGGAATTGCCTTTTATTTATAAATGAAAATGTACAAAGTATTATATATATGTATATTGGGCTTGTTGGCCGGGATACCGGGTATACAGGCACAGCAACGCGATACTCTCCGTACGATGGATGGAAGGGATTCTTTAATTGTTGAAAGGGTTATTGTTCGTGATACTGTTTTTCTTCTGAAGGAGGAATACGAAGAACAGCTGGATTCAACAGATATTATTCATACGAGAGCTATCGGACGTTTTGATCGCGGAATCAAAAATTACCGTTTCATTCCGAAAGGTAAATGGATTGGAGGTTTGACTTTCTCGTATGTCAATTTTGATAGTGACGACAGTCGGTTATTGTTTTCTATTCTGAAAGATTTTGATTGTAACTTCCGTACCTTTTCCGTCAAGCCTTTCTGGGGCTATGCAATTCGGGACAATTTGGTAGTAGGTATGAAGTTGGGATATAACCATACAATTGCTCAATTGGATAATGTTTCCCTTGCAGTTGAAGATTTGGATGTTTCTTTGAAAGATATGCGTTATGCGGAAGATACCTATTCGGCTGCAGTCTTTCACCGTTCTTATGTCGGCTTGGATCACGGTAAGCGTTTCGGTTTATTTAATGAAACTACTCTTTCTTATAATAGAGGTACATCTAGTTTTTCTCGTGGAACGGGAGATAATTTGAAACGAACGGAAACGACGTTAAATGAACTTCATTTGGGGATAAATCCGGGTTTGGCGGTGTTTGTTATGCAGAATGTATGCGCTGAAGTCTCATTCGGAGTTGTCGGATTTAAGTACCGGGTAGAGAAGCAGAAGAATAATTTGGGAGAAACTGGTAAACGGAGGAGTAGTGGCGCTAACTTCAAGATTAATCTGTTTAATATTAACATTGGTATTACTCTTTGTATGTAATTTTAGAAACGTATGAGAAGAATATATATAAATGGCTTAATGGTGGGGATGATGTTATTAATTGCATCATGCATAGAGAATGATATAGATTATCCGGTCGTTAAGTTACAGTTTTTAGATATTGCTGTGGAAGGTCAATCCGGTAATGCTATTATTAATACGGAAACCAATACGATAACATTGAATTTGGATGAAACTGTTAACCTGAAAAAGGTGAAAGTTACAAAGCTTGAACTAACAGAGGGAGCTAAAACCGATTTGGCAGTTAATTCAGTTCTGGATTTGACAAAGCCTCGAAAGATTACTCTGTCTTTATATCAAGATTATGAATGGACAATTGTTGCCCGACAGACGATAGAACGTCGGTTTGTCGTAAATGATCAGATTGGAGAGCCCATATTTGATGTTGAAAATCGTTTAGTGGTAGCTTATGTGACCACTTCTACTAGCCTGCGTACTATTCAAATAGAGGATCTGAAACTAGGTCCTGAAGGATGTACGATGACACCGGATTACTCGGCTTTGCATGACTTTATGTCCGGTCAGACGGTCACTGTGAGCTATCACGACATAATGGAGGTTTGGACTTTATATGTGTCGCCTACTAGTGATGATGTTGTTACGTCTTCGGCTGATGCTTGGACAAATGTAGTGTGGCTGTCCGGACAAGGGAAGAAAGGGGCTGTTTTCGGATTTGAAATCAGTGAGGTCTCAACAGGAGAATGGAAAACTGTGGATGAGGCTTATATAACGGTAAATGGGGGAACTTTCACCGCACGCGTTCCCCATTTGAAAGCTTCTACCGCTTATAATTGCCGTGCAGTTGCTAACGATAAATATGGCGAAATTCTAACTTTTACAACGGGAGAAGCGGTAGTATTGCCAGGAGGTTCTTTGGATAATTGGCACCAAGTTGATAAAGTCTGGAATCCATGGGCTGAAAATGGTGAGCAGATATGGGATACAGGTAATAAGGGAGCAACTAAAATGGGGGATAGTAATTCTGTGCCGACTAGTGAAACTTGGAATGGAAAAGGACAGGCTGCAAAACTGTCTTCTAAATTTGTAGGTTTGGTAGGGATCGGAAAGTTTGCAGCAGGTAACTTGTATGTCGGCAAATACTTAGAAACGGTAGGTACAAATGGAAAGTTGGAATTTGGTAAACCGTTTACGGCAAGGCCTACAAAGTTGAAAGCGTATTATAAGTATACAACGGCTCCGATTGATAATTTGCCGAGTGAGAAGAATGCCCCGCTTGATTATAAACGTTTTGTTTCTTATAAAGGTAAGCCTGATACTTGTGCTATATATATAGCACTAGGTGATTGGGATAGTCCGGTAGGAGTTTATACTAAATATTCTGAAAGGAAACTGTTTGATAAGAATGATTCTCATGTGATTGCCTATGCTGAATTTAATACAGGAAAGACGGTAAGTGAATATCAAAAGCTTGAATTAGAACTGGAATATCGAGCAGTTAATCGTGAACCGAAATATCTTTTGGTCGTATGTTCTGCCAGCAAATATGGCGATTATTTCACTGGAGGGGAAGGTGCTACTCTTTGGGTGGATGACTTTAGTTTGGAATATGACTATGATGATTAGTTTTATCTCTTATTCAATGTATTCCTTCCGGTTGTGAACTGTAATAGTGCGTACCTTTTATTGCAAAGATAGTTGCGACGACACCCGGGACTCATGTATACTGAGATTCGGGTGTCGTACAAGTTGCTTGTGCATAAAATGTGAAAGGGATTCGGTGGAAACTCTTGTGGTACTCTATGTTATCATTTTTTCATTATCCAATTCTCTGTCTTAATGTTGGGAATACGTGATAGATGTTTAGGTTTTCTGAAACTAGAGTCATTTTATTGGCTACTGCTGTGACTCCGATTAATATGTCAAAATCATCAATTAACTGTCCCTGTTTGCGCAATTCTGCTTTAGATTCAGCAAAAAATGGTAATATTGGATAAATAGGCAGGACAACAAACAAGTTTACAAATTCGTTGACTTGGGCGAGATGTTCTTCTTTTTTGCTACTACATGCAGCACCATACAATAATTCTCTCACTGTTATTTCTGAAATATAACAGTTTTTTCGTCCTATTTCTTTTATACGTGCAGGAACGTTATATTTTTCTTACAGGAAGAATATACAAATATTTGTGTCTAATAAATATTTGGTCATTCGTCAAATGGTATCAGGTTACGTGTCTTATTACTTCTTCGCCCTGTCAAGACAGATTTCTCTATTCTGTCAATATCCGGATCGTTAGCCCATATACCAGCCAATTTATGGAAAGCATTATCTTTCTCAGCTTCTTTAATTTTTTCAGTTTTATCAGCACTATTTATTAAGGATTCTGTTAGTTTATTCACCAAATACAACTTTGCTTTATCACTCAGAGAATTGAGGACAGAAAAATAATAATCAGCTAAGTGTATATTTACATCAAACGTTTTCATGATCTGTTCCTTTCTTTTATGTACTTGAGTATTACAAAGATAACTATTTGCGCTATACCGACAATTCTTTTTATTCTTTTTATCTTATTTATTGATGAAAAAACTCCCGTTCTTCCTTTCGGAAGGCGGGAGTTTTTAACTATAGCTTATTTATATCTGTGGCTGATTATACGATACCTTGTGCCATCATTGCTTTGGCAACCTTCATGAATCCGGCTACGTTAGCACCTTTCACATAGTTTACGTATCCGTCAGCTTCAGTACCGTATTGAACGCAAGCTGCATGGATATTCTTCATAATGCTCTTCAACTTCTCGTCTACTTCTTCAGAGCTCCAGCTCAGTTTGATAGAGTTCTGAGTCATTTCAAGACCGGATACTGATACACCACCTGCATTGGCAGCTTTACCCGGAGCATAAAGGATTTTGGCTTCTTGGAATACGCGGATAGCTTCCGGAGTAGAAGGCATGTTAGCACCTTCGGATACAGCTATCACACCGTTAGCAACCAATTTCTTAGCATCATCACCGTTCAATTCATTCTGAGTTGCAGAAGGCAGAGCGATATCTGCTTTCTCACCCCAAGGACGAGCACCTTCTACATATTTGCAGCCATATTTTTCTGCGTATTCACGGATACGGCCACGATACAGATTCTTCAATTCCATGATGTAATCCAGTTTCTCACGGTCGATACCGTCCGGATCATAAACGTAACCGTCAGAGTCAGACATAGTCAGAACCTTACCGCCAAGTTCAAGAACCTTTTCTGCAGTGTATTGAGCAACGTTACCGGAACCGGAAATCAGGCAAGTCTTACCTTTCAAGTCAGTACCTTTGGTTTTCAGCATTTCCATCAGGAAGTAAATGTTACCGTAACCTGTTGCTTCCGGACGAATCAGTGAACCTCCGAATTCGCGGCCTTTACCTGTGAATGTTCCAGTGAATTCGTGAGTCAGTTTCTTGTACATACCGAACATGAAACCTACCTCGCGGCCACCTACACCGATATCACCGGCAGGAACGTCCGTCTCAGGACCGATGTGACGCCACAATTCCAACATGAAAGCTTGCACGAAGCGCATTACTTCTGCGTTTGATTTACCACGGGGAGAGAAGTCGGAACCACCTTTACCGCCACCCATAGGCAATGTGGTCAGTGAGTTTTTGAATGTCTGTTCAAAGGCAAGGAACTTCAAGATAGAAAGATTCACGGATGAGTGGAAACGGATACCGCCTTTGTACGGGCCAATCGCGTTGTTATGTTGAACACGGTAACCCATGTTAGTCTGAATGTTACCTTTATCATCCATCCAAGTCACGCGGAACTGATATACTCTATCAGGGATACACAAACGTTCGATCAAGTTTACTTTATCGAACTCAGGGTGTTTGTTGTATTCTTCCTCAATAGTCGAAAGTACTTCTTCTACTGCTTGATGATACTCCGGTTCATT
>ULQF01027249.1_pt1 | contig 19436 bp, 17 predicted proteins | sample 1954211 | NCBI WGS metagenome assembly ULQF01 (sample SAMEA4835648, study PRJEB28245) | human gut metagenome | biome: gut microbiome; material: fecal sample | place: Denmark | collected 2008 | reverse complement strand
AATAATTTTGAGAGATAGACACCGGATTTATTAGATAATTATAAAATACATTAGGAATAATCCCTACACTCTGTACATAAGGTAAGAAATAAAGTAAAAAAACAAAATCTTCTGAAGCAACTATTCGTTCACTTGGGTATCGTATTCCACTTTCCATGAAAAGACTTCGACGAAACAAAGCCATACAAGAACTCATTTCATAATTATAACTCTTTGGATTTTCATAGTCTTTTCCTATAATCCCCATTAAAAAACGATGTACTTCTTCACGTCCCCGAAAATACTCTTCGTGCACTTTGCTTTTAGATTCTAATTTTATCCCATCAATTGTTATTCGGCGATGCTGAAAACAGCACATGTCCAAATTATTTTTTTTACATATTTGATATACTGTTTCGTATGTTTCTAAATCTACATAATCATCAGAATCACAAAAAGTAATATACTCTCCTGTAGCAAATTCGATTCCACTATTACGTGCCATACCGAGCCCCTCATTAGTCTTATGTATAACCTTTACACGAGTATCCTTTTGCGCATACAAATCACATATAGTAGGACACTTATCCGGACTACCATCATCTACTAGAATAATTTCAATATCCTTCAATGTCTGATTCAAAAGAGAATGCACACAACTGTCCAGATACTGTTCAACCTTATAAACTGGAACTATAATAGAAACTTTAGGATTCATAAAAAATCACACTATTATTAACAAGTTTTTGCCTACGCAATTTAATGCCTACAAAGCACACTGCAAATACAACGAAAGGGAAATAATAATTTGAATATACAGTTGCATTATACCACATAAAAACAAAACTTACCCCTCCCATAAAAAGCCCTAAAGCCGAGCAATATTTTACCACTCCATCTTTCGCATTGTGATAAAAAGAATAGAAGCGTATGATAATAAGGACATAGAGCAAAAGAAAAAACACAAAACCCATCCATCCCAATTCCAACAGCACGTATGAGAAAGTAAAATAGAAATAATAGGTAGGAGAATATTTCTCTGCTAACGGTGTTTTAAATACTTGCGACTGCGTCAACGAACCAATACCATTACCCACCAAAACAGTTTTCATATCACTGGAAAGCAAATACGTACTCCGCTCAATACACGTATTACGATTAAAACTCAAGATACCCGATTTGCCCGATTGCAATCCATAGTCATTTTCCAAATAGGCGCTCACTTTCTCACTGTCGAACGTAGCATTTACATAATCTTCATTATAATAGAAAGACAAAGTAAATTTCACCACTGGTATCAGCAAAAAGTAGGCTGCCGCCAATATAACAATCTGTTTGATGTCGAATCTCTTAAACAAAATATACCCCCCATACAAGCACATGGGAAGAAGCATATATAGCAATTTGATTTCAGCAAGTATTCCGGCTATGAAACAGAAAGTAAAGATGAAAACAAAACGTTTTAAAGTTATCCTTTTTTGAAAGTAATCAGCTGTAGAAACAAAAGTAATAACAGCTAGATAAATGGAAAAATCGCCATTTCCACCAAATGTACCTCCCATAGAATCACCCGTTTGTCCCAAAGCAAACTCTACAACTACAAACAACATATTCCATTGAATAGACTTATCAAGCACTTTTTTAAACCAATCAACATCTGCTTGCTTGAAGAACATGATAATCATATAGGCAATCAAACCGTAACGTGCAAACTGCCTCGCTCCCCATATTGTCGCCATGAGCGGTGTAAAGCTAATGATAGATGAAACAATACCCAAAAGCAAAATAATCCCGAAAACAGGCCCGATCCACGCCCCGATGCTATATTTAATATTTGGCCAACCTCTTTGGGGCGCATGGAAAACAAGTAACACACACAATAGAATATCCGGCACAAGAGCCACTAGTTGACTGTTCCAGACAAAACGGGGAATCAACGAACCATAGATGATCCACAGAATAGTAAAATGCAATATTTTTTTTCTATTCATGCTTAAGGAAACGTTTGATTTTAGTTATCCAATACCCTTTCTTCATTTTCATCTTATCCGCAAAACTCATCCAAGTAGCCGCATAGTGATGAATGGTTCGTGTATTATAAGTAAGCTCGCATTTATTAGAAAGATACTCTATGGGACAAAAATATTCCCAAGGGTAAATAGTAATGTTATTAAGTTGCAATGGAATGTCCGATAGTTGCAGACCATGTCTTTTCAACACATTGGTAGTAATAGGAACAATAGGAATTTGCTGTAAAGTGCCATCAGACAATACATAATGATTGTTTTCATAATACTCCATAATTTCCCGAATGATAGGATTACCTGCCTCACAAGCAAATCCTAATCCAGGATTCACATTAATAGCAGCTTCCGGTGCATTAACATTCTTCTCAAAAGCCATCCACGCCCCTCTTTCAAGAATGTCATAGATTGGTTTCACCATTTCCACATCAGTATCAAAATATACGCCGCCATTTTCATAAAGGATCTTCAGCCGTGCATAATCACTCACATAAGCATATTTTTTCTTTTCGTAAGCTTCCGCAGTGAAAGGTATGCCTTTTACATCGAATTTTTTTTCGTCCCATTGAATGATTTGATAATCGGGCATTAGCCTACGCCAACTATCTATATAACATTGGTAGCTAACAGGAATAGGATTACCACCAAACCAACAATAATGTATTATCTTAGGAATCATGTCAGTTATTTTTTAGATGTCGAATCCAAGGATTTCCTTTATCCGATATTTTTTTTGCTGGTATACCTGCTATGGTTGTACCACGTTCTAAAAAGTCTTTATTCACCACAGCATTAGCACCAATAACACATTCATCTGCGATATGTATTCTCCCAAAGAGTTTAGCACCGGGGCCTATCCATACATTATCACCAATCGTTGGTACATCATCTGCCAAATCACCTTGCTGACCAATGTTTACACCCTGATGAATATCACAGAAAGCCCCTACTCTAACATTATCATTTACCACGATAAGACCAAAATGATTTATTTTAAGCCCAGGTCCAAAAACATTAATGGGAATATCCCAACCCATCTTTACACCATAATGACGATGAATTATATACCATAATTTCTTCAGAATTTTATGATAAACACCTTTTTGATTAGCGTGATATTCTTCATATCTTAACGCTATAAGAAATTTCCAATGTTCTCCTCCCCAAAACGGTGGGAAGTGCTTTGTAATACCGTATACTTGCCTATCCAAGTTTAAATAATGTTTGAGGTCTTTTTTTGTCCTAATCACGTCACAATTCTCCTATTATACGTTCTTAATAATTTCCTTCAATTTATCTTCCAACTGCTCATAATATTCCCAGATTACATTTTCGGCACCTGGTAACAAACAAGGTTGTGTTGCAAATTCCATATAAGAATCCTTGCTACTATTCAATTCGGAAATTAACTTCAATTGATTTTCTGGAATTTCCGCCTGCTTAATAAATACAATTGTTTTAGAATTAATTACATTTGGTTCCGGGTTGTTATTACACCCAAAATAAATAGGTACAGTGCCTGCTTGAAACGCCTCCATCAATTTCTCCGTGCAATAATAAGGATCATTGCTATTTTCAGGAGTCAGGTTAAAACGATAATCACGAAGATAAGAAAGTTTATCATCCTTATGTATCGTACGCAAAGTGTCATTGTTATGCATGCCATGACCATCACAATCCACTCGGTCGATAGAACTTAAACGTTCATATAAATGCTGACGTCCAGGATCAGAATGACTACATAAAAAACAGGCAAACTTACGATTTTCATACGAATGATTCAAAGGGCTATTCATGTGCAAGACCCTTTCTTTTATCTCTTTGTAAGTATCAGTTGGTTGAAAAGTATTCCATGTCATCCAAAAAGGAATACGTAGATATTGGTCATGTTCAAAATTATCAAATCCAATAGACAATTGAAAACGGTTGTCATTTAAAAATTGGTGTTCCCACCTCTTCATTTCCGGTTTATGCAAGTTTTCACGTGCTACAAAAATACGTAAATCACAATCATCAAAAACAGTCAACCAGTCAGGAGCAAAAATAGAATATAGCCCTATTTTAAGTTTTGGTTTACTAATGAGTAATCCCCTCTTCTCGATAAAGTTAACCAACCACAGGTCTGGACTATAGACCCTACTCCAATTATAAATTCTCACTTGGTGCCCCTTAGTAGCTTGCAATCCAACATGGCGGCGTTCAAGAATATCTTTCCAATAAATGTATTTTCTTCTTATACGATTCATTATTTTCCTATTTTTGTTACATCCCACCATCTATTTACAAATAAAACGATAGAAAGATATGATAATACAAAAGTGATTATAAGTATAAGACACCACTCATAGAACGAGTTTGAGTTATACTTTTGTTGAATACAAAGTAATATAGGCCAATGTGTACACATAGGGATAATGCTATACTTTCCAAAAGGCAGCATCCATTTCACTCTTATGCATTTACAAAACTCCACTACTACAATGCTACCGCTTATTGCTGCGAGATAAAATGTAATAGGATTTTGAGTTATCATATTTAAAGCTATATTTTGTGGTCTGAAAAACAAATAAAAACAAACGAACCATATAATAAATGCAGAAAGGCATCGGTAAAAATTGAATTTATCATCAATAAGCCATTTTTTCATATAATGTCCCATAGCATAAAAAGGTAAACTTGTTGCAGCTGCACCCAAATACAAATAATTATGGCCATGATAGCCTACATACCATCCCCATAATCCAATGAATATTACAGCAACTATAGTTTGATAACGAGGGCGAACAAGCAAGAAATAAAAGATTACTTTGTCCATAATTAATACAAGTAAGAACCATAATGGTCCATTTACCTTAAAAGCTATAAGCCATTGCCCTTTTACTATATAATAGGTCGTAATACCCAAAATAAAAAAGATAAAAAACTGAAAGATAAGATTAAGGATCCCTCTCCCCAACTTAATTAATGAAGGCTTATTTAATAAATTACCCGAGCCTAGGGGGGGTAAATATTCCAGACAACAAAAAGAAAAAAGGGACATAAAAAGAGCCTAAGACATTCCAATAAGTCGTCAATAACAAATCCTTGCTAAAATTAGTTGTACAAACGATATGAGAACTAATAATTAACACAATACCTATTGCCTTAGCAATATCAATGTGATCAATTCTATTCTTTGCCATATAATATCGTATTTACCCAATTTTGTATATATAGTCTTTCCATTCCTATTTTAGAAGAAAACGACAATTTTTTATTCATAAACTCCACATCAAGAATGGGTTTATTCACATCAATGCATTTTACTTGTTGAGTAATAACATCTTTAGATACAATAGATTCCAATAATCTTCTATAGTTTTGGTTAGAAGTAATTATCTTCTTTCCTGCAGCTAATGCCCATACCAATCGAGGTGTCAAAGCAGTCTGCATTGGTCGATCAATATCAAGAACACACTCACTCTCCTCCATAATCGTATTATAATCGTCCGCATTTATGGGGTACTCAATAAACAAATTATCATTGTTATCCTCCAACTGTTCTTTAAAGAATGGCATCAATTTGAAGTAATAAGACCATCCTCTTTGTTCACACAGAGGAATTATGAAGTTTCTTATAATGTACGCTCGTCCGTCGTGTTCAGTTCCAATACAACTTATTTTATATTTAAATTCTGGTTGGTACCGTGATTTTTGCATTTCACGAGGTATAAAAAAGGGCAAATATTCTGCTTTCTCATATTTATCAGCATCACTCATATCAAATGTATGAATAGAGTCATACAGATCTTGATGTCGATAATAATCAAACCAATTACTTGAATCCCAAACATACAAATGAATCTTAATATTCATATTTTGTTTCCGAAGATGCTTTAGTAAGTATGAGGAACAATCTTCACCATTAATAATGAAACACTCATCATAACTATGACTTAGAGTTCCTTGCTTTATTTGCTCTTTCCAATATTTATCAATAGGTTTACTTATGTACTCAAACCATATCTTACGAATAGTTTTGTGTCCTACCCAATGATAATACGGACTATCAAAATGCTTAGCAGGAATAAAATCCACTTCATTTCCCCCTGCCAGTACTTGCAATTCTTTTAAAATCAACTTATAAAGGTCCAAATAGGGGAGCTATAAATAATATTCTTTTCATATTATAACCAACGTTTATTTACATTTTCTCTTTCATCACGATGCCATCCACGCTAACATATACATTTTTTTCCCTCTGTTGTTGCCAATCAACAGGTAATTGACAGAACCCCGGATTCCAATAATACTTAGAATCACTATAAATGTTTTTTTTGAAAAATAAAAAATGTAAATAAGGAAGCTCTAATCCATCATAACGATATACTTTGTTTTTATCAAAATCATATTCCCAACATTGACCTAAAGTCGGATTAGGGCTTGTGTAATATTCAACAAAAGATCTACGAGTAAAACGATTACAAAACAATCGGTTAATTAAAGCTAGATATTTGAAGTAATGTAAGCGAAATATCGGCTTAAAGATATAACGATACAGCCTACGTACCAGTCTCATCTCCGGATAAACCATATCACTCCATATACCTTCATCTATTGCATAATTCTTTGTATCTAATAGCAAAGACTGCCAATCTGGAATTTTCAAACATAACTTAGTAAATTTAGATTCCTTACGGATTACCGTAAAGTGACCGGCAATATGATAACTATGCGTAGTGAGCAAATCATATTTTTTAAGATTTCGGATATTTGTTATTATATTTAGATTACCAAAAATAAGATCATTATCACCAAAAGCCCAATAATCATATTCTCTTAAATCTTCAGCATGAATCAATCCATAGAAAACCTTCAGATCACATAACTTATAGGCTTGTGTCGGTCGAAAATTAACATGTAGCACACAAGAGACATGCTTACAATATGCTTCAAAAGAGAGTGTTGTAAAAAGAGTGTTAGGATATACAGTCGCAGGCACTAAACAATCTGTAAAAAACAAAAAGTCTACTTGAGGATTCTTGCTACAGGAGTACAAATACAAATCCATCCATTCCGGCCATTTACCGAAATAAGGCACTATCATTGCTATTTTTGCTTGCATATAAATAAAACCAATTAAAATCGGAGTAATTTCCTAGCTATAGGAAAGCATCCTAAAGCAAGGGCTATATATCCCACTTTCCAACGAATGCTTTTTGAATTGAAAAATGCAGCTTTTTTATTGTACATCCACAATAGTTTCCACGCTTCAATATTACTAAGAGCCCTATGCATATAACCTTCAACAAACACACTAAGACGAGCATTTTCCAACTCCTTTTCAAAACCTATTGAAGGCAAATAGTTACAAAGTTGATTATAAAAGGCACAACGTACTTGATAAGTTTTACGAGTATAATTATGAGTAATAGAAGTCTCATTCATCACATAGTGATAATAAGCCTTATTTACATAGGTTATCTTTATCTTTGGGTGCTGCAATAGTTGTACCCAAAAAAGAAGATCTTCACAATAGTCTATCCCTTTTGGAAAATGACATCCATACTGACTGTAACATGATCGTCGCACAAGCTTGTTCCAACAACTACCATGTAGCCGCTGAAACATAGCACGAAGTACCACTTCAGGACTAAAAGAAGGAGGTTCTTGCTTTCTATATACACTATTACCATTACTTTCCACGTAGTAATCACAAAATACCACATCTGCATTAGTTAATACAGCTTTTGCATAAAGATCCTGCAACATCTCTGATTCCATCCAATCATCGGCATCTGCGTGGATTACATATACGCCACTTGCTGCTTCTATACCAGTTTGACGAGCAGCACTAACACCTTCATTTTTTTTATGAATTACCTTAAAACGATGATCCTTATCCGCATATTCTTCACAAATAATACCTGATTCATCCGTGCTACCATCATTTATCAGCAAAACTTCAAAATGGCTCCACGTTTGTAATAACAAACTATCTAAAAGGCAACGTATTTGATGCTCTGCATTGTACACAGGGACAACAACCGATATTATAGATTCGTTCACAGTCTTTTTATTTATTATAAGTTACAGTTACATAATAATAGCTCATATTATTTTAAAAGGCTTAGTTTTTTCATTTGTCGTTTTACAATAACTCTAGTCTCATTATCTAAACCAATAGAATATAAAATAGTTAATGTACATATAACAGATAGTGAACAAACAACAAGGAAACGCAACCATCCGACTTGCATTTGCTGCTGAACTAGCCAAGGAATAATAGTTGCTAAGAAAATAAGCATCAAGTTTTTCAAAAACACCATCACTATATATCTCATAGCAGGAAAATCGTAGTATTTGTGCATAATATAAAGGTTTAATCCCATCGCTATGATTAAAGGAACAGCCGATACCCAATATACAGTTATTGGTCCAAACCCCATCTTTAAGAAAAAATAAGCTAACGGAAGAGTTAATAGATAAAGGGGGGCAACAAACAGATTTAATTCTTTAACACGTCCTATTGCCACAACACCTTGATCTACAAACTTATTAGAATAAGAAATAAAAGAGACAATCAATGAAATTCTTATAAATGAAGAGGTATAATCCGGTACTTCTGTCAACCATAGCGCAAGAACAAAATCAATCTCAAGTAATACAGGCGTAATAAAGACAGCAAGAAGAAACAAAGTATACTTACTCACATTGAAGATTAAACGATGAAATTTCTCTTTCTCACCGGCACCATACAGCTTTACCAATTGAGGTTCAGCAGCCATAACAAAACTGCTAACCAACTGATTTATAGTAAAAATGACAGTACTAGCCAATCCACGCGCAGCATTCATTATTGTATTAAAAAAAAGATTAATTAAAATAGACATACCTTGTCCATTGAGCACTGCAGACAAGTGACCTATTGTAGACCAACCGGAAAATTGTATCATCTCTCTAAAACTCGATTTGTCTATACGCAAAGAAAACGCACATTCTTGAAAATGCATAAAACAATACCACCGATAAACCACCATAACAATCAACCCAATAAGCATCTGTATTAATGCATAGATGATAAGTTTATCACCTGGTATAAATGTGAGTAATAACAACATAATGATACGACCAACAATATCGAAAATACTCATAAAAGCATAAATATTAAAATGTTCATGAGCAGTAACCGCAGCTGTAAAAGGAGTTTGCGTAATAGCCATCACTACACTAACAATAGAGCATTGAAAGACCCAATTTGCAGCCGATAGTCGTTCTTGATCAATATTAAGTTTATGATTAACAAAATAAAGTCCAATAGTTTCAAGAAGAATAAAGACGATTAGAGCTATGCCTAAATGAATCACAAAAGCAGTAGAAAATGTATCCTTCAATTTTGAACTATCTCCTTCACCAATACGTAAAGCTAAAAATCGACGCGTTCCTCCTTGCAAGATACTATTCAGCACAGTAAAGAGTGACACAAATCCCCCCACTACATTATATACACCATAATCTGATGCACCTAACTTTTCAAGTACTATACGAGTGACAACGAATCCTAAAACCATTGTCACCATCATACGTATATACAAATACGTTGAATTTTTTACGATTCTTCTATTATTTTCGTCCATGAAATAATAAATACAACAGTGTTATACTATTGATTTCTTATTAAAAAGCTTATTTAGTAGTACATTAAATAAAGCCTTGACTTTAAAAAGAAAAGTTATTTCTTTTTTATAATAGGGTAATAACTCTATAAGCATATCATCATGCTTAAAAATACCATTTAGCCACATTCTGCGCAAGTATACCTTTTTATTATGCTTATAAAATTCTATATCAAAAACCGCATTATACTCATCGATTACGCCAAGTGCGTCTAAAGTCAACAAAGTTCTTATACATTTAAAACACGTGTTATCATTTCCATTCCGAGGAGGTTTATTAACACAAACATTCAAATACTTCTTAGAAGGTTGATATAAACTTACTACTTTTGTCTTTTCAAATCGACTTCTCTCACCACCTGTAGAATAGAAACGAAGAGTATCGGTAGAAGCCATAGAAAGTAACAATAAATCATATTTGGCCACAGTAAAATCATGTCCCGCTATTTTTTTTAATGAGAACTCTTCATAAGAGTAACCAGACGAATAATAATAAGTTGATATAGCACCTTGAAGATGAAGCATACAAAAAAGAGCCATATAAGTATGATTTTCGATGTGAGAATAAGGCAAATACTTATTCATCACCAAATGCAAATTAGTCTCTATATCAATAAAGTCAAATCCATACTCCTGGGCAAAACTCTTTGCATGAAGATAACGTCCTTTAGTGAGATCTGAATGTTGCTTATTACCAGGAGAACTACCCGCATTAAAGTATGCTAACGTATTTATTTTTCGACACTGTGGGATATACGAACCAGTATGAGTAGCGACAGTATATAACGAATCGACTCCACATGAGATACCAGTAGCTATACGATTACCCCTATTTTGTATCACCTCAACTAAAGGTGCTTTTATACGTATACGATGCAAGAAATTATTAGCAGAAACAATCGCATCAATAAAATGATATTCCAAATTATAATACAACTGATCAGATATTGGTAATTCGGAAACAATATCATAACCACCTTTCATTGCAAAGTACAATAAACCACAAACAAAAGCATCGATCCTATCAGCAACCACATCCACTCCAAATGAACAATTTATTGTTGTTTCTATTGTTTCATTGTATCCACCAATATTAATTAAAGAAGTGACTCTCCTCCCAGAAAATTGAATACTATTTATATATATTTCTCTCATTACTACTAATTGTTTTTTAAATAAATATTAAATGGAGCAGAATTAATAAGAGGATTCAAATCAATCGATCCTTTTTTATAACTTGATAGAGTAGCCATTATTTCATCCAAACTCATTCCCTCCTTAACAACATATGGTTGGGAACGATCTTGATCCATAGAAAGAAAAAAATCATGAAATTTAAAATGTCCTCCCATTAATTTACCTGAAAGTTCAATCCATAAATTGGGGATATCATAAGCTTCAGACATAATTAGCCCATGTAATGACGAAGAAGCTATATATTCACAACTACAAATTTGATCTAGTACTTCTAGCCAGTTTTTGTATCCTTCCATCTTTATCATAAGTACTTTAGGATCATTTTTAAATCCAACGAGAGCTGGATGATCGAAGTCGTCAAAATGAGGAATAATGCCTAATCTATACTTTTTTATAACATTAGGTCTATACCAATACTTCAACAAAAGAGCTGGATCGCCATAAACAGGTGCAACATCTACTCCATTATTTAGCAAATACTGGCGTGTCAGCGGCCCCCTTACAGCCAAAACTTTCAAAGGTTTAGCAGGTAATTCACTGTTACCATCAATAACACCAGCTCCCCATATAATAGTTTGTGAGTTACACAGTTGGTCAATGGTTGATCCAATCATTAAATAATTTATAGAATTCCTTCTCATTGAAAGAGAAGAATTATAAAGATAAGAGATTTTACGCCTAAATATGCATTCTATAAAGAAATGATTAATATCATCACCCCAATTACGATGAACTAACCTACCATAGGAATAAAATAAACAAGCATTGACTAATATAGGATTATGAAATAGATCAATCCACAATGTTTTTAGTTTGGTTATTATCCGATTAAAAAAGGAATAGTTATATTTTTGCATACATTTTAGAATTCACTTAATCTCAATGGATTAAGCTTCTCTGATAATCTATTAATAACAATAGATTTTTTCAATTATTATTTAATATTATATCCAGCATCATTCATCACCCCTACACAATTGAGAAAGTTACGCACAATACGTTTTGTTCTCCCCCACGCTGTCATTTGTTCAAAAATGGGGAATTTATACTCTTTCCAATCAGTCATAAGAAGATATCTTTTGTATAATATTTTATAAGGATGTTGACAATCGCGAAACCAAGGTTTAATAGGACAAGCAAAATGAATAATGCCTGGAGCTTTTCGGGCATCAATTAATTGAGGTAGATATTTATTAAAAATCTTGGGTTGTCGCCTAAAATAAAAAGTGGTCATATTCCACTTGATAGGTAAACTAGTTATCTTTCCTTTAAAATACATTGCTATCACGTCTTGCTCATTGTTTATCTTATCAGCAACAGTACGAACAAATTCAAAGATAGGACGTTGCAATTCCATAGTCCTCCACTGTAAAAGGTCACAAACCATAACCCCTGAATTTATATAAAGATCTTCTACCTGTAAATGTAACCTAGACTTATAAGTGACACAATCGGGGATATCCTCTGCTGCTGCTAGCACTTTGTTCTGTAAATCTATCTCATAAAGAGATTTAATATCGGCATTAATTATCATATCTACATCTAAGAAAAGACATCGTTCTACTTCGAGAGGTAGCACATGAGGTATAAAAAGTTTAAGATACATAATAATATTCCACTGCCCTACAGGTAAGTCGATAATATCATTAGTAGCACAGTTCCTGATTACAAATGTATTGCCATAATTACTACACAAAACAGAAAGTTTGCAAGCAGACTCTTTTAATATTCCTGTAGTTAAGAAATATACTTGAAACGATTTGTCACGATTGGTCTCAAAAAGTGAACACAACATTACAGCTGTATGCTGTACATAATCTTCATTGCTAACGCAAACGATATAATATGGATTTACCATTATAAATTACTAATTTGTAATCGTACGATGTTTTAGTAAATACTTAATCACCTTCACCATATAAAACTCGAAAAAACAGTTCATAGCTATAAACTAAAGTATAAGGTTTAAAAGATTTAGACTTTTTGCACATAATATCAAGACACGAGATCACAAATATCTATTTAAGCATTAAAACTCCAGTTAGAGTTTATCAAGATAGTTTTAAGGGAATCTACTCTACAATTTAGCAGTTCTTATTGCATAATTATATATCCCCATCATTATACATCTCTGCTAAGATAGAATAAATCCTCACCTTTTAGACGTTCATTCTTCCTTTACTCTATGTTCTCCATAGCCGTAACCGTAGCCATAACGCTTGCCATAGCCATAATACTTGCCATACTTACCGTAACCATAGTAGTAACCATACTTTTTCTTCTGAAGATCCAAACCATTAATTACAGTACAAAGATTAGGAAGTTTATTATTATCTGCCAGTTCATTGATCAAGGTAAACTCTGCTTTTCGAGTATAATCTGCACGACATACATAGACAGATAAGTCTGCAATACGACCTATAAGCAAAGTGTCAGTCACCATACCAACTGGAGCTGTATCTAAAATTACATAGTCAAATTCTTTTCTCAATATAGCAATAGCCTTATCCAAGCCATCTCGAGCCAGTAATTCCGTAGGATTAGGTGGTACTGTCCCCCCTGGAATAATATACAAATTTTTACTTACATCTGAAGACTGAACAAAATCCATCAAATTCTTTTCCGGATTTGATAAATATTGAGTAATCCCCATCTCTTTTCTGGGAATATTAAAAATTTTATTCAAACCTGGCTTACGAATATCAAGCCCCACAATCACGACTTTTTTTCCCAACAAAGAAAGACTGATAGCAAGATTTGCTGATATAAACGATTTACCCTCACCACTGACTGTTGAAGTCACCAAAATTACTTTCTGGCTACTTTCAAGCATAAACTGTAAATTAGTACGGACATTACGGAAAGTTTCACTCATTAAAGTATTCTGATTCTCAAACACAGTAATAGAACCAGTTTTTTCATCAGTCAATGGTACATCACCCACAATAGGTAACCTTGTTAATTTCTCGACATCACCACGCCCCTCTATTTTGAATTTAGTCAAACCGAGCAGAAAGATAAAACCAACAGGCAACCCCAATCCTACTGCTAAAGCAACCATATAAATCATTTTAGGTTTAGGAGAAACTGGTCCACCTTCAGCTGCTGGCTCATCGATAATCTTAGCATTATTTGCAGTAGCAGCCAAAGTGATAGCATTCTCTTCACGCTTCTGCAAAAGCATCAAATAAAGTCCTGCCTTAATTTCCTGCTGACGCGCAATGCTTACATACTGACGTTCTTGGCCTGGAGCATCACTGATACGACGAGAGAAGCGACTAGCCTCACGATCCAAATCAGCCTTCACGATAAGCAAACCTTGCAAAGTCCCATCAATAGCAGCTTTCACATTCGCTTTCATGGCACGAATGCTCGTATCCAGATTCACAATCATCGGGTTATTCTCTGTAGAAGTGCGGAGTAAACGCTTGCGTTCAAAAATCAATTCATTATAACGATCTATCTGAGTAGTCAAACCATTATCAGACAAACCAATATTAGCGGGTAATACCTCATACTCATTCGACGGATTACTAATGTATTTGGTAAGATCACGAATCAAATTAATTTGAGTTCCATTCTCTACACGCTTTCTTTCATATTCTGCATTCCCTTCAACAGCTAATTGGGCATCACTGCCAATATTAGTTAATCCAGCATTTCTTTTAAAAGCTTCCAATTTATCTTCTGTACTTCCGAGTTCTTCATTAATAATTTTAATACGTTCATTAATAAATTCTTTAGTTTTCTCTGCAACCTCATTTTTGTCATTATTCGTATTACGATTATACATTTCTATCAACTTATTGATAAAATCTTGGCCACGCTGTATATTCGTATTCATCAATGAAACAACAGCAACGGAAGTCGTCTTAGAAGTCGGCTCTATATTTATTGCCCACTGATATCCTTTTGCTACTCCAAATGGCCGACTAACCATAGCACTGATATTTCGTACTATATTTTGTCCTTCCATCCTCCCGTTTGATAAAGAATCTTTCAATGCAAACCCAAATGTACCAACATCTGTAGGTAACACTGCTGGGAGTTTTTCAAAATGTTTATTATACTCATTCAAACCCACTTTCAAATTTACATCCAATCCACCTTCCTGCGTAAGCTTCATATCAATTATAGCCACATCCGGCAAATTATCCGCCTCCTGTGCTGTTAAATTTACAATTATTGGAGAGGTTTTATACAACTCTTTTTTAGGAAATTCGTCCTCATCATAATAAGTAATATATAGTTCCAGATTATTGACAACCTCTTTCAGTATTGTTTTTGAGCGTAGCACTTCTATCTCATTATCAATACTCTGCGTAGAAGTAATCATTCCTCCCAACCCTAGATTTTCTAAATCAGCAGAACCTGCACTTCCTCCTTTTTTATCATCTTTTATCATAATAGAAGCGGAAACCTGATAAACAGGAGTCTGAAAATGTAAATATACCCAAGCTCCAACTAAACAAGCCAGAACGGAAGCAATAAACCAAGGCCAATGAATTATATACTTAAAGAGAAGTTCCTGATAATTAACTTTCTCTTCGTCCAGTTCACTCATATTATTATCATACGAATTTTCTTTCATTACTGTTTGCTTATTGTAGATTATTTTAATATTGTTACTAAAAGAGTAGCTAATGAGACCAAAACAGAAGTGGCAGAGACCCACAATCCCGTATTAGTTCCTATATCCGAATTCTTAGCCTTAGTCTTATTAGGTGTCACGTAAATAATATCATTCTGCTGTAACTGATAATAAGGAGACAATACCGTTTCAGCCTTATTCAAGTCCATAGTAATAATTTCCTGCTTGTTATCTTGCCCTGTCCGGATTAATTTCACATTATCACGCATACCATAAATAGTCAAATCACCTGCCATGGCGAGCGCTTCCAACAAATTAATCTTCTCGTTAGAGACTACAAAGCTGCCTGGCTTAGTAACCTCCCCCAATACTGAAATCCGGTAATTAACAATACGCACAGTTACAAGCGGCGCTTCTTTCAAATAAACCTTCAACTTATCTATAATCAGATTTTCTATTTCCGGTTTAGTCAATCCACCTACATGAATCTCACCCAATACTGGAAAGTTGATATTCCCCTGATTATCTACCAAATATTGCTGTAGAGCAGATGATGCAGTTCCTTGTCCTACCGTCTTTCCCTCTGTTCCATTAGCAGTACCCGAATTTACCAGATTGAAAGGTGCAGCCAGTTCCGGAGTAGAGCAAGATACGGCAATCGTCAACAAATCCTTGGGCATAACCTTCACACCTGTCTGACGAACACTCTGTTCTGTATCATTCACAAAAGCCGTATCCTGCAAATAAGGCACTTTCTTATATGATTGGCAGGATACCAGCAAAAAAGCAAGTAACGCACCCAAAGTCAATCGTTTCAGTTTTCTCATAACCACCTACTCATGTAATTTTACAACTATTGATTTAATTTTTATTCAAATTCCAACTCTTCGCCTAATAAGCCTCTTTATCCCCACGGATTACGTTATACACAGTCTTATACATGATATATAAATCCAAAAGAAACGTCCAATGCTCAATATACCAGATGTCACGTTGCACACGTCCTTCCATCTGCCAAAGCTCCTTCGTTTCTCCACGGAAACCTGTCACTTGTGCCCAACCAGTAATACCAGGCTTTACAAAATGACGAACCATATATTTATTTATTAAATGAGAATATTCTTCTGTGTGCTTCAACATGTGCGGACGAGGACCCACTAAAGACATATCCCCTTTCAGGACATTAATAAATTGAGGAAGTTCATCCACATTCGTCTTACGAATCAGATCACCGATTCGGGTTTTACGAGGATCATGTTCTGTAGCTTGTAATGTATCACATTGAGCATTTACCCGCATTGAACGAAACTTATAACACCAGAATTCACGACCATCCTCCCCGCTTCGTTTCTGCTTGAAAAAAACAGGCCCAGGCGAACTAATCTTTATAGCCAGTCCCACAATGATGTATATAATCGGGAAAAAAGTACAAAGGAACAGTAGCGAGCAAATAATATCAAAGCCACGTTTCATCATACGATTTTCCAATAATTCAAGTGGCTCACGACGGATAGAAAGTACCGGAACATTACCTAACATTTCAAAATACATTCTCCGTTTCAGATAGTTCCGGACATTGGGAACGCTGAAGAAACGAATCAGATGGTTCTCACAATAGTTGATAATCGGCACAATTTCAGCACTACGGGCGGAAGGAAGACTACAATAAAGCTGATCCACCTTTCCCGCATTACGAGTCAAATAATCAACAGCTTCACACGGCTGTCCCAAATAAGCTATGTTCATAGGATAGCGGTCTGACGGAAAATCTTCAAAATATCCCAATACACGATACCCGGATGTCGGATCATCCGTCATGGAATGATAAAGTTCCTGCATATTTTCATGGCTACCCACCAACACTACCTTTCGGACATTCTTCCCACTTTTGCGATAAAGCTCCAGAATAGATCGGAACATCAGACGATAGGAAATGATAACGATAATGAGAACTATATAAAATACCCCTAACTGACGCAGATTGACACATTCAAAATGGAATATATATGAAAGCCCAAAGACTATCAATACAAAAGGAATCATATTCCGGGCCACCCGAAGCATAATTTGTTCCGGGCGAACCACCGGACGATGAAGGATCACTCCTGAACGGATGTTGCAAACCAGATAACATAAAGTCATCAGAGCCATGTTCTGGAGAAGAGGCATTGAATACTCAAATGGAGACCGGTTTTCCCAGATCGAAGTAAACATCCATAACAGCAAGTTCAATAAGATGATGTCCCCTAGAAGGACAAAAGATTTTAGGACTTTATTGAAACGTTGGACTTCCTGCATTATTTTATTATCAATTGATTAAATTTCTTTCCCATCACCCGTGTTTCTCACGATAATCAATATAACGGTCGACCCATTCAATTGCTTTGGCTCGAAATTCCTCTTTGGTATGACAGTCATAGAAGTAAGCCAAAAGACGGGTGAAATGGCTTAAACGAACGTCTCCCCTTTTATAACCTTTGCATAGTAGACAGCTTTGCCCAAGCCTATTTCAGCGCACATGGGAGCTATCTTCACACCTGCTTTCTTAAACTGCTCGGCGATGAAAAGACCGAGTGCTACATGAGAGTACTTTTTCATTTTTGTAATTCTGTTAATTGTTAAAGTTATTAAATAATACATGATTCTACCTATAACTGTTCTGATATGTCAGAACAGTTGATTTAAAAGCTATTCCTACCTTCGCCCCGCGTTTTGAAAATTCAAGGCGATAATCAAATAATTAGATACGTTATGACAAACGATTTTAGAATGTCTTATTTCATGCCTCCCATTGCGCCCATTAAAGACAAACACGGACAATTAGTTACTCCTCCTACGCTTATTCCCTGCTGCGAAGTCTCCGTAGAGCAAGTCTTTCAAATGATTACCTGCAACGAGAATCTCAAAGTTCTGACCGAACAAGTACGCAACTCCGAAGATATACGGACGGCAAAAGCATCACTATTACCATACGTGACTCCCTGTGGTACATTCTCGCGTCGCAGCAGCAAATGCCTCATAGATCCTTCCCTCCTAACAGTAGTAGATATAGACTATCTCACCTCCTATCAGGAAGCAGTGGAGATGCGTAAGACGTTGTTCAATGATCCTCTTCTCCACCCTGTGCTCACGTTTATCAGTCCTAGCGGACGAGGCGTAAAAGCCTTCATACCCTATAATCATTTACCCATGGCCGATGACGCAAACTGTATTACGGAAAAAATGAAGTTAGCAATGTTATACACTGTGATGATCTATGGTACAGGAACACCTCCTCCTTTCGGAGAAAAGAAAAAAGGCGTGGACTTTTCCGGTAAAGACATTGTGAGATCCTGCTTCCTTTGCCATGACCCGGGAGCATTATTTAGAACCACCAACGAATAACCATAAATCATAAATTATAAATCATAAATCAAAATAATGACTGATATTGAATCTTTACGCCGCCTCACTGAAGCGGTTGAAACTGCAGGAGCGGATATTGCTCCTACCTATGCTGAATATGTACAACTGGCGTTTGCCATCGCAACAGATTGCGGAGAAGCGGGACGCGAGTTTTTCCACCGTTTGTGCCGGATGTCCGCCAAGTACCAACGTGAACATGCCGAACGGATATTCTCCAATGCTCTCACTACCCGACACGGGGAAGTGCACCTGGGTACGGCTTTCCATCTTGCCGAAATGGCAAATGTGAAACTCTGTAATACGGAAGTTATGAACAACCGTAGAAATACAGAAAATACGGAAAATACACCATCCAAAGTTCTCACACACGCACACGTATATAATAAGGTGGAGAATGACGAACCGGACGAATCCGAAGAACTGCTGAACGGTAGTGACCCGAACCAGCCATTGCCCACTTTCCCCGAAGCGGACTGGCCGAAAATCCTCTTGCTCATCATGAGCTATGCCACCAGCCCTACGCAGCGTGACGTCATGCTGCTCGGAGCATTGACTGCCATAGGTGCCAGCATGGAACGATATGTA
>ULQF01006965.1_pt1 | contig 19439 bp, 15 predicted proteins | sample 1954211 | NCBI WGS metagenome assembly ULQF01 (sample SAMEA4835648, study PRJEB28245) | human gut metagenome | biome: gut microbiome; material: fecal sample | place: Denmark | collected 2008 | reverse complement strand
TAGCGGCTACGACCACCGTGTAGTCCATGGCACCTTTTTCACGCAGCGTGTTGACGATGTTGGCCACGGTGGAGCCTTTCTGCCCGATGGCCACATAGATGCAGTACACCGGTTTGCCCGCCTCGTATGCGGAACGTTGGTTGATGATGGTGTCGATGGCTATCGCGGTCTTCCCCGTTTGGCGGTCGCCGATGATCAATTCGCGTTGTCCCCGTCCGATGGGAATCATGGCGTCGATGGCCTTGATGCCTGTCTGCAGAGGTTCAGATACCGGTTGGCGGTAAATGACTCCGGGAGCTTTGCGTTCCAGCGGCATTTCGAAAAGTTCCCCTCCTACGGTGCCTCTTCCGTCCAAAGGAACGCCCAACGGGTCGATGACGCGCCCCAGCATGTTCTCGCTGACCCGTATGGAGGCGATGCGTCCCGTACGTTTCACAATCATGCCCTCTTTGATGAGGTCGGTGGCTCCTAAGAGGACGGCTCCCACGTTGTCTTCTTCCAGGTTCATCACCACTCCCATCACTCCGTTTTCAAATTCCAATAATTCATTGGCCTCGGCATGGAGCAATCCATAAATACGTGCCACGCCGTCGCTGACCTGCAACACCGCGCCCACTTCGTCGAACTGGATGGACGTGTTGATTCCTTTGAGCTGTTGGAGCAATACCTCCGAAACCTCGCTGGGTCTTATCTTATCTGGCATATTCTTGTTTCCTTTTCATTATACGATTCTTCTGTTTTTCTCGATGAACTGTTTCTTCACGCGTTTCAACTGTCCGGCTATGCTGGCGTCGATTCGCCAATAGCCGATTTCCAGAATGCCGCCACCGATGATGTCGGGGTCTACCTTGGTGTTGAATTCCACCGTGCGTCCCCGATAGCGTTTCAGGATGAGCGCTTTCAGCTCGTTGAGGGTTTCCTCCGGTAGCGGCATTGCCGTGACAAGTTTTCCCTGACGTATTTTTTTCTTTTTCCGATATAAGAATAAGAAAGAATGCAGGATGAAAGCCAATAGCTTTTCGCGCCTTTTTTCAAGTAGCAGATAGAAGAATTTGGTCAACTCTTCGCATGTGTCCGCTCCGGCGGTAGCATTGTGCAAGAGCTTTATTTTCTCTGTACGGCTCACCATCGGATTCTCTATCGTATGGCGGAACTCCGGAAGCTGGTTGTATTGGAACAGGAGTTGTTGGGCCTGTTCGTACACCAAGGTTTCGTGTCCGTTCTCGCATGCGAAGAGCAACAATGCGCGGGCATAACGTCTTGCAATAATTCCTATATCCATTATTCAATGTTGTTGTTTGATTTAACTTCGTCCAACAGTCTGTTCACTAATTCAAGCTGTTCCTTATCATCAGACAGTTTTTTACGCAATACCTTTTCAGCCACATCTACAGACAGTATCGCTACTTGCCGACGTATGTCGTTGATGGCGCTTTCTTTTTCCGCAGCTATCTGGTGGCGGGTTTCATCCAAAGCTTTCCGCGCTTCGGTGCGAGCCCGTTCGCGTGCTTCGGCGATGATGCGGTCGCGCGTGGCGGAAGCTTCTTTCAGTATGGCGGTCTGCTCTTCGTGTGCCCGTGCCAGCAGTGCTTCGCTTTCGGCTTTTACCTGCTGCAACTGCTCGTTGGCCTGGCGGGCAGCCTCCAGCGAACTGTCTATGTATTGTTTCCGTTTGTCCACCATTCCGGTGATGACAGGAAATGCGTATTTAGCCAAGATGAAGAATACGATTCCGAATATAATCACCATCCAGAACAGTGTGCCCGGATCCGGGGTTAGCAGTCCCATAAGCAACAACGGTTTAGAGGAACAATGTCAAAAGACAAACGACAATGGCGATGAGGGCTACACCTTCTATCAAAGCTGCCGCGATGATCATATTCATACGCACGTTGTTGGATTCCGACGGTTGTCGTGCAATGGCGTCCATGGCCGAGCCGCCGATGCGTCCGATACCTATACCTGCACCCAAAACGGCAATACCAGCGCCAATCGCTGCACCCAACTTGGTAAGACCTATACCTCCGATAGCTTGTAATAAAATGGATAATAACATAATGTTTCTGTTTTTAAGGGTTATACTTAATTTTCTAATAGTTTTCCTTTAATTCTCTTCTTTTACGCGTGACAGTCCGATGAACACGGCCGACAACATGGTGAATACATACGCTTGGATGAAGGCTACAAGAAGTTCCAGCATGTCCATGAAGATACCGAAAAGTACGGATATGACCGTCATGGAACCGTTGATGACCGGACCTGCCTTCACCGTAATGAAGATAATGGCTACCAAACTTAGGATGGCTGCGTGCCCGGCCATGATGTTGGCAAACAGACGGATCATCAAAGCAAATGGTTTGGTGAAAATCCCGAATAGCTCAATCATAGGCATGAGAGGCACGGGAACTTTCAACCATAAGGGGACTTTCGGCCAAAAGATATCCTTCCAATAGGCTTTTGTTCCGCAGATGTTGGTGAAGAGAAAGGTGCACAATGCCAATACCAATGTAATGGCAATGTTTCCCGTGACGTTAGCTCCTCCCGGAAAGATTGGAAGAATACCCATCAGGTTGTTAACCAGAACGAAAAAGAACGCGGTCAGCAAGTAGGGAGCGTATCTCCGGTAGTCTTCCCCGATACATCCTTTGATGACTTCATCGTTTATCATGACCACCAGAGCCTCTATCATGCCCACACCGCCTTTAGGTGCTCCTTCGCTCACTTCGTGACGCTTGTACCAACGCGCACATCCCAGCATGATGGCCACCAATATGGCGCTGTTGATGAACAGTGCCAGCACGTTTTTGGTGATGGAGATGTCGAACGGACGGATTTCTTCTCCCGTGGCGTCTTTTTCTACGATTTTATTTTTATATTCGCCATCCGGTGCGATGTATAATCCTTCGTATCGGGCTTGATTTCTCAGACGGGCAGAAGAAAATATATGCCAACCGGAAGAGCTTTTCACAATCACGGGCAAGGGGATGCGTATGGAGGCATCTCCGATGTCTGTGATATGCCATTCGTATGCGTCTTCGATGTGGCCGAAAACGATTTCGTACACATCTATTTCTTGGGTTTCTTCAGCCTGTGCCTGCCGTGGCATGAACATCAACAGGCATAAACCTATACAGCATAAATATTTTAGTAGCTTCATTCCTTAAACTTATCTTTTTATGCAGCCTGACCTGAAAGGGGTCAGGCCGTCACTTCCGTTACGCAGACGGAGACTGTGTTGTCATTCACTTCTACAAAACCACCTGAAATGTTCAAGCAGATCTTGTCTTTTCCACTCCGGTAAACGACTTCTCCTGCGTCGAGGGACGAAATCAGGGGCGCGTGGTTGTGGAATACGGCGAACTGTCCGGCACTGCCGGGAAGTCTTACGTACTTCACCGGGCCTTCGAACAAAGTCTTTTCCGGCGACACGATGAGCAAATGAATTTTATCCTCTTCCATACGATTTAGTTTTGGGCTGCGCTCAACAATTCTTTTCCTTTGGCAATGGCGTCTTCAATGGTGCCCACGTTGAGGAAAGCCTGTTCGGGAAGGTCGTCCACCTCTCCGTCCAATATCATTTTGAATCCTTTGATGGTGTCTTCGATGGATACCATGACGCCCGGCACGCCTGTGAACTGTTCGGCCACGGCAAAGGGTTGCGACAGGAAACGTTGTACCCGTCGTGCGCGGTTCACCGTCAGACGGTCTTCGTCCGAAAGCTCGTCCATGCCGAGGATGGAAATGATGTCTTGCAGCTCCTTGTTCCGTTGCAGGATTTGTTTGACGCGCTGGGCCGTTTCGTAATGTTCCTGTCCCACGATGAGCGGATCAAGAATACGCGATGTGGATTCCAAGGGATCCACCGCAGGATAAATGCCCAACTCCGTGATTTTACGGCTCAGTACGGTCGTGGCATCCAGATGCGTGAATGTCGTGGCCGGGGCAGGGTCGGTCAAGTCGTCGGCAGGCACGTACACAGCTTGTACAGATGTAATAGAGCCGTTCTTCGTGGACGTGATACGTTCTTGCATCTGTCCCATTTCGGAAGCCAGTGTCGGCTGATAACCCACGGCCGAGGGCATACGTCCCAACAGGGCGGACACTTCGGAACCGGCCTGGGTGAAACGGAAGATGTTGTCGATGAAGAACAGGATGTCACGCGGTCCGTCTCCCTTATTGTTGTCACGGAAAGACTCGGCTAAGGTCAGACCGGAAAGCGCTACGGAAGAACGTGCGCCCGGCGGTTCGTTCATCTGTCCGAATACCATGGCCACTTGGGATTTTTCTACCTCGTCCATGTCTACTTTCGACAGGTCCCAATGCCCGGCTTCCATGCTTTTCAGGAATTCGTCGCCGTATTTGATGACACCGGACTCAATCATTTCGCGTAGCAGGTCGTTACCCTCACGCGTACGTTCTCCCACACCGGCGAACACGGAAAAGCCGTTATGCTTTTTGGCAATGTTGTTGATGAGCTCCTTGATTAATACCGTTTTTCCTACGCCCGCCCCACCGAACAATCCGATTTTTCCTCCTTTCAGATAGGGTTCCAACAGGTCTATCACTTTGATGCCCGTGAAAAGCACTTCCTGAGTGGTGGAAAGGTCTTCAAACTTAGGAGGATCCCGATGGATGGGAAATGCTCCGGTTTCGTCTAATGCCTGCATGCCGTCGATGGCTTCGCCTACGACGTTCATGACCCGTCCGCGAATCTGTGCGCCCACCGGCATGGTGATGGGTTTTCCGGTAGAGACCACTTTCATGCCGCGTTGCAGGCCGTCCGTACTATCCATGGCGATGGTGCGCACCGTGTCTTCTCCGATGTGTTGCTGCACTTCCACGATCAATGTCTTGCCGCCCGGACGTTGGATTTTCAGAGCGTCGTGTATGCTCGGAAGGTTTGCGTTCTGTTCTTTCTCGCTGTGCTCGAAATGAACGTCTACCACCGGGCCGATAATTTGCGATATGTGTCCTAATACCTCTGCCATAAATGATGTTTATACCTTAATTATATATAATCGTTTTATTTGTTTCGTGTCCTTTTTACCTGTCGAACCGATTGTTTTGTCGTTGGCTGTCGTTGAACGTGGCGAACCGCTTGGGTTTCTCAACATTCTTATACATTATTTAATGTCCATCGTCTCTTTCTTTCGCTTCGTTTATAATAGTTTAACCCAGAGACGTTTTCATTTTTCTTGTCTCAAAGTTAGGAGTAATTTCTCTTTTTCGTAAATTTGTAGAATTAATAATATTCATGATTTCTATTGATTTTTCTTATGGAACTGACTCCGCTGAAATATTTCGTCAAGTTGGCAGACGTGCTTTCGTTTACTGAAGCCTCCAAAGAGCTTTTTATCACGCAGAGCACCTTGTCGTTAAGCATCAAGCAACTGGAAGAGGAACTCGGCGTGACGCTGTTCGACCGCATCGGGAAGAAAATCTACCTGACGGATGCCGGACGGGATTTTTTAGACTGTTCCCGTAAAGCGATAAAGGAGGTGGCGTATGGCGTACAGCATTTGAAGGAAATGCAGCATGTCTATACGGGAAAGATAAAAATAGGAGTAATATACAGCCTCTTCCCTTTGCTGAATATCTGCGTGTTGAAGTTTACGAAGGCTTTCCCTAAAGCGGAATTGTCGATTGTGTATTCCCATTCCGTATTGGAACTGGTGGAGCTGATTAATTCCAACAAACTTGATTTTGCGTTGAGTTACAATCCGCAAGATGTCTCTGCGCTTACGGAGTCCACGGAATACGCTTGCATGCCTTTATGCGTCATAGCCCACGAGACCCACCCGGTGGCCATCCGGAAACATTTCTCTTTATCGGACTTGAACGAGTTCCCCGTCATCTTCTTGGACAAAGAGCTGTACACCCGGAAAGTCATAGACCGCATGCTGGCCCAATATAGGATAAAGGTAAAGCCGCAGATAGAAGTCAATAGTACGCCTTTATTGCTTGACATGCTGCGCACGGGGCATTGGATTTCCATTTTGCCGCAAGACATGACGGTGAGCAGTCCGGATTTGAAGGCTGTGCCGATTAAGGAGAAAACGGAGATGATGCACATCAGCCTTCTCTCTCTTAAAGGTAAAAGGCACTCTTTGCTGACGGAGAAATTTCTGGAGGTGTTGAGGCAGGAGACGCAAGAAATAGAAGAGCATCGGGTTGCCGGGGGAAAAGATTCGGATTTGTTCGAAGGGAAACCCACCGGAGGAGGAGCATGATGCGGAACTTGTATATCGAGAATAGGTGAAATGCCGGATAGGATTGAATTTTGTTTTAGACTTTATACTGAATAAAATAGGATATGAGAAAAAATATTTGGATTATCGTGAGCGGGTTGGTCTGCTTTTCGGCTTGCAGGTCTGTGCAGGCTCCCCAACTTATCGGGGGAAATAAGGATGAACATGGTTGTCTTACGGCGGCCGGTTATACGTGGAGTGAACTCCGCCGGGACTGTATCCGCATTTTTGAAGACGGTGTGCGGGTGGACGCCCCGTCTTTGCAACCCTCTTTGACATCGTATGCCGTGTTTGCGGCAGACAGCAGCCGGGTGGAGGTTTTCCGTCCGTCTCCGTTCCGGAACGAGATACTCGACCGTAAGGGAGGCGTTTGGCAGGGCAAGACCTGCAAGTTGTATCGGACTGGAGACCGGTGGGAACTTCGCGAAAGGTGAAATCAAACAAAATGACTTTGTATGGAACGAATTATCAATCATTTTACAGACGACGACCTGTATAAGTTCACCATGTGCTGCGCGGTCATCGACAATTTTCCCCGTGCTCAGGTGAAGTACCGGTTTACCGACCGGGACCATACCGTCTATCCGCCGGGTTTTGCCGACGAGTTGCAAAAACAAATCATTCTGTTGGAGGACGTGGTCATTACGGACGAGGAAATCGCGTTCATGAAACGGCGGTGCAGCTACATTCCCGGTTGGTTCTACACCTACTTGAAAGGCTACCGTTTCTGTCGCGAATGGGTGACAGTACGGCAGGATGAAGAGGGGCATCTGTCCGTGGAGTTCGAAGGGAGTTGGGCCGATACCATCCTATTGGAAGTAAAAGTGCTGGCCATCATTTCCGAACTTTATTACAGGATGACGGGCGAAGACAGCCGTTTCGATTATGAGGATTATTACCGGAAGACCTACCGGAAAGCCGTCCGCTTGTTGGAAGCCGGTTGCGTGTTCAGCGATTTCGGGACGCGCCGCCGCGTCTCTTTCGAGGCGGAAGAGACGGTGGTCCGGGCGATGCGAGACTGTTACCGGAGCCGGGAATGGAGCGGGAAGTTTGTCGGGACCAGCAATGTCTATCTGGCGATGAAGTACGACCTGATTCCCGTCGGCACGATGGCACACGAGTTTGTCTGTGCCATAGGAGGAATGTACGGTCCCCAGATGGCCAACCATATTGCCATGAACTCGTGGCGCAACACGTTCCGCGGAGCTTTGGGCACATATCTCTACGACAGTTTCGGCTGGGACATCTTCAGCCTGAATTTCTCGGAGGATTTTGCCAACCTGTTCAAAGGTCTTCGCGTGGACAGTGGCGACAACCGTGCGGAACTGCAAAGGATTGTGGAGAAATTCCGTTCGTTAGGCATCGACCCCCGCACGAAGCAAGTCATATTCAGCAATGCGCTCGACACGGACCGTGCGATAGAAATACAACGTTACGCCCGGGAGTATTGCCAACCTTCTTTCGGGATAGGCACGCACTTCACAAACGACTTCGAGGGCGTGAAGCCCATGAACATCGTCATCAAACTGGTGGCCGTGAAAATCACAGAGTCATGGACTTTCTACAACGATACTTGCAAGCTGAGCGAAGACGACGGCAAGCATACAGGCAAGCCCGAAGTGATTCGCCGTTTCATGGAAGCATTGAATATGAAAGGATAAAAGGAGGGCGGACGATAAAAACTTTGAAATTTTGTCCGTTCTTTATGGGATTGGTTCTTAAAAAAGATTAACTTTGCATTGGGTTCCCGGTGATTCTTGCTGTGCCGTGATGTCCGGTAGCGACCGGCAGGCCGATCCAAGCAAGGCGACCTGCGCCGATACGAACAGGAACATCTGTCCTTTGCGGCAGGTGGGAATGGGAGTGGACGGGGAGGGAGAGGGGAACCGCTATAAATAAGAAGGCGTTTATCACGCGCTGGTTCTTGATGTTTCGAATCTCGCAAGTTCAGAAGTATAGTCATGAACTATGCAACGGTAGATGCCCATGGGATGTTTTTATAAATATCCCCAAGGGATTGTTTTGTCCGTTTGCCCCTATGGGCGGAAGGAAGAGGCAAATCCTGAGGGGAGATTGTATAAACTCATCGGCGTGGGTTCTGCGTTGCTCGTTCTACTATACTGGGCAATGCGAGAGCCTCGAAGCATGGGACGGGTGACGGATACAGATCTCCCACGCTTTTTTGTTGTAGTATTCCTTATTATGAGTATCATTTAAGTCAACGGAGGGAGGTCGGTTGGCGGTTTGTTGTTTTAAAGAGACTTTATGATGAAACGACTATTATTGGTGACCATGGGGACGGCTTCGTTCCTTCTGTCTTCGGCACAGGTTCCGATAGATGAAGCCCATTTTCCGGACGACTTCTTTCGCGATTATGTCAGCCAGCATTTCGATGCGGACGAAGACGTGCAGTTGGACGACGAAGAGATACGGGCGGTTGTCCAAATGGATTTGACCACAAGGTATTTCAGCAAATGCACTTCGTTGAAAGGTTTGGAGTTTTTCGTTTATTTGCAGGATTTGGAGTTGGGGACAAGTGGACGCTTGAAAGAATTGGACGTGAGTGCCAATGTAAACCTTGAACGTTTGTCTTGTCGGAGTATCAAAATCCAGGAACTCGATTTGCGTCAAAACCGTAAGTTGGAATTTCTCCAACTGACATCTTTATCCGAATTGTCTTCTTTGGCTTTAGACTGCCCGAAATTGGACACGTTGATTCTTTCCTCCCTACCATTGGGGACATTGGACGTATCGGCTTCTTCGGATTTGGTATATGTGGAGTGTTCGAAATGTGAATTGGCTGCGTTGGACTTGAAGCATTGCGCAGGATTGAAAGTGTTGGACTGTTCGGAAAATTCCTTAAAAACCTTGGACTTAAACGATAAAGGCCAGTTAGAGTCCTTTAAAGGTGACGGCCAAAAGGCCGTTAGCGTATCTCCGGTGGATGGTTGGCTCGATTTGTCTACACTTTCGGGTTTTGATGCGAGTCGGTCGTATGATTGGGAAGGCGTATTTCGTTATGGGGATAGTATCGTGTTCGACCAAACTCATCCGATTAAAGACTATGCCTTGGCAAAATACAAATACAAGACGGGAATCGTTTCCGGACCGGGTAGTGAAATCGAGTGCTGTTTGAAGTGCAATGCAGAAGAACTGCCCGTCTTGCTTGGCAGGTTCGGTGAAATCAGTTCGGATTGGTTGTATGATGCCGACGGTGACGGGAGGAAAGAATATTATATGGTAGACAGGGAAAAGAATGTCAAAGCCCGTTACCATTGGCACGTCCCCGGTCGTTATGCGTTGGATTTCAAGTTGGATTTACCTTTCACTTACCTGCAGGAAGACCGAATGATGACACATCTGAATAATGACGGCGTGCCCGATTTTGCCAATCCTGTTTTCACGGATCTCCGTAAAATCGAGATTGCCTTGAGTGGGGCAGACGGCACTTATACGCTGATGGACGGATGCAACTCCGCTTATCCGTTGGACGTGAACCACGACGGATTGCCGGACTTGTTCGCGTTCAACAACACGGATTGGAGCATCCTTTACCAAAATCCCGACGGGACATTTACCCCCACGCGTATCGATACACTCTCGCGCGTGCAGGCCGATTCATTGGTGGCTCGTAAGGCAGAGGAAGCTGACGGAAAATTCGATATCAGCGACTTGCCATCGTTGCGTGACGGGATGTTCATTGGCGGAAGCCCTACGGTAGATGAAAGTTACAAATTCACGCAGGCCATCGATGTGAACCGTGACGGCTATATGGATTTGGTAGGGCCGCGCACGATTTTCTATAACATGGGCGACAACCGTTTCGTGGCCTCTCCACAGCCGGGCGAGCTGACCGTGAAGGACTTGAACGGTGATGGTATTCCCGACTACATCTATAATGATACGGAAGGAAAACGTGTGTACACCCGTACGTACTTGGGCGGTGACCGTTTCGAGGAACAAACGCTGATGAAGGACTTGGACGTGACGAACATCCATTGCTATGACTTCGACAAGGATGGTGACGTGGATGTTCTGCTGACGTTCGACTACCTCTCGTCTTCCACTTTTTCGTTTTTGGTTTTTGCGGAAAACACCGGCAAGGGGAAGTTTGCAATTCATGAGCATTCTTTCAAGACGAAGTGGGCGTTCGGGCTGTGCCTCGATTACGACAACGATGGTTATATGGAACTCTTGGCGAGCGTGCAGAATGATGAAGGGAACGACTATGGATGTTCTTCCGTGCACGGGTTGTATTTGTTCCGGTTGGACGACATGAAAAAAGTGGAAGAACCGTCCGTGATGCAAGTGGACGCGACTTTCTTTTATGAACGGGGCAAAGGTCCTGGTACCGATTGGCAAGAAGCGGTTGTGAGCCGTTTGGACGAGAACATCACCGTGGCGGATATAGATAATGACGGACGTTTGGAGTTCCTGGCCGATACGACGAAGAAGGCTGGAGGTTATTGGGCCACCAAAGACTTACCCCTCTTGCAGGACATCCCGGCCAACGAAGCCCCGCAACGCATGTCTGCCCCTTCAGTAAACCTCGACCGCAAGAGCGGCAAACTGAAGATTGCCTGGAAGCTGGGTAAAGACAAGGAGACTTCTACCGTGGATTTGACCTATGCCCTCCGCATCGGCAGTGCGCCCGGTAAGGACGACATCTATTTCTCGGGGGCGAATGCCGACGGCAGCCGCCGCGATTTCCACCCCGGCAACATGGGGGCAAATCTGGATGCCACGTTGGATGTGAGCCGTTGGAAGCAAGGGACGTATTACATTGCCATACAGACGGTGGACCCGATGGGCAAAGGCTCGGCGTGGTCGGACGAGGTGGTGTACAGGCACGACCTCGTACAAGCAGCGTTCACGGTGTCGGATGATGAGTTGGCAGCGGCAGATACTTTAGTACTGACGGCGGCTTCCCGCGCCGACGGGTTGGACTACGCTTGGGATTTCGACGGAGGAAAAGCCATAAAGGCCTCGGCTGACAGTGCACTGGTATGGCTGACGTTCAGCGTGCCCGGCGAGAAGCATCTCCGCCTGACGGTGACGAATCCGGCGGATGGCACGGAGGATGTACGCGAAAAGGTAGTGACGGTGCAGCGTGTTTCATGGCAGCAGGTTTCCCACGAGGCATTGGGGATGACTTGGCCGGTTTTGTTCTGGGATATGGACGGAGACGGCATATTGGATGTCTTGGACCAAAACGGCTTTTACGTAAATGACGGATACGGAAGGTTTGAAAAACTGGGGACCATTTTCAATTCAAACCTTACGGTGGAGTCTCGTGCCGGTATGGGAGGCCAAGCCCCCGTTTTGGACTTTGACATGGATGGGGATGCCGATTTTGCGGTACGGAACAATAAGGGCAACCTGATTCTTCATCGCGGAGGCCGCGACTTTGAGGCCCTCGATACCAATCCGTTGCTGGTCGAGCACAGCTTTGCGGATTTGGACAATGACGGTTTCCTCGAGCTGGTGGATGCTACGGTCGGGTTTTACGCACCGTCCGAGTTTTATGTCAACAAGGGCGACAATACCAATTTTGAGAAAATGACCTTGGATGACGGAGACGGGAATTGGATACAGATAGAATTTTTATACGATGTCAATCGTGACGGCTTGCTCGACATCTTCTCCACACGTGGCAGGGTAGATGGGAAATGGAAAGATGCCTTTGCCCTGAACAACGGCGGTTTGGAATTCGACGTACGTTACTCTCCCGGTAGTGAAGGTACGATAGTCGCTTACGAAGATATGGACGGCGACGGCGTGCCGGACAAGGTCGTGACTTACGGTAATGACGGAGTAGACAAGGATGTGATAGGCATTTGCTTCGGCAATAAGGATTACACGTTCGGCACTCCGGTCAAATTTGTATTTGAAAGCGCTCACAGTAGCCGTTATACTGTAGAAGTGGTCAAAATAGCCGATTTCGACAACAACGGCTGCCCGGACATCTTGGTGTACTATGATTTCTACGAACAAAACGTGAGCAAGAAGGAATATGCCATACTTTATATGGAGCGCGACCGCTCGGGACGGATAGAAGTGCTGCACAATCAGGAGTTGGGATTTGTGGATGGCATGGCCGACGTGAACCATGACGGTGTTCCTGATTTTTATCATGCAGGGAATGACGGGGTAACGTTGCTCCGCACCGGCATCGAGAACACCGCCCCCGAGGCCCCGGTCCACGTACGAGCCACCCAGGAAGGCCTCGGCATATTGTTGGAATGGGATGATGCTTCCGACAAGGAAACCCCGGCCATGCAGATGCGCTACAATGTGAGCGTGAAGAAGAAAGGGGCAGAAGGCGAAGGTGCTTATATCATCTCACCGCTGAACGGCGGAAACGGCAAGGCAGCGGTCATTCCCGGGGCATATTACCAGAAAGCCACGCGCAAGATGATTCCCATCGAGCGGTTCGAGGCCGGACAGGAATATGAGGTGCAGGTACAGGCCATAGACCTGTGGGATGCCCATTCGCCCATGTCGGAGACCTATTCCTTTAAGGTGAGCGAGCAGTTCATCGCCGGACCTACGGTGACGGCACCGCGCAAGGCTGTGGCTTTGACGTATAATGTGCCCGATGCCGCTTTGCAAACCGCCGAGTGGGACTGGGACGGCGGGACGCTTCTCGGTCAGGAAGGGAAACGGTTTGAAGTGACATGGGACGAGCCGGGGCTGAAAACCGTGACCGTCCGCACGGCAGATGGCGAAACGGCCACTAAGAACGTGATGGTGCGCGACATCGACCTTTCGTTCGACTTCCCCGCCGAAGGACTGGCCGGGACGGAGATTACCTTCACGCTTCCCGAAGCCTTTGCGCAGGCTTCCCGCGAGGACATCGACGTGAAGCTGTCGGACGAACGTATCGAGATGCTGCTCCGCGTAGGGAGCCGGGAAGCCAAGGCGGTGTTCCCCGATGCCGGTGATTATTCCTTCCGCTTGTCGGTGCGCGATTCCGTGTGCGGCGTGGTGGAATCGGAAGAGAAGCACATCCGCATCGTGGGCGAAGTGCCTGTGCCCGTTATCCGTTTGGTAGGCATTGATGCGGCTACCGGCAAGAACAAAGTGACGTGGGACATGCCCGGCATGCCGGATTTCGTCACTACCGTGAATATATATAAGGAGAGCGGACGTTACAATGCGTTCGACTGCATTGCGCAGGTGGCTCCAGGGGCGGGAGAGTTCGTAGACACGTCCTCTAATCCCTCTGTCTCGTCCGACCGCTATTGCATCAAGTTGGGCACGACGTTCGGTGTGGAAAGTCCGGTCAGCCGTGTGCACAGCGGTACGCATCTGATGCTGAACAAAGGAGTGGGCGGTGCCGTCAACCTGATATGGAACGCCTACGAGGGTGGCATTGTGGACAGTTACCGCGTTTTGCGCGGAACGTCTGCCGACCGTCTGGAACTGTTGGCCGAGGTGTCGGGTGCCCATACGGCCTACACCGACCTGAACGCCGGGGACGGGACGTATTTCTATGCCTTGGAGTATGACGAGACCTATTCCGACGAATGGCAACCGATGACGAGGACATCCAAGGACAGGTCGTCCGGTAGCGGTCGCTCCAATGTGGTATGCACGGACGGGGCATGGACGGTGGTACCTGCCGAACAGTTGAACGTGCTGGCCATAGAGAAGGAACTCGTGCTGACACCTTCTCAACCCACGTTGCATTTGCAGGCCGAAATCCTGCCGGCCATGGCGGATATCCGTACGGTGAATTGGCAGATTCTGGAAGGCAGCGAGCTGGCCTCGCTGACTCAAAACGGCGTGTTGACGGCCCGGGGAAAGGAGAACGGTGAAATCGTGGTATGCGCCACGACCGTGGACGGAACGGACATCGAGGCCCGTGTGACCGTCGTGAAAAAGGATTTCGGCATCCTGCCGCAGTCGGTCACAGTGACCACGGTGGAAGGTACGACGCAGTTGACTCCCCTCACCGGGCGGTTGCACTTGCAGGCATCCGTGCAACCCGCGAATGCCTCCCAACTCGTAGCATGGAGCGTGGTACAGGGAGCCGGTCTGGCCACTTTGGATGAAGACGGCATCCTGACCCCGACCGAAACGGGCAACGGAGACATCGTGGTGCGTGCCACCTCTTTGGAGGACACTTCCGTGTACGGCGAGTTGACCCTCCATAAGGAAGGTTTCTCCGGCGATGGAGTAGAGGGAGTGAATGCCGGACAGATGTCGGTGCGCCGCGTCGGCGACGACCTGTGGATTGAAGGCCTGCCCGAGGACGGCGAATGCGGTTTAAGCATCGTGGATCCCTCCGGACGCGTGCTTTCCACGGAATACCGGTGCGAGGGACGTTCGGGCAGAATCTCTTTGGCGCGTCTGGCTTCCGGCACCTATCTGCTTCAGATTGTTACCGGTGAAGGCAAACAAGCGTTCCGTTTCTTCAAGTAGGCCGGAACGTACATCATAAGGAAACGCTCCGGGCATTCGGTTGTGGCCGTAATGTCCGGAGCGTTTGGTGCTTTTTAGATTCCAAGAGCGCAGGTTTGTAAATATCGTGTACTTCTAAAAAGGTTGGCTTTCATCGGCGGATTTTTCTGCGCCAAATGATTTTTCAATCTCAGGCAAGCGATTTTTCGTTCTGCGCCAAATGATTTTCGTTTCTCTTGAAGGTGAAAAACCGATAAGATGAACACGTGGAAATGAAGTGTTGAAAGTGGAATGCCTGCTTGGGGAATGCTGATTTATTTTCTTGTTTTATAGAAGTTTATGCAGTGGTAGAATAAAACGGGCTGTTCTTTTCTTCCGAAAGGAAAGGCGGTACATCACGTTTGCAAAGTTCGGAAAACGGGATGCACAGAATGTCATATTTATCGAAAAAATGCCATAATGACGTTTTTCTTTTGGCCGGATGAAAAATAAGTCCTACCTTTGCAGCCGAAATAATATTCGTAATGTTTTGTAATCCTCATCGGAGGGCAACAATGAAATGCCGGATAAGATGACTGGGTAAAACCAATCAACTTATCCGGCATTTTATGTGTGGTAAAATAAAAAAGACGTAGAAATGAAAGAATTGGATTTGACACAAGGGAGCGTGCCAAAGGTTCTGCTACATTTTGCAGTCCCGTTTTTATTGGCCAATGTGCTTCAGGCACTCTACGGAGGAGCCGACTTGTTTGTGGTGGGGCAGTATGACGATGCTGCGAGTGTGGCCGCCGTGGCCATCGGAAGTCAGGTGATGCAGACTGTGACGGGCGTCATCCTCGGGCTTACTACGGGGACGACTGTGTTGATTGCTATCGCCACGGGAGCGAAAGATTACCGGAAAACGGCGTCCATTATCGGAACCTCCATCGGGCTGTTTGCCGCAGTCGGTGCGGTACTGACCTTTCTGATGGTGGCTTTTCATAGCCGGACGGTGCAGTTGATGCACACTCCGCCCGAGGCGTTGGCCGATACGGAAGCCTATCTGTGGATTTGTTCGTTGGGCATTCCTTTTATTATAGGATATAATGTCGTGTGCGGTATTTTGCGCGGACTGGGAGATTCGCGCACGCCGCTCTATTTCGTGGCCTTGGCTTGTGCGTTGAACATCGTGCTGGATTTCATTCTGGTGGGTGGCTGCCATCTGCGGGCGGCGGGAGCGGCCATAGCCACGGTCGCTTCGCAAGGGGTAAGCTTTGCTACGGCCTTGTGGTATCTGTACCGGAAAGGTTTCCATTTTGAGTTTACGCGTCGAGATATTCGTCTGGACGGACAGCTTTGCAGGCGCGTGCTGCTGCTGGGAGCACCTATCGCGTTGCAGGATTTGTTGGTCAATTTTTCCTTTTTGCTGATTACGGTCATTGTCAACGGCATGGGCGTGGTGGCTTCGGCGGCTTTGGGAGTCGTAGAAAAGCTGATAGTCTTTGCCATGTTGCCGCCGATGGCCATATCGTCGGCCGTGGCGGCCATGACGGCACAAAACTACGGTGCCGGGCTGCGTGTGCGCATGAACCGTTGCCTGTATGCGGGCATCGGCATGGCGTTGGTCTTCGGCGTTTCGGTGTGCCTCTATTCACAATTCCTGCCAGACACGCTGACGGGTATCTTCACCCGTGACAGCGAGGTGGTGCAGATGGCTTCCGGCTATCTGAGGGGATACAGCATAGATTGCATCATAGTGAGTTTCGTGTTCTGCATCAATGCCTATTTCAGCGGGCAGGGCAATTCCGTGTTCCCCATGGTACACAGCGTGATTTCCACCTTCCTCTTCCGCATACCTTTGTCTTACGGCTTCAGTCTGGTGAGTTCTTCTTCTTTGTTTCTCATGGGGTTTGCTCCTCCGTTGTCCACTTTGGTTTCGCTGATGATATGTATCGGTTATATGAGATACAAGAGAAAAAAGGAAATTATTCCGGTTTATGCGTAAGAAAGCTGTTAAAAACAGATGAGGGGAAAACGTATTTCCCATAAAATATCTAATTTTGCAGCGTAAATAAAAAATGTAAGTATGAATTTGTCTGAACTGATACAGAAACGGCAAAGTGACCGGAAATACGAGTCGCGCCCTGTCAGCCGTGAAATGGTGATGAAATGTCTGGAAGCTGCACGGCTTGCTCCTTCGGCTTGTAATTCACAACCGTGGAAATTTGTTGTCGTGGACGATGTGGCGTTGTTGCCGCAAATGGGAGCGGCGGCTGCCGGGATGGGGATGAACGGGTTTGCCCGTGAGGTGCCCGTCATCGTAGCTGTGGTGCTGGAGAAAATGAACTTGACGGCCCGTATCGGTAGTGTCATCAAAGACAAGGAATACTCTTTGCTCGACGTAGGCATCGCAGTGGAGCATTTTTGTTTGCAGGCGGCCGAGTTGGGTTTGGGGACTTGTATCATGGGCTGGTTCGACGAAAAGAAAGTGAAAAAGCTGCTCGGCATCAAAGGAAAGCGCGTACCTCTGCTCATCTCGTTGGGCTATCCGGCGGGGGAGACCCGCAAGAAAGCGCGCAAGTCGTTGGAGGAGATGAGTAGTTGGAACCAATATTAATACGGGAATCATGGATAATAAAAAAGTGAAAGGCTATGCCTATGGTGTCATAGCGTCGGTAAGTTACGGGCTGAATCCGTTGTTCGCCCTTCCGCTTTATGCTTCGGGCATCAGGGTGGATTCCGTGTTGTTCTACCGTTATGTGTTTGCCTTGCTGTTCCTGGCCGTGATGATGAAGATGAGCGGGCAGTCGTTTGCCCTGAAGCGGAATGAGATACTTCCAGTGGCGGTCATGGGATTGCTGTTCTCCTTCTCGTCGTTGTTCCTGTTCCAGAGTTTCAACTATATGGATGCAGGCATCGCTTCTACCATTTTGTTCATGTATCCCGTGCTGGTGGCGGTGATTATGGCCGTGTTCTTCAAAGAAAGGTTGAGTGTGGTGAAAATAGCATCCATTGCCACGGCTTTTGTAGGTATTTCCATGCTTTATAAAGGCGAAGGCGGTGCCACGCTGAGCATGACGGGCGTGTGTCTGGTGCTGATGTCCTCGTTGACCTACGCACTGTATATCGTAGGCGTGAACCGTTCTTCCTTAAAAGAGATGCCGGGATTGAAGCTCACGTTTTATGCCATTTTGTTCGGTTCGTTGGTCTATATCGTCCGTCTGCGCGGAGGGATGGATTTGCAGTGGCTTACGGAAGGGACGCAATGGATGAACGCGTTGGGACTGGCTTTGTTCCCGTCCCTGATATCCATGGTGACCATTGCGAAAGCCATCCGGAACATCGGTGCCACGCCGGCTGCCATTCTCGGGGCGTTGGAGCCGCTTACGGCATTGTTCGTAGGCGTCATGGTATTCCACGAGAGGCTTACGGGCGGCAATGTGGTCGGCATCTTGCTGATTCTTTTTGCCGTGACGCTGATTGTAGTCGGGCCGCGCGGATGGTTGCGGTTCAAGGCCGTGTGGCATAAGCGGACGGTTGGATAAAGCTCTTGTCGGCTTGTATGGAAAACAGCAAAGGGACTGTCCCGGGATTGGCCGGTGACAGTCCCTTTGCTGTCTGGGGGAGGAGGTTAACGCTTTTGTATGTCTTTGCCTGAAGCGGATACTTGCACGGGATTCCCCGAATAGGCGATGCTCCCTCCGCCGCTTGTGTGGGCATTCAGCGATTCCGAGGCGTGGCACGAAATGTCTCCTGCCGAAGAGGCATTGGCATCCACATGCCGGGCTTCCATATTGCCGGCATCGATGTCGCCGCTACTTGAGGCTGTATATTTGGCTTGTTCACATTTACCCTGCAGACGAAGGTCTCCGCTGGAGGTGGCTGTGGCTATCAAATGCGTGCACTCCAACCCTTTGATGTGCAAATCCCCGCTACTGTTGCATTGCAAGTCGGCCTGTTGGCATTTTGAACCACCGAAATAGATGTCGCCGCTGCTGTTGGAGGCCGCAGTGAGGAGGCCGCAGGAAACGGACTTGCCTGATATGTCACCGCTGCTGTTGGATGTGGCGTGCAGGTCTTTGCAACTGATGTCTTGGCACGAGATGTCACCGCTGCTGCCTGCCGTGAGACGGAGGTCGCCCTTTACGTGCAGGCCGTCCTTTACGAAAATGTCCCCGGAACTGGAGGCAGACAAGCTGCCGACCGGGCGTGCCTTGACATGTACTTCCTTTATCCCTTTGGTTTTTGTGGGGTCTTTGGGCTTTTTCATGCCTACGACCAATGTCTCATGGGCATCCACTTGTACACTGATGTAAGGCAAGACGGCCTTGCTCGCACGGATTTCCACGGACGTTTCATCGTCAGATGGGATATAAACCACATCGACAGATGACGTGGCTGATATGGCGTTGAAGTCGCCGACGGTCACTTTCTGGGTCTGTATGTCTTTGGGGCTTGCCCCGGTTTCCCCGTCACAAAGGGATTGGGCAGGGCTCTTTGTGCAGCTACAGTAGGCAATGGCTGAGACGAGAAGAAGAAAAATCTGTTTTTTCATACTTTTTATTTTATAGGATTAATGTGGTCTCTTCCCGAAGGTGTCTTGCAAACGATGCGCGGACGTCCTTTGTAGGATATGCTGCCCGTGCCATTCACCTCCCCCTCTATCTTGCGGGTGGCATGGCAACTGACCGTCCCTTCGCCGGTCACCGTGGCTGTGGCATCCATGGCTTGCAGCCCTTCGGCTTCGATGCTTCCGCGCGACGCATTGGCCAGTGCGGCCTTTGTGCAACTGCCCGTGAGGGTGAC
>ULQF01055468.1_pt1 | contig 19584 bp, 20 predicted proteins | sample 1954211 | NCBI WGS metagenome assembly ULQF01 (sample SAMEA4835648, study PRJEB28245) | human gut metagenome | biome: gut microbiome; material: fecal sample | place: Denmark | collected 2008 | reverse complement strand
AAGGCAATTCTTTTGACGGTCTGGACTCTGTTTCGTGCTGTGAAGCGCGGTGCGAGTATGTAAAGAAATGGCCTATACGAATGCAGACATATTAAAGAGCAGCAACAAGAATTGATAGACTTGAAATATCGTTATGGCAGGATGATACCCGGAAAAGAGAATTGACTTTACTTATATCTATGTTATAATTGAAATCACAATAAGCAGCAAAAGATGGCTGCAACTATTTTGTGGTGAGGTATAGGCTTCAACATATTCAGCCACTGAAGTATGATAAAATCGTAAAACCGGAATGGCAAAAAGGCATGGAAAATCGATTACAAGAGAATCATAGAATGATAATTCACAGCAACAAGAATTGACGGACACATCCACAAATAACAGTCTTTACAGAAATGAGGAATTGCTCAATGTCTGCAAAAATTATTACAATTGCCATTGAAAAGGGCGGCACGGGTAAAACCGTAACGGCCTCCAATCTTGCCTACCTGATGGGCGATGAGGGAAAAAAAGTTCTTTGCGTGGATACTGATCCGCAGGGAAATCTCACCAAAGCACTCAGCGGCGGCTTGAGCATCACAAGTGATGAATTCTACGGTAAGGCGCTTTATAATCTTTTCGACGGGTTCCTGTATCATAGCAAGACACGAGACTTTATTGTGGAAACGCAGTATGAAAATGTGGATATGATCCCGTGCGATGCGCAGACGCCGCGAATCAATAAGCGCATTGAACTGCTGATTGGCGATGCAGAGCGCCTTAAGGACGGAGATCCGAGGAAGGTTTCCGGTATGGGGGATTTTCTGTGCTATTTCCTCAATCAGGTACGTGATGATTACGATTACATTCTTATTGACACACAGCCTACGCGGGACAGTTTGTTGCTTTCCAATGCAATCTATGCAGCGGATTATATCCTGATTCCAGCCGGCTGTGAGGATAACTCCGAAGAATCGGCATTTCGCCTTTATTATGAATGCAATAAGATGAAGCAAAGCTCCACTTCTCACCTGATGGGTGCCGGTGTGTTGTTGGTGAATGTAGACAAAAGCGCAGCAACAGACAAGAAGATTCAGGAGCACTTTAAAGAAGAGCTCGGCACATCGCTGTTCAGCGTTGCAATTCCCACAAGCAAGACGGTGAAAACATCCATTTCCCGCTTTTTGCCTGTGTGCTATATGGCAAAAACGCAGCCTGTGGCAAAAGCCTATGTGAAAGCCTACGAAGAGTTGAAAAAGCATCTGGAGGTGAAATGATATGGGAATGAAAAGCCCCGCCAAAAAGAAGGAAATCGTAAAGCGTTCCCGCCCGACAGATGCAGAGCTTGGCAAAATTGATTCCAATAATGGCGATGCAGGAAAAATTATCAGTGATCTGACCGCAGGGCATAAAAGCATTGAATACGAAGCTCGGGATATTGCACTGTACGATATTCGCGTAAATGCGGACAACGAAATCTTCCGGCAGGCAGATACCCAAGAGGATATTGTGCAGCTGGCGGAGGATATTCAGCGCAACGGCCTGATGCATAATTTGGTGGTGTTTCCGCAGGAAGAAAATGGAAAGACAGTGTATGTCCTTCTCTCCGGTGAGCGCCGCTACCGCGCGATGGAGTACCTCGAAAAGAGAGGAGACGCCACCTGGAACACCATCAAAAACTGCAATGTGATTACAACCAGTCTTTCGGAAAATGAAAAAAAGGTGCTTTTATACAGTGCGAACCTGCAGGTGCGCGGCGGCTTTGCGGATGAACAAATCCGCCGCAAGGCCGTTGCAGAATTTGTGGTCTGCCTTCAGAACGAGCCGTTCAATATGACGGAAAAGGACGCTAAAAAGGCAATTAAGGAAGTGAGTGCAACCACAGCCAAGCAGATCGACCGTGATTTCCGCATTGAGGAAAAGCTGGACAAAGAGTTGCTTCGCCTTTTGGATAACAAGTTCCTGACCCGCATGGAATGTGAAAGCTATATCACGCTGGAGCCGGAGGAGCAGCATAAAATTGCGCAGTGCTATCTATTGCTGAGCGCGGTTGATGTGAGCAACTGCGACACCGATGCCCGGGAGCGTCTGCTGCAGGAATGCAACAGCGTACATTATGACTTTATCCGGGCTATTGACAGAGCCAGAAAAACCAACGAGCCGGATGAGCGGGACGAACGCCTGGAGACCGCGTTTGCGGAGTGTGAAAACGCAATCCGCCTGCTGCAGAACAGGGTAGGGGAGTACCGTGACGCCGTCAGTCGGCATGATACGGAGAAGGCCGAGGAAATCGCAAAGGATGTGGCCAAGGATCAGGAAGCAAAGCGCGTCGAGAAAAAGGAGCAAAAGAGCGAGTCTGAAAGCGCGACCTTTGTGGAAAAGACGATCCAGCCTGTTGCTAATAAGATTTTTAAGAAAATGAGTTCAACCAGCTATAAGCGCGGCGTCAGAAAGATGTCTCAGGAGCGCCGTGATAATGATGTTGCGATCCTGAATGAACTGATCGAGCAGGCGCAAAGCCTCCGGGATTTGATTGAAGCCGCAAAGTAAGGCAGGGTAGGGGGAGACACTGTCCCGGTAACAAAGGCAACACCGCACAATTCCCGCCTTACGGCTTAAGCACCGCTCCGGCGGATCTCCGCGCCAAGAGCCGCCGCAAGCGGCGGTTGCGCTCCGAAGCGCCTCGCTGCGGCTCGGTGTGCGGTACGGCATCTGCGTTGCCAAAATGCTCGATAAGACATCCAGTATTATCTGCGCTTTTGGCTTAGCAGCTGCCGCACCTCGCTCGCCGTATCGGCACTTAGAATTATGCGGTATTGCCCAAAGGGTGATGCGAATGAAAGAAGAAAAAATCAAGGTCAACCTTCGGGTAGGGCTCCTGATTCGGGAGACGCTTGTGGATGAGGCTGCTGTGGAGGATATCCGCGTAGGCACCCTGGCCAATCGGCTGCTCCAGTCCGAGATGGATAAGGTCATGAAGGTCGGTGCTGACAACTGCCTGATCATGAACAGCAGGGAATATCTGGCCAGCGAAGCAGAAATCGAGCAGAACAGGGCGGCCTACTATCTGTTTCCGGAAACAAAGGTTGTCAGCCGGTTTATTGCTACGCAGTTGGATGACAAGATCTATCCACAAATATCTTTTTACTTTTTGAAAGAGCAGATGGATGCGCTGGAAAAGCTGGTACGAAAGCAGCGGATACCGCAAACGATTCGAAACGGTGCGGTGCACTCCTATCGGTATGTTATCGCGGGTATGCTGCTGAATCATCCGCTTTGCCGTGCGCTGGGAGCATCCGCCAATAATGATTGAACCCAAAGCCCACAGCCGCCGCTGTGGGTGTTTTTTTGCCTGCCGCTGCCTGCAGCAAAACGCGCTGCAGAGGCGTCCACTCACGCGCTCTGAGAGAGGGACGCGCTGAAGACGGTAAACAAAAAGCTCCCACCCGCAAATGCGGCAGGGGAGAGGGGAGACGCAGTCTTGAAAAAATATAGGGGGGCGGCACACAGAAGAATGCGGTGTTGCCTTAGAGCCAGGTGCCCTTCCGCAGGTACTGCGGTCAGCATTTTGGTTTCGCCTTCCTTACAATTTGTTTCTATAGAGGGAAAATTTTGCTTGCTTTTGGGTTGCGGTGCTATTATACTTTGTGACATAGAATGTGTAAAGTATTTACCGCATTATGACTATGTAATTTTGGTATGAATGAGGCTGCGCCTATGTATGTCGATTGGGAATACTACAAGATTTTTTACTTTGTCGCAAAATACCGCAATTTTACCAAGGCGGCCCGCGTGCTGGGCAGCAACCAGCCTAACATCACACATACGATGAACAAGCTGGAGGATCAGCTGCACTGTGTGCTGTTTATCCGCTCCAACCGGGGTGTGACGCTGACGCCGGAGGGGGAGATGCTCTATACCCGCATTTCCTCGGCTGCTGTGCAGATACAAGATGCCGAGGAGGAGCTGAGCGCCAGCGCGACCTTTGAGCATGGTGCAATCAGTATCAGCGCAACCGAGACGGCGCTGAACATCTACCTGTCGGAACGGCTGCGGGACTTCCATGCGCAGTACCCCGGTATCCGGCTGCGGATCTCCAACCATTCAACGCCGCAGGCGATTCAGGCTGTGAAAAACGGCGAGGTCGATTTCGCTGTTGTGACGACCCCCACCGGCGCAGAGGGGGAGCTGAAAAAAGTTGATTTGATGCCGTTCAACGAAATCCTGGTCGGCGGGAAAACTTTCACGGCGCTGGCAAGCCGGACGCTCTCGCTGCAGGAGCTTGACGCCTATCCGCTGATCATGCTGGGGAACGAGAGCATGAGCCGCCTGTTTTACCGGCAGTTTTTCCTTGAGCACAGCGCAGACCTGAAGCCGGATATTGAGGCGGCCACCACAGACCAGATGATGACGCTGGTAAAGAGTGAGCTTGGCCTTGCCTTTGTGCCGGAGCCGATGGCCCGCAGCAGCCTGCAGCGCCGCAGCATTGTGCAGCTGACCCTGCGGGAGGCGATTCCGCAACGCTCAGTAAGTCTGGTTTATGACCGGCACCGTCCGTTGAATACGGCGGCCCGGGAATTTCAAAAGCAGCTGCTGAATACGGCCAGACAGGAAAAAGCAGAATAACGCAAAATGTGCCCGCGCAAGCAGGCACATTTTGCGTTATGGGATGTAGACAGCGGCAGTGTTTATGTCCAACCAGTGCATAAAGTGCTCCGGATTGGAACGCCGCGAAAATGCTGTTGCAAAAGGCGGGGAAAATGTCTATACTTGTACTATACAAACCAGCAGACGCGGTATAATACCCCGCTGCGGACACTTTGCAGAGCAACCAAAGGAGTCACTTGTATGGATAAGCAGAGCAGGACCTATCAGGCGTATGTGCAGATCCTCAAGGAGGAGCTGATCCCAGCCATGGGCTGCACCGAACCGATTGCTATCGCCTACGCCGCCGCCAAGGCGCGGGATGTGCTTGGCGGCATGCCGGACAAAGTCGAGATCGGCGTGAGCAGCAACATTATCAAGAATGTCAAGAGCGTCATCGTGCCCAACACCGATGGCATGAAGGGCATTGAAGCCGCCGCAGCGGCAGGCATCGTCGGCGGGCAGGCGGACAAGGCACTGGAGGTCATCTCAGCTGTAACAGCGGACCAGAAGGCTGCGATGCGCGCTTTCCTGAAGCAGGTGCCGGTCACGGTGAAGGCAATCGACAACGGCTTTATCTTCGACATTATTGTGACGCTGCAGCAGGGGAGCGATTCTGCCGTGGTGCGCATCTGCCAGTACCACACGAATATTGTCCTGATCCAAAGAAACAGCGAAGTGCTGCTGGATCATACCGCGCAGGAGACAAAGCAGCTCTGCGGTGACGCCGCCCCTGCCGAGAGCGGTCTGACAGACCGGGCACTGCTGAACATTGCGGATATCTTTGCATTTGCCGATACCTGCGAGATCAACGACATCCGACCTTTGCTGGAAACCCAGATCCGGTACAACACCCGCATCTCGGAGGAGGGACTGCGAGGGGATTACGGTGCGAACATCGGCTCTACAATGCTGAAATTTTACGGCGAGGATGTGCGCAACCGCGCTATTGCCAAGGCAGCAGCAGGCTCTGATGCCCGTATGAGCGGCTGTGAGCTGCCAGTTGTCATCAACTCGGGCAGCGGCAATCAGGGCATCACGGTCTCGGTGCCGGTCATCGAGTATGCCAGAGAGCTGGGGGCATCCGATGAGACTCTCTGCCGCGCACTGGCCCTCTCCAACCTGATTGCTATCCACGAGAAGGCCGGTATAGGGCGGCTGTCCGCCTACTGCGGGGCCGTCAGCGCGGGTTGTGCTGCGGGCTGCGGCATTGCCTATCTGCAGGGCGCAGACCTGAAAGCGGTCTCCCACACCCTTGTCAATGCACTGGCCATCGTTTCGGGTATTATCTGCGATGGTGCCAAGGCCAGCTGTGCGGCGAAGATCGCCTCCAGCGTGGAGGCGGGCATCCTGGGGTATCACATGTACAAAAACGGCCAGCAGTTCCGCAGTGGGGATGGCATCGTCACAAAGGGCGTTGAAAATACCATCCGTAATGTGGGACTGCTGGGCCGTGAGGGTATGCGCGAAACCGATAAAGAGATCGTGCGGATCATGCTGCAGGAGCCGTAAGGCCGCCGCAGTGGAGGACAGGGACTACTTATAGGAAGTGACCTTTATCCCGTATTCCTGCGTGGCCAGCTGCTCCCACCCGGAAAGCTGTGCTTTTGTCGGCGCTGCGGATGCAGACGGGCTTTCCCGCGCTCCTTTTGTAGGATTCTGTTCAAAGTGCGGCGCGTTCGCAGGAGATCTGAGGTTTGGCGTTTACATAGTTTTGGCGTATTTTTTCAATTCGTGCGGTAAGCATTTTCAAATCCCTTCATTCGGAAAACAAGCAACAGAAAAGCCAAAAGGCGTGCAGCACCCAATGAAGTGCGGCACGCCTTTGTGCGCAGACGAAAAAACGGGATCGCGCACCTTGCCTGTGCGTGACCCCATTGTCCCGTTCCTATTCTGTGATGATGCTATGATTATAGCACGAACCCTAAAAAATGCAAGCACTATTTCGAGAAATCGGGCCTGTATTACCGGCTCACGGTAAGGTCACGCTCGTTTTCGACGACTGCTTCTACCGCAAGTGCAAGGCCGCGCGCGATTTGATGCAGCTCCATGCTGGGTGTTCCCAGCGGCTTGCTGACGGCCTGCTCCATCGCATACGGCACATGGATAAAGCCGCCCCGCATAGCGGGATACTGCCTGTCGATGAGATAGAGCAGCGTATACATCAGGGAGTTGCACACAAAGGAGCCAGCGGTGTAGGAGAGGGCTGCCGGAATACCGGCGGCTCTCATTTTTTGCACCATGGCTTTTACGGGCAGAGAGGTGAAGTAGGCGGGCGCACCGTCCTTCCGGATCGGCTCGTCCACAGGCTGGTCGCCTGCATTGTCAGGGGTGCTTGCGTCCGCAAGGTTGATGGCAACTCTTTCCGGCGTGATGGCGGACCGCCCGCCTGCCTGCCCGACACAGATGACCGCATCGGGCCGGTGCTCGTTTACGGCGGCTTCCAGAACGGTGCCGGAAAGAGCAAACCGGGTGGGAACCTGCAGCTTGATGATCTGTGCCCCGGCAATGGTGTCGGGCAGCAGCTTGACAGCCTCATAGGCCGGGTTGACGGTCTCTCCGCCGAACGGGTCAAAACCGGTGACAAGGATCTTCATGAAGGAAACCTCCGCGTATTATTTTCTGCGCACGGCAAAACCAAACACAGTGCCGCAGGCGCCGCCGACGATGTGCATAAAGTTGGCTACATTGTCCTGCACGAACAAAATATCATATACCTGCTGGCTCAGGTAGAGCGCACCGACAAGGATCAAAGTGATCGGAATACCGCCGTAGCGCTCCTCCAGCGGGGGCGCGATGACAAGGAAAAGCAGCATGTTGCCTATAAAGTGGTCCCAGCCTGCATGGCCCAGCACATGACCAAACAGCCGGACAAAAAACAGCGGATCGACCAGCGAAGAACGATAGACGCTGAAAAGAGGATAGGTCGTCCACCCATTGGTCAGGTGACCCAACTATTAACTTAAAGCAAAAGACCGAAGTTGTAAAGCCTTTTTTGGCTTTTACTTCGGTCTTTCTTTTTGGGGGCTGTGCAACAGCCCCGCGTGCACCCGTGCGCAATTGATAAGCAAATAAAGGGCCTCGCTATGACTGCGGCAAAAGCGGTCATGGCGGCTCAGCAGGGTTGGGTCTGCCGCTGCTTTAAAAAGTGGATCGTCATAACGGCGCAGTAGGCCAGCGCCGGTGTGCAGGCAGCCAGACGGAAGTGTGTTTTTAGGACCTACTTTGTATCAGCGCTTTATACATTGCGCCACGGCATATTTCAATTTCTGCAAATCCGTTTCGTCGGGGTGGGAAACAGCAGTATCAAAGTTTTCAATCATTTTGTCAACGTTTGGGATCGGCAGAGGGCTGTTTTTCATCTTTACATAGCGCTCCCGCACCGATTGCGGCATTTTCCCCTGGCACATGTAGGTGCCGATGACAGTATTGGAAGCACCGAGGTGTTTTTGAACGGAAGAAAGAATTTTGTCAAAATATTCCTGACTGCCGCCGAACCCGGCTGTGCCAAACAGGAACACCTCTTTGCCATTGAGCGTTTTTAGGAAATCGGTGATTTCCTGATTGCAACGCCCCTTGTCCGTCCAAAAGCCGATGAAAAGACGCTCTGCCTGCAGAGCCTCCTGTGACGGGGAACCGAAGAAACACAAATCTGCCTGAGGGAGAACAGAGGAAACAACCTCGGCAAGCTGTTTAGTATTGCCGGTCTGGCTGCTGAATACAATGGCGTATTTCACAGGTCATACCTTTTCATAAATGCAATGGGTGCCTTGATGCTGCTGCAAGCCGCCAAGGCATTTTTTGTTGCAGCGAACACAGCGGTGAATCTCCTTGATTTGCCCGGAGGCCACTTTGTTCGGCCATTCCGGGTCAGCCAACAGCTGGCGGCTCATGGCAGCACAGGTGATGCGTCCGCTTGCAAGCTGCTGCTCTACAAAATCAGGCTGATTCAGTCCGCCCACGCCGGTGATGGGCTTGTCCGTGTATTGGCGAACCTCATCGCAGAATTTCAGGAAGCAGCCCTGCTCTTTGAAGTACGGGTGGTTGGCCGGGGGAATGGTGTCCTCCAGACTGGAATGGTTCGCCAGCGTTACATGGAAGCTGGTCACACCGGCATCGGTCAGCAGCGGTACAAAAATACCCAGCTCGGACTCCACCACACCGGCATTGCCGTAGTGGGGATCTTCCTGGCGGACGGCCAGCTTGTAGTCGATGGGAATCTCCGGCAGACGGCTGCGGATGGCCTTGACGGCCTCCACCGCAAAGCGGGCACGGTTCTCGGCGCTGCCGCCGTATTCATCCGTGCGGTGGTTAAAGACAGTGGAGCTGAAGCTGCCGCACATGCGGTCACCGTGGACCTGCACCATATCGAACCCGGCTTTGACAGCCAGCACGGCGGCCTCGCCGAAGCCGTTGATGATTTTATGGATCTTGCGGGCGGACAGCTTGCTGATGTAAGGGGCAACCTCGGCATTCAGCAGGGGACGCAGCTCCTCCATTGAAATCTTCTTCGTCAGAACGCCGGGCACGTATTTCAGCATGGCCAGCATATTGGAGTCGGTCTGGTGCAGCTGGGCGCAGATGCGGCAGTCATAGCTGTGGACGATTTCGACCAGCTTCTGATAATGGGCGAAGCCTTTTTTATCAAAAAGAGATTTCTCAAATTGGCTTTTGCCGACGGGGACGTCACCGATGATAACCATGGCGCAGCCGCCTGCGGCGATCTTGCGGATCTTTTCAAAGTATTCGTCCTCCGCAAGGCCAAAGGTGGTAGGGGCAAAAATGATGCGGTTTTTCAATTCCAAACCGCCGTAATTGATGGGGCTGTTAATCGTTTCGTACATGGTGCGGTATCCTTTCTGTTGCTTTTTCCAATAAGGCAAGCAACTGTTCCTTTTCTTTTGCAGTCAGATTCGTCATAAATCTGTCGTCCCAGTCAAAGAATATCCGGTGGGCGGCTTCAAAAGCCTCCTGCCCGCGTTCTGTCAGGTTGAGCAGATAGTGACGCCCTGATTTTTCCTTGGTAATAAAGCCATCGTCAGTAAGACGATTGATGCACCGTTGACTGTGCCCCCAGTCAAGGGACAATGCTTTTGTCAATTCCGAAGGCGTACAGTTCGGCTTTTTTCCGATATATACAATAAAAAACAAAAGCCCGAAATTTAGTCCGACTTCCTGCAGCTTGTCGCCTGTGAAATCCGCAAAGCTGCGGTACAGCATGGCGATGTAGTAGGATAGGGTCTTTTGATACATGGTGAATGCAGCATCTCCTTACAAAAAAGAGTATAGTCCATACGCTTGACTTTGTCAAGTATAAAATGCTGATATACAATCGAAAAGACAAAATATATGCTATAGAGGGAAAGCAAACCGGGCAGTAAGCCCTGGAGCAGGGGACATAGCCCGCCACACGGCGGCGCAGCAAAATACAAACTCGCAGCAGCCAAAGGGTACTTTCGTATCCATGACTGCTGCGAGTTTTTTTAAGCTATTTTCTTATTTACTGCTGCGACTGCGCAAGAGCCTCATCGATCAGCTTTTGCAGTGTGGCAGCGTTATCCTCTTTATCAATACCGCCCATAATCGGTTCCCCAACGATGTTGCCCTGACGATCCACAACGCAGGTGGTAGGGAAGGCCATAATGCCGAGGGCAAACTTACCGGCATCACTGGCAGAGTCAAAATAGATGTTGCGGAATGCAGCCCCGGCCTGTTCCAGAATCTGTCTGGCAGCGGCAATGTTGTCCGCGTTGCCATCAAGGGTTTCTGTGTTGATACCGATCACCTCGCCGCCCTGCTCTTGAATGCGCTGATTCAATGCGTTAAGGTCGTCCATCTCGTCAACACAGGGCTTGCAGCCGCTGAACCAGAAATTTACAACGGTGAACGCATTATCGGCAAAAAGACTGCTGCTTACGCTGTTGCCGTCCAAATCCTTTCCTTCAAACTGCGGGAATGTGCTGGCCGTCTGCGTCATAGACTGGCTGGCAGCTTCATCCTGCGGCAGTGCTGCGATCTGTGCTTCGATCTCACGGATTTTGTCCGCATCGGCCTTTAAAGCAGCATATTCTTCATCGGTGAACTGGTCCTTCGCATGATCCAACGCACTCATAAGAATATCACCGTAATTGCTGCTTAGTGTGGTGTCGGTAACATTCTTGTCCATGGAGGCAAAAACCTTTTCCCACAGGGCGTTATTTGCCGCCAGAATATCGTTTTCCTCTGCGATAAGCTCATTTTCAGACTTGCCCGTCTCAGAAGTAGATGCTTGCTGGGAAGATGCCGCAGTGCTTGTCTGTGTGCTGCTGCAAGCAGCGAGGGAGAGCAGCATCAGAAGGGCTGTGATCCATGCAAAAAAACGTTTCATTGTCAATTCTCCTTGATTTCTGTTTTTGACTTGTCGCCGAAACCGTACTGATAGCAGATCGCTTTGGTCGGACAAGACTTTATACACTTACCGCAGCGGATACACTCCGCGTGGTTTGGTGTTTTGGTAATATCCACATCCATCGGGCACGCTTTTGCGCAGGCACCGCAGGAAACACATGTATCGCGGTCAACGCGCATCTGAAACAGGGATACATGATTCATAAGTGCATAGACCGCCCCCAAGGGGCACAGCCATTTGCAGAACGGGCGGTAAAAAACCACGCTGCCTACCACAACTGCCAGCAGAATGCAGAATTTCCAGTTGAACAGCTTTCCCAAAGCAGCTCGTATGCCCGCGTTTGTAAGAGAAAGCGGAATTGCGCCCTCCAGTACGCCCTGCGGACACAGGTACTTGCAGAAGAACGGATCCCCCATGCCGGATGTGTTGACAATAACAGCCGGAAGCAGTACGACCATGATCAGCAGTACCGCATATTTGATATAGCGCAGCGGTTTCAGGCGTCTGGTTGACAGCTTGGGAGAGGGAATCTTATGCAAAAGCTCCTGCAGCCAACCGAACGGGCAGAGAAAACCGCAGATAAAGCGCCCCAGCAGCACGCCCAGCAGAATCAAAATGCCGGTAACATAATAGGAAAACCGAAACTTTGACGACCCGACCACAGCCTGAAAGGCCCCGATAGGGCAGGCCCCCGCAGCGCCGGGGCAGGAGTAACAGTTAAGGCCCGGAACGCAGAGATATTTCCCCTTGCCCTGATAAAGAGTTCCTTTGAGAAAATTCGGCAGATGGATGTTTGTCAGTAGTGCTGCACCTGCCTGGATCAGTCCCCGGAAACGGGCCAGAAAATGCGAACGATTTTTATCCAATGCCAACACACTCCATACATAATCGAATTGCTTTCGTAAAGACAGTGCCCGCCTCACCGCGCCATGCCCCGTAACCGATCATCATAACGGCAGCCAGCAGAAAAAGCACCTGAACGATTACCTTTTTGCTCAACATTTCGATCCTCCTTTTTGTTTTGATGAGATCAGTATAGCACAACGGGTATAAATTTTCTGCTAAGAAAAAATTAACGCAGATTTTAGCAAAAGCTGTTATAATGGTAGTAAACAGAAACACAGTTTATATAAGGAGCGTTTATTATGCGTTTGCTGCTGGTTGAGGATGAGCCGTCCCTGCGGGAAAGCGTTGCCAGAAAGCTGCACCGTGCAGGGTATGAAACAGATGACTGCGGTGATGGAGAAACCGCGCTGGAAATGCTGGCGGCAGAGCGGTATGACCTTGTTTTGCTGGATCTGAACCTGCCCCAAGTGGATGGAATGACAGTTCTGCGCACACTGCGAAAGACCGATTTGGAAACGCCGGTTCTGATTCTGTCGGCCCGCAGTGAAATTGCGGACAAGGTGGAAGGCCTGGACGCCGGCGCCAATGATTATCTGGCCAAGCCGTTCCATTTGGCCGAACTGGAAGCCCGCGTCCGCAGCCTGACACGGCGGCAGTTTATTCAGCGCAATGTTTGCCTGCGATGCGGCAGACTGAGCTTTGATACCAAGAGCCGGGTGGCTATGGTGGACGGTCAACCTGTTCCACTGACCCGCAAGGAAAGCAGTGTTCTGGAATATCTGCTTCTGCATCACGGACGCCCTGTCAGTCAGGAGGAATTGATGGAACATGTCTGGGACGGCCGCGTAGATGCGTTCAGCAACTCGATTCGGGTACATATCTCGGCGCTGCGCAAAAAGCTGCGCACGGCACTGGGGTATGATCCTATCCGAAACCGCATCGGAGAAGGCTATGAAGTGGGGGAGAGCGAGCAATGAAGCGATTATCTTTGCAATGGCGCATCACACTTATGACGGCATTACTGATTGCGGGTGCCTGCATCTGCCTGAACTTGTTGCTGTATCGCTCCGGCGCCTCCGGTATGGACAATCTGAACGGGTACGTTTTACAATATCAACAGGACGGCGGGGAGGATCTGACCATAGAGATCCCCGAAGATCAGATGTCAGACTTTCTGGTGCAATTCTCGAAAGAGGTTTACGATACAAAGACGATTTTTGGCCGCAAAGGGTGGTGCATTACGGCAGTGGTGACGCTGTTCAGCGCAGCGATTGCTTATTTTATCAGCGGCAAAGCGCTGGAACCACTGAAAGAGCTGGCACAGCAGGCCGAGAAGGTCGATCAGGATAATCTGGTTGATGTACGGCTGGAAGAAAATACCGTTGCGGAATTTCGGCAGCTAAGTCAATCTGTCAATCAAATGCTGGATCGCCTGGCCCATTCCTTTGACCTACAGCGGCAGTTTGCCGGGAATGCAGCCCATGAGCTGAAAACACCGCTGGCCATCATGCAGGCAAAACTGGAAATCTTCGCCGAAGAGCACATGAATACGGACGCGGAAACCGCAGAGCTGGTACACTTTCAGACAGAGCAGATAGCCCGTTTATCGACGCTTGTACGGACCCTGCTGGAAATGAGCAATTTGCAGGCCGTTCCGCGGGATGACTGCATTGAGCTTGCGCCGCTGGCAGATGAAATTGTGACGGATCTGACGCCGCTGGCCCAGAAAAAGCAGATCACCTTGCATCAGGAATGTGAGGATATTCATATTATCGGAAGCGATGCCCTGATTTACCGTATGCTGTTCAACCTTGTGGAAAATGCAATCAAGTACAATCAGCCGGGCGGTTCTGTGCAGATTACGATCAGCCGGTCAAACGGCAAAGCAATACTGCGCGTTGCAGATACCGGCTGCGGTATTCCCGATGAATACAGAACCAGCATCTTTGAACCGTTTTTCCGTGTGGACAAATCCAGAAGCCGCGAAATGGGCGGCGCAGGACTGGGTTTGGCGTTGGTGCGGGAAATTGCAGCACTGCACGGCGGTACAGTACAGGATGAGCCGGCAGAAGGAGCAGGAACCGTATTTACCGTTGCGCTGCCCATGTAAAGCGGAAATAAAAGTCATCGGCAGGGAGAACGAGATGACGAGAGCAGGGGGCATCGGGAAACAAAAGCCTCCCGTAAAAGAGAAATGCACAAGTTCGCTAAATGTAACTTTAGCGAACTATAGGAGGTTGCCTTTTGCGGTGTGTTGCAGTAGATCTTATATAGTATATCAGACCGTCAAAAAATTGCATTTTTGCCTTATTGCGTGTGTAGGGGCGACCATTGGTCGCCCGTCAACTTACCGCGGCAACACATTTTCCGGGACAGTTTTCATACAAGGCAAACGGGCGCGGGCGAGCAATGCACGCCCTTACAAGAGTTTTTCGACAGTCTGAATATATAATAAACCGTTCCGTCCGAGAGCGCCGCGCAACGTAAAATGAAACGTAAAATACTGAAACGATTCGTTGCAGCCGCTATTGACTGAAAATGTGCCCCATGGTAAAATTATATTAGGGCAACACCGCACAATTTCCGCCTGACGGCTTAAGCACCGCTCCGGCGGCTGCGGCACGGCATCTGCGTTGCCAAAATGCTCGATAAGACATCCAGTATTATCTGCGCTTTTGGCTTAGCAGCTGCCGCACCTCGCTCGCCGTATCGGCACTTAGAATTATGCGGTATTGCCTTAATAAAAACAACAGGAACATTGCAATGTACAGCAGTGTTCCTGTTGTTTTTTATGCCGAAGTTTATTGCGCATGGCGGGGTGTCACTATATATCATTACACGTGTCTTGACACGTGTAATGAACGGTGCTATACTGTCAAAGTTGGAATTACAGAAGAAACCGAGGAAACCACATGAAAATGGCTAATATGGATGACTATTTTGACGTAGTCATCGTCGGCACTGGCGCTGCGGGTCTTTACTGCGCCCTGAATCTGCCTGCGCGGTACCGCATTCTTCTGCTTACAAAGCAGAAAGCGGACGAGAGCGACTCCTTCCTTGCGCAAGGCGGCATTTGTATGCAGCATGGTGAGGCAGACTACCGCCCCTTTTTTGATGATACGATGCGGGCAGGCCATTACGAGAACAACCCCGCCACAGTAGACCTGATGATTCGTTCCTCCAACTCGATCATCCGGGATCTGGTGCGCCGCGGCGTCCGCTTTGCGCGGGATGACCACGGGGCTCTGCGCTTTACCCGGGAGGGAGCGCACTCCCGCCCGCGCATTCTGTTCCATGAGGATATTACCGGCCACGAGATCACCCAGACCCTGCTGAACGAGGTCCTGCGCTGCGAGAACATCGAACTGCGCGAGCATACGACTCTGCTGGATTTCTTCGCCGATGCCTCGGCCTGCGGCGGTGTCATTGCTGCCGGCCCGGACGGCGAACCGCGAGCCATTGGAGCAGGGGCGGTGGTGCTGGCCTGCGGCGGCATCGGCGGGTTGTATAAAAACTCCACCAACTTCCCCCACATCACGGGGGATGCCATCGCCATGGCCCTGCGCCACGGTGTTGCCTGTGAGCACTTGGACTATATCCAGATCCACCCCACGACTTTGTACAGCCACCAAAAAGGCCGTCGCTTTCTGATTTCGGAATCGGTTCGCGGGGAGGGTGCGCTGCTGCTGGATAAAAACGGGAACCGCTTTACCAACGAATTGCAGCCCCGCGACGTGGTGAGCGCAGCGATCCGCGCACAGATGGAAAAGGACGGCACCGACCATGTGTGGGAGGATATGCGCCCCATCGGTGAGGCGGCTATCCGTGAGCATTTCCCCAACATTCTGGAGCGCTGCGAGGAGGAGGGGTACGACCCCATCCATGAACCGATCCCCGTTGTACCGGCCCAGCATTATTTTATGGGCGGCATCACGGCGGATCTGAGCAGCCGCACAGCACTGCCCCGGCTGTATGCCTGCGGCGAGACCTGCTGCAACGGTGTGCATGGACGCAATCGGTTGGCCAGCAATTCCCTGCTGGAATCTTTGGTCTTTGCACAGCGCGCGGCAGATGATATACTATACGGAGAACCGCCTGTCTTTACAGGCGATAAGCCCGATTTGGCCCCATACCGTGAACAGGAACCGCTGTTTGCCGCGTATCGGCAGGAGGTTCTGACCGCTATTGAGAGGAGTAAAAACCATGAATGAGATCACCCAGCTGCTGCATATAGACCCGCTGCTGCTGCAAGCGCTGCGGGAGGATATTCCGGAGGAGGACGTTTCCACAAACGCCGTCATGCCCCACGCCTGCCCCGGCACCGTGGATCTGATTGCCAAGGAGGACGGCATTGTTGCCGGTCTGGCGGTCTATGCCCGCGTCTTTACGCTGTTGGACCCCGGCGCCAAGGTGGAATTCTTCTGCCGGGACGGCGATACCGTACAGCCCGGCCAGAAGCTGGCCGTTGTTACGGGCGATATACGCGCCCTGCTTTCCGGTGAGCGCGTTGCGCTGAACTACCTGCAGCGAATGAGCGGCATTGCCACCTATACCCATCAGCTGTCGGTCCTGCTGGAAGGCACCGGCATCACCCTGCTGGACACCCGTAAGACCAGCCCCAACAACCGCATTTTTGAAAAGTACGCTGTCCGCGTTGGCGGCGGCAGCAACCACCGCACCGGCCTGTCCGACGGCGTTCTGCTGAAGGATAACCACATCGGCGCTGCCGGCGGCGTGGCGAAGGCCGTCAAGATGGCCCGGCAGTATGCGTCTTTCGTCCGCAAGATCGAGGTGGAGGCTGAAACGCTGGAACAGGTCAAAGAGGCCGTGGAAGCCGGTGCGGACATCATCATGCTGGATAACATGAGCGACGAGGATATGCGCAAGGCTGTGACTTTGATTGCAGGCCGCGCCAAGACCGAGTGCTCCGGCAATGTCACGCGGGAAAACATTGCCCGTCTGCGGGACATTGGCATTGACTATGTGTCCAGCGGCGCCCTGACCCATTCGGCCCCCATTCTGGATCTTTCCATGAAGCATCTGCGCCCCCTGACCGCGGAGGAGGCCTGATATGACCACCGCAGAGCGCCGCGCCGACATTTTGCAGCAGCTTGCCCATGCCCGAGCGCCTATTGCCGCCCGCACGCTGGCTACCCATTACGGCGTCAGCCGTCAGGTCATCGTGCAGGATCTGGCGGTCATACGGGCATCACACCCCGGGATCATTTCCACTGCACGCGGCTATGTGCTGGAGCAGCCTGATCAGCCCGCCGGCTGCACACGGGAGTTCAAGGTGCGCCACACACCTGACCAAACCGGGCAGGAGCTGAACCTGATTGTGGACTGTGGCGGCCGGGTCAAGAATATCAGCATCAGCCACCGGGTCTATGGCCGTATCACCGCTGAGATGGACATCCGTTCCCGGCAGGACGTGCGGGAATTTCTGCAATCGTTTGAGGACAGTTCCTCCACGGTGCTGTCCACCGCCACCGACGGCTACCACTATCATCTGGTGGAGGCAGCCACCCCGGACAGGCTGAGCCTGATCGAAAAAGAACTGAAAGAGCACGGTTTTCTGGCTCCGCTGCAACCGTGGGAGCATTGAAGAAAAAAACGAGGCATAATTATGACTGTCCATGAACTGCAGCAGGAGATCCTGCGCCTGAAACGGGAAAAGAATATCTGCATCCTGGCCCATGCCTACCAGAGCCAGCCTGTGCTGGAAGTCGCCGATTACACCGGCGATTCCTACGGGTTGAGCGTGCAGGCGGCCAAAACCAACGCTGACGGGGTCATCATGTGCGGTGTGCGCTTCATGGCCGAGACCTGCAAAATTTTAAGCCCGGAGAAAACTGTCTGGCTGGCCAACCCTATGGCGGGCTGCCCTATGGCCGAGCAGCTTGATCTGCCGACCTTGCAGGAATTGAAAAAGCAGTACCCCGGCTACGCCGTGGTGGCGTACATCAATACAACTTCGGAGCTGAAAACGGCCTGCGATGTCTGTGTGACGTCCTCCAGCGCGCTGAAAATTTGCAGTGCGCTGGAAAACGATAAGATTCTGTTCATCCCAGATCCCAATTTGGGCGGCTATGTAGCAAAGCAGCTGCCGGAAAAGCAGTTTGCCTTTTACCACGGCGGCTGCCCGCGCCATATCGTATGTTCGGCAGCAGATGTAGCCAAAGCCCGCGCTGCCCACCCGGAGGCGCTGCTTCTGGTTCATCCCGAATGCCGCCCCGAGGTCGTGGAGCAGGCTGATTATGTTGGCTCTACCACCGGCATTATGGCTTATGCAGAAAAGTCCGATGCCAAAGAGTTCATCATCGGCACGGAAAACAGCATCGCGGAGCATCTCTCCTATGCTTGCCCGGAAAAGCGATTCTATCCGCTGGCCGTGCAGCTTACCTGCATGAACATGAAACTGACCACCCTGATGGACATTTACCATTGCCTGCAGGGCAGCGGCGGTGAGGAAATCACCCTGCCGCAGGACGTCATGCAGGGAGCCGGGCGCTGCATCCGCCGCATGGTGGAGCTGGGCGGCTGACAGATTGCGCATGAAAAAAAGCATATACAGCATCGCGTTGCGAACCGCCGAGAGGCCGTTCGCCATAAACGCAGCTGTATATGCTTTTTACTTTGTCGTACAGATCCTTTGTACGCTATTTAAACGCGATCACGAATTCTGTTTGAAAACATTATCCAGTGTTCCCATCAGGATGTTCACATCAATCGGTTTTGCAATATGTGCATTCATCCCTGCTTTGAATGCTTTTTGGCGGTCTTCCTCAAAAGCGTTGGCTGTCATGGCCACAATGGGAATGTTTGCCTTTTTATTGCTGCTCAATGTACGGATCTCCCGGGTGGCGGTGTATCCGTCCATTTTGGGCATCTGAATATCCATCAGGATCAGATCATACTCATCCTCCGCAGCCTCGTTCATTCTGGCCACGGCATCCGTGCCGTCCTCAACGGCGTCCACTTTCAGTCCGGCTTCCTCCAGAATGGCCGTTGCAATCTCGCGGTTCAGTTCGTTATCCTCGACCAACAGCACCTTTTTGCCCGTATAGTCGCCGTGCTTGGGCAGAAGGGGCTGCCTGCCCGACACCACTTTGTGTGTCAGTGCATCGCGCAGTTCCGACATAAACAGCGGTTTGGAAACAAACGCCGTGACACCGGCCTGCCGGGCCTCATCCTCAATGTCGGCCCAATCGTAGGCTGTCAATATGATGATCGGCGTGCCGGGTTCGATTACTTTGCGGATCCTGCGCACCGTCTCAATGCCGTTCATATCCGGCATCAGCCAGTCAATGATGTAAACCTTGAACTCCGCACCCTGATTGTGCGCCTCCCTCGCGCGCAGGATAGCTTCCTTGCCGGAGGTCGTCCAGTCGGCTTCCATCTCAATTTCCCGCAGCATTTTGCTTACGCTCATGCAGGTCTGTGCATCATCATCCACAACCAGTGCACGGGTGCCTTTCAGGCCCGGAATCGGCGGATATTTCACCGATTCCGTACAAACCTTGCAGTCCAGGGTGACCGTAAACTCGCTGCCCTTTCCCTGCTCGCTCTTGACGGCGATGGTTCCGCCCATCATATCTACGATGTTTTTCGAGATGGCCATGCCAAGGCCCGTACCCTGAATGCCGCTTCTTGTCGCAGTCTGTTCCCGTGAAAAAGAGTCAAAAACGTGCTCCTGGAAGTCCTTCGACATACCGATACCGTTATCT
>ULQF01043620.1_pt1 | contig 20104 bp, 9 predicted proteins | sample 1954211 | NCBI WGS metagenome assembly ULQF01 (sample SAMEA4835648, study PRJEB28245) | human gut metagenome | biome: gut microbiome; material: fecal sample | place: Denmark | collected 2008 | reverse complement strand
AATGCGGCGCTGGCCGACCCGCCGTACAGGCACTGCCACCTGGAGGTGCGCGCCGCAGCGGGCGGCGTCGGGCTGGACCCGACGGTGTATGCGGGGTGCGAGAATGCTGTCGGCGTGTACGGCGCGGCGGGACGGATGCAGGTCATCACGGTGGGGCCGGTCACCCAGGGCGATGCGGACGCGGTTTTGGAAGTCTGCCGGGCCCGCGGGCTGGTGGATGCCGGACTGTACAGAAGCGAATGGAGGGATGCTTAATGGAGAAACGAAATCTGTTTGTCAGCGGCAAGGCCGTTGTGGCGGCGGTGTGCGGGGCGTTCACGGCAGCGTTCGGCTGGCTGGGCTGGCTTGTTGTGGCGTGGGCCGCCTGTATGGCGCTGGACTGGGTCAGCGGCAGCGCCGCCGCGGCCAGCAGGGGCGCGTGGTCGAGCGCTGCCGCCCGGGCCGGCATCTGGCACAAGGCCGGGATGGTGGTCGTTGTGCTGGTGTGCGCCCTGACCGACGCCGTGCTGGCGATGACCGTTGCCAACCTGCCCGGGCTGGGCCTTGAGGTGAACGGCGTGGTGCTGCCGGTGGTGCTGGTGTGGTATATTTTTACCGAGCTCGGTTCCATTGCCGAGAACGCCGCCGCCATGGGCGCACCCGTGCCCGGGTGGCTGGTAAGGATTTTGGCGCAGGGGAAGGAGGGGGCAGAAAAGTGAGGGGTGCAGCAGCTTTGCCTTCCCCCAAGTGGGGGAAGGTGGCCCCGCAGGGCCGGATGAGGGATGAGCTTGCGAAAAGCAGAGCGCGAACGGGGAATCACCGCAGGGCTGCCCCTCATCCGCCCTCGGGCGGGGCCTCGGGCACCTTCCCCCAAAAGGGGGAAGGCTGACAACGTGAACCTGCGAGTCGGTAAAAAAGAAGGGTATCTGTCGCATGAACGGCAGATACCCTTTTTTTATTTTGCTTACAGGTAATTTTTCAGGTCGCTCTTGTTCGTGGCGCAGCGCTCGGCGGCCTCGCGGGTGATGCGGCCTGTGCTGACAAGGCGGGCCAGGTCGGCGTTCAGGCTGTGCATACCAAGGGCCGCACCGGATTGCAGGATGCTCGGAATCTGGTAGCACTTGCCCTCGCGGATCAGGTTTGCGACGGCGTCGGTGCCCACCAGAATCTCCGTGGCGGCGCAGCGGCCCTTGCCGACGGCCAGCGGCAGCAGCTGCTGGGTGATGACGCCGCGCAGCACGGCGGCCAGCTGGCCGCGGATCTGGTTCTGCGCACCGGCAGGGCAGACGTCGATGATGCGGTCGATCGTCTGCGCCGCGCCGATGGTGTGCAGCGTGCTCATGACAAGGTGTCCGGTCTCGGCAGCCGTGACGGCAGCGGAAATCGTCTCATAGTCGCGCATCTCGCCGACGAGGATGACGTCGGGGTCCTCACGCAGGGCGCTGCGCAGCGCCGAAGCAAAGCTGCGCACATCGGCGCCGACCTCGCGCTGGTGGATCAGCGAGCAGCGGCCCTGATAGACGTACTCGATGGGGTCCTCAATCGTGATGATGTGGTCGCTGCGCGTCTTATTGATGTGGTCGATCATGGCGGCCAGCGTGGTGGATTTGCCGCTGCCCGTGGGGCCGGTGACCAGGATCAGGCCGCGCGGCTCGTCGGCCAGCTTTGTCAGAACGGGCGGCATGGCCAGCTCTTCCAAGGTCGGGATGGAGTCGTTCAGCAGGCGCAGTGTGGCTGCGGCCCTGCCCTGCTGGTAAAAGACGTTCACACGGCTGCGGGTACCGTCGGGTGCGACAAGCGCAAAATCTGCGTCGATGCGCTCCGATGTGATGGCCTCGCGGTGGGCCTCGTCCATCAGGCTCAAAATCAGTGAGCGCGTCTCTGCCGCCGAAAGCTGGACCGGTGCCTCCGCCAGATGCCCGTCGATGCGGAACATCAGCGGCAGCCCCTCGGAGATATGAATATCGCTGGCCTTGCTGTTCCGCGCCAGCGCGGTGAGCTCATGGATCTGCATGGCAGTTACTCCTCCCGTCACTCCTCATAGAACGTGATCTTCAGCAGCTCCTCGGGGGTGGTTTCGCCCTCGCGGACGAGCTGCAGGGCGGCCTCGCGCAGGCTCGTCATGCCCTGGCTGCGGCGGGCGGCCTCGGTCAGCTGCGCCTGCGTTGCTCCGGCAGAAATCAGTTCGCGCAGCTCACGGTTGATGATGACCAGCTCGTGGATGGCGATACGCCCGCGGTAGCCCGTGCCGTTGCACTGGGTACAGCCCGTGCCGCGGCGCACAAACGGGATGTCAGGCCCTAAATAGGTGCGCTCCTCCGCCGTGACCGGCATCTGCTTGGCGCAGTGCGGGCAGACGCGGCGCATCAGACGCTGGGCCACGAGGCCCGCGACGGAGTTTGCGATCATGTACCGCTCGACACCCATATCCTCCAAACGGACAATGGACGACAGCGCGTCGTTTGTGTGCAGCGTTGAGAAAACCATGTGGCCCGTGATGGCCGCACGCACCGAGATGGACGCTGTCTCGGCGTCGCGCGTCTCGCCGACCATGATGACGTCGGGGTCCTGGCGCAGCAGGGCGCGCAGACCGCTCTCAAACGTCAGGCCGGCAATGTTGTTGACCTGCGTCTGGTTGATGCGGGCCAGGTTGCGCTCCACGGGGTCCTCGATCGTCGAGACGTTGACCTGCCGCTCGGCAATCGTCTGCAGGACCATGTACAGCGTCGTCGTTTTGCCGGAGCCTGTCGGTCCGGTCAGGTAGACGATGCCGTTCGGGCGGTTCAGCAGCGGCAGAAAGCGCTTGTAGGTCTCGTCGTTCATGCCGAAATGGTTGGCATTTTTGATGTAAGTGTTGCTGGACAGAATACGCAGAACGGCCTTCTCGCCAAAGACCGTCGGCAGGATCGAAACACGGACGTTGACGTCGGGGCCGGTCTCGAGGCGTGCGCGGAAGTGGCCGTCCTGCGGGATGCGGTGCTCGGCAATGTCAAGGTTCGACATGATTTTGATACGCGCGATCAGCGGCTGGTGCAAAGCACGCTGCAGCGTCACATAGTCAATAATGACGCCGTCGATGCGCATACGGACCTTCGTCTCGCCCTCGAACGGCTCGATGTGAATATCCGACGCTGTCGTCGTGACGGCACGCTGCACGAGGCTGTTCAGCAGACGGATGATGGGCGCGTCGAGGTCGCCGCCCTCGGCAGTCATGTCGATGGCCAGATCCTCGGTCTGGGCGGCGGCCATGTCGCTGTCGTTGGCGGTGCGGGCCGCCTTGCGGGCGCTGACCTCGGCGTAATAGTAGCGGATGGCGCGGCGCAGCGGCTCCAGCTCGGCCAGCACGATCTCCGGTTCGAGGCCGGTCAGCTGGCGGATGTCCTCAAGGGCGTAGTAGTTCAGCGGGTCGTTGGCGGCAATCGTCAGCGCGCGCGGACTCTGCGCAATCGGCAGCATATCGTACTTCTGCGCAAGCTCCTGCGGGACCTTCTCAACGGCGGTCACATCGACGTTGGTGTGCTCGATGTCGATCATTGTAAGCTGGAGGCGCTGGGCCAGTGCCTCCAGGACCTGGCGCTCATTGACGTAGCCAAGCTCCTGCAAAGCCTGGCCGACGCGCAGGTCGCGGTGCTCTTTCTGGTAGGCAAGGGCGGTGTTCAGCTGGTCGGGCGTGATATAGCCGAACTCGATCAGAACGTCGCCGAGGCGGATGTTTTTCACGGCTGTACGCCTCCTTTGTCACAGAGGATCACGTTCAGGGATACATTGAACGCCGTGGCCGTCACGGCGCTGCCGTCGGTGTCGGCGAAGCTGCGGGTATCGATGGAGAAGGATACAAGCTGTACGGACGGGTAGTTCGCGGCCATGTCGTCCAGCATCGAAAGAAAATCACTGTCCTCGCCCGTGCAGCGGAAGTTGATCGCCACGCTGCGGTAATAGCCCGGCTGGTCATAGTCCAGGATGAGGTCGGAGGCTAAGATCTGCTGCAAAATGGCGTTGCCCTGGGCCGTCGTGCCGGCGGTGTCAGCGGTGATGCTGTCGTCATCACTGTCGTCGTCACCGGCAAAGACGGACGCGGCTGCGCTGGGGGCAGCGCTCTGTCCGGCGTTCTCACTGGCGGTATAATAGGTAAGGCTCTGGGTCACGGGCTCGCCGATGGTCAGCGAGTCGGGCTGTAAATTGTGGTTCAGCTCCAGGCTTGTCACCAGCGTGTCCAGCTCGTCACTGCTCAGCAGGCTGTAGTAGCTGGCGTTGGCGGTCTGCAGTTCGCCCCAGTTGTTGTTTTTCTCGGCGGCGTAGGTGCCGGCCAGCATGATCGCATCCTGCATGGAGGTCTGGGCGTCCTGCGCCTCGCGCAGATCGGCGTCGGCCTGCTGGTGGTTCTCAATGCCCGGAATCAGCAGGAACCGGACAAAAAGCACAACGAACGCCAGCATCAGAACGACGTACAGCAGAATTTTATCGCGCTTTGTCATTGGTGCAATTTCCATAGCGCCCTCCTTTACTGCTGCGGCGCTGCCAGCACACAGCGCAGATCGATGGAATAGCCGTCGTCATCGGCCTTGTAGCCGGTGTAGCTGACGGTGGAAAACACCCCGCAGTTCTGCAGGGAACGGATGTAGGCCGGAATGTCGATGACCTGGGAGGAGTTCGCGTTAAAGAGCAGCTCGCCCGTCGATGCGTTGTAGTCGGTGAACTGGATCGTGATGCCGGACCCGCCGGCAGCCTCGACCCGGTGCAGCAGACTGCTGGTCACGTCGGGGTAGCTGTTCAGCAGCTCGGTCATCCCGTCGGAATAGTCGGTCAGCAAGCGGAACTGCGCCGCAGACTCGGAATCCTGCGTTGCGGCGCGGTATGGCTCGGTATTGTCGCTGCACCAGTTCAGGATGTCCTCCCGCTGGCTTTTCAGCATCGAGGTGTGCAGCGTCAGCACACCCCAGCCCAGCATGGAGACAGCCACGACAGCAAGGCCGGGCACCAGCGTCCGCAGGCCCTGGCTGCGGGACTCCGACTTGGCCGCACCGGCGGCCTTCTGCCAGCGCAGATAAAAGTTGTTCTGTTTCATAGCCATAATGATAAGCCCCCGGGGCAAGTATTTGCAGGTAAAAATCAGCGTGCGATCAGGTTGCCCGCCGCGTAGAGCACATCGGCCAGCGCGGTGCCGGACGGCAGCCTGACGGTGGGTGAATCCGGGAAGCGGTCCACCTGCAGGCCCAGCGCCTCACAGCCCGGGCGGCAGACCGCAAGGTCGTCCGCCGTGGAACCGGCAAAGCAGACCGTCTCAATGCGGTGCTCGCTCTTGCTGGTCGTGTGGAACTGGATCAGGCCCGAGAGTTTCTGCGCGATCTCGGTGCCGGACTCCGCCGAGCCGCGCGGGTTGAATAGGCGGCTGCGGGTCGAGTAGGTGTACTGCCCCTGCACAAACAGGCAGGCAGAGATCGTGTCATCGTCAAATTGCAGCAGCACGAAGGTTTTCTGCTGCAAATCGGGGATCGTGCGCACGGCCTTGATCGGCGCGGCCAGCCCTAAGTCGATGCTGTACAGCTTGAAGCCGACGGCCTTGGCCAGCGCGTCGTACCCGGCAATGACGCTCTGCTCCACGCGGGTGGCCAGCACGGTATCCACGCGGGTCTTGGCATCGCGGGAGAGCAGCATGTAGTCGTCCAGCGGAGCCTTGACCTCGGCGCCGCCGCTGGCAAGCTCATGGGAGAGCACGGCCATCCGCTTTTTCTCGCTCATGGCGGGCAGCGACAGGATGCGGTGCATGAACTGGCTGCCGCCTGCAATCAGCGCCACGTGGTTCATCGGCAGCTTGTTGGCGGTGAAAAACTCTTTGAGCGCGGCGGTCAGGTCCGCCTCGTTTGTGATGACGCCGTTGATCAGGCAGCCCTCGGGCAGCTCGGTCTGGGCGGCGGCGACAACGCGCGCCCCGCTGCCCGTGGGTGTGCCGACGGCAGCATACACCGTGCGGCTGCACAGATATAAAGAGGTAAGAAGTGCCATGGTGGGCCTCCGAATGGATAAAATATAAACAGAAAAAGGAGCTGCAGTGATGAGGCTCTCTCCCCCACCCGCTGCGGCGGGAGCCCCCTCGCAGAGGGGGCCAGGGAACTTGCCTCCCTCTGCGAGGGAGGTGGCCCGAAGGGCCGGAGGGAGAGAAGCTGCCGGGAAAATCCCTTTTCAAGGTTGACGGTGGTTCCTTTAAATCGCGCCGCTCGACGCGCCGATGGTGCCGTAGGACTGGTAGATGGGCACGATGACCGCGGCCACGACGCCGCCGACCACGAGACCCATAACAACGATCATAACGGGCTCCAGCAGCGTGACAAGGCGCTTGGTCGCCATCTCGGCCTCATAGTCGAGTGTCTCGCTGATGGTCGCCAGCAGGCTGTCCAGCTTGCCGGTCTCCTCGCCGACAGCGACGGAGGAGGAGAGCTTCACTTCAAAACCGTCGATGCCCGCAATCGCCTCCGACAGGCTGTGGCCTGCGCGGATGCTGTCCAGCGCGTCACCGAACTGGCTCTCGATCCAGCGGTTGCCGATGGCGTCGCGTGCCGCGGCCAGTGTCGTGATGATGGGCACGCCGCTGCCGTACAGGTTGGACAGCGTGCTGGCAAAGCGCGCCGTGCAGATCTTGCGGTTCAGCACGCCGACCACCGGCGCGTGCAGGATGAAGCGGTCCCACTGGCGGCGGACCTTCGGCTGCGCCAGCAGGAGCTTGCCGCCAAAGACGATGAGCGCCGCCACGACGAGCAGCACCGGCCAGTTGGCACCGACAAAGTCGCTGACGTCAAACAGCAGCTGGGTCAGGAACGGCAGGGTCGCCATCTGGTCAAACATCGGTTTGAACTGCGGCAGAACAAAGGTCATCAAAATCGCAATAACGCCGACGATCAGCACGGACAGGATAATGGGGTACATCATGCTGTTGCCGACCTGCTGGTTCATCTTGTGCTCGCGCTCATAGTAGGTCGCCATGCGGGCGCAGGCGTGGTCGATGCTGCCGGTGCCCTCGGCGCTGCGGATCATGGCCAGCAGCAGGGTGGGGAACGCGGGTGCGCAGGACTCCATCGCATCGGACAGCGGCACGCCCTTGCGCAGCTCGCTCAGGATGGCCTCGTACAGGGCCCTCTGGCGGGCGTCGATGGTGCGCTCGTCCGCCATGATGCGGAACGCACGCACCAGCGGCACACCGGCGGTCAGCAGGGTGCCCAGGTTGCGGCAGAAATCCGCCAGCACGGCGGTTTTCAGCGGGCGGAACGTCGCGAGGGCCTTCTGGGCCTCCTGCGCGTCGGTCATGTACAGGCCGTCATTGCGCAGCTTGGCGTAGAGCGCCTCCTCGCTGGGGGCCTCAAGCAGTCCGCGGACGGTCTTGCCCTTCTCATTGGTGGCAGTATAACGAAAACGTGGCATGAGGGAGATTCCTCCGAAAGAAATAGATGAAAGGCTGATTCCCTTGGCCCCCTCTGGCGCAAGCGCCACCTCCCCCGTACCGGGGGAGCCTGTCTCGCAGAGGGAGGCAAGGAGTATCACAAAAACGCGCAGTACCATTCCAAAACGGGCCCGCCAAACAGCATCGCGATCACGATGCCCGCACACAGAAACGGGCCGAAGGCGAAGTGGTCCTTCTTCCCTGCCTTTTTGGCGGCCAGCAGGTATATGCCGTACATACCGCCAAAAACAATGCCGAAAAACATCGCCAGCAGCGTATTCTGCCAGCCCAGGAACAGCCCGGCGGCTGCCATCAGCTTGATGTCGCCGCCGCCGAACGCGCCGTCGATGACAAGGCAGAGCAGAAACATCGGCACACTGACGCAGAGCGCACCGATGATGTGCGGCAGCCAGTCGGCAGGGGAGAGCAGCACGCTCACCGCGCCGCAGACCGCCAGCGCCAGATTCAGCCGGTCCGGGATGGTCTGCGTCTCGGCATCAATGAGTGAAACGCTCAGCAAGATCCCGCAGACCGCCAGCGCCAGCAGCGCGGCCCAGCTCATGCCGAACAGCCCGCCCGGCAGGGCGTAGGCAGCGCCGTACCGCCAAGTGCAGCCCAGCGCCAGCACGCCGCCCAGAAGCTCCACCAGCAGGTACCGCGCCGGAATGTGCGCACCGCAGTGGCGGCACCGCCCGCGCAAGAATAACCAGCTGAACACAGGCACTAAGTCCGGCGCACCCAGCGTGTGGCCGCACTGCGGGCATACGCTGCGGCCCTTCAGCGGGTCCATGCCCCGCGGCAGCCGCCACGCGACGACGTTCATAAAGCTGAACAGCGCCGCGCCCAGCAGAAAACGAATGAGTCCCAACAGAAGCTCAAGCAGCAGCATGGCCCACCCCCGTGCCGTATTGCAGCCGGTCCTCCGCGCGGAAAACGCGGTAACCGCCGTCGGCATCATAGATGGCGTACATGCCGTTCTCCTGATACAGGAGCCGCTGCACGGTGTAGCCGTTCGGGTCGATCTGCAAAAGCGTCACCGTGCCGGGCAGTGAGCCCAGCGTGCGGATTTCCTCGGCGATGCCGTCCGCAAAGCCGTCCGCGCTTGTCTGGTCGGCGAACGTCTGCCCGGCGGAGTAGCACTGGGCAGACACGGCACTGGCCGCCAGCCGCGCAGCCTTGACCTGAGCCAGGGCCTCCCGCGCACGGGCCTGATAGCGCAGCTCCGCCGCGCCGGTCACAATAGTATACAGGACAGCGCCCAGCGCCAGCAGTACGGCGAGCTTTTCCGCAAACGCAGCTTTGGCCCAGCGTTCCCCGGTATGGCGCAGCCATGCGCCCAGTCGTGCTGCCAGCATTGTTACACATCCTCTACCATATAATAACGCACTATTTAGTATATCGTGCCGGGCCTGTATTTGCAAGGAATTTCGCGAAAAAACTCTGTTTTTTGTTCAAAGCTAACGAAAATTATGGCGAAATCGTGCACAGCTTGCCGCTGACCCACTATATTTGGTGTAAATTTGCTGAAATCTCGCGGAGTTTCTTGCGAAAACGTCACATTCCGAGTATAATGACAATATATATAATCTGATATTGTGTCTAATTGTAACCTTTCACCGGAGAAACGACGGGAGCATCTATGGTGCAGTACAATAAAAATATAAAAAACAATAAGAAAGGCTTTACGCTGGTGGAGCTGATGGTCGTTCTGGCTATCACGGCCATTCTGGCGGCGCTGGTCGGCGGCGGGCTGATCGCCTACACGCGGTTGGCCCGGTTTGAAAAGAACGAGGCCAACGCCCGCACGCTGTTCCAGACGGCGCAGATCTCCCTGACCCGGATGGAGACGGCGGGGGAGCTGGATGCGTTCCGCCGGCAGGTCATGGAGGAGGGCGACACGGGCGACCACTTCCAGAACGACGTCACCGTGACCGACGCGGACGGCAATACCCTTGTGAGCCGCACCAAGACCGAACTGAACCAGAACGTGGCCGCGCTCTACTATGACCGCACGGGCGCTGCCACGGGCAACCATAACGCGCTGGTGGAGCGGCTGCTGGGCGATTACATCTACGACGCCTCGCTGCTGAATGCCTCGATCTGTGTCGAAATCGACGTGCAGAGCGGGCAGGTCTACTCGGTCTTTTACGATACCAAATCCGATAAACTCCGCTTCAATCAGGACGGTGCTACGAATATTTATGACCGCAGCTATGACCACCGCCGCAATGACACCCTTGTCGGCTACTACTCTGCCGAGGACCGCGTCAACGTTGTGCAGCTGGTGCAGACGAAGCTGAAGGTCAAGAATCCCCGCCTGACGAACGGCGAGACGCTGACCCTGAGCTGGAGCGGCAACTCCAGCCTCGGCGATCTGGACACCTCCTACACGGCCACGGCCTACGATGCCAAGGATACCGGCAAGACGAAGCCGCTGTTTGCCATCACGATCAAGCGCGACACCGCGGGTGCGGCGGATGATAACAAGCAGGTCATCACAGAGATGCCTGTTGTTATCTACCAATACGACGATGAAGGCCAGCAGACCGGCACCGAGGAGAAGAAACTCTACTTCCCGTTAAGCTACAACAAGGGCAGCTTTGTGTTGACGCTGGACGCCATGGCGGACGCGGCGCTGCTGCGCGCGTGTGAGAACAGCGCTGACGTTGCCGCCACGAGCCTGTACAGCATCACCCGCCTGCTGAACGACCCGAAGGACATCTACATTGCCATGCGCGCCGAGCCGCGGGAAAACTACAGCGACACCTACACAGCCAGCAAAGAGGAAACGACGAACGAGGAAAACACCCTGCTGGCCAAGGGCGGCACGGCGAAAGAGGCCGACCTGAAATATTTCCGCCATCTGTACAACCTGCGCTGGTCTGCCGACTGGGACATCACCGACAAGGGCACCTACACGCTGACCCCCCAGGCCAGCAACAGCACCGGCCTGAACTGGACGGGCGGCGGCGTCACGGTCTACTGCGCCGCGGGCGCATGGCCTGCGGCCAAGGTGCCGTCCCTCAATGACCCTGTCGCCTGGCCGACGATCCCGGAGCTGGGCGAAAAAATCGAACTTACGAGCAAAACAACGGTCCTTACAACCAAGACGACCCGTGTGCCCATCCTCAATCTGCAATTGAGCAGCAAGTCCGTTGCAAAAACCGGCAGGGCAGAGCAGGACGTGCTGGCCGACCACTATGTCGGCCTTATCGGCGAGAACAAGGGCAAAATTTCTTACATCACACTGCGCGACCCGGACATTCAGGTCAACGTCAAGACCGAGACCGTCGCCGCAGGTGCGCTGCCGAACGAAAACCAGCTCAAGCTGACCGCAACCAAATTCGTCACGGCGCTGGCGAAGGACGACGAGAACTGGCGCGATGTGCGTGCTGTCGGCGCACTCTGCGGCGTCAACACCGGCACGCTGGAAAACTGCGCCCTGACCCGCGGCACGAACTCCTCGACCAGTGCGCTGGTGGCCGCGGCGCTGGCGTTTAACAACACTACCACCGCAACGGAGCGCAATGCGCGGACGCTGGACGCTGGCAGCAAAAGCTATACCTATTATACAGACGAGCCGCGCGGCATTGGCGGTCTCGTCGGCGTTGCCATACCCAAAGCCGAGTCCGTCATGCAGGACCTGACCGTTGCGTCGGACGTGACGGTAGCGGGTCTGCTTGTGGACAAGGACACGCAAACCGTTACAAACACAGCGGCAGACCAGAAGGCCGAGAAGGCCCGCTACGCTGCCGCGGCGGCTGAGCCGGGTGAAAAGAACTCCCTCTGGCGCAGCGTCGGCGTGGGCGGCGTGTTCGGCACGGTGGACGCTGCGAAGATGCAGACGACGGACAAGACGAACATCGTCAACAACGGCTTTGTGACCGGCAACGGCTTTACGGGCGGCATCGTCGGCAACCTGTTTACGACGGACACCAGCGTGTCCCAGAGCCTGACGGGCCTGAGGAACAACGGCACGGTCAGCGCGGGCGCCAACTATAAGGGCGATACCGCGGGCGATGCGCGCAGCCTGGTGCTGGGGCAGTTCTTCGGCGGCATTGCGGGCTACGGCAGGGGCGTGACCCTGCAAGGCTGCGAAAGTGTGACCCGCAGCGACCTGACCGAGACCCAGCTCAAGGAGCAGGTCGAGGCGGGCTTCGACAAAAAAACCGGCACATTGACCGACGCCAGCCCTCTCAAAGGTGATTTCGTCGGCGGCCTTGTCGGCTACGGCAAGGAAATTGTGCTGAACGGCTGCAAGACCGGCAAGGGCTACGTGCTCGGCAGCCGGTTTGTGGGCGGTCTGGCCGGTGGCTTTACCGGCAGCGGCATACAAAAGAACGATACGAACAGCAGTGACGTCTTTGGCAACCGCTACGTCGGCGGCATCGTGTCGGTCAACGGCGGCAACAGCAAAATCAGCGGCATGACCAATACGGGTCTGGTCGCGGCCTTTGGAAAGAACGCGGCCTACGTCGGCGGCATCGTCGGCGTCAATGATGCCGACTGGGGCGGCAGTCAAGACCCGAAAGCCACAGCCACCGTGCAGAACTGCGCCAACCGTATGTCCGGCGACAACGCCACCGACACCCGCCGCATCAACCTGTTAAAGGAGCTGAGCAGCCCCGCGGGCGGCTACGCCGACTACGTCGGCGGCATCGCGGGCTGCAACGGCAAAAACGGTGTTGTGACGTGGGATGAGAACGGCACCCCGACGCTGGGTGCCATCCTGTACGGCAACAACTACGTGGGCGGCGTGGCCGGCTATAACGATGAAAAGGCGACGATCTCCAACACCTCCGGCCAGGACCTGACCATCAGCGGCCAGATCGTGGCGGCGGGCAAGGCTATCGGCGGCATGATCGGCCTGAACTGCGCCTCCACGCTGCCCTCCGCCACTGTGAAGGTCAGCCGCGTGGCGGGTCAGCAGCTTGTCGGCGGCGTCATCGGCGCCAACCTGCCGGTGGGCAGATTCACCGTGACGGGCGACGGCGCGTTTATAACCGATGTGGCCTCGGGCCGCGTCGAGGCCGACGCTGTCGCGGGCGGCATCATCGGCTACAACCGTCTGCTGGCGGACAAGCCCGCAAAGGTCACGCTGGCGGCGCTGCTGCCGAAGATTGACCAGAACACCGGCGTGCTGACCGACAGCACCGACGCGAATACGGCGGTCGGCGAGGTCACCCTTGCCAACTTCCAGAACATGCTCAACCTGCAGGCCGACATCTACGTCGGCGGCATCGTCGGCGCAAACGACGCTAAAACGAAGCTGACGATTCGAAATGCAGCCAACGGCGCAACGCAGAACGCCCTGTCCGTCGGCGGCCTGAACCCGTCCAACAACGGCGCGTTTAAAGGCGGCGTTTTGTTGAGCGAACTGGCTGATGGCCGCTATAATTTCGACAACGCGCGCGGCGCACTGGCGGGCGGTATCATCGGCTATGCCACGCCCAACACAACGCTGGAAAACTGCACAAACTACGGCACAGTGGCTCACAAGTGCGCCGCGGGCGGCTTTGCGGGCTGGAACGAGGGCACGATCACCGGCGGCAGCATGGCGGCGTCCCTCGGCAACCGTGAAACCGGCTATACCTATCTGGGCGGCGTTGCGGGCGTCAACGGCGGTCTTATTCAGTCTGCCTACCTGGTTAAAGACTGCGCTGTGCGCGGCGACAGCTATGTCGGCGGCATTGCGGGCGTCAACCTGGGCGGCAACGCTGCGGCAAGCAAGGGCCTCATCATCTGCACAGAGAACAACAGCACTGGCACGGTGGAGGCCAACCAATACGCGGGCGGCGTGGCCGGTGCCAACGTCGGCAGCATTTCGCTGTCCGGCCAGCTGCAAAGCAGTGTCACCGCAACCGACTATGCGGGCGGCGTGGCCGGTATCAATACGGATAAGGGCAGCATTTACAGCGCTGACAACGCCAACGGCGCGGTCCTGGGCAGCGTCACTGCCGCCAACTACGCGGGCGGCGTGGCCGGTACGAACCGTGCCGAAATCACCCGCGTGGAGAACCGTGCCTCGGTGCGCGCCAGCACAAAATATGCGGGCGGTATTGCGGGCGAGAACGCCGCGGGCGGCAAAATCAGCGCCTGCGTCCATGCCAAGAATCAGGTTTACGCCACCAACGGCGAGGCGGGCGGCATCGCGGGCAATAATAATAAAGACGCGCTGATTGAGAATGTGCAGGTCAAGGCCGCCGTCACCGCGGCCAACGGCACGGCGGGCGGCGTCACGGCCACGAACTTCGGCATCATCGGCCAAGGCAGCGGGCTGGAAAGCAACAGCAGCGTAAGCAACTGCACGATCACCGGCACATCGGAGAGCATCGGTGCCATTGCGGCGTACAACGGCAAGGACGCGACCATCCGCAACGTCAGGCTGGCGGCAAACGCCAACGTGCGGTTCAGCACCCCGGCGGTCACCATCGGCGGCCTTGCGGGCATGAACGAGGGCACCATCACCGGCTGTCAGGTCGAAAACGGCGCGCTGGCGCTGGACGCCGGTCTGCGCGCGGGCACCAACACCGTCACGCTGGGCGGCGCGGTGGGCCGCACCACGGAGGACGGCACGGTCAGCAGCACCGACGTTCTGCTGGACCTTACACAAAATCTTGATAAATATACAAATTTGGGCGGCGTCGCAGGCCAGAACGACGGTACCCTGAAGCAGTGTACCTATTCCGGCACGATGGGCGGCAACGCGGACACGGGCGGCCTTGTCTCCGTCGGTGCACGCAGCACCGGCAGCACGGTGGGCGGCATTGCCGGTCTGAACAACAGCACAATCACCGGCTGTGAGGTCAAATACATCAAACTGCAGGTCAGCGGTATCAGCAACATCACCACGACCCAGACCGCAGACGAAAAGCTCGCCAGTGCCAGCCATGTGGGCGGCATTGCGGGCCGCAACAATGCCGAAATCGCCAACAGCTATGTCGCCACCGAGCGCAGCAACGACGCGGGCAGCATCATCACGGCGCGTTACGGCTTTGTGGGCGGCGTCGCGGGCTCCAACAACGGCACTATCAAGGGCAGCGGCAGCAAAAAAGCGCTGGTCAGCGACGACACAACAAAACTCGCCCTTGTTGCACAGGTTGAAAAATGGCTGGGTGCGGAAGATGCTAATGCCGGCATCAACAGCATGGCGGCAGAGCTGACCACAGGCAAGACCTACGCAAATCTCATGGGTGTTGACACTGTGTCCAAAGAAGGCTGCGGCTATAGGAATGTCTATAACCAAAGCGGTCTTGCCGCCAATGATCTGCTTGTCGCCCTGCGCGGCAGCAACAACAGCGAGACTGTCCGTGCCGAAGGTTATCTGGGCGGTCTGGCAGGCTTTAACTCTCTCCGCGGTACAATCGACACTTCCGCCACCGGCCAGTGGTTTGTCTATTCTGACAATGCGACAACGGCATCCACCGTCGGCGGTATTGTCGGCCAGAACGAATCCAACGTCACAGACAAAAGCGTGCTGGACACTGTGGTAAACTGTGCCGCTGTGCGCCGGTTTACGCGCGTGTTTGATGGGCCTAAGAACAAGGATGATACAGACGATGACAACATTTACAAGAGCGAAAATCGTGTTGTTGTCCATGTGGGCGGTGTCATTGGCCAGCAGCAGAACCGCAGCGATGACCGGTGGTCTGTCAGCAAGGTAGTCAACTGCGGCAGTGTGTTCAACAGCCGCTCGGCCAATGTGGGCGGCGTGATCGCCTATTGGCTGGACTACGGCGGAACCGTGCAGAAATGCTTCAATTTTGGCAAAATCACAACAAACACGAACGACAAAAACAGCGGTTACGGTGCAGTCGGCGGTATTGTCGGCTTTATTGACCAGCCTATTTCCGGCGGCACCACAAATGTGCTTTCCTGCCGTAACTACGGTCAGATTTGGTATAAATCAAACGGCGCAAATGACTGCGCGGGCATTATCGGTAAAATCGAGATGAAGAAGCCCACCGATATTATGACGCTGAACATCATCGACTGCGTCAATAGCGGTGCAATCAAGGCAGCGTCGCAGGCAGTCGGCATTCTGGCATGGATCGGCCCGTACAACAAGGGGAACATTGATAATGTTACGGTAAATATTGACCGCTGCCGAAACCTTAATACAGACTTTACGTGTGGCGGAGTGTATGACAGGAGAGTCGGCATTGTCGGCAGCCGCGGCAATGGCTCTGGGTCGAAAGAAGCAACCAATGTCACAAACTGCTTTGCCACGGTTGGTACAGGTTGGTATCCTATTGCCTATTTGCGCCAGAGTTACGAGAATGTCACCGGCCACGGCAACTATTATATTGAGAATTCCGAAAGTGCAGGCAAGAGCTTCTTTAAGAAAGATTCCCGTAAACTGACCACAGAAAAACCGAACAGTACAACAGGTAACTGGGAGAAAGCGGATAAGCAAGGAAGTGACAAGGCCTACAACGAGACAGATTGGAACTCGTCCTCGGGAAAAGTAAAAGCACACCGTCTGTACATAGGCTATAACGTCACTGATAAAGCAACCAATCCTTATATTGCGTTCCTGCCCACTTTGGCAGAGGGTGGGAACGGCGCAGCGTACAGTCTGTGGTGGATGCGAGGCATTACTTCTACGGATTGGAATGCCGCAGCAAACTCTGCCTATATCAAGACCGACGGTAAGAAAGCCTACATTTTCGATGACACCGGCGCGGGTAGTGATACCAATCCCGGCAACCAGAGAGCGACTGTGATGCTGCAATTTGGCGAAGCTGCGAACAGTACGAAATCGGACGTTGATATTACCGACATCACCGACGAGGTCATCCAGAACTACTATAAGTACATGCTGGACAGCACCAAGCCCGCCCAGCCGGGAGAAATCAACGTCAAGGCCAGCCAGGTGCAGGACGCGGACAACAACGTCTATGGCCGTTATGAAGTGACGTGGGCCGAGCCGAGCGACAGCGACAAGAATGCCAGCCCCGCCGCTTACTACCGTGTTGAAATTCTGCCCTGCAACGATGCGGGTACTGTCGAACCGGATGCAGTTCCCTATCTGAAAGCTGACGTCTACCAGCGCAGCTATACCTTTGTGGCAGATAAAGCGTGGACGGGTTACTTCGTCGTGCGTGTAACGCCCTACAACACCAACGACGACCCGACGCAGGTAGACAACTCCCGGACCAGCGCCGTGCAGACCTTTATGCACGCCCTGCCTACACCGGAGATTGAGTTCCGGCTGGTCAAACGCGAGAACGGCGGCTTTGACTGGAATCAGTGCCAGACGCCGGATGAAAAATCGAGAGAATTCAATTATGAGGTTGTCGCGGTGCTGAAAAACTACACCGAATACCCGACAGACGAGGCATGGACCGTTAAGCTGACCGATGGAAAGCATCCTTATTATTTCAGCAGACGGAATGGCAAGCAGTACATCCGCCTGACCCAAAATTTGGAACGCACTTTGACGCTTACGGCGTTGGCAACCCCGGACAACAGCAGCAGTACAAAGTATCTGCGCTCGGCCCAGTACAAGTCAGAGACCTATCTCCCGTCCCAGTGGCGTGACCACAACGGCCCTAACGGCAAGGACGAGGACGGTCTGCCGCTTGGCACGCTGAAACAGGACGGCAACACGGAGTTTGTGACCTACACTGGCCAGACAGCGGAGAGCTTTGAAGCAACCGTGAAGTTCAGCTTTACCCCGAAGGTCAAGAGCGACAGCAGCGAGCACGGCAGCCCGACCTACCGTGTCATGCTGCTGGCAAAATATCTGGGTAATGACGAAGTCAACGGCGTATCTTTGAACGGCCAGTACATCACGCTGGCCGCGCGGGAAAGCATTGTGACAGAGTCTCCCGTCACCTTCAACCTGAACAGCCTGCCGTCGGATGCCATGACGAACTACACCGACTTCCTCGTTGTCGCGGTGCCCGTCACCAGCGGCAAGGGCGACATGAAGTATCGCTGGGATGCCACGGAGGAGGAAGTGTCCACAGCCATCGCCAGCCATGCGAACGAGACAAACGACACCAACAAAGAAATCTGGTGGAAGAACGGCTATGAGATCGTCCGCACGGGCGAGCACAGCTATACCTATGCCCATCTGACGCCGCTCTGCTTCTCCGACGTGAGCCGCACCGATGGCACCGATGACAAGGAATGGGCTATACAGGCCACGGTAACGACCCCGCAGATCATCTTCAAGCAGCTGAACCTGAATGTTCTGAAAGCCCCGACGCTGGCGGAAACCATTGAGGACGGCGTAGTGGATAACAACAATCAGCTGACCTATACGTTCAACTGGACGCAAGAGGACATGGACGCGAAAACGCCGACCTACAGCATCAAGCTCTACGGCCTGTTGACGGACAAGGACGGCAATGTGACCGGTCAGGAGCAAATTGCGCTGCAGGACGACGTAAATCTGGACAAGCAGGTTCAGCGCAGCGGCAGCAACAGCTTTACCCTGCCTGTCAACGTGGATACCATGCTGGCCAACGGCAGCGACAGCTGGCGCTATGACAAGGTCCGGCTCGAGGTCACCCGCGTGGCGGCAGCCGGCACCACCGAAATCGGCGCGTCCGCTGTGGCGGATTACAGCGTTAAGCAGCGCCTGCCCGGCATCAGCGCGCCGAGCTCCATCACCCGCGTCAACGGCGAGACCGACAACGCGGATGCCCTGCTCTACACGGTCAGCTGGTCGCCGTCCGACGACGCGCGCATTGACCACTATGACCTGTGCGTCGTCGATGACGGCGGCAAACCTGTGCTGACGCTGCCCACCACGGGCAACGTCGGCAGCCTGACGCTGGATCTGGAGCAGTATCAGGGCAAGGCATTGCGCTTCCGCGTCATTGCCCACTGCAAGGACGATAGCTGCTTTGACGGCCCGGACGGCGCGTTGAGCCAGCCCGAGACCATCGTCCGCCGCGCCGATGCGCCCACGGTTACGGCCAGCAGTTTTGCGCCCGCTAGCCCGAATCAGGAGACGTTCCTGAACGACCTCAAGCTCAACATGACGCTGGGTGCAGCCGCACAGGGCAATGTCTACTTTACCGGCTATATCTTCAGCGATGTGGCCAACTATACAAAAATTGCCAAACTGGCCGAGGCTTGGCAGGACGAAGGCACCGGACAGGCCAAGTATGAGGCCCAGCAGGAACTGACCAAAGCACTGGACGAGATGCTGGCCAACGGCGACGCCGAGCTGGTCATCCCGAAGGACAGCCGCACGGTGGGCGGGAGCGCCAGCGTCAACGACAAAACCGCCAGCTATACCTTTGTGCCCGACGGCAACGGCTTTACGCTGACGCCCGACCATGCAAAACAATACCTGCTGCCCGCGGTGCGCGTTATGCCCACCGACGGCACGACAGCGTCGAACTGGTTCTACTTCCTGCAGGATGCCGCAAAGGCACAGCTGCCGGCCATCACGCTGGACGCCCCCGTGGACGAACCGGAACGCGCACTTGGTAATGCCGTTTACACGCAGGAGGTCAACCTGTACAACGACCCCGAGTTTGCCGTCGAGCGCGGTACGACTCCGCTGGAGCTGCGCCGCTTTACGGTGGAGTGGACCGCGGTGAACAAGTACACCCAGGCCGACGGCACGGTGCGCAACCTGACCGACAGCTATACCTTTACCGTCACGCCGCTGGATAGTACGAAGAAACAGCCTTACAGCATTAAGGTGACGACCTACGACAGGGACGAGACGGACGAAGACGGCACAGTCACGCATAAGCGCGGGGAAATCAAAACCGTTACCAAGACCTATAACGACAAAACGACAGAGATTGCGAAGCAGACCACCGTTGTGGACGCGGAGACCAAAGAGACCCGCATCTGGTACGACCTGAGCGTTGAACCTGTGACCGACGAGAACGGCAACGTGACAGTCTGGGAATCGCAACCCTATGACGTCACCGGCACGGTGGAAATAGAAGGCGGTACGCTGTACTACAAGGCACAGACGGTTCCCATGCTGGAGCTGGTGCAGGAGGACGGCGCCGAGCCTGTTTACCGCATCACCCTGCCCGAGCTGCAGGAAAAGGTGCAGGACGACTCGCTCGAGCTGCAAAAGTTCACCGCAAGTGTGACGCTGCAGACGCTGGCGCACTCGGATAAGAAGGGTAAGACCGTCGAATCCGGCATGGTCAAGGTCCCCGTCAACGAGACGAACACCGCCGATGCGGCGGAGGATGCCCAGAGCATGGACTCCGCGGAGAGCGTCGCGCCCGCCGAGACAGCAGAAAGCACGGCGGCGGAAAGCGCCCCCGCAAGCGTGCCCCCGGTCCTGATGCGGGCCCGTGCGGCACTGCCCATGGCGACCCCAGAGACCGCCGCTGCCCCGGATGAGACGGACGCGGTGGAAACCGCGCCCCCAGAACGGACGGAAACAAGCGACGCATCGTAATTTTATTTCAGGAAAGAAGGTGGCATTATGCACCGCAGGGCACGCAGCATTCTGCGCGGGGAGCAGGGACTTTCGATGATACTGGTCCTCTGCATCGGCGCGCTGTTTGTGGCGCTGTCGGCAGCGCTGGTCTATGCGGCCTCCGTGCTGACGGCCAATGCCAACCGCCAGCTGCTGGAACAGGAAGCCTACCAGCTGGCAACCAGCTTTTCCGACGTGCTGGAAGGGGAGCTGAACAATAAGGACAGCAGCTTTGCCAAGTTCGTCAATGAGCAGTTCATGTTCTCCCAAAGCTACGG
>ULQF01009616.1_pt1 | contig 21859 bp, 19 predicted proteins | sample 1954211 | NCBI WGS metagenome assembly ULQF01 (sample SAMEA4835648, study PRJEB28245) | human gut metagenome | biome: gut microbiome; material: fecal sample | place: Denmark | collected 2008 | reverse complement strand
CCCGCCGCATGGCTGGCAGGCGGAGGAACTGCTGACACTGAACTATTCGTTCGGCTACGATGCGCTGAACGAGTTGGTCAGCCTGAGCGGCATTTTCCGAACCTACCAGAACCATCACGACGTCCCAGACCATATCTGGGTATTTTTGAACGAAGGACGCTGCACCACCCAGAGCCCCAACTCGAAGGACCTCTACGCCAGGCTGCTTATGCTTAGGCACCGCATTTTTTCCGTCAAAACCAACGTGAGTTTCCACCCCAAGCTGACCGCGATTTTGTATAGGGACAAGGAATACCCCAAGGACCCCAAAAAGAAGCTGCTGCGCATGATCGTTTCCAGCCGCAACCTGACGACGGAGCGTAACCTTGAGGGCGGCCTTGTGCTGGAAACCGAGACATTTGACGATGCCAAGGTTGACCCTGCACTGAATGAACTGCTAAAACAAGCTTTTACCGGCAAAGCCGGAAAAGTCCCGAACCCTTCCCCGGCTGACATAACCCAATGCAACGTGGCGTGGCACATCCTGCACGCCGATTTCACAAACTGGTATACCAGTCATAAATTTGACAGCTTGGAGTTCCTGACACCGCAGCTGGGTAAGCAAAACCAGACAGCGCAGTCCTGGCAGCCGAACAATACTTTGACCACGCGGCTGGCTGCGGCCCAAAACAGCGCGGAATTTGTGGCGGTCTCACCGTTTTTGAATGACCTTACCTATCTGGAACACTATTTGCCTTCTCATAACAACTGGATGATCATCACATCGCATATTGTAAACAAAAAGTTTTCCGTACCATTTCTCCAAGCATATCCCAACAAGCTAAAGTGCTATGCCCAAGAAGTCGTGAAAGATGGAAACCTGGAAACGGAGTACCCATCGCTGCACGCCAAAATGTACGCCTACACGTTGGACAGCGCGAATGGCCTGGAATATCACCTGCTGATTGGCTCGGCCAATTTCTCAGCGAATGGGCTGGAAAAGAACTATGAGCTGGATGTCCATATTGTAAGCAGGCAGCACGATTTCTGTGCGCTGCTGAAGGATGCCTTCAAACTGGGAGATGTGGTAAGTGATAAGCCCAGTACGCCACCGCCCGGCTACAATGTAGCGGAGGAGCTGGATGACAGCGAGGATGGCCTGCTGGACGCGATTGCGGGCACCAGCGAAAACGCCCTGCTGCGGCAGTATTTTGAGAGTGTGCTGGGCGGCGACTCCCACGCGCCGGAGGCGTTGGACTACGCCATGGAGACGCTGAGCGCTGCCAACGACCCAAGCCTTTCGTCTGCCGAACGCATCACCAACTTTTATGACATATGGCGCATCAATTACCGCGCCACAACGATGGACCTGCCGGATGAACTGCTTTGCTATAAAAACGAGCTGGGTAGCCTGATTGAGGAACTTTTGAACGCAGCACAAACACAGGCTGCCCAAAAGAGCGGGGGTGCAAAATGAGCCAGAACTATGAATTTCAGCAAAAGACGATCGACGCCGCCTGTGCGCATTTTAAAGGCCACACCCGCGTGCTCTGTGCCGACGAGGCAGGCCTGGGCAAGACCTATGTAGCCCGCGGTGTGCTGGAACGCCTGGCCGAGGAAAAGCTGGAAGAAGAAGCAGCTAAAGACTATGACTATGACAAAGACAAAAAGGGCGCACACCTGCAAGCGTGGTGGAGCAACTTTTGTGATGCGAACAAGGATGCATTCATCAGCACAGAAAAGACCCTGAATGATAACCGTTGGAAGATAGTTTCCAAATTTTTGTGCCGTCTTGTCTCGGAAGATAAGCAGACAGAAATACTGTACAGCGAAACCAATAGCGGAGACAAAAGACCAAAACGATTGGCCGGAAGAGGCTCTGACCACGAAGGCGGCTTGATGCCCGCCTTGAAGAACATCGACTGGTGGGATGTCTCCGGCGCTGTCAGTGAATCTGACCCCGCCAAGCAGAAAAAGATTTGGATAGCTTTTTACAAAAAATTTGTCAAGAGACTGCACAAACTTCTGATTGTGATGAACGGCGGCAAACGCTTTCCCAAATGGGAGTTTACGCTGCCCCCCAAAGATAACGATAACGATAAAGATAAAGATGAAAATGAATACACTGCCCTGCCTGCCGAGCCGTTCCGCGTGCTGTATGTCTGCTGCAACCTGGACATTGCCAAGCAGAACACGACCCGCCTTGTGCCCACCCGGCAGAACAGCAGCCGCAGCCGCGACGATAAACCCGACCGCCTATCGACCCTGTGGTATTACATCGAGAATTATCCGACCCCTTATCTGGAAATCATGCCCATCACCGCGACGCTGGCGTCACGCGATACGCAGGGCAGCAAGAATGAAGTGCGCATTTTGAGGCAACTTCCAAGTACAGGAGAAGAAGGAACGGAAGAAAATAGCAATAGCGCTTGCAACGCGTACGCAGATGACTTACTGAAACTCGATACGATTGTCCACTTGCGCGACAAAGGCGAGGACAGAACCGGCGAAAAATACAAACCCGATTTGATTATTTTTGACGAGTTCCAGAATTTTGGCCAGATCATGAATACGGCAAACGGCACGCTGAGCAGCTTTGCCAATAGTGGCAAAACGGATTTGGAGCGTGTCTCGGCGTTCTGCAGGAAGTATATCGGCATGACGCCCAATCAGGACAAGACGAAGATTCTGATGCTCTCGGCCACGCCGTTTCATCTGCCGGCAGCAAACACGGCCAGCTCTCCTCAGCAAAGGGTTTCTCAGCTGCAAATGGCAGATATCATCACGTTCATGGGCGGCGACCCTGCCGCTTATGATGCTCTGGCCACAGCCGCCGACCGGGCGAACTACCTGTATGACACCTGCGGTATCTTCCGCACCGAGCGTATCCGCTTAATGGGCAAGGACAACGCCGCTTACCACCTGCTTAGCTGCGATGGTGCCAAGTTGCTGCGCTTTGGGGCCTACCTGCGCGGCAACGGCCAAGGCAATGTTGCCAGCCGCGCCGCTATCACCACGCCTCATCTGGATCGTGTGCCGACAGAATACAAGAACTGCGGCACGTACAACATCAACCCGGACCTGAAGCTGTCCCCCAACGAGCATCCCCGCTACCAGCGCCTGCGGGATGTTGTGGTGGCCGACGATGCCAACGATGTGACGGAGAAATCCGCCCCCGGCCGCCTGCGCAAGCCGGATGTGGTAAAAAAACTGCTTTGGATTCCGCCGGTAAAGCCTTCCCACGCGCTGGGCGGTGTGTTTGCCCGGTATAAGGAGTATTCCAAGACGCTGGTATTCTCGGATCTGGCCGTAACGCCGCGCTCGGTCACCGATCTGCTGAACGAGGAAATTTCCTACACCGCGGTTTCCAACATCAAGAGAGAAGATTTGGAGCCTCTGCTGGAAAAATACCTGCGTGAAAATGGTCTGAATGAACTTGCCGCCCCCAAAAAGGACTCGGGTGGCAGCGGTAAGCCCTCCCCTGCGGAGCAGTTGGCGGGGCCGCTGGCGGACTATCTGCTTGCCCACGGCGGCAGCGCCTTTGCCGATTTTACCAACGCAGAAGACATCCTTCAATATTGTAAGGATGGTTGTTTGGCCGATGTGCTGAAAGAACTTGCCGCCTTGCAGGATCTTCCCTCCCCCAAGAAGGATGACCCGCAGGATGACGATGACCCTAAGAAGGACATCGACCTGATACAGCTTCTGGAAGATTATATTACCGACGCCGCCGGTGCTGACCATGGGCGCTTTGCCGTTGCGATGAATGCCGCAACTACCGGCAAATGCCGCGACGCCTTCAACACGCCGTTCCTGCCGTTTGTGCTGATGACGACCTCCATCGGCACCGAGGGTCTGGACTTTCACCTCTACTGCAACCGCCTGGCCCACTACACCTGCCCCAGCAGCATTGTGGAGCTGGAACAGAAGAATGGCCGCATCGACCGCCGCCGTTCCCTGGCACAGCGCCGTTGGTGGGCCACGCCGGGCGCCAAGTTCCGCCTGGAGCACTATAAGGACGAAATGACCCAGCGCAGCGGCGGCCTGGTACCCGACTGGGACGCCGGGGAGAACAACCTGCACTACTATTTCTTTTACTTCGAGCACACCCAAGCGTACCTCGATCTGAAAAAACTGTTTACCGAGCAGGATACCTACCGCCGCGCATTGGGCGTCAACAAAGACCTTCTGCCCGAACTGATGAACCTTTCGCCGTATCTGCGCCGCAAATAAAACCAAACGGGCAGAGCCTATCGCAGGCTCTGCCCTATTTGTATCGCTTACAGTTCCGTTTTCGTCCAATCGATGGGGTGTTCGGCGGCGCGGATGGCCAGCGGGCGGAAGCCCGCGTCAAACTGCATCAAGGCCTGCGGACCCTCGTAGACTTCGCCGGCGTCGGCAGTCAAGTGGATGGCGAAGCGGAATTTCTTCATGCGCTCCCCGCTTTCCAGATAGGAGCGGAACGGTACGGAATCCAGCACCAGCAGCCACTGGTCGGGGTCGGCGGGGGTCTTGTCCGGGTCGCTGCCGACGCTCGGGAAGTAGTTTTCCTCAGCCTGTGCCAGCACTTCCGCAAAGGTCGCGCCGGGCTTGACGGCGTACTCGTTGATAACAAATTCATCGCCCAGCAGCGCGGCGTGGTACATTGTACCTGCGTCGTCGCTCAGGCAGGGCTGCGTTCCGTACTCGTTCAGCAGATGGTTTTCCAGCGTGCGGCCCTGCAGCGTGGCAATGGGCGTGTTCTCCGGCACGGCGTAGGGGGTCGGCAGCGTCTTGCGCACGGCCTCGCAGGCGCGCATCACAGCGACCTTATCCATCTCAGGCAGGCGGCGGCTGGCAGAATAGTCGGTGCGGCACTGCACGGCGCTCCCGTAGGGGTTCAGCCCGCGCAATATGCTGTTGCCGGGCACATTGCGGATGGCCTTCACAAAGCTGTCCCAGTTCACCGGACGTCCGCCCTCGTGTCTGCGGACATAGTTGCATGCCTCGATAATATCGTTCTCGCAAGTGAAATCCAGCTTCTCCACGATGATTTCACAATCACTTTGAATAATGTGCTGCCAGCCCTCCGTCAGGGCGCAGTAGTAGTTGCCCAGCAGCGCGGCGTACCACTTTACCGGCGGCTTGGGGACCGAGATCACCGGCCAGTCGCTGCTGTCGGTGTAGGGCAGGTTAGTATCGCCGTAGTCAAAGTCCGGCGTTTGCAGCACCACCACCGGCGAGGGACGGTCGTGCATCTCGGTCAGGCGTTCAACATTGCCGTCGATGCACTCTCCCGGGACAAAGAGCGGCATCTTTTTGGGGCGGCCCACGGTGGGCAGCGGCGGGTCACAGGGATTTTCGCTCTTCCAGGCGGTGAGAATCTCCATCTCGCAGCGCTCGGGGCCGTCGTCGCCCGCGGCCATCGTGCGGGCCAGGTCCAGCAGTTGCCTGCGGTTGGTAATGTGGGCAAAAACGGCCCGGTTGTGCTCCCAGAGGTAGCGTTCACGCAGCAGCGGCAGCAGGCGCACCGCCGCGTCGGCCGCCTGGGGCACGGTGGGCGCTTCCACGACGAAATGCTCCGGCAGGCCCTTCTGCACAAAGTTGAAGGCGGCCTGTGCCAGATACTCATTCTCCAGCAGGGCACGCAGCGTGCTCCAGAAACCGCTGCACACGGTGTAGTAGGTGCGGTTGGCGCTGTCCAGGCGCATACGGACGGGCAGCTTGAAATTGTTGATGCGTTCGCTCATACTTCATATTCTCCTTTACAGTAGGTGGTTTTTCCTTTCGAGCTACTATCATTTTACGACTTTGCTTAAAACGCACCCGAAAAAATCCGGGAAATGCTTGACTCCGCCGCCGTCCGCAAGATATACTGAAATAAAACATTGGCAGGAGGTTTCACAATGGCTAAGATTGATACGTTTGTCAACGATATGATCCTTGCGGCTCTGCTGCGGGACTTTTACAGCAATGATATTCTGTACCTGGGCAGGGACGCGGATATGAATAAGCTGGCCAATGCCTGCGGAAAATTCAGCCCTGACTATGAAGCTGTCTGCAAAAAATTCATCACCTACACAACGCTGCAGTACGCGCTGAATGTGCCCTACAACCAGTCGGATGTACAGAAGCTGAAGTTCCTTGCGAATCAGGTCAAAAAATTGGATGAGTTCTTCGACTCGAAGCATGATGACCCGACAGAGAAGATGCAATTCGACGCCGTGGAAATGGCCGAGAGGCTGTATCGCTATGGCCGGATGACCTACTCCGACGAGGATTGGGCGCTGCTGTACGCCTTCCTGAACAGCCCTGTTTCCGATAAGATGTACAAAAAGAAGGAAAATGAAAAAAAAGGACTGCCGTCTATTCGGAAACTGCAGGCAGAACTTGCGGAAAAGCAGGCGGCAGGTGCCTTGTCTGCCGAGCTGGAACAGCTGCAGAATCAGATTCAGGCAGCCAAGGAAGCTTTGGCGGCGAGGAATGTGCTGTACAACTGTGATAACCCCATCACCACCTATACCGAGCCGGATGGCACGGTCGTCTATACCGCGACGATTGGCGAATACTGCCACAAATACTCTGTGCCCCCCAAGGGCAAAGACATTCTGTGCGTAGAAAAGGTCAGCGACCCGAGCATTCGAAAGTCTCGTGCTGTCGGCGGCGATTTGGGCATCGACCTACGTGCAATTGAAGATGTCGTGAGCAAGCTGCCCATCACGCAGGCCCGCAGCGATAAAGATAACCCGGACGACTTCGGCGCATTGATGGGCTTCCGGCTGGAGCCGGTATCGGCCGCAGAGCTTTTCCCCGGCACAACGCTGGCCCCCAGCCTGGTGGATGGACGCATGTTCCGCATCGTGCCCACCCACCGGCAGAGGAACCTTTCCATGATCCTCACCGCCTATCTTCCCTACCTGAGCGTTCAGGAGAAGCGGGCACTGGAAGATCAGATGTCCCTGAGCCAAGGGCAAATGGAGACCTGCCTGGATATTCTGGACACCGACGGTGCCGAAATGGCGACGGGCAGCGACCTGACGCGGGAGCTGGATGCAGCCCTGGAGGCCTGCCGCGCCACAAAACTGCACTATATGCCCGAGAGCAAGTTCAAGGGGCTGTCCGCCACGAATCTCATCAATCTCATCACCCCACCCCCAATAGACGAGAAAACCGGCAAGGAAAAACAAAAGTCCAAACCACCGATACCTCCCGCTCCGGTAAAGCCGGTGACGCCGGTACAGTCGAATTTCTGGTACGAGTTCGGGTACACCAAATGGGACTGGGTGGATTCCGTGGATGGCAAAAAGGAACTGCGGCTTGTCCCCCTCACCGACGCCAGCGGTCAGCCCCGGACCATCCAGATGCTGCCCTTCCAGATCGTCAGCAGCGAGGGCCGCATCTACTTGGTAGGTCTGCGGCTGGATATGTCCAATGCGCAGAACCGCGATGAGGATAAGGGCCAGTGGGTGCTCTCCAACCTGCGGGTGGACCGCATCCGCGGTCTGCACAAGGTCAGCGCCGATGCCCCCGCCAACACCCTGCGCGGCGATGGCAAACGCAAGGAGCGGTTGGAGGACTACTACGAGGATATCTTCTGCACCGCGCGGGAGCTTATGGGCTACCGCAACACCAGCCCCCGGATGTTCTCCGGCACACCGAAAAACTGGCTGCTGGACTGCAGCCCGGCGATTTCCAATGTGCTGGCGGATACCTTTGGCGCGGATGCACTGAAATTCTGCGATACAGTGCCCGCACCGCTGCCGCTGGACCATGTACCGGGAAGTCCTGTGAAAGCCCGCCCGGACTGGAGCCGCGTGCAGGTCGAGGCCTGCTGGGATGGCATCCGGCTTTTCCTGCTGCAAAACCTGGACAATGTCCAGCTGGCCGACGTGCCTGAACAGGCCGCTGCCCGCGCAGAAATGCGCGATTTGCTGTTTAACGCAGGAGAAAACTACGACGTACAATAACCCCTAAAAAATGCCGCACGATTTTTTCGTGCGGCACTTTTTATTCCTGCGGATACCACTCATCCAGCAGCACAAGGGCGATATAGACCGGGAATTCCAGGTTGCGGGTGACGGCAACATCCACATCGTACTGGGTGCCCAGTCGGTCCACATCCTCGATGCTGTTCAGACGGATACAATAACGACTGCACAAATTTCCTGCTGTGTCGCGCAGTTCTTTCAAATACGCTTCGCGGCAGGGGCGTTCCGTTTCGGTAAACAGCAAGTGCAGCTTACCGTCTGTGCTGCATTTTTTAATAATCGAGCCGCGGGTAATGATGTATTCCTGCATTACCATCACACCCCAAACTTTCCCGTTTTGGCGGTGTCCAGGGCGGCGAAACCGCTCTCCAACTGGGCGATGGCGGCCTTGAGGTCGGCGGAAGTCAGGGTGCGCAGGGTGTCGGCGTCAAACTTCTCATCGGCCATCAGGCGGTGGCTCTGGGCCGTCAGGCAGCTTTCCAGCAGGCGTCGGGCCTCGCGGCCTGAGCCGTAGTCCTCACGGACGGCACGCCGGGTGAAGTAGGCCACGACGGTCTTTTCCCAGTCCTTGGGCAGGGTCAGGCCGCGGGCGGCGGCGTGGTGGGCAAAGATGGCAGGCATCTCCTTATCGGGGCTGTAGGCGTCAAACTGCACGGTGGCCGTGATGCGGCTGGCCAGACCTGGGTTAGCGTCCAGAAACGCGCGCATACGGTTCTGCCTGCCGCCGTAGCCCGCAAAGACGACGACGCGGTCCTCGGGCAGGTTTTCCAGTTCAACGCAGAGCTGGGCCATGGCCTCCTGGGCGTAGTTGTCGTTTTCCTGCCCGTTCTCGGCCAGGGCGTAGGCCTCGTCGATGAATAGGAAGGCGCTGTTCTTGAACAGGTCGTGGACCAGCGGCGCGGTGTTGCCCACATAAGGGGCCTTGAGCTGCGCACCGGAAACCTGCTTGTACAAATCGTCGCAGGTGGTATCCAGCAGGCGGCGACCCTTCAGCCAGTCGCAGAGCATCTTGGCGGCGGTGGTCTTGCCGGTGCCGGGCGCGCCGGCGAAGAGCAAAATCTGGCCGTGGCCGCTGGTGGGCAGGCCGCGCTTGCGGCGGGTGCAGTCCATCTGCATCAGATCAACGATGCTCTCCAACTGCGCCTTGACCGACTCGCAACCCCAGAGTTCCTCCTTCATCTCCGCGGCCAGGTCTGCAGCGGCCTGCAGGGCGTTTTCCTGGCTCTGCAGGGTGATGGGTGCCAGGGCTTGCGCTCTTGTCAGCTCCACGCGGCAGTCCTTTTTTCCCTGCTTGCGCAGCACCTTCACGTAGCGCAGGATGTTGCTGTTGCAGAGCCCGCCATGGCTGCGGCGGAACTCGTCGAGGTGCGTCAGAATGTCGTCGTAAGGGTCATCCTCGATGTGGATGTTGTTCTTGTACAGCTCAGTTTTGAGGATATAGCGGTTGTAATCGCTGAGCTGGTCGGGCTTGTTCAGCTCCACAATCTGCGCACCGCAGGTGAAGTTCAGGTCCTGGCGCAGCGTGCGCAGGCGGCCCTCTCCCTGCTCGCCGTCGTACTTTTTGTCCAGCATGACAATGGTCAGGCGGCGGCGGGCGACCTCGCGGGCAATCAACTCGGTCATGCCATACCAGCAGGTCTCCGGCGCAATGAGCAGCGGGTAATCGCCGTCATCCAGGACCCAGCTGTTATCACTGGGGGAGAAGCCATCTCCTCCCATATAGGGCTGGCCCACGGTGAGCAGTTCACCGAAGGAGTCCATCGTGTTCTCGCTGTCCATGGGGCTCAGTGGCAGCACCGGCAGCAGGCCCTCGCTGTAAAAGCATGGGCTGCTCACATTTTTGTTGAAGGGCAGACCGGTGTAGACGTCGCGCTGGCGGGCAGCCAGGTAGGCTGCGCCGATGTAGCCCAGTTCCTCGGTCTCGGTCAGCAGCACCACGCAGTTGTGCTCGCCGTCCAGCTTCACGTCATTCAGCATGCTCAGGTGCGGGGCGGTACTCAGTTCCGCCTCGGCGCGGCCCACCTCCATAAAGGGCACCATAAGGCATGGCACATCCTGCAGCGTGTCGCACTCATCGTCAGGTTCGACCCTCCCCAGCTTGGGACAGGTGATGGCATAAGGATCGTTGGAAGACCAAATAGCCATAAGTAAAAACTCCTTTTCTTGGTTCAGAGGCCGTATCTGGCGGCCTTGGCGCTGTTCAGGGCGGTGAAGCCGCGTTCCAGCGCAGCAATAGCGGCACGCAGATCGTCTGCGGTCAAGGCGCAGAGCGCGTCAGTCTCGGTGTAGAGCTGGCCGGCCAGGCGGTGGGCCTGGGCCGTCAGGCAGCTTTCCAGCAGGCGGCGGGCCTCACGGCCGGAGCCGTAGTCCTCCGCAGCAGCGCGGCGAGTGAAGTAGGGTATAGCGATCTGCTCCCAATCCTTGGGCAGCATCAGCTTCTTGTCGGCGGCCAGCTTGGCAAAGATGGCGGGCAACTCCTTGTCGGGGCTGTAGGCGTTGAACTGGACCGTCGTTGTGATGCGGCTGGCCAGGCCGGGGTTCGCGTCCAGGAAGGCACGCATACGATTTTCCTTGCCGCCGTAACCCGCGAATACGACGACGTGGTCATCGGGCAGGTTTTCCAGCTCGATGCAGAGCTGAGCCATCGCCTCCTGGGCGTAGTGATCATTATCCTTCCCGGCCTCGGCCAGCGCGTAGGCCTCGTCGATGAAGAGGAAAGAATGCTCCTGAAAGAGCTGGTGGACCAGCGGCGCGGTCTGGCCGACGTAGCGGCCCTTGAGCTGTGCGCCGGAAATCTGGAAGCAGCCTTCGCCTCCGAAGCCCGTTTCCAGTAGGAGACTTTCCTCCATCCACTCACAGAGCATCTGGGCGGCGGTGGTCTTGCCGGTTCCGGGTGCGCCTGCAAAGAGCAGCACCGGCCCGTGCTTGCTGGTGGGCAGCCCCGCGTCGCGGCGGCGGCGCTCCATCCGCATGGAATCGACAACGCTGCGCAGCTGGGTCTTGACGTTCTCGCAGCCGCAAAGGTCGAAGCTGTGGTGTATCTTGGGCTGTTCGGGGTCCTTCTCCGACTCGAGCTGCAGGTAATCCAGCACCTGGTCGGTGGTCAGCCCCTGGGGGCAGGGGCTGAATTTGATGGCCAGCAGGCGGGCCAGGGCGACGATGTTGCGGTTGCCTGCGCCGCCGCAGCGCTCGCGGTATTGCTCCAGGCGGCGCAGCATCGCCCCGGCGTCGGCGGCGGGTGCCAGCCTCATGCCGTGGGCGGCCAGGGACTGAGTGAAGATTGCCTGATTGTATTGGCAATCCGGCGCGGGGGTCGTCAAGTCCACCACCTCCGCCGCGCAGGCAAAGCGCAGTTCCTCGGCCAGACCGCTGCTGTCGTAATCCTCAGTGTTGGTGCGGTTCTTCTTGGGACGGTGGAGCAGCACAATGGTCAGAGAGCGCATATTGTGCTGGGCCTCAATCTTCGGCACGGCGTTGTAGGTGATTATGTTCGGTATAATGAGGATGGGGTGGGCGCTGTCCGCCTCGGCCCAATTCTGGACCTTGCGGCGGCGGCCGCGGCGGATCGTCACATGATCGTCCCCGTCCGGGCCTCTTTCGCCCATCTCCTCGAAAATGTTCTGTGAAGGGCAGAGCGGGTAGATGGGCAGGCACCCCTCCTGCAAGAATTCCTCGTCCGGCTCAAAGACACTCGCGTCAAAGGGGTCATCCTCGAATTTGTCCTCCGCCAGTTCCGACACATTGAGCAGATCGTCGCGGTAGACCCCGCCGTGGCGGGCGGCCAGGTAGGCCGCCGCCATATAGCCGGTGTCCTTATCCTCGCTGATGAGCACGACGCAGTTGTGGATGTCGTCCATCTTCACGCTGCGCAGCTTTTTCAGGTGCGGGATGCAGCGCAGCTCCGCCAGCACATCCTTCGTTGGCATCTGCGGAATGCGCAGGCCGGAAATGGTGATGCGGGGCTTGTCAAAGCTCGTCTGCATCATCTCCGGCTCGGTGAGGGTGAATGTGTGTTCATTTGCCATAGTGTGTACCTCCTCTTGGTTTCCATACCCCAACTATACCGCAGGCTTATCCTTTGCGCCCGGAAATTTTCGGGCTCTTTTTCGATTTTTGGGGCTTTTGGCCGTACCCCGCCCCGCGCAGCGCCGCCGCCAGCATGGCCAGGGCGTCCGCTCCTTCGGTCAATTCCAGCGTGTGGGTGCGGTTATCAATGGCATAGCCCCAGCTGATTTTTCTGAAATCCTCCTCGGGGCATTCCAGGCTCCCCGTCCCGAGGGCCAGCGCCCAGACTTTTTTGCCAAGGCGGCCGTCCTTCGTGAAGATCTCCTTGAGTGCCTCCCAGTAGTTGGGGTATTTCGGCAGGGTATCATTCACAAGCTGATACTCGCCCCGGGCATCCTGCACAAAGAGCAGCACCAGCGGGTTGCGCTCGTCGTCAAAGCAGGCGTCGGGCGGCCTTTGGTGCAGACGGTTATGAATTTCCCAGCCCTTGTAGACGCCGAAGGGCGGTATGGGCTGCTTGCCCCCGGGCGGGGCGGGCAGCGTTCCCCCAGCGGTGTCCAGCAGCTTCCATTCCTTGTGGTTCCTGTCGTAAATATGGCCGCCGTGCCGGGTGCAGAACATCTCGGTATACATGCCGATATCATCGTCGTGGGAACTCCATATAGCCCGGGGCATATCGGGCATATTGTTGTAGTCACTTCGGAAATCTTTGTCCTGATACTGCTCGCTGGCGGTGTAAACGTCCAGCGGCGAGAGATGGACCCGCCCTGGAAAGCCACGGCGGCGGTGGGCTATATTCAGCTCGGCGGCAGCTAAGATGCGCTCAGGGTCCCACGCATCTAGTTCGTCCGCAGACGAATTTGCGTGCTCGGCTCTGGCTCTGACCATTCTCTTTCCCACAATTCTTTTTCACCTACTCTTTCAATCATATCCAGTGCGGCGCGGAAGGTCTCCAGCGCCTCCCAGCCTTCGGTCAGTTCTACCGTGCGGGCATCCACGTCGTTTTTGACGCAATAGCAGTGCGTTGTGCAGCCGATGTCCCGGTGTGGTATCGTTATGGGGATAACATCCAGCAGATAGCCGACCGTCTGCGAGGTAAAGTGCCCGCTTTTCAGCGCGAACTGCAGGGCATCCGCATCCCACCTGCCCTTCGGCGGGCATTCCACGACCAGCATCCAAATCGTTTCACCTTTTCGACGGTCGTTCAGCGCGTCGTCAAATTGTATTTCCGACTCCATGCCTTGCCCGCCGCGGCAGGTGCTGAATTCGCCGCTACCATCCTTTTTTAAGCGCAGCTTGACAAAGCGGTGGTGGTGCCATTCATCCATCGCGCCGTTGTGCATACGGTTGATGAGCGTGCGGCTTCGGCCGAGGCGGATGGCTCCGTCCACAAGGCCGTACCCCCTGTTTTTATAGAGCGGAATACTTTTCGCGCAGTCGATCTGCTTTGGGTCGGGGTAGCTGCGGCCGCTGGCACCCGTGCCGACAAACGGCACCAAAAATGTGCGGCAGTCGGTGCGCGCCCGCGCGGCAAAACCGCGGCGGCGGCCCTTTTTGGCAGCTTCCAGCGCGGGCAGCAGCAGGCGTGGATTTTCAAACAGATAGCGGGTGTAGGCCGGGTGCAGTTTCATCAAGCGGAACGTATTATCGCACCCGCGCATACACAGGCCGTTGTAGTGCAGCACCCCATCACAATACCGAAGCCCGCTGCTTGTGTACAGGTCCTCCATCGTGGCGGCCAGCAGCAGCGGCTGCCCGAAGGCATCGGCAATCCATACCCACTCGGCGTAAACCTCCTTGTCGTACTCGGTGCGGATGCCGCGCAGGGTGTTTTCCGCCGCGGCGATCACTTGCTTCACTGCTTTGCGCACCGCTTCGCAAAAAATCATTTCTTGGCTGACGTTTTCCCAAAGCACACGGTAGCAGGCCTTGTCTGTTGCACCGGCGCGGCGGTATGCCTCATACGCTTCTTCCAGTTGGGAGACGCGGCACCAGCCACAATCCACGGCCCACGCGGCCAGTTCCTCACGGTCATCAAACAGGACCACGTCAACGCGGGGACGGGCATCGGACTTTTTCACAGCGGTTCACTCCTTTTTCGGGCGGTTTTCGTATTCGATGAGCGCGGCGCGGAACATTTCCAGCGCAGCGGCATCCTCGGTCAATTCGGCGGTTTTGGCGTCGCCGTCCAGCGCAAAGCCGAAGGTCGTAGCGATCTCGTGGTCACACTCGACTGTAATCTCCTCGGGCAGGCTGTACTCGGGCATAAAGGCGTCCTCCGGCTTGGTGTCCCACGTTTGGGTGGCCAGCACCAGCGTGCGGCGGTGCATCCCGGGCTGCATGGCTGCAAGCTCACCCAGCAGCAGGTCGTCGTAATCGGCGGCGCAGTCGGCGATTTGCTCAAAGGTCAGCGTGCCGTCGGCGGTTTTGGTCACGCGCAGGCGGACGATGGGGGTATCGGCTTTGCCCCTGCCTACAGGCAGAATCGTCTGGCCGTCGCAGCAATAAGGCTCGGCCAGCAGGCGCTGGGTGAACGACCAACCGTGATCGCCGCAGTGCGGGGTAAAGGGCAGCGGCGCATCCCGGAAGGGCCGCGGGCGTTCTTTCAGCCCGCAGTTGATGGCTTGCATCAAGCGTACGGCGGGGTAGGTTTGCATGGCAGGTCACTCCTTTTCGGTAAGGGCGGCGAGGAACACGCGGAAGTTCGTGTCGTCCTGAGGCGGGCAGTAGACGGCAAAGACGATTTCACGAAACGCGCCCACCAACAGCGGATCGCGGCGTTGCAATTCCTTGAAGGCCTCGGCCACGATTTCCGGCGGGTTGCGGAATGCCCCGCAGCCGAAGGCCCCCAGCACCAGCACATCATCGCGGCCTGCGGCGGCGCGCAGGATCTGACGCCAACGGCGGACATGCAGTTCCAGCAGGTCATTATCCGCGATATGGGCAGGGTTGGTATCACCCGGATTCATGGCGTTGCCGGGCTGGGTGCGCAGGTTCGGGGCCGAGCAGCTCACCACATCGAAGGAGAGCCATTCCTCCCTCGGCATCAACTCCGGCAGGCTGGTGTCGGTTTTGATGGCCACCACACCCGGGGTGTACAAGCAGGCGTCGGTGTGCAGGGAATTACCGCGGCTCAGGCGGTAGAACGGCGCGGCGTTTTCGCCGGTCAATGCCGGGTAAAGGGTCGTGCAGCGGCAGAGGCATTCCTCCTGCGCGTTGGCCCCGCGCACCACGCCGCCGCCCGGGTGGCTGGCCGAGGCAAAATTCAGCACGGCAATCTTGCGGGCCGGATCCTCCGTATGAAGGCGGGCCGCACACTCTTGGGTGCGCTCTCTGGTAACGGTGATGTTGGGCCGACCCACAAAGGCAGTTTGGCTCGGCGCGGCGTTTTCATCCAACAGGATGGTATTAGTGGTTGACTGTTCGGTGGCCTGGCGCAGGGTTGGTTCTGTGCGGATCCATCTCAGGGTATCTTCAAAAATTTCCACGCGCGCGGCGCGCTTTTGCTGGTAGTTCAGCATGGTTCATTCTCCTTTTAAATTTCAGCGGCCTGCATCGACTTCCAGCAGCACTTCGTCCACCAGACCGTACTCCTTCGCCTTTTCGGCGTCCATAAAGCAGTCGCAGCCGGTGTCCAGGTTGATTTCCTGCTCGGTGCGGCCGGTGTAGCGTGCCAGCAGACGGTTCAGTCTCGTGCGGGCGTTGGCGATGCTGGCGGCGGCGATCTGGATATCCTCGCACTTTCCCACAGCCCCGCCGCTGGGCTGGTGGATCATGACCTGGGCATTTTCCAGGGCGAAGCGGCGGTCACCCGCGGCCAGCAGCACAGCGCCCATGCTGGCCGCTTGACCCAGGCAGTAGGTGTAGACCTTATGGCTGCAGCGGCGCATGACGTCGTGGATCGCCAGGCCGTCACTCACGACGCCGCCCGGGCTGTTGATATAAAGGTTGATCGGCTCATCCCCGGGCTGGGCGTCCAGGTAGAGCAGGGCACTGATGATGGCCTCGGCCTGCTGCTCATTGATTTCGCCGTTCAAAAAGATGATGCGCTGCTGCAACAGCGCAGAGCCGATATCCCAGCTGCGGCCAAGTTCGTCTTTTACAATAGGAATCGTTTGCATACATATCCTCCTTATAGTGGGTGGTTTTTTATTGGGAACACCTGTATTCTAGCAAAGGGGAAAAAATCTTCCCGGAAAGTTTCGGGCAAAAAAATGTCCAGTGATTCCGCGGTGTCTTTATGATAAGGTAAAGCCAGAATTTTCCCCGGAGCTTTCCGGGTGTGTTTTTCATCCCGTGCTATCATTCAAATACTGAAAACAAAACCACACAAGGAGGCCTCCCATGATCCACCTAAAACTTTTAAGCATCCGTTACAATCCCTACAGCGGCGACGTGCCGGGCACTAACGCCTGGAGCAGCCGCTTCGAGGACTACCTCGAGCACGGCTGGCTGCGCAGCCCGACCTGCAATGCCCTGCTGGAAACGCTGGAGCATCTGCATTGGAGCGACACCGAATGCTACACCGTGCTGGACGGCGAGGGCAGTCCCCGCCCCGCCCATTCCCTGTCGAAGAACACGAAACTGGCCCTGACGCTGGTCGAGAGTTCCCGCCGCAAGGAGTACACCTGGCTGCCCGCCGATGCCTCGCAGGAGGACTGTGAGGACATGGCCGCCCGGGTCTGGCCCGCGCTGCAGGCGATGGAGCAGCCGATTCTGGTGCAGGGGCTTTACGCACTGCACAATGACCGCGGGCTGTTCGCCGCCATGGACAGCGCGAACGCCGTCTTTGAAATTTGCCGCCGCGGCCAAACCTACCGCGGTACGTATCAGGAAATGGCGCCCCAGCTGGAACCCATCGAGTACAACTCGATGCGCCTACTGATGGCGGTGAACAAAGGCCTGGCTGACCGCCCTCTCCCCTACCCAGATGAGCCGCTGCCCTTCACGCCGAAGAACAGCGATGCCCCCGCGCTGGCAGGCTGGTCCTTCACCAGCGTGCTGACCGCTGAGCCGTACTGCGCCGACGGCGGGACGATCCTGCCCTGCCGCCCCGGCGAGATGGCCAACATCATCTGTCTCTGCGTGACCCGCCAGCCGGATGGCCGCCTCACCCTCGACCAGATCCACACCCACGCTTTCGACTACGACGACCTTCTTATTCGAGCGACAGCGGACATGGGCCGGGGCATGGCCCGCCGCGCCCTGCTGCTGGCATCCGACATCTGGGACGGCTGGCCCGAGGGGGCTTTCCTCAAGGACTTGACTCCGCTGCAGCGCTGGGGCGTGGAGGTGCCCGAGTACGACCACGAGGTGGCCAGGATCTTTGGCTTTGTCCTCGACGGCAACGCCAGGACTGCCGAACTCAGCGAGGACGCCACCGCCCTGCGAATGTTCCGCGGCGCGCTGATCGACTACCGCAGGCAGGAGGCGCAGGATGAAAAAGCAAAACTGGTATGACTTAGAGCCGTTCGAGGAAGAAAAAGTAGCCAAACATCCGGAGAAGCCGTCCCAACCGAAGGACTGGTTCGAGGAAGAAAGCTTCGACCCCGCCGCGGACCTGCCGGTCCTGCTGCGCACGCTGGACGCCGCCATGGCCCATCGCCGCCCCGGCACTGGCCGGGCCCACCTGACCCCGCTGAACGATACCGACCTCTGTCATCTGGACTACGACCAATGGTACAACGGCACTTTCCACGACCTGCCCCACAAGACATTGGCACTGGTGGACACTGCCGGCGGCACGCTGGCGGCCCCCGGGCCGAATCCCCCGCCGTTGCGTCCGCCCTTCGGTGACTACGAGGGGTGGACGGTCTGGAACCGACGCCAGGGTCTGGATCTGCAGCTGAGCGAAGACTACTACGGCATTCCCTGGGATGTGCGCAACCCTACGATGTTCTACATCTTCCGCGACCTCGACGGCAGCTTCTCCTACGACCGATGGAGCCTGCCCAAGCGCCCGGTCTACTGGCAGATACTGGACTCCGCCCGCCCGGACTTTCCCGGCACGACTTGGGCACTGGCGGTCAATGCGGAGCTTCCGATCACCGATCCCGACACCGCTTTCACCCGCCCCTGCCGCGGCTTCGTCACCGACGGCACCGCCAAGACGCTGACCCTGACTGACAACTACGATGCACTGGCCATGTTCCGTGAGGCAGTAGGGCAATATCTTCACTCCCTCGCTGCCGCGGCCAACCAAAAGGAGGACTGACCATGCTGGATTTTTCCCGGATCAACCACCACAAGATCCACGAAGCCTGCGATGGCAAGAACGTCACCATGGAGTTGTTCTTAGCCGTCAGTTACGCCCAGTTCTGCGACCAGGCGCAGAAACATAACTGGTGCCTTGCTGCGGAGCTGGACGAGCGGTTCTTCAGCTATCTGGCGCAAGGTGCCTTCAATTCGCCACTCTACGACGACCTGCTGAACTACTGCGCGCCGGGCAAGCACATTTCCCGCACCGATGCCCGCTACACCTTCACCTATGAGTGGTACAACCGCGGCGGCACTCCGGCCCGCACCTTCGGCCCCAGCAAGCTGCCGCGCACCGTCCGCCAGATGCTGGCGCTGGTGGAGAACTCCCGCCGCGGCATCGTCACCGAACTCCCCATCGGCATAGCCAGCTGGTGGCCGACCGCAGCACGCATCCAAAACAAAGAGCTTCCCCTGCTGCTGACTGCCGCCACTCCTGCGAAGGTGGATCGGCTCTGGCGCGAGCCGTTTGAGCTGAACGACCCCTACCGCAGGATGTTCGAGCCGTCCGACTCCATCAGCATGGACGTGCCGTTGACGGTCATCTATAACGGCAGCTATCACCTGCTGACGCTGGAAGCGCTGCACGATGCCGTGGAGCAGAGGTCTTACTCCTTCGCTGAGGACCCTAAGCCGTTGCGGGACCTGCTGGACAAGACACTGACCCACCGCCGCCTGCCGACAGGGCTTGTCCACCCCACGCTGCCCGCCTGCCCCACAGAGCGCGGACTACAATTCAAGAACTTAACATTGCAGAACCGAATGGCCCCGCTGCCGGTGGAGCCGGACGACTGCAGTCTCTTCCGGCAAAAGTACCCGGCGCTGCTGCTGCTCCGCCAAAGCCCGGACGGCCAGTGGACCGCTGAGGAAGACTGCCCCTGGCGGATGCCGACCTTTGACGAAATGCTCCAGGCGTTCTATAATGAATGCAAAGGCAAAAAACGCAAAGGCCGCACCTACGGCTTGGCTGTGGACATGAGCATCCCCCTCACGAGACCGGAGGATGTGCTGCTGGGGACGATTTACGGCTTCGCCTTCGACGAAGCGGCCAAAACCATAGAGCTCACTGACGGCACCGCCGCCCTGCAGAGCTTCCGCGACGCATTGAATCTCTACATTGAATTTATGAATACAAAAGGGAGGAACACCCCATGAATTACTATATTTCCGACTACCACTTCAACCACGCAAAGATGTTGGAGTATGACGAGCGCCCCTTCGCCAACGTGAAGGAGATGGAGGATGCCCTGGTGGAGAACTGGAACGCCACCGTCAAGCCCGGCGATACTGTCTACATCCTGGGCGATTTCTACTGGAAGGGAAAGGATGAGGACTGGATCCGCGTCCTGCGCCGCCTGACCGGCAACAAGGTACTGATCTGCGGCAACCACGACATCCGTATCGGCAAGTATACGGGCAAGCTGCGCAAGGAATTTGACGACATCAAGGAGTACAAGGAGGTCGATGAGACGAATAATCGTAAGGTAATCCTGAGCCACTACCCGATTCTGCTCTACAAGAACGCCGCACGTCCCTGGACCTATATGCTCTGCGGCCATGTCCATGTCACGGCGGAGAATGACCTGCTGGAGAAGTGGGTGGCCGAGATCCGTGCCGCCCGCCTTGACCCCAATTCCAAGATCGTCAACCTGGGCCAGGTCTACAATGTCGGCTGCATGATGCCCTGGATGGCCTACACGCCCCGCACGCTGGATCAAATCATTCAGGGGTGCGAAGCCTACCGCACAGCCCGCGGGGTCCCGAGCGTGGACGGGCAGACGGAATGATTGACGACAGCGCCCTGGCGCGCATCGAAGCCCTGACGACCGAGTACCGCCGCACCTGGGGCCGGGAGCCTGATTTGACATTGGTACTCTGCCACCCCGGCATCACCCAGGAGCGGCTTGCCGCCGTGCTGGAACGCATGATTTCCACCGGGGAAAGCGCCCTAACGGCCTACATGGCATTGAAAAACGACGCACTGCAATAAAATCAAGCGGGCACCATCTTTCAACGGTGTCCGCTTTGCTGTGTGCGTTTTATTTTAAGGCAACACCGCACAATTCCCGCCTTACGGCTTAAGCACCGCTCCGGCGGCTGCGGCACGGCATCTGCGTTGCCAAAATGCTCGATAAGACATCCAGTATTATCTGCGCTTTTGGCTTAGCAGCTGCCGCACCTCGCTCGCCGTATCGGCACTTAGAATTATGCGGTATTGCCTTAATGGTACTGGATTTCCAGTCCTTCCGGCGTTAATTTGTACCGGAGAAATTTTTCCTGCACGGCGTGGGGGTAGTCGGAGTCCATGTAATTGCCCGCGGGGTAGTAGGCCGTAACCTGCAGCGACAACTCGGGGCAGTCCCCTTGCCATTCCAGCAGGTCGAGGATAACATCCAGATACGATGCCAGCCGCGCCGGGCAGACCGTGGCACGAATCTGTCCTTCCCGCGGGGTAATGTCCTCGGCAAAGCCGTACAGGCCGTGGAAAGGCTCGGTGTAATCGGGCGGGCAGGTGCCCTCCACCGCCAGCCAGGCATCGCCTGTGAAGACGTTGTGTTCGTCCTCTAAGCTCAGGGCATCGGCCTCCCGGGGAGCAGTCACAGTCAAGGACTTTCGCCAGGCCGGGCCGGATTCATCCACATAGTCCTGCCGCTCCTCGCAGCCGATGATTTCAAGGAAGTCGTAAGCGTCCTGAAATCGTGTGCGGTAGTAGCGGGTGCGGTATTCCTCGTCCACCGTCCAAAATGTCCAGACGTCGTCTTGGCCCACCTCAACGGCACAGAGGTTCAGCAGAGTGGTGTGCAGTGTGTAGCTCATAGGAATATACTCCTTTCCGTTTTAGCCATCCTCACTATACCATCTCCTGCAGCTTCCGACCCGGAAAGTTCCGGGGAAAGGCAGCGCCTTCAGGATATTCTTGAAAATTCATCGAGTATCGGACATAATATAGGTGTAGAATCGTTTTTATGTCGTGGAGGTTTTATGGCGCAATTTGTTCCGCTTATTATTGATACTGCAACGCGCTCGCCCATTGGCGTGACGATTGCGCGGATGAAACGAGCAGATGCCGCGCAGACCGAATAAGAGCCCTTTTGGCAGACCAGCTGGCTGTCCGATTATATTCAGGACAACAAATTTGAAAAACATGCATTGAATACCGATGCGGGTGAGTTGGTCGCAATGGCCGCTTACGAGATTTTGGAAAATGATGTGATGGTTCATATCACCTACATTGAAAGCCAGCCGGAAAGCAATCCCACTATTGCCGGCCATTTCAGGGAATATTCCGGCATTGGGCGCGTGCTGATTACCTATGGTATCAAGCTGTCCATTGACCACTACTGTGCAGTCGCCCCTAAAAATGCCGAAAAAGCCCGTTGTGACAACCACCAACAGGCGTTTTCTTGCTTTGGACGCAACTGTGCAGAACCAACAAAATTCACGCTTCAACGTTGGTCTGTACGGGCTTGCCGTAGTTCTCCGACGGCAGGTGCCGGGGGTTCGAATTCCTTCGGGCGCACTTAAAAAGAGGCTGTTGCACAAGGAAAAAATCCAAGTGCAGCAGCCTCCTGTATTTATGAAGGAGAAACGAAGGGAATATCCAGTTACAGATTCAGTTCAAACTGTTCCACAGTAATGGTTGCCTGACCGTC
>ULQF01069295.1_pt1 | contig 21954 bp, 17 predicted proteins | sample 1954211 | NCBI WGS metagenome assembly ULQF01 (sample SAMEA4835648, study PRJEB28245) | human gut metagenome | biome: gut microbiome; material: fecal sample | place: Denmark | collected 2008 | reverse complement strand
TTTTCTTGTATCTTTTGGGGTTGGGTATCCGTTTGGAGGGGGAAAGCAGGGGCAAGGTGTGGTGAAGCGGCTGTGTGGTCGCGCCCATTTGGCGCGACAATGTGCAAGGGGTGGGTAGAGCAGCTTGGGGGCGCGTCTGAGGACGCGCAAAGTTACTGGCAGGGACGCTTCGCTGCCTGCGCCTTTTGTTGAGCGCGATTGGCATACTGGCCACCCGCGGAACAGTTGGGGCGTTGCCCCAAACCCCACAAGGGGCGCTGCCCCTTGACCCTGCAAGGGAGTTTCTCCCTTGACCCTTTCGCGCGATTGAGTTGGTGACGACTGCATACAGTGCCCGCGTGTTTATCCTTTTGGCGCTGCGACTTAGTCCTTTTCCCCTTCCCCTTTAATCCCCATGAATCGTTAAGCAGCCTGCGGGCACAAAGCCGCGTGTCGTCTGTCCATCCACCGTCGTCTCAATATAATCCCATGCAGATTTATTGAAAAAGCTCGTCAAATATGTCACCTGCGTCCCCGCGCGCAGCTGTGCAATCGTCGTTTTCCGCATCGCCGGATCATCCGTCAGCGCCGTGCCGGCATTCAGCGTGGCTGTTGCATAGGAAAACGTCAGCGACGTATCCATCGGCACGCCGCCGCGGATATCGTCACCGCTGACGTAACCGACACGCACCGAGCCGCTGTTTGTTTCGTACATCACCAGCAGCCAGCCGTTTTCCCATCCGGCGCTGTAAATTGCGCCATTTGTGCCGACGGAAGCCTTGCCGTTCGCGCCGCGCCACGAATTGCGGCTGGGCGCGGAATACACCGGGAGGTTCTGCCCCGTGCGCAGCTGCACATAGTCAAATCCGCCGAGGGTATCGAATCCGCCGGAGAAATACGTCCACATGGATTCGCCGCTGTCACCGTTTTCAGCCTTGTAGCCGCGCACTTCCTTTATCAGCTCGTAGTTTGCCCATTCTGTCGCGTTGAGGTAGGGATAAACGGCGCGCTGATTGTTGGTATCACGGTTGGGCGTATACCATGGCTGACAGGAGAAGTAATTGTCGTACTTTTCGCCGGGATGAAAGACGTAGCCGTGGCGGGCGAAAATCTCGTTGAACGCGTAGCCCAACGTTTCGTAGTCCCAGCGGGCGACCTCATCCCATGTCAATTCGCGCGAATTGCTGTCCGGCAGAATGTAGTTCAACTCCGCCGAAGCAATGCCGATGCTCAGCAGCAGCGCCGCCAGCACCATCAGCATCCACCGTGCCTGTTTCAAGTTTCCCACTCCTTCCAATTTCTATCATATAGTATAATATTCGACCCGGCAATTGTCAAGCAGAATCCACCTCTTGCGAAAAGTTCGCGCAAATGGTACAATAGAAGCGAATCCACAGGAGGCGATTGACCGATGATGAACATCGTGCTGTTCAACCCGGAAATCCCGCAGAACACGGGCAATATCGCGCGTACCTGCGCCGCGACAGGCGCAACGCTGCATTTGATTGAGCCGCTGGGCTTTTCGCTGAGCGACAAATACCTGAAGCGCGCCGGGCTGGACTATTGGAATCTGATGACCTACCACACCTACCCGGACTTCGGCGAATTTCTCCGCCAGCATCCGGATGCAAGGATGCACTTTGCGAGCACAAAGGCACCGCACGGCTATCACGAGGCGACGTATCAAGATGGTGATTTTCTCATCTTTGGCTGCGAGACGCGCGGCCTGCCGGAAAACCTGCTGGAGCAGGTCTACGACCGCTGCATCCGCATCCCGATGCGCCCGGAAGCGCGAAGCCTGAATCTGTCAAACTCCGTCGCTATCGTTCTCTACGAAGCGCTGCGGCAGACGGATTTTCCCGGTCTGAGCAGTCAGGGCCACCTGACCGGGCGCGACGAAGAACCCGCGCCATGGCTGGATTACGTTTGATGATACGGTTTTCGGATTTACCTGTGCCGTGAATTCTCATCAGGAAATCGCAACCCATCCAATCATAGAACGCGGCATATGGATGTTTTTATCCCGCTGAATCGTTCTATGGTCGAAATTCTTCTCAACAGGAGGCCACCATGCCTGAACTCAAACGCCGTCGCCGCGCCGCGTCCGAGCCGGACGCTGATTCCGCGGATGCCACGCAGGAATATTCGCCCTATGTCCCGACATTCCAGTCCGCGCGCCCCGAAGACCCGAATGCTCAGCCGACTTTCACCAACGAAAGCACATGGCAGCCGGACTACGCGGATGATGATGCGGATATCCCCGCCCCGACTGCTGAAGAGGTTTTCGCGGACGAAGCCCTCGAAGATCCGGATTTATACCTGACTGAAGAGGAACAGGCGGAACTGCGGCAGAATCACTGGCGCTTGTTATCCGGCTTCGGCGATTTCATCAGCATTATCGCGGGCTGCGCGGTGATTCTGGTGCTGATTACGATGCTGGTCAGCCTGCTGAATTGGCTTCATTCCGACATTCTGCAATCCATTTCGCTCTTCCAGACGATGATTTAAGAAGGTGAACACGCCATGCCTGACCTCTCTTGGGAACTCTTCGAGCGTCAAGTCGCGCAGTGCCAAATGTGCGGCCTGTGCCAGAACATCCATCACAAAGTCCCCGGACAGGGCGACCGCCACAGCCCGCTTATGCTCATCGGTGAAGGGCCGGGACAGGTTGAGGACGAGGAAGGGCTTGCGTTTGTCGGCCCGGCGGGGCAGCTGTTAACCAAAATGCTTGCTGCTATTTCGCTCCCGCGCGACCGCGTTTATATCTGCAACGTCGTCAAGTGCCGCCCGCCGCAGAACCGCGTCCCCACTGATGAGGAAGCCGCCGCCTGCAAGCTCCACCTTCGCATCCAAACCGCCCTCATCCGCCCGAAAGTCATCGTCCTGCTCGGCTCAACCGCCGCGAAAAACATCATTGGGGCGGATGTCCGCATCACCCGCGACCGCGGCAAGTGGTTCGAGCGCAAAGGCATCTGGATGATGGCGACGTATCACCCGTCGGCGCTCCTGCGCGACCCGTCGAAGAAGCGCGACGCATGGGAGGACATGCAGTCCCTGCGCGATCGGCTGATGGATTTGGAACTGTACAACGACATTTATCAGGAGCAGACACCATGAGCGAAACCATCAAGCCCGGACGCTACCGTCACTTCAAGGGCAAAGAGTATGAAGTCCTCTATATCGCCACGCACAGCGAGACGCGCGAGGAAATGGTGGTCTACCGCGCGCTGTATGGTGAACGCGGCGTGTGGGTGCGCCCCGCAAGCATGTGGAATGAGGTCATTGAGCGCGACGGAAAGACGTATCGACGCTTCACCTACATCGGCGAAGGCGACGCTTGACAAGCGCATCGAAATATGCTATGCTATTCCTGTTTCCATGAAGGAAGCCATCGGACGAGAATGTCCGGCTTTCTTCATGGTATTTTTCTTTTTGGAGGTTTTTTCTCATGGCAATGAACCGAAAGAGCGGTTTGTACTCCCTGCTGGTAACAGCGATTCTGCTGGCTGTTGGCATTGTATTGCCCTTCTTGACGGGCAATGTGCAGGTGCTGGGGCAGGCCATCAGTCCGCTGCATATTCCGGTGCTGATTTGCGGCCTGACGTGCGGCTGGTTCTGGGGCATGGGGCTTGGCATTGTGCTGCCGCTGCTGCGGAGCGTGCTGTTCGGTATGCCGCCGCTGGTGCCAGTCGCAATTCCGATGGCATTCGAGATGGCAGCGTATGGCGCGCTGTGCGGGCTGCTCTATCCGATGCTGAGCAAGAAGATGAGCAAGACCTGCTGGGCCATGCTGATTGCCATGGTAATTGCCATGCTTGCGGGTCGGCTTGTCGGCGGCGCGGCGAAGGCGGTCGTGATGGGCATTCAGGGGAATGCGTACACATTCCCAGCGTTCGTGACGGCGTATTTCGTGAATACGGCAGTCGGCGCGGTGATTCACCTGATTGTTGTGCCGCTGGTGGTAACAGCGCTGGAGAAAGCGCGGCTATCGCCGTTGGGCTTGAAGGCAAAGGCGGCGGTGTGAGCCAAAATAAACGGGTCAAGGGGCATCAAAAAACGTCCCTTGACCCGTTTTTGCGTAACTGCTGTGTGCAGATTATCTGCGTCATACTATTTCCAAATGAGAATGCGCCAAGATGCGAAGCGAATTTTTCGCGCTGGCTAACGCGAATGAAACGCAGCGTAGCAGCGCTACGCTAAGTGGAATGAGCGGACGCAAGCGCGGAAAAGGCGCGAGCAGATGGCGCAGGTGAATTTGGAAATAGTATCAAAGCCCATTACAGCAGCTCATGATACTTGCGGATATACAGCTTCTTCATCAGCGTTGCCAAGACCATGTAGCCCAGCACAATCAGCGCCAGATAGGCGAAGTAGACAGGCGGCAGCGCGCACAGCCCCAGCGGCGCGGCGAGGGGCGTGAAGGGCAGCAGCGTCACGACAGCGATGCCGAGCATCGTCAGCAGCATCACCGGCAGGGACGCGCGGCTCTGGATGAACGGCAGCTTCTTCGTGCGAATCATGTGCATGACGAGCGTCTGCGTCCACATGGATTCGATGAACCAGCCGGTCTGGAACAACGCGGCGAACTTGTCCTGCATCGCGGGGTTGGTCAGCTGCGCGAAGGTCATGCCGCCGCACGCCATCGGCGCAATCACGAAATACAGCAGCAGGTACGTCGCAATGTCGAACAGCGAACTGACCGGGCCCATCCAGAGCATGAAGCGGCTGATGCCCGACGCATCCCACGTCCGCGGCACTTTGAGGTACTCCGCGTCCACGTTGTCCCACGGAATCGCGGTGCAGGAAATATCGTAGATGAGGTTCAGCAGAATCAGGTGCAGGGACGCCATCGGCAGGAAGGGCAGGAACGCGCTGGCAGCAAGGACGGAGAACATGTTGCCAAAGTTCGACGCAGCAGTCATCTTGATGTACTTCATCATGTTCGCGTAGATTTTCCGACCCTCGATAACGCCCTTTTCCAGCACCATCAGGTCTTTTTCCAGCAGGACGACGGACGCGCTTTCCTTGGCGATGTCCACCGCGGTATCTACGCTGATGCCCACGTCCGCCGCCTTCATCGCGGCTGCATCATTGATGCCGTCGCCCATATAGCCCACGGAATGCCCCTTCTGGCGCAGGACGGTGACGACGCGCGCTTTCTGGGCGGGCGAGAGCTTCGCGAAGACGGTAATTTCCTCCGCCGCCTGCGCAAGCGCTTCATCATCCATCGCGTCAATGTCTGCGCCGAGCAGCACGCGTTCAGCATTCAGCCCAACCTGACGGCAAATGGCGCAGGTGACTTTCTCGTTGTCACCGGTGAGAATCTTCACACCGACGCCGTATTCCCGCAGGGCATGAATCGCGTCACGGGTCGTTTCCTTCGGCGGATCAAGGAAAGCAAGGAAGCCGATGAGCACCATGTCCTTCTCATCCGCCGTAGAGAACTGCCCTTCCGGCGCGGGATTTGTCTTTTGCGCAACGGCAATCACGCGCATACCGCCGCCGTTGAGCTCATCTGCCTTGCGCAGGACGTAGGCGCGCACCTTGTCCGTCAGCGGAACGATTTTTCCCTTGCTTTCCGCATGGGTGCAGCACGCCAGCATCTCCTCCACCGCGCCCTTGGTAACCAGCTGGGTCTTTCCCTTGCGGTCGCACACAACGACGCTCATGCGGCGGCGCTCGAAGTCAAACGGGATTTCGTCCACCTTCTTGAAGCGGGCAATCAGCTCATCCGCGCCAAGCTGACGCTGTTTGTCGATGACGGCGATGTCAATCAGGTTCTTGAGGCCCGTCTGGAAGTAGCTGTTCAGGAACGCGTGGCGAAGTACGCGGTCGTCCGGATCGCCGTCTACGTTCAGGTGATATTCCAGTACCACCTTGTCCTGCGTGAGCGTACCAGTCTTGTCCGTGCAGAGGATGTCCATTGCGCCGAGGTTCTGAATCGCGTTCAAGTCCTTGATGATGACCTTCTCGCGGCTCATGGTCATGGCGCCCTTCGCCAGCGAGGTGGTCACAATCATCGGAAGCATTTCCGGCGTCAGACCGACGGCAATCGAAATGGCGAACAGCCCCGCCTGAATCCAGTCGCCGTCGCTCAGACCGTTGATGAGCAGCACAATCGGCACCATCAGCAGCATAAAGCGAATCAGCACCCACGAAACGCTGTTGACCCCCTTCTCAAAGGTGGTCTTCGGCGGCTTGACGTTCAGCGCCTTTGCCATTGCGCCGAGCATCGTGTCATGCCCGACGGCGAGGACGACCGCCGTTGCGCTGCCGCTGACGACCGTGCTGCCCATGAACGCCAGATTGCCGCATTCGGTCAGGCTGCCAACCGTCTGGCAGACCGCGCCAGACTTTTCCACCGGCTCGCTCTCGCCCGTCAGGCTGGATTGGCTGAGGAACAGGTCCTTCGCGCGAAGGATGCGCACGTCCGCCGGGAGCATGTCGCCCGCAGACAGCGACACGATGTCGCCCACGACGATTTCTTCCAGCGGGATTTCCTTCTTCTCGCCCTCGCGCGTCACGCAGACTGTCGTGTGAATCATCTCGGAGAGCTTCGCCGCGACATTGCCGCTGCGGGTCTCCTGCACGAAGCGGAGGATGCCGGAAATCAGCACCATGATGGTGATGATAATGACCGTCGCCCAGCTTTCGTCGCCCGGATCGACCATCGCAACATTCGTCAGTGCGCTGAAAATCGCCAGCAGCACCAGCACGACGGTGAACGGGTTGATGAACGCGGCGGCGAGACGCTTGTACAGCGGCGTGCGCTGGCTCGTCGGCAGCACATTGCGGCCGTAGCGGTCGCGGGCTTCTTCCGCCATTTTTTCCGTGAGGCCATTTTCCGGCACGTTCAGCGCCGTGCGGAGATTCATTTCGTTGGTTTGCGCCGCCCACGTCAGGCGGTCGGCGGTCGCGCGGTTGTTTTCCGCCAGCATCTGCGAGGCAGTCAGGGTAACTTTCTTCTTCAGGTTCAGCGTCATGGCGTTTTTCCTCCTGTTCATCGGTCAAAGGAGCGCCATGAAAGCCGATACTTTACAGAATCTGGCTGATGCGGAGACGCATGGGTCGCCGCATTTCATGGCTGCTCCGGGAAAGGGCAAAGCATAATGGATAACCGCCCGCGTCCATGCGTCTCACATCCTTTCATCATCAAATCAAATTTTGCGCACGAAAAAACCACCGCCCTGCAAAAACACGCAAAACGGTGGAAAAAAGCGTACACAAACACACCTGCTGTACTGTCAGCCGAAATTCACCCCTTTATTCATACAAAGGGGCAACCAAAACGGCGACCTGAAAACAGGCAATGTCAGTCCGCGAACGGCGAGTGTCCGCGGAGCATGGCGCAATCCAACGTTTTGCTGCGTCTACTGTGACTTATGTCCACGCACAATCGCCTTCCTTTCGCTGCAAATTCTTTCGGGGCAGCCGCATGGGCTTTTCCCGATTCGCCGTCATTATAACAGACGTTTTTTGTTGTGTCAACCCATAAAAACAAAAAATTGTTAAAATTCAAGAGCATATTTTGTGAAATCTAATACTATTTCCAAATGAGAATGCGCCAAGATGCGCCGCGAATTTTTCGTTCTGGCTAACGGGAGTGAAATGCAGCGTAGAGTGCTACGCTAAATGAAACGACCGGACGCCAGAGCGAAAAAGGCGCAAGCAGATGGCGCAGGTGAATTTGGAAATAGTATAAAGTGCCCGAAATTCCCCGCTTTCAGGGCATTTCGGGCACGGTGATATTTTGACCAAATCAGCGGATGCTGCACGTCGCCGTGTGCGTGCCGCTCGCCAGTATTTGGCTCGTGCCATCCGGCAGCGTCAGTTCGCAGCGCGTGCCGACCGGGACGCATACCGTCACGGTGAAGGTGTCCGCCGCCGTTTCCCACTGTACACTTGCGTCGCCGTAGGGGGTGCGTACCTTCGCGGCGGCACTCGTCAGCCCGCCGCCCAGAATCGGCTTGACCCGGAAAGTCTTGTAGCCGGCCTCCGTCGGCTCAATGCCCGCAATGCGGCGGTACAGGAAGTCGCCGACCGCGCCGGATGCGTAGTGGTTGTAGGAAATCATCTTGTCCGTGCCGTCATCGCCAATCGGGCAGACGCCGTTCTCGTCCAAGCCGTCCCAGCGTTCCCAAATCGTCGTCGCGCCCGCCTTGACTTCGTAGAGCCACGAGGGGCATTTCGTGTTCAGCAGCATATGGTATGCGGCATCCACCTGCCCATTGTCGCACAGCGCGAAGAGGATGTACGGTGTGCCGGGGAAGCCCGTGCCGATGCACCAGTCGTTGCGCTTCGCCAGCGCGGCGAGGTTCGCGGCGGCTTTCTCCCGAATCTGCTGCGTGGGGAACATATTCAGGTAGATGGGCAGGACGTAAGCGGTCTGGAACTCCTCCAGCAGCTTACCGTTGCCGTCCGTAAGAATCGAGCAGTACGCATCCGCCGTCTTTTCGGACAATGCCCGGTAGTGCTTCGCGTCCTGCGTTTCGCCCAGAATATCCGCGATTTTCGCCAGCAGCGCGCTTGTGTTGCACAGCGACGCCGTGCCTGTCCACTTAATGCGTCCCTGCCACTGGCTCATTTGCGGCACGTCCGGCGCAACCCAGTCGCCGAAGCCCAGTATGCCGGGCATTTCCCAGAGATAACGGTGCTTGCCGAAGCCGAAGCCGCACCAGAAGCGGCAGGCGTTGACGTACTTCTTCATCGTCGGATACATCCGGCGCAGCACGCCCACATCGCCCCGCGCCATATACTGCGCCCACGGCACGAGGACGCACGCATCCCCCCACCATGCGACCGCCATTTTCGGCATCGTCGCGGGGAAGCCGTAACCCTGCACGGGCACCGTGTTCGGCAGACCGCCTGTCGGCAGCTGCTCCGCCTGCACGTCCAGAAGCCACTTGTCCAAGAAGCGATTCATATCGAAATTGAACACCGCCGTCGGCGCAAACACGGCAATATCGCCCGTCCAGCCCATGCGCTCGTCGCGCTGCGGACAGTCGGTGGGGATATCCATGAAGTTTGACTTCGCACTGCGGACGATGTTCTCCTGCAGGCGGTTGAGCATCTCGTTCGAGCAGCGGAACGAACCCGTCTGCTGAATGTCGGAGTACAGCATGACGCCCGTCACCTGCACGTCTTCTTCCCGCACGCCCTCGACGCTGATGTAGCGGAAGCCCATGTACGTCAGCCGCGGCGACCACGTCTGCTTGCCGTCCTTGCAGATGTACGTCGCCGTCGCTTTCGCCGTGCGCAGGAACGCCGTGTTCAGCGTACCGTCAGGGTTCAGCACTTCGCTGTGGCGGATGGTAATCTTCTGCCCGCGTTTTCCCGTGACCGTCAGGCGCACCACACCTGCGAAATTCTGCCCGAAATCGTAAATCAGCGCATTGCCTAACTTCTTGCAGGATACGGGAGCGAACGTCTCGTGTTCCTTCACGTCTGCGCCGTAATCCGCCATCAGCTTCGGCTTCACGCGCAGACGCTCCTGTACGGCGCTCCGCCAAGCCGCCTTGTCCAGTGATACGGTGGCGTCATACGTTTCGCCGTCGTAGAAATCCGCCATGCGGACAGGGCCGTCCTCTGTCACCTGCCAGCTTTCGTCTGTGCCGATGACCTCCGTCCTGCCGTCGCGGTAGGTAATCCGCAGCTCCGCCAGCAGCGCCTGACGGTCTGCCGTCACGCGGTTGACGCGCGTGAACACGAACGACCCGACCGCCCAGCCGCCCGCGACCGTCGCGGTGATGCAGCTGCCTGAATGCAGCATGTCCGTCACATCATACGTTTGGTACATCAGCTGATGCGCATAGGACGTGAAACCGGGCGCGAAATACCGCTCGCCGACCTTCTGCCCGTCGATGTTCAGCTCGTAGATGCCTATTGCCGTGGCGTACAGCTTCGCCTGCGCGATTTCGCCCCGGAGCGGCAGCGCCTTGCGGAACACCATCGGCACGGGCGAAACCTTCTTTTCCTTGAACACATACGCGCCATCGGTAATCCACTTGCCCTGCCACGGCGTATCCATGCGTCCCGTCTCGAAGGTCAGGCGGGCAGTATCTGTTTCGCCGCTGTCCGACGTAACGGTAAGCGTCGCGGTGTACGTTGTGAAAGGCTTGAGCGGCTGCCCGGCATAGCGCGTTCCGCATTGGTCGGGATTGCGGATTGTCCAGCCGTTTACCGTCAGTTCAGCGGACTGAACGGATGCGCCCGCGCGGTCGGATGAGACGAAATAGGCAAACGTCGGGGCGGCGCAGTCGGTCACCAGATGGTCGCGCAAGCCCTCGCAAGTAAACGATTGAATCTGAAACATGTTTACCACCTGCCGAATGAGATTGAAAACGGCGGTCAAGAGAATCGTCGAGATTCCCCTGACCGCCGCAAGTTCGATTACTTCTTCAGGGTGAAGAACGCGCTGACGATACCGGCGATGCTGGAAACGGCCAGCAGCACCAGATTCACAATCGCGCAGGTGGCGGAGGACATATTCGCCGCCGTCTGCACTTCAAGCAGCACATCCGCGTTGGAGAAGTAAATGAAGGCGAACCCTTCGACGCGGGCAGACACCAGATTGATGAAGGCAAGCGCCAGCAGCGCGGGAGCCGCAATCTGGCACAGACCCGTCAGCAGGTCTACAACCTTCTTCGCGCCCTTGACCATGCTCAAGACGACCGCAGCCGCCTCCAGCACAGCCGCGCCCACGACCATCAGCACAAGGTTCGACACCGTGGCATTCTGGAAGTAGCCGGCAGCGGACGTGTTAATCAGATACGCAACCAGCGCGGCAAGGCTCAGAACACAAGTGACGATGGAGAGCCAAGCACCGGCAGAGAGTTTTTTCGTGGCGTTCATGTTTATTCCTCCTTGTCCTCAACGCTTGTTCTCAACGCGCACAACGACAGGCTTCTTTTCCGGCAGGAGCGTCAGCACAACCCACGCGAGGAAGAACAGGACAGCCAGAATGCTGCTGGCGTAGGTGGTGACGGTCAGCGCGGTATCCCACCAGGTGTTCACGCGCTGGGTGGAGATGTTCAGAATCGCGCTGTTGGCGAAGATGTAGAGCTGGTACTTCAGGTTTTCACGCGCCTGCTCAACGAGGTTCGAGTCCTTCGACACCGTTTCGAGGGAAATGTGCGGCCAAACCGCGTCCACGCCGCCTTCGCCAAGGTTGATGTGGCTGTTGTCCGCCGCGAAGTCAGCAACCTGCGTGATGCCTGCCATGACCATGGATTCGGCGTTGAAGTACAGGTAGTTGTTCATCATGTCGGTGGAAATCAGGCCCTTGAAGCCCCATTCACCGCGGACAATCTTCTGAATCATGCCCACATGGTGGGAAGCGTTCGTCGCGCCAATACGGTTGAAGGCAATCATGACGCCCATGCCGAACGCATCGCTCAGCGCGCCCTCGAAGCCGCGCAGGTCGGTTTCACGGAACTTCTGCTCGGTCATGTACGCGGAGATGCCGGCGCGGTTGTGTTCCTGATCGTTGAAGCCCATGTGCTTCGGGCCGTTGATGATGCCCTTGTCGGAGCAGCCCTGAATCACTTCACGGCCGATGACGTTGGTCAGCATCGGGTCTTCGGAGATGTACTCGTAGTTGCGGCCGTTGTACGGCGTGCGGTTCAGCGTCAGACCGCTGCCCCACAGGTCGTAGCGTTCAACCCACAGGCAGGAGTTGCCCTCAACCAAGCCCCACTGATACGCCAGTTCCGGGTTGAAGGAGCAGCCCAGCAGCGTCTGGGAGTTGACATTGAACTTGTAGGTCTTGCCAGTCGCCTCGTCGGTGTAGCCAGCGCTGATGCCGGTCGGGCCTTCGTTCTGGATGACGACGGGGTTGTCGATGTTGGTCAGGGTATCGGAGCGGCTGCCGCCGTGGATAACTGCGCCGACCGCTTCGTCGATGGTGATGGCATGAACCAGCTTGTCCCAGTAGGGGTCATTGATGTTGTTCAGCTGTTCCGCGCCGATTTCGGATGCCGTGAATTTCGGACCGGGGACAGCTTCCGCCGCCGCGCCCGTGTCGGAGATGGTGTAGGTTTCGCCGCGCATTTCGGCAATCCACTGATCCTTCTTCGGGCTGTCAGCAATCTTGAGGTTCAGCTTGTTGTAGTTAATCGGGAAGGTGTTCCAGTCCTGACGGGTCAGGTAAGTGACCGTGCCGGGCAGCCAGTAGTTCAGGTCGGCATCGTCCGCCACGTTGGTAACGGTCGTGTTGTTGGCAATGGCAAAGGTGGTGTTGTCCAGCTGATCGAGCTTCCAGCTCACAACCGCGTTCTTGCCCGCCGCATCCATGCCGTCGGCCGTGGTCTTGCCCTGCGCCGCCAGAATGTTGTTGACCGCCTCATGCGCGCCGGCTGCCGCCGTGAAGTAGTAGTCGCCCGCATCGAGGATGTAGGTCTTGGCGTTGTTCGCGTCGTAGCTTGCCAGATACTTGGTGGGAATGGTGATGGTGACTTCCTTGCTCTTGCCGGCGGCGACGTCCACCTTGGCAGAGTTCAGGAACATGACCGCGGACTTTTCAACCAGATTCGTGCGGTCATAGTCGGTGTAGGGCTGCTGCACATACAGCTGGGTGAGGAATTTGCCGTCCTGATTGGAGTTGTTCTTCACTTCGACGACGGCGGTGATGTTGCCGTTCACGCTGCGGTCAACCGTCACGCTCTTGATGGTCTGGGTGTAATCAAGGTAGCTCAGGCCATGACCGAAGGTGTAGAGCATTTCGTCGCCGTAATTCCACGCGCTGCCCTGCGTTGCGCCGGCCGCGCTGTTTGCGTTGCCCTGACCCATGACGGCGTCAAAGTAACGGGTTTCGTAGTACTTGTAGCCGACGTAGATACCTTCCGCCTCGACGATGTACATGCCGCCGTTGTAGGTATCCGCACCGCCGAAGGAGCCCGTGCCGATATTGCCGATTTCCTTGCCGGGATAACGCGGGTCGTCATTACGGCAGACGATTTCGTAATCCGCGAAGTAGTCGCCGCCGACGTTCTGCACCGCCGGAATGGACTGGTGGTCACGCACGAAAGCGCTTGCCAGCGCGCCCGTCGCGTTGACCTTGCCGGTCAGCACGTTCGCGATGCCGATGGTCTGGTAGTCGTTCGGGCAGCCGATGTAGCAGATGCCGTCCACCTCGTGCGAGCCGCCCTCGGCGATGTCGGCAATCATCATGTTGTTGCCGGTGTTCAGCAGCACGATGACCTTGGAGCAGGTTGCCTTCGCCGCCTCGACAACCGCCAGTTCATCGGCAGAAAGCTTCAGCGGGTCTTCGCCGGTTGCTTCACCCGCGTAGTTGAGCGCAGAACCCGGCTTGTAGGTATTGCCCTCGCCGGCGCCGCGCGCAAACACGCAGATGCCGATGCTGTCCTTGGCGATAGCTTCCTTCCAGTTTGCCGGAACGCCCAGCGCCTCGAACTCCGCCGGCGGAACTTCCGCAATCTGGTAGGTCGTCCAGTCACCCGGCGCGCTGACGTACATGTGGTCATACACCGTGGTGGGAACTTCCTTGCCCGTCCAGCGGTTGGCGCGCATCTCGGTGTGCATGTTGATGATGTTGGTCAGGTAGTAGTCCTTCAGCGTCTCATTGACGTTGAGGCCTGCACCTGCCAGCGCATCCGCCAGCGATGCCGCGTCCGCGTTGCCGCCCTTCGGCCCATAGACATTATACGCCGCCAGACCGAACAAGGCAACGTTCGCGTTCGCTTTCAGCGGAAGAACGCCGTTGTCGTTCTTCATGACGACCGTACCTTCTTCGCCTTCACGGATGGCGATGTCGCGCGCCGCCGCCGCCATGTCTTCGATGGTCGCGTAGTCGGTCTTGAAGCGCGCCGCGCTGTCGTCATTGATGGTCACATAGCTTTCCGTACCCAAGGTATCGTCCAGTGCGCCGCGGTAGGTGTTTGCCACACCCGTGCCGACGATGGAGAGAACCATCAGGCAGGTCATGAGTGCCGCAAGGCCTCTCATTGCAGGGGTAAATTTCTTCGCCTTCATGTGTTTCCTTCCTTTCACCAAGGCTTGAGATTGATTTTAGTATAGCAGAAAATAATCACGCAGCACATTTTCGGCGCAAACTGTCTTTATTTTGGCGTGTGTGGATTTTATACAGTAATTCTCCCAGATTTCGCAGGCTGGTTTTGTGCATATCCACAATGTGCAAAACATTACAGGCATTTCGCCTGCTTTTTCCGTGCGAAAAGGCTTCCTTTTGCGCAAGAGATTTGCTATACTATTGGAAAACAAGCTGTTTGCAAAGGAGGTCGTCCCGATGATTCGCGTAGCACTGGTTGAAGACGAGGAAAGCAGTCAGCGCACACTGACAGAATATCTGGAACGGTTTTCGCAGGAGATTAACGAGAAGATTCACGTCTCCATCTTTCCGGACGGCGCAGAAATCGTCGAGGACTACCGCGGCAATTACGATATCATCCTCATGGATATCCTGATGCGCTACATGGACGGCATGGAAGCTGCCAGCGAAATTCGCAAGGTGGACAAGGAGGTCGTTATCCTCTTTATTACCAGCACGCCGCAGTACGTCATGAAGGGTTACACGGTGGATGCGCTGGATTATGTGCTCAAGCCCGTGAGTTACTTCGCTTTTTCGCAGCGGATGCAGCGCGCCTTGGAGCGCATGAAGCACCGCACGCGCAAGTTCATCTCCGTCCCCTTCCAAGGCGGAATGCGCAAGCTGGATATCTCCCAGATTCGCTATATCGAGGTCGTCAATCACAGTTTGATTTACCATCTGGACGGCGAAACGCTGGAGGCGAAAGGCGTTCTGTCCGAATTGGAAGACGCACTGACGGCATACCACTTTTTCCGCTGCAACAAGTGTTATCTGGTCAATCTGGAGCACGTCAACGGTGTGAACGAAAACTGCGCGGACGTGGACGGCGATCAGATTCAGGTCAGCCGCCCGAAGAAAAAGGCGTTTCTGGACGCCCTGAACAACTACATCAACGAGGTAGGCAAATGATGCACGTCGATTTGTCGCATACGCCGGGTCTGCTCTATGCGCTGGCGTACTGGCTGAGCAGCACCTTCTATATTCAATTGTATGGCAGCCCATTCAGCAAGGGCAGGAAATTCGGCATCAGTGCTGGATTTCTTGCCCTGATTGCCAGTTTCATGACGCTGACGGACGGCGTTTCCGCGATTGGCTTTTCCCCTGCATGGGCGTGACGGTCGCGCTGATTTTTTTCTATATTCGCATTGCAACGCACATGCCATGGGCGAACGCGGGCTACTATTGCGCCCGCGCATTCATCTTGGGCGAATTTTCCGCGTCGCTGGCGTGGTATCTGTTCTATTTCTTCGTGACGGTGCCGGGGCTGCCGCTCACAGTTTGGACAACGATACTCGTTTTTGCCGCTGTCCACGCCATCATCCTCTACACCATGTTCCTGCTGGAACGGAAATACCGCGACGGCTCAAAGCTCATCAAGATTACCGCGCGGGAACTGTTCACCGCTGCCGTCCTTGCCATTGCCGTCTTTTCCGTCAGCAACATCAGCTTTGCCTTCACCGGAACACCCTTTTCCAGCCAGTTCACGGCGGAAATCTATATCATCCGCACCACCGTTGACCTCGGCGGCGTCGCGATGCTGTTCGCCTATCACGTCGTCATTCTGGAAATCAGCACAGAGCGTGAAATGGAGCATTTGCAGGCGCTGCTGCACATGCAGTACGAGAGCTACCGCATTTCAGAAGAATCCATCGCCTTGGTCAACCAAAAGTATCATGACCTGAAGCACCATATTCAGCTGCTGCGCGCCGCCTCCGCCGCCGAGCGCACGGAGTACCTCGACCAGATGGAGCAGCAGATTCGCACCTACGAGGCGCAGAACAAGACCGGCAATCGCGTGCTGGACACGATTCTGACCGCAAAGACCATCCAATGCCAGAGCGAAGGCATCAGCCTAACCTGCGTCGCCGATGGACAGGCGCTGGATTTCATGAACCCGATGGACATCAGCGCCCTGTTTGGCAATGCGCTGGACAACGCAATCGAAAGCGTGAAGAAACTCCCGAACCCGGAGCAGCGCCTGATTCACGTTTCCGCCATGCGCCAGAAGGACTTTCTGCGCATCCGCGTGGAGAACTGTTACAGCGGCGAGCTGCGCTTTGTGGACGGTATGCCGACGACAACCAAGCGAGACGCACGCTACCACGGCTATGGTCTGAAAAGCATCCAGAGCATTGCCCACAGCTACGGCGGGTCGGCGACAATTGATACGAAGGATGGATGGTTTGAATTGCGGCTGCTTCTCCCCGTGCCAAAGGAGAAAAAGGGAGAAACGGCGGAAAAGCAGGGGTGACAAGCAAAATCATAAAAAGGAAGGAACCCTGCAGAACAAGCACGGGAAAGCATTGCTCCGCCCCTCTACAGGGCGAAATTTCGCCGGGAAAGCCATTGACAAAGGGGCTGAAGTTTGTTACAATAACCGATAACCTACGGCAAACTGAGGCTGGAAGATTCCAGTTTCGGCAAAAAAAGACGCATTACGAGGAGGATTTTCGCCCATGCTGCAAAAGGTTGTTCGGGAAGGTCTTACGTTCGATGATGTGCTGCTGGTTCCGGCCCGCAGTGAAGTGCTGCCCAAGGAAGTCGATCTTTCGATTCAGCTCACCCCTGTGATTAAGCTGAACATTCCGCTGATGTCTGCCGCAATGGACACGGTAACGGATTCCCGCATGGCCATTGCAATGGCGCGCGAAGGCGGTTTGGGCATCATCCACAAGAACATGTCCATTGCAGAACAGGCAGCGCAGGTTGATAAGGTGAAGCGCTCTGAGCACGGCGTTATCACCGACCCCTTCTTCCTCTCTCCCGATCACCTGATTCAGGACGCGGAAAACCTGATGGCGCGCTATCGCATCAGCGGTGTGCCGATTACCCGCGACGGCAAACTTGTCGGCATCCTGACCAACCGCGACCTTCGCTTTGAAACGGATTACAGCCGCAAAATCAGCGAAGTCATGACCAGCGAAAACCTCATCACCGCGCCCGTCGGCACGTCGCTTGAGCAGGCGAAGCAGATTCTGGCGAAGCACCGCATCGAGAAGCTGCCGATTGTGGATGAAAACGGTATGCTGCGCGGTCTGATTACCATCAAGGACATTGAGAAGTCCACGAAGTACCCGAATTCCGCCAAGGATGCCAAGGGTCGTCTGCTCTGCGGCGCGGCGGTCGGCGTGACGCACGATGTGTTTGATCGCATCGAAGCGTTGCTGGACGCGAAGGTGGACGTGATTTCCATCGATACGGCGCATGGCCATTCCGTCGGCGTGCTGCGTCAGGTGGAAGCCATCCGCAAGCGCTTTCCGGATATTCAGCTGTTCGCGGGCAATGTGGCGACGGCGGCGGCAACCCATGACCTGATTTCTGCGGGCGTTGACTGCGTGAAGGTCGGCATTGGACCGGGCTCTATCTGCACGACCCGTGTTGTGGCAGGCATCGGCGTGCCGCAGGTGACGGCGGTGGCGGACTGCGCGGAAGAGGCTGATAAGCACGGCATCCGCGTCATTGCTGACGGCGGCATCAAGTATTCCGGCGATATCGTGAAGGCGCTGGCTGCGGGCGGCTCCTGCGTCATGCTCGGCAGTATGCTCGCGGGCACGGACGAAGCTCCCGGCGCGACCGAAATCTATCAGGGCCGTTCCTACAAGGTGTACCGCGGCATGGGTTCTCTGGGCGCGATGGAGCACGGCTCGAAAGACCGCTACTTCCAGGAGGACGCGAAGAAGCTCGTGCCCGAAGGTGTTGAAGGCCGCGTGCCGTATAAGGGAATTCTGGCGGACACCATCTTCCAGATGGTTGGCGGCATCCGCTCCGGCATGGGCTACTGCGGTGCGAAGAACATCGACGACCTGCGCAAAAACAGCGAGTTCATCAAGATTACCGGCGCGGGTCTGGCGGAAAGCCATCCGCACGACATCTCCATCACCAAGGAAGCCCCGAACTACTCCCGCAATTCCTAATTTTCGATATAATAAGCGCGGCATGGAACGTAATTGCTCCATGCCGCGCATTTTTGTGGGGGATTAGCCGTTTTCCGCCGGGAACGCGTCGAACACAATGTCCTGAATGCGCAGGATTTCCGCTGTGCCATCCAACGCTTCGTAGATGTAGACCAGTGTGTAGGACACAGGCGCATCGGGCGTGACAACGGTGGTCTTGCAGAGCAGGCAGTAATTCGCGCCCGCGACAACCTGCGTACCGAGGATGGCAATCGGTTCATAGGTGCAGCCGACCAGACCTTCCATTGCCTTGTCGAATGCCGCCTTCACGTCATCGGGGATTTCCAGCGGATTGCCTGTCCAGCTTTCCCATGCACCGACGAGGAAATCGGGGTCAATGTCGGGGTCAAATGCCATATCGGGGTCTTGGGCATCCTCCGCCAGCGCGGGGATTGCAAGGATTGCCATCATCAGGGCGAGGAGCAGGGAAATCAGCTTCTTCATGGTTATGTACCTGCCTTTCAAAAGTCGTTCAGGAATTTATGCCTTCGCAATTGCGTTTTGTGTCGGGGAAAGTTATTCACCCGGCACTTAGAGAAACGATAGCGGCTGGGTGGTTGTTCCCGGATGGGAAAATTCTTTCTTTGGAGAATTGCATGTTCGCTGTAAGAAAAATTGCCCCATCTTACAGAAATGTCACACAGGACGGGCAAAATGTCACCCGATTCGATGGCGGGGCAGTCGGGCGAGTGGTAGAATAGACGTGTCAAAAGGAAATTCACCCGCGGAAATAGCGCGGCTTTTGAGGAGGAAGAATCATGGCATTGCTGGAAGCAAAGAATATTCGCAAGGTGTATGCGACGCGGTTCGGGGGCAATCAGGTACAGGCGCTGACGGATGTGTCCTTCACGGTGGATGAGGGCGAGTATGTCGCCATTATGGGCGAATCGGGGTCGGGCAAAACGACGCTGCTGAACATACTGGCGGCACTTGACCGCCCGACGAGCGGCACGGTGCTGCTGGACGGCAAGGACATCAGCGCGATTCGTGAAAATCAGCTGGCGGCATTCCGGCGCGATCAGCTGGGGTTCGTGTTTCAGGACTTCAACCTGCTGGACACCTTTTCGCTCAAGGACAATATTCTCCTGCCGCTGGTGCTGCAAGGCATGAACTGGCGCGAGATGGAGGCGAATCTGCTGCCGATTGCCAATCAGCTGCGGATTGCGAACCTGCTGAAAAAGTACCCTTATGAAGTCTCCGGCGGACAGAAGCAGCGCGCCGCCGTGTGTCGGGCGCTGATTACGCATCCACGCCTGATTCTGGCGGACGAACCAACCGGCGCGCTGGATTCCCGCGCAACGGACGCGCTGCTGGACGTCTTCCAGCAAATCAACCAGACTGGGCAGACGCTGCTGATGGTGACGCACTCGCTCAAGGCGGCAAGCCGCGCGGGGCGCATCCTCTTCATCCGTGACGGGCAGGTGTATCACCAGCTTTACCGCGGCGAAATGACGAACGAGCAGTTCTACGAGAAAATCAGCGACGCGCTGACCGTGATGACGCGCAAGGACGCAATGGACGGTGAAATGGCATGAAGAAACCGCTGCTTTATCCCAAGCTGGCGTGGCAGGGCATCCGCAAAAACGCGGAAACATATCTGCCATATCTGCTGATGGGCATCCTGATGGTGGGCGTGTCCTACATCATGAATTATCTGACGCGGCCGGCGCTGATGGGCGCGCTCAGCATGGGCGGCACGACGCTGATGGTGCTGCAAATGGGCAAAATCGTCATCAGCGTGTTCTCGGTGATTTTCCTCTACTACTGCAATTCATTCCTGATTCGGCGGCGCATGAAGGAGTTCGGGCTGTACAATATCCTCGGCATGGGCAAAGGAAATATCGCCCGCGTGATGCTGTGGGAAACGCTGCTGACGGCGCTGCTGGTATTCGCTGGCGGTTTGCTGCTGGGGCTGAGCCTCTCTCGGCTGGTCGAAATGGCGCTGATTAACCTGCTGCACGCGGATTACACCGTGCCGATGGAGCTGTTCTATCCGGATGGCGTGACGTGGGTGCTGCTGCTGTTCGGCGGCATCTATGTGCTGATTCTGCTGGCGAACCTGTTGCGGATGCGCCTGAGCAACCCTGTGGCGCTGCTCAAGAGCGAAAACACAGGGGAAAAGCCGCCGAAAGCGAACTGGTTCTTTGGGCTGATTGGGCTGCTGATTCTCCTAAGCGCGTATTATGTGGCGGCAGTCAGCCAATCGCCTCTCGAAGCGCTGATATTCTTTTTCATCGCGGTGCTGATGGTGATTGTGGCGACATACCTGCTGCTTGTGTCCGGGTCGGTAACGCTGTGCCGAATGCTGCGCAGGAACAAACGCTACTATTATCAGACGCGCCACTTCATCAGCGTATCCGCCATGGCGTACCGCATGAAGCGCAACGGCGCGGGCATGGCGACCATCTGCATTCTCTGCACGATGGTGCTGGTCATTTTGACTTCGACGGTTTGCCTGTATGGTGGAACGGACAGCATGGTGGACGCCATCTGCCCGCAGGACATCAACCTGACGATAGGGTTGGAGGCGCGCGACGGCGAGGAGAACTGGAAACGACTGGACGCTATGCAGCAGATGGCGCTGGACGTGACAGAGGAAATGGGCTTGACGCCGGAAAACATCACATCCCAGCGCGCATTGGTAGCAACGGGAAAGGTGCAAAACGGCGATTATGGCATTATCACGGATGCAGATTCGCTCAAGGCGAACGTTTTGGAATTGACCGTATATCCGCTGTCTGTTTATGAGCAGGCGACAGGCGAAACGGTGACGCTGGCGGACAGGGAATTGCTGTACGCGTCGTTCAAGACCAACGAAACGTTTTCCAGCATGTCCTTTTACGGCTCTGCGCCGTACCGCATGATTCATGCGGAAAAGGAGCTGCCGAAGCGGCTGCTCAGCGCGGATTACCGAAGCGCATGGGGCTGCCTGGTCGTTTTCACCAACGATGCGGAAGCGTTCCGCAGCGAAATAACGGCGCTGGTCGGAGAGAAGAGCGGCGAAGCAATGATGATGGATCGTCTGGCGCTGCATTTCGACTTGGCTTCGGAGGCGGACACGGACACGCAGGAGAAATTGGTCAAGACGCTCCGCAGCGAAGCAATGAAGTTGACGGGAAAGGACTTTTACGGCATGTCTTCCCTGAGTGTGGATACGCGTTCGCTTTGCCGCAGGGACTACCTTTCTCTCTTCGGCGGGCTCTTCTTCCTTGGCATGGTTCTGGGGCCGCTGTTCTCCATTGCGGCAGTGCTGATTATGTACTACAAGCAGATCTGCGAGGGCTATGAGGATGCGGAGCGCTTTGCCGTGATGCGGAAAGTGGGGTTGACGGATGCGGAAATCCGCCGGAGCGTCAATTCGCAGGTGCTGACGGTATTTTTCGCGCCGCTGCTGATGGCGGGGCTGCATATGCTGTTTGCGATGCCGATGATTCGGCTGATTTTAGGGGCATTTGGATTGCATAATGACTCGCTGTTTTATGGAATCGGGATTGGATGCTATGTGGTGTTTGCGGTGATTTATGCACTGATGTATTTGCTGACATCGAGGCGGTATTATCGAATCGTGCGGTAAAGGGAAGGGAAAAAGGACTAAGTCGCAGCACCAAAAGGATAAACACGCGGGCACTGTGTGCAGTTGTCACCAACTCAATCGCGCGAAAGGGTCAAGGGAGGAACTCCCTTGCGGGGTCAAGGGGCAGTGCCCCTTGTGGGGTTTGGGGCAACGCCCCAACTGTTCCTCGTCCGACCAATCCCAAGGAAGCCGCCAACAAAAGCGCAGGCAGCGAAGCGTCCCTGCCAGTAACTTTGCGCTCCCGCAGGAGCGCCCCCAAGCTGCTCTACCCACTACTTGCACATTGTCGCGCCAGATGGGCGCGACCACATAGCCGCTCCACCACACCTTGCCCTTGCTTTTCCCCTCCAAACGGATACCCAACCCCAAAAGATACAAGAAAA
>ULQF01071129.1_pt1 | contig 22785 bp, 27 predicted proteins | sample 1954211 | NCBI WGS metagenome assembly ULQF01 (sample SAMEA4835648, study PRJEB28245) | human gut metagenome | biome: gut microbiome; material: fecal sample | place: Denmark | collected 2008 | reverse complement strand
GCTCCTGAATTTGTGTCTCCGCGGCCTACTCCGATAAATACTTTCTTCAACATATCTCCTCCTTCTACAAACATCTAAAAACACAGGTTTGTTGCCTTTTGGGGTTCATTCATTTACAAAGCTCAAATGTCAATCGCATCTTCAAATATCGATAAACTTTTTATATATGCATACGCCGAATCAACATTCAAATTCTTGTTATACTTCGTATTTATAAACTTTGTGTAAATAAAAACATTGATGTCTTCAGTACATATACTTCATAACTTGATTCTTTTATAGCAATTTGCTGGACACAGTTCCCATTATCCGATTTATTGACAATCAGACTGTGACGAAAGCCTTCAGTTGGTGCATTTGCCGTATTCTATATCAGAAATTAAAGCCTTTGAATTTATCGTGCAAGTTTTTGTGGTTGCACCCGTGCCGCCACAATTCATGGGAGTTGCAGAGACTGAGGTTTGAATTTTTTTCCATGACTCAATAGAGTGAATTTGCGCATTATATTGGCCTATGTTAAATGTTGCTTCGGTACTTGAGCTGTCATCCGATAAGCTGTTTAACAATAATTGGTTCAGATTACGTTTGGCTCCTATTAGCTATTGCTTTTGACATAAATAAAGATAAAATAGTTTACTTTAATAAAACATGTAAAAATATTTTATTTACTAATGAAAAAATATTTACGAAACGCTATATGTTATATAATCGCTGTACCAACTCCAATACATAAAAATAGAAAACCAAATTTGAATATGATAATAGAGGCTAGCAAATTAGTTGGAAAATTTTTAAATAAGGGCGATTATGTAATCTATGAATCTACAATTTTTCCTGGTCTTACTGAAGAAATATGTGTTCCTATTTTACAGAAATATTCAAATCTTAAATGCAAACAAAATTTTAAAATCGGATATTCTCCCGAAAGAATAAATACGGAGGATAAATATCACAAACTAAATAATATTACAAAAGTTGTATCTTCTATAGATAAAAACTCTTTAAATGAAATTTATAAATTATATTCATTAATTGTAAAAAAAGTTTATAAAGCTAAGAGCATAAAAATTGCAGAAGCGTCCAAAATTGTTGAAAACACTCAACGAGATGTTAATATAGCGTTTATCAATGAAATTACAATTTTATTAAATAAAATGGGGATAGCTTCAAGGGATGTTTTAAAAGCGGCTAAAACTAAGTGGAACTTTATAAATTTTAAACCTGGATTAGTTGGGGGACATTGTATAGAAATAGATCCTTATTATTTAATTGATAAAGCTAAAGGTTATAATTTTTCTCCAAAATTAATAAAAACGAGCAGAAATATAAATGAAAATATGGCTTCATATATTGCTGATAAAACGTGTAGCATTTTAAATGAACAAGGTAAACATATCAAAGAGTGTAAAATACTGATATTAGGCCATTGCTTTAAAGAGAATGTAAATGATTTTAGAAATTCAAAAGTTGAAAATTTAGCAAAAACTTTGATGCAATCATTTTAGCAGTGGCTCATAAAGAATTTAGAAGAATAGTGTTAGAAGACATCAAAATAAAAAATAAAGATTGTATTCTTATTGATATGAAGGAATTTTTTAATTCTAAAAAAGCCAAAGATCTAGGACTAACGTATTGGGGGTTATAATAAATTGAGATACTTAGTGACAGGCGGAGCAGGTTTTATTGGATCTAACATAGTTGGCTAAGTTAGTGGAAAATGGTGAGCAAGTTAGAGTAATAGATAATTTGTCTACAGGGAAGAAAGAAAACCTAAACAAATATTTAAACGAAATAGAATCTATCAACGGAGATTTAATCGATTATGAAATAACGCGTATGGCCGTTAAAAATATTAATTACGTAATTCATCAGGCTACTTTACCTTCAGTTCCACGTTCTATAGAGGATCCAATTAAAACAAACCTTAATAATATTAATGCTACTGTAAATTTACTTTTTGCGTGTGTTAGACCTAATAACGTAAAAAGAGCAGTTCAAGCAGCGTCTTCTTCTGCATATGGAAATACACCACTTTTGCCCAAAATTGAAAATATGAATCCTATACCTAGATCACCTTATGCAGCATCTAAATTATAAAAATGTAGTAAAATTTTAAATCTTCCAAATATTTTCAGCATATTCTTTGACGGCTCTGTCGCTAGAAAAAAATCCAGCAGAAGCGACATTTTTTAAACACATTTGACCAAATTTAAAACAATTTTTATAATCATTGATAGCTTTAATTTTTGTTTTAACATAATCAGGCAAGTCTTGTAAAAGAAAGTAAGCATCTGGGGCATGCCAAGAAGCGCCTTTTAAAATGGAATCGAATAATTCTTGAAAATCAGCGTTATTGGGCGAACCAGAGTCGAAAGTACCATCGACTAAAGTGTTTAAGATGCGCCTAATTTGAGGATTTTTATCATAAATTTCTTGTGGGTTATAATTATTTTTTAGAATATTGATTTCATCTACCGGTGCACCAAAAATGTAATTGTTTTCTAATCCCGCCTGTTCGACAATTTCGATGTTAGCACCGTCAAAAGTCCCCAAAGTAACGGCTCCGTTCAGCATAAGTTTCATATTTCCGGTGCCGGAAGCTTCAGTTCCCGCGGTAGAAATTTGCTCTGAAATGTCAGCAGCAGGAATAATTTTTTCAGCATATGAAACGTCATAATTTGACACAAAAATTACCTTCATTTTATTGTTGACATCAGGGTCATTGTTGATAAGATTTTTTATTTCATTAATATATTTAATAATGCTCTTGGCCCGCGTGTAACCTGGTGCGGCTTTACCTCCAAAAATGAAAGCCGTGGGGTAAAAATCTTGTAGTTCACCGTCTTTAATTCTAAAATAAATTTCTAATATAGAAAAAGCATTTAATAACTGGCGTTTGTATTCATGCATACGTTTAATTTGAACGTCGAAAATAAAATCAGGCCTTAAAAATTCGCTTTCTTTTTCCTTGATATAGTCACATAATTGTTGTTTTTTTATTTCTTTTATAGAATTAAATTTTTTGATTATCGAAGGCTCACTACAAAATTTTTTTAGTTTTTCCAGTTTAGTTAGGTCTGTAATCCAGTTATCGGAGATAAGACTGCTGATAAGCGCAGAAAGTTCGGGGTTAGAAAGTGCCAGCCACCTTCGAGGCGTTATACCGTTAGTTATATTTTTTATTTTATGAGGAAAATGTAAGTTTAAATCTTTAAAGATTTGAGTTTTCAAAATATCAGTATGAATCTTGGCAACGCCGTTTGTATACTTCGAAATATAGAAAGCTAATCTTGCCATGTGAATTTTTTTATCTTGGATTATTAACAAATTGTCTGAAATATTACTAATTGTATTTAAATTTAACTCGTTTATTAACTTTTCATTTATTTTAAGAATTACCGAAAAAATTTCAGGAAGAATTTCGCTTATTAATGCGGTATCCCAAGTCTCTAATGCCTCTGACATAACAGTATGGTTTGTGTAGAAAAATATTTTTTGAGATATGCTAAGAGCTGCTTCAAAGCTGACTCCTTTATGCAACAAAAGTCGGATTAATTCCGGAATAGAAATTACAGGATGAGTATCATTGAGTTGAATTGCACAAAAATTTGGCAATTCATTGTATTTATTGCCATGAATAGATTTGAATTTTTTCAAAATATCTTGCAAAGAGGCGCTACAAAAGAAATATTGTTGACGTAAACGTAATTTTTTACCTTCATCTGTAGAATCGTTTGGGTAAAGAATTTTACAGATATCGTGGGCCCTGCGAGTTTCGTCTGCGGCTTGAGCATATTTTTGTTCATTAAAGAGTTTAAAATTAAATTCATTAATTGGTTCACTTTGCCAAAGTCTTAAAGTGTTGATATTATTAGATTTATAACCAATTATTGGAACGTCGTATGGTACAGCTTTTACAGTTAAATCGGCAAATTCAACAAAAACAGAATCATTTTCAGATTTAATTGACCAAGGATCTCCAAACGTCTTCCAATTATCAGAAGTTTCAACTTGTTTACCGTCGACGAAACTCTGTTTGAATAGACCATATTGATAACGAATGCCATATCCATTAAGTGGAATTTTGTGAGTGGCTGCAGAATCTAAAAAACATGCAGCAAGGCGCCCTAAACCGCCGTTTCCAAGAGCCATGTCTTCAATGCATTCCATTTTATTCAAATTAATGCCCAAAGTCTTTAAACAGAATTTTATTTTGTCAGTTAAACCTAGTGCCAATAGATTATTTTGTACTAAACGTCCCATTAAAAACTCCGCGGAAAAATAAAATGCTTGTTTTTTTTGAAGCTGTGCAGCTTGAGTTTTATGCCAATTTTCAGAAATTTTTCCCATGATGACCTTTGAAATAACATTATGTAATTCTGTGTCAGAAAGTTGAGAAATCTCCTTTAAATACATATTTTTAGCTGTAATTTTTAAATTTTTTAACAAATCTAAATTCATTTTTAAATCTTAAATCCTTCCATAAAGTTCGGTAATATGCCTTATCTTGAAAGACAATTTTTGTGAAAAATTCTCAGAATCGGCACGCCAAGTCCAGTTGCCTCCCAATGTAGAAGGTATATTCATTCGTGCAGATGAGTCTAAGCCTAAAAAATCTTGTATGGGAATGATTGCTGTTTTACTAATACTGGAATAACAAAGTCGTATGAATCCCCAATTATAGCCTTCTTTTTCAGATAAGTTGCCATATTCTTTTGCGTAATCAACAATTTCTTTTGGGCAATTTTTAATCCAACCCACCATAGTATCATTGTCATGTGTGCCAGTATAAACCACGCTGTTTTGGGTGTAATTGTGAGGTAAATAATCGCTTTCTTCCCTAGGGTCAAATGCAAATTGAAGAATTTTCATGCCGGGAAATCCGGTATCGTTTAAAAGTTTTTTTACAGCAGGCGTTAAAAAGCCTAAATCTTCAGCAATGATGTCAATATTGCCTAATTTTTTTTTTATTTTTTTGAATAAATCTATGCCGGGTCCCGGCAGCCACTCGCCATTGATGGCGTTTTTTTCTAAATAATTTATAGCATAATAAGAGTCAAAACCGCGAAAATGGTCTATTCTAGTAACATCAAAAAGTTTATTGGCAGTTTTTATCCGGTCAATCCACCAACTGTAGCCGTGTTCCCTCAAAATTCTCCAATTGTAAAGAGGGTTTCCCCAAAGCTGACCTTCTGTAGAGAAACCGTCTGGAGGACAACCAGCAACCTTTACGGGTTTTCTGTCTTTGTCAAGCCAGAAAATTTCAGGGTGGGCCCATGTGTCAGCGCTATCTAGGCCAACGTAAATTGGAATATCGCCGATTATTTTTATATTGTGAGAATTTGCATATAATTTTAATTTTTCCCATTGAAGATAAAATAAATATTGCAAAAATTTGTGAAATTTTATTTCGCATGCCAAAAGTTCAGAGTATTTTTTTACGGCACTTTTATACCTATTACGGATCGCATTGTCAGGCCATTCGTACCATGGAAGCATATTAAAATAAGATTTTACAGCCATATACAAAGAGTAATCTTTTAACCAAAAATTATTATTTGTTATAAATTTTTTAAACTGATTATTTTCTGTTTTAGAAAAGTTAATAAAGGCTTCTTTTAAAATTTTAAATCTATTGTTATAAATTTTTTTAAAGTCGATATAGTGAGAATCCGCACCCCAGTCGACTTCATCGCACTTTTGACGTTCTAATAGTCCATCGTTGCAAAGTGACGTGAGGTCGATGAAATAGGGATTCCCGGCGTGTACAGAAAAAGATTGATAAGGCGAGTCTCCGTAACCGGTAGGCCCAATAGGCAAAACTTGCCAATAAGACTGACCGGCATCCTCTAGAAAGTCGACAAAATCAAAAGCAGCTTTACCGAGTGTACCGATTCCATATGGGCTGGGTAAAGATGAAATATGCAACAAAATTCCGGCAGAACGCTTCATTTAATCACTCCGGTTTTTATTAAATTTAAGGTGGCGGCTAAAGCATTGTAAGCGGAATAAATCCGGATATAATCGCGTTCATATGGCTTTTCTTTGGTTAAATTCAGTCTGACATAAGTAGTTTTTGTCATGTTAGAGAGCCCGATGTAGACCAAACCGACACTTTCGTCAAGATCTGATGATTTTGGGCCGGCATATCCTGTGGTAGATAGGCCTATGTCGGCATTTGCGAGTTTTCGAACATTTGCAGCCATTTCCATAGCAGTTTCTTTAGAAACCGCGGTGTGAAGGTCTAAAGTGCGACTAGAAACCGAAAGCAATTTTTCTTTTATGGGATTAGAATAAGCGCAAATTCCGCATTCAAAAACATGAGAAGCGCCGGGAATATCGGTTATAAGCTTAGAGATTAAGCCACCAGTACAACTTTCTGCAGTGGCTATTTTTAAATTTTTTTCATTTAACAAATCAATGAGTTCACGAGCAATCAAATTTATGTTAAAAGAGCCCGATGATTTTTTGAAATTCATTTTAAACCTCCAAAAAAAGTATAGTTATATTGTAAATTTGATATTGCAATATGTCAAATTGTTACTTATAATTTTTTATAAAAGAACGATATTTTAATGTTTTTTCAGGGAAAAATAGCTTATTATACGGCAATTTTAAGAAAAGAGGTGCACGAAAATGATGATAAATAAGAATTTGTTTGAAATAATTGCACTTAATATAGTGTTTATTCTGGTTTGGGATTTTATTATATTTTGTGCTTGTAGAATTTTAAACGAAAGCCATTTTGATTACAAAAAGTATATGTACGAAATAAAATACTGGGAGGATAATGGAGCCTGGTATAATAAAAGGCTTGATATTAAGGCTTGGAAGGATATTTTGCCACAATATGTATCTAAAAAAGGCTTCTCTAAAAAAAATCTAAACAATATGTCATTAGATTATATAAACAGGTTTATTTTGGAAACTTGTCGAGCTGAATGGGCACACAGAAATTGTATGTGGGTAGCGGTTTTACTAGTATTTGTAAATAAGTTTGTAACGGGATTGATATTCTCTTTATTGGTGCTATTGATAAATTTTCCATACATTTGCATTCAAAGGTATAATCGTATTCGTTTGATAAAGGTTCGCAATAAAATTTTGAACCGAAGCAAGGGAAATTTAAAAAATGAAAAGGCTATCTACTTAGTTAAAGAATTAGAAGTGGTTGATTCTTGAAGAAATATATCATAAAATTAAGTTGTTTACGATGATTTTATGATTGGAATGATGATTATGCCACGTTTTTTTGTTGATAAACCTGTTGTGGATTTTTTTGAAATTACCGGTGAGGATGCGGGTCATATTATGAAATCATTACGCATGAAGCGTGATGAAATGTTGATTTTGTGCCGCGATAAGATGGACTATCATTGCAAAATAACAAACTTCGATAAAAATTCGGTACAAGTTAAGCTTGTAAAAACTCAGAAGTGCGAATCAGAACCACAACTTAAGGTTACACTTTTCCAAGGAATTCCAAAAGGTGATAAAATGGATTTGATTGTACAAAAAGCGGTAGAAGTTGGAGTGACTGCGATTGTACCAGTATTTACTAGCCGGTGTGTATCTAGACCAGATGGAAAGTCTTTGGAAAAGAAAATTCAACGTTGGCAAAAAATAGCGTTAGAAGCTGCCAAACAGTCCGGCAGAGGTTGTATTCCGAAAATTTTTCCGGCGCTAAGTTTTAAAGATGCGGTATTTTTTGCGAAAAATTGCGATAAAATTATACTTTTTTATGAAGATAATGGGCAAGTTTTGACAGATATTTTAAAAAGTAAATCACAATCAGTTTCAGTTTTTGTAGGGCCAGAAGGCGGATTTGAAGCTTTTGAAGTGGAGGAAGTAACAAAATTGGGCGGCAAGATATGTTCACTAGGAAAGAGAATTCTTAGAACGGAGACAGCTGCGATCGTTTCTGTGGCACTTACGATATATGAATCTGAGCGAGAAAAATAAGGGATGCCATCATAAAAGCTATCCAGATGTACTGAGTTCTAGTGACATAATGGAGATTTTAAAAGTAGGCAAGAACACAACTTATTTTTTATTAAAGAATAAAAAAATCCAAAGCATAAAATAGGCAAACAATATAAAATACCAAAGGTTTTCCGCCTTAAATATTTATTGAACAATGTCGAAATGTGCATTTAAAAAGGTAATTTACTATGGTATAATATATATGTCAATAGTAAGTTACTTGTCTAACATCACTTATTATATGAGGTAAAAAATGGCAGGTATCCTACAAGAAAAAAGAGGTATATATCAATGTGTATTAAATTATAAAGATAAGGAGGGAAAAAGGAAACAAAAATGGATTAGCACAAACTTACCAGTCAAGGGTAATAAAAGAAAAGCAGAAAAAATGCTAAATGATTTAATTTATAAATATTATGAAGTTGATCTATCACTAAAAAATGAAGATGTTAAATTTACTAATTATTTGAAAATTTGGCTTGAAAGGAAAAAAGATAAATAAAGTTGAAAAGACCACATGGGATGGGTATTATAACTCGACAATAAAACATTTAATTCCATACTTCGAACCTTTAAATCTAAACATTAAAGATCTAAAACCTAAACATATAGTTGATTACTACAATTACAAGTTTAGCCATGGTCGGTGTTACGGAAAAGCGGGAGGGCTATCAAATAAATCAATAAAAGAACATAGTATTGTGATAAAAAATGCGTTGAATAGTGCACTCATTGAGAAATTAATTGATAAAAACCCTGCAGCACATGTTCCGCTACCAAAACGTAATGAACAACAGAATAGATATTTCTAAATGTAGACCAATCAAATCAATTGCTTAAAATGTTCTATGGGCATCGTCTTCAATCCTTGATTTACGTTACACTATACTATGGGTTAAGAAGAAGCGAGGTTTTAGGGCTAAAGTGGAATGCCATAGATTTTCAAAAGAACGAAATATCCATATGCCACACAGTTGTAAGAAACTTAACAGTAGTTTCAAAGGATAAAACAAAGAGCAAAGCAGGGAAACGTAAATTTGAGCTATTACCCAAAGTGAAAGAAGTTTTATTAAAAGTAAGAAGTGACCAGTAAAAAAACAAAAAACTCTTTGGGGATGAGTATATAAAAAGTGATTATATTTTCACTTGGGAAACTGGAAAGCCCTATGATCCAAATTACGTAACTAAGGCATTTCAAAAGCATTTGCAGAAAAATCATTTTATAAAAATGCGATTCCATGATTTGAGACATAGCTGTGCTAGTATTCTTTACGATAAAGGTTGGAACCTTAAAGATATACAAGAATGGTTAGGCCATGCAGATATTGAAACCACAGGGGGCATTTATACTCATATAACTCAGGATAGAGGAAAAATTTAGCAAGTGATATGTCTAATACGATCGTTCAAATAATAAAATGTTAGACATCCGTTAGATACCTTATAATTTATATGAAAAATAAAAATCACACAAGCACAAAAACTTTAGTGTTCATGCGACTTTTCTATTGCCGAATCACTAGACTATTGATACGAAAATGTTTCAATATAACGTGCAATACAAAGCCATTTCTAGTTAAACTATTTCCATAAACATAAAATTTTATCAAAAAATTAAGGAGTGTTTCAGAAATACAATCCGAGACACCTCTTAAAACAAAGTATTTTGAGTATCCAAATAAAATAACAATCTTACATCAAAACAGTTGATGAATACTCAATTTTTATGCCATTATCTTTTGTTTTGGCAAGTTTGGCTTTATTCCCATTGCCATCTTCTATTGAGAGCTTTTCTATTTTATGCTCGTCAAAAAAGTTAACTACATTGCCTTCCACAAACCCAGCCCATTGTTGTGGGCTAATTTTCTTTTTTTCAGAAAAATCCTCATTCATAATTTTCTGTAATTCATTTATTGTTTCTGTCATTTTTAAACACCTTCTTTATTTTATCTCTTCTATTTTCACGCTATGTTTTTTAAGTTTTTCATCATAAGAAATTCCAACAGCCAATTTTTTGCCCGTATAATCTCTGAGCGCCAGTGGCGCATCTTTTTTCTCTAATTTGTTTTAAAGTGTCGTCTGGCAAGGCATGCTTTTTTAACTCAAGTATAAATGCAGGTTTATTCTTGTCATTTGGATAAAATATAAAATCCGCAAAAACCACGCCTGTAGGCATTTCTCGAACAATTTTATACTTGCTTCGAGTGTTCAAATAGACCAGCGTGATTATACAAGCTAATGAATTTTCGTCATTGTATTTTACAATTGGAATGTTGATATCGTGAGCTTCTTGAATTATTCTTTCCATGGTTTCCGTGTCTTTTCTAAGAGTGGCTTTAAGCATTTCATTCGATTTCAAGACAATTTCAGAAACCGCTCCCATTGACTTATCTTTCAGGGCTTCATCAAATTTTATTCTAAGTTCTTTATTTGGAATAGTAAGGATTTCGTAATGATAACTCAAAAAGCCATAAATTGTCATCGCTGAAAGAATTTTATTCCGAGTATTCAATTCTTTTTTTCTGCATTGTATCCTTTTAGCTTTATTTCTAATAAAGGAATGTCAGACACCATTTTTATAATGTCATCTTTTACAGAATCTATGTCATTATTTATATAGTATAAAATTTCATCCATCGGTCCGGTATTTGTCCAGTAGCTTTGGCAAACACCTTGCTTTAGCGTAGTTGTCACTGTAATATTTGCAAATTATTACAGGTATAGTAGCCGTTGTATCATTCTTTTAGGTTTGCCATAGAAACTTTATCTTGCTTTTGGCACAGACTTTCTACTTCTTCATTTGTAAATCCGAAATATTTATCATACATATGGTCATTCATTACACTGAATTTTAAAAACATATTAAGTGCAGAACCTGATGAGTATTTTGCAATAGGGAGGACACCAGTCATGTAAGCAAGTTCTATATATGGTTTATCTTTTAATAAATCTCTTAAAAAGCTTTTCTGTCATTCTCTGAAAATAGGTTGTTATTGAAGATATAGTCCCATTCATCTAAAATAAAACTTTCCTTAGTTTCATTATATACTTGGTCAAAAAAACTATTATATTTAAATTTTCATTTTTATTGAAAAATCTTGATGCTTTTTAGCTGGCGTATCAGTTCCAGTTATGTGGGTCTTACGTAATCGAGAGAAATAGTTCATAAAACTGCAAGTATTGTCTACTGAGTAGTAACTGATTAACAACAGACAACAATGATCTTAACCATCGTGGATAGCATGCAACCATTAAATTCGCATCTTGCCCCCACCTGGTGAGAAAGATCTAGACTAGGAAATAGTGTGCTTTTGTTTTCTGTGGATTTGTCAGTTTCTGTTCAAAATTCAGTTTTCTCCTGTTTTTTACTGAAAATTTATAGCATTTCTATGTTTAAATGCAATAGGTTTAGTGAGCTCAGTATTTTCAAAAAAGTGGAGATGAGCAAAACGTAAAGCTACAAACAGACATTTATACGTAAAAGTGTGCACTTATGCTCTGGCAATAGATAAATGGGGTTTATTTTATAATTGAGAATTTTTAGCTTGTTTCTATTTTAAAAACTTTTTTAGTCCTGTCCTTAAATCAACTGTTGGAGTATAATTTAATAATTTTTTGGCTTTTTCAATGTTTGCCAAAGAATGCTTTACATCTCCCTTTCTTTTATAGGTTTTGCAGAACTTCCTATCAGTTCGTTTAACAAATTTACTAAATGATTTAACGAAGTTTGATTATTTAGTACTTCAGGTAGTCCTGACCAAGAGCAACAATATGCTAATAAATTTGCATTGACTACATTTTCAACATATGTAAAATCCCCCGATGTTTTACCATTTCCATATATTACAGGATTTTTCCCTTTTAAAATCATGTTGATGAATTGAGGAATAACTGCAGAATAATGTGAATCTGTTCTTTGATTAGGCCCCAAAACATTGAAATATCTTAAAGAAATAATTTCTAAACCATAAGAGTAAAAAAACTAATTCCATAGTATTCTTGAGCTATCTAGAAAATTGAGGAAAATACTCATTTTATTATCTTTTTTATTTTTTGAAATTTCCAAATTTCTTACTATACATTCTAGTTACCTACTCACCTCACAGTTCATTTGCTTTAGTTAATATACACTTATGGGCATATCCGAGTATAAGTAACTTTGTTTTTTCAATAGAAAGGTTAATTGAAACTGCTTCTAAAGAATCTGTTTTAAAGGGGACTTTAGCAAATGCTTTAAATGCATCAATCATAGATTTGCAAAATTTTTTGACTGTTAACTCTGTGGATGAAAGTAAAGCTGCTTTAGAACGTTGGTTATTAAAGTCAAAACACTTTAATAATGAAACTTTGGCATTTTTAAAAAATGAGATAATAAATACTTTAAAGGTAGATAATCATTTAAGACATACAGAAGAGAATAAATGTAGAAAAGCAGGTAAAGATTCCTGGGGAACAGGAGGACAATATGCAGGAGGAACTGTTGGAGCTTTAGCTGCGGGAGGTTATGCGGCTTACGGTTTAGCAGCAAAATCAACACTTGCGCTAACTCTCAAAGTTGCAGCAAGCATCGGTGGGCCGGCTGTTATTGGAGCAGTAGGAGGCGCGTTAGTAATAGGTAAAGTGTGTTCCTATATTGGAGGAGCAGTTGGCGCAGTTAATAGACGAAAAGTTGCTGAAGAAAAAATTGCGCAAAAAGCTAAAGAATATTTAAAAACTTCTAAAGAATTTGAAATAAAAACAGATGTATATGCAGATACAATAGAGCAAGTTTTTGATAAAATAACTTTAAGTGAATGGAAGAATAATGATATTTTATTAGCTAGACTGAATTTTGACTCATTATATCACGAAACCTATACAGAATTTAGAAAAGAAGGTTTTTATTATGATAAAGAAACTATAGCGTCAAAATTCAAGAAAGTATCAGAAAGACTAATTAAATTAATGAAAGATTATAATATAGGAAAGGATCTATAATCATGTTTAAAAAAATATTATCCGTAATTTTAATTTTTATTTTATTCATGTTTCCTATGCAAAAGTGTGTAATCGGTGCGTCTTGCGATGATAAAAATGAGCAAGGCAACTATGCAGATTATTATTGCGCTTACGAAGAAGGAAAACGATTATTATCTAAAGAAAATAAAGACTATGTAGAGATGAAAAATATAGGTGAAAACGCGGATGAATCTTTGTATTTCTTCAGTTACCGTGCTCTTGATAAAATATTAAATAAATTTAAAATATACTCAGAGAAGGAAATAGAAAATCCGTTACCTTTAGTCGTAAACTGTAAGTCTAATTCAGCACTTTTCGTGGATATGTTATTAATACTTTTAGCAAAGACAGCAGGTGCAACAATAGGAATAGGCCTAACACTATTAGCAAATGCTTTAGGGACCTTTCGATATATTCCTAATATAGATCGCCGTATTGAACGCATTCCAGGAATGAAAAAAATATTTAACAAAATTCCTAATATGGTTAAGAATATTCCTGTTAACAAATTTATGGTTCTTTTAGGTGGGCTAAGTGGAGCTGCAGCAGACACCTCTTCTGGCGATTCAAATACTGATATTGATATGGAGATAAATGAAGAATTTTTAAAGAACAAACTGGAACTCAAAAAAGATATTAATGATAATATTTATGCATTAAAAAGTTTGTTGGCTCAAATTTCTGATAATGAGCATTATAAAAATGATTTTGTATTTTTTAATTTTTCACCATCAACTGTTTTTGCAGAGTTTAATAAGGCCGATTTAAGTTATAGTGAAGAAGAAAAAGATTCATTTAATAAAATTTTTGAAAAAATTAAGCAAGAGTTAAATACATTGCTGAATGGTAAAGAAGTTTAATTTTATTAATAAAATATAGTATATTTGTTCGATTATAGTCTATATATACTATAACAAAAATAAAGTGCACAGTAATTATATACTTTGGACAAAAATAGAAATTTTGCTTTTTTAGAAATAAAATTCAATTTTTTTATTCTATAAAATTGACTACCAGGTTTTAATTTTATTGCATTTATTGCAACAGAATGGAGAGCTGTTATGAAAAAGATTCTTTCAATTGTGATGTCGTCAGTAATTTTATTCAATGGTACAGAAGTTTCTTTTGCAGAAAATATTACAAACGGCAATGGTAAAACTACAACAAGCCAAGAAACAGCAGAATATTATGCACGAAAATCTATTGCGTCAGGAGAAAAAGACTACGCTATTTTAGAAAATTTAGGAGACTCAGGTAATATAACATCATTTGTATTTGGTTTTAATGCATTAAGTAAAATAATTCCTTTGATGAAAGAGCGATTTTGGAAACCAGTAGAAGAAATTGAAACAAGCTTAGATAAATAAAAAAAAGACAGTGAAACTACTTTAAAAGATAAGTTAAATTCTTTTTTGGGAATTACTGCGTTTACTGTACTCGGTAGCTCAATTGGGTATAGTCTTATATGTTTGCATCAAAAGTTGTCAGACACTATAACTTTTAACACCAATAAATCAAAAGTTGAAAAAACTTCATTAAAAGATCCGCAAAGTATTCTCTTGGAGAATGCAACGCCGGATGAAAATTTTTTATTAAAAGAATTGCAAAGTGTTTCCTTAAAAAAAATATATCCAGAAAATCTAAAAAAGATAATAAAAAAATTTTAAACGTTATAAAGATATTTTCTGCAATTATTGGTGCATTTTGGGGATTTACATACAAATTAGGTTTAATTAAGGGACGTAGACTTGAAAATGAGAATAATCTTTTTGATTTAGAGGAAAAATTGTTGTATGCCAATAAGGCAAAACAAGCCCGCCTCGAAGAGTTAAAAATGTTACTCAAACAAGTAAAAGACATGATCGCACCTTCAAATCGTAATTTTTTTGAAAAAAGTATTTCATCTTTCGATTGTATCGTCTATTGGTTTGAAAAAACGCAACATAGCAACGTATATTTTGAAGGTTTTTTTAATAAATCAGATTATACCGAAGCAGAAAAAGCTGAGTTAAAAGAAAAATTTAATAAATTAGTTACCGACTTGGAAAATTTGATAAATTGTGAAAGGAAAAAAGAGGATATATAATGAATTGTAAAAAAATGATAACAACATTAACAAGTTTGTTTATTTGCATTAATTCTATTAACTTTACAACATTTGCCGAAATTGATTTAACCCATACTTTTGTAGAAGAACGGGGCTTACAAGAAAACACATGGATAAATTTAAACTGTAAATCAAGTTCTCCAGCTTGTAAAAAATATTTGATTAGATATGAAGACGCTGAAAAACTTGAAAAAATCTTAAAAGAATTAATAAAAGAAAATAAGACAAACGACGATTTGATAAAGATATTACAAAAATCTGGAATTTTAATAATTAGTTTAGTTGGTATTGGAACAGGATTTTATTTGGCCCCATGGACAACTTTTGCAATTACAAGCGCAGCAACTTTAACAGAGCCAACAATTTGCAAAGTGTATAAAAGTGTAGTTGACCCAACTATGGATATCGTCGGTCTTATTCCTAAATTTTTAGTAAAAGTAGCAATTTGCATTAAAAATTGGTGGTATAAAAATAAGCCAATAAATGAACCTTCAAAAGGATTGTAGGCAATGCTATGGATATTATGTGTGGTGATAGAATGAGAGAAAACTTCAATGATGGAGTACTGGAGGGAACAAGAAAACTTATTTTTGGAGAAATTAATTCTACTGATGTTTCAATAAAAAATGAAAAAAGAGCCACCTTGATTTCAGCGATTAATATGTTTTACAATCAAATAAATAATAAACACTGGAAAGGTAACGATGTAATCGTTTTATCAACGGATTTCACACCAGGTAAAAGTGAAGTAAAAATAAAGTTTGATAAAACTTGGGCAAGCATAAAGTACGAAAATTTATTAGAAGAATATTTTAAAAATATTCATTTATGAAAGTTTTACATAAAACAAAGCACCGCATACTTTTTTAAAACTATATTTTTGATAACTTGCCAATTAAATCAAATATGGAATTTGCGAATTTAATTTAAACTGAGCCGGTAAATCTAGCCTATAAGCCACCGCTATAACGATACCTAAAGCTATACAGAAAAGCATCTGCCAGCAGAAATTTTCTTGCACGAAAAATTGGTTAAAGTATGTAATAATCGCTTCAATCAGAATTGCAAATGAAGCTATACCAAAGGTTTTGTTTTCCATCTCGTTCACCTCCATGTTGTTTTAAACTCAGATAAAATCGCGAGCAAAATTTCTTGAAATTCGCAAAAGGCTATGTTCGCGAATTGGTCTGTGCGACAACATGCATGAATGCATCAGCGAAGCCGGCGTCTTTTGCTTTTTGCAGTTGTTTTTCTGCGTTTTCTTTGCTTGAATAAGCTCCAACCTGAACATAATATTTTGCTTTTTTGTCTGATTCTGATTGCGATATATTTTCTTTTATAGAAATTCCAAGTGTTCTTAAAATCCCCTTTGCATAGGCTACACCAAAGATTTTTTGCTTTTCAATTGTATCTGCGATTTTGACATCTGTCTCGTTGTCAACGAAAAATCCCTCGCAAATTACTGCGGGGCAAATCGTCTCGCGGATAAATGCGTAATAATCTTTTCCGCGTGAGTGCGCTAATTGTTAAGCAAAACCTCAGCGCGTCATGTCCAGCGAGGTCACCCGCCGCCAATAAATACTTTCATGTTAAACTCCCATTTAATTTTTATAAACTATAAATTTCGAACCAACTGCAATATTGTACTTAGAAAGGTATGAGGCACTGTATGTGTCATTCAAATTGCAAACAGAACCATCAGAAATTTTTTGAACTTTTGTTTCTGCAAAAATATAATCGCCATTAACCGTGCCACCCATATATGAGCCCAAACTATAATTTGCAACATTTACAGAAAGCACATCGATTTCGGATGATATCAATTCGCCATTTGATAAAATAGAATATTTCGTGCCGTAATTAATCTTTCTTGATATTGTTTTAGAACTGATATCAAATAGCAAAACACCGGTTGTTGACCAAGACTTATTACTTGTAATTAGAATATTTCCATTCGGCAATTCAAAAAAGTTTTTCCAATAAACTCCTTGCTCATAAATTTGTGTTATTGTCTTGCTTGAAGCGCTATATAACAAAACTCCTGCGAATGTACCATAGATACTTCCGATAATCAAGCAATCTCCATCTGGTAGGTCGTAAAAATCTGTCCAGCCAGAGTTAGCCTCATAAATACTTGTTAAAGTCTTATTTGTTGTATCATACAGCAAAACTCCACTCGCTCTATCTCCAGCAATAAGCCAATCTCCACTGGCAAGCTTATGGCCAAGTTCCCAAGAATAACCTGTTTCATATATTCTTGTGACTGTTTTTTCTGCGTAATTAAAATAAAGCATTCCTATATTTGAGACGCCAACTCCAGAAATGTTACTGCTTCCTATAAGGTAGTCATTGTTAGGTAACTCGAAAAAATTCTTCCACGAGGAACTTTCATCAAAAAGCTTTATAGCTGAATCGTCGCTAGCGTTGTAATATAAAATTCCCGCGGTACTACTTGTGTTGCTATTGGCAATTAAAAAATCACCATCTGGCAAGCTTTGATAGTGATTCCAACCGTAATCATTTATATTTAAAATTTTTGTAACCGTATCGGAACTTTCCTCATATAAAAACAGGCCAGCGCCTTGCCACGCATTTGCTCCAATTAAACATTTTCCCGGAGTAGGTTCAAAGAAGTATGCGAAACCATTTCCAGAATCATAAACCAGAGAAATACTTTTTGTTGCTGGACTGTATTTTAAAATACCCGAGGAGGACGAATATTCGCCGGATATCAAGTGTTCGCCATTATATAATTTGTAAACGTAGCGCCAATAATAGCCGGTTGAATAGGCTACCGTTATCTGATTTGTCGCAAGGTCATAAAGCAAAAGTCCAACACATGAGCTTGTGCTGGAACTAATCAAACAGTTTCCGTCAGACAATTCAGAAAAGTATCTCCAATTATATCCACTTTCATATGCTTTTGTTATCAACTTTGTCGAATGGTTAAATACATATATACCCGTTACAGAAGAAGCGGAATTGCTGATTAAGGCATCCCCATTGCTTAACTCATAGAAATATTCCCATTTATAGCCTTCATCATAAATTTTCGTAATAGACTTTTCTGAACTATTATAAAATAGGATTCCCGTTATCTCGGAGTCACTTTTATTTACGATTAGACAGTCGCCATTTGCCAAAAGTTGAAATGTTGACCAATAGCCTTCGTTATATAATTTATAAAAGGAAAGGGTCTCTTTTTCAAAGTGCCAAACTCCAATATCCTCGCCATAACCGCTTATTAAAACATCTCCGTTTGGTAAGAAACAGGTGTATTTAGTTGTACAACTCTTCAATTCTTCCGGCAATAATTTTTCTTCGAAATCGTAATTCTCTTTGGTTTTCTTTAGTTCACGCTGTTCTCTTCTTGATATAATCGCATTTCCCATCTACCTCACCACCTTTATCTGAATCAGAATCGCTGTAGTTGGCGCTTCTTCAAGGCAGGTCACAGTTATGCTGCCGTTAGAAGTTTCGATTTTAGAAATAAGGCTCCAAGCTTCTAACTGGCTTAAAGCTGTATTTTTTGCGGTGTCCAGAACCACGTCAACAATTGGGTTGTCGGTGGCCAGGATTCCGTTCACCACAACGGTTTGAGTATACTCGCCAGTCTCTGCGGCTACCCAATTTGCGCCAATTTCTGCTGTATAAGTCACAGACGAACTTCCACCACCGCCACTGACGATTACATCGACAATGTTTTGGCTATCTGCCTCAAGCAACGTGCCGTTTACCTTGACGCCCTGAAGCGCTGAATCTGCCTTCGCGCCTTGCTCAGCTGTTGCTCCGCCAAGTTCGGAAACTTCGATATCTACAACATTTTCAGCATCGGGTATAATTAAACTGCCATTCAGCTTGACACCTTGAACCGCTAAGTCCGCTTTCATGCCTTGTTTTGCAGTTGCTGCGTTTATTTCTTGAGGCGTGTGGCTGTGGTTAATTTCAGCTGCCCAAACGTCTGCTGCAGTAAGTGCTATGTCAGATTCCAGGTTTTTGTTGTTGATTTTTCGCTCTTTCGGTACAGCTTCCAAATCCTCGATTGTTACGTTGACGTATCGGTTTAAGTCAGGCGAAACGTACACACCGTTGACTTGAATTCCTTGAATTGCATAGTCTGCTTTTTGGCCCTGTTCCTCTGTCGCAGCACCTATGTTTTTAGGTGTAACCGGTTTCCAAGAGTTGTCATTTCGCAGGAAAATAGAATTATCAGCAGCTTGCACCGAAGGAACGTGCTCGCCATGCTCGATAGCGGCAGCACCTATATCTGAAGCTGAAAGTGTAATATCTTCATTTAACGCTTTATCGTTTATCTTTCGCTCAACCGGCACCGCACCTATGTTTTCCGGCGTTATTACAACAGAGCGATTAAAATCCGGCTGAATGATTTTGCCGTTACCTTGAATTGATTGTATCGCTGAATCGGCCTTATTTCCTTGCTCAATTGAGGCTGCACCAATGTCGAGAGCAGTTATTGTTATGTTGCGGGACAGCGCTTTTTCGTTAATTGTTCTTGTAATTGGCACTGCTTCAATATTTTCAGGAGTGATATTAACGATTCGGCTTTCATCTGGCAAAATTGCCATTCCGTTCCCACGAATTCCTTGTATTGCGCTGTCAGCCTTAGAACCCTGGGCGCTTGAAGCGCCACCAACATCCGAGTAAGAAAGCGTTATGTCGCTTGACAGTTCCTTGTTGTTTACAGTTCTACCAATCGGCACAACGTTGAGGTTCTCCGGTGTCAAATTGACCACGTTGGCTGAATCTATCGGTAGCACTAAGCCATTTGCCTTTATGCCTTGAATCGCAGACTCCGCTTTTTCGCCCTGGGCTGCCGTTGCGTACTCCGAACCGTGTTTTCCATCAAGCAAATCAGCATCTAACCCGCAGCCTTCGCCATCCATGGACATGATTTTGCCCATGATATTTTCTTCAGAATACGCATCCATCACTTTCTTGACGTCAGCCAAAGCTTCGTCAAGCACCGTAAACTCCGATGTACTCTCGATTGCGGATTCAAAGTCAGTGCACCGAATAATCTCAATCGATAGGCCTTTTACTTTGAGCTTTGTAAGCTCTTCGTCTAAAATATCAATCTCGCAATCCCGCATAATGCCTGGCACAATCGACATTTGAGATGTCATCGCAAGATTTATAAGGCCTTTTTGAGCGTCGATAATCTCACAGTAGTTGAAAATCAAGTTCCCATCGGGTTTTGTGGCATAAAAAATGACGGTTTTGCCCGCCAGGTTGAATGCTTTTTTCTTATCTAGAATTTTAATCTCCAAAAATCGCGAATTCACTTCGCCTTGATTGACCTGCACTCGCACGTCATTAGGCTGCCAAACATTCAGTGTTATCGATTTTGTCGTCATTCAATTTCACCTCGCAAAATTTTATTTTCTTCTGGAGAAAGAAGAAGTTCGTCTGAGCTTTCGTCTTCCAAATTGTTAACTTTATAAATTAAATATCCTTTCGCCAAAAACTCATCGAATTTATCAGGATTAAGAAAAATCGCCGTTCCATTGCGTTTTGCCTTATAAACTTCCATCTTTTTTCACTCCCAAGTCATCACTTTTTACCGTTTGTTTTTCAATTTTTTCCTCAAAAACTTCAGGCATTTTTTTATTCATTTCTAAAATAAATTTTTCTAAATCCCGAGTTTTTAATTTTCTAATTTGGCATAATGTGCCTTCTAAAATTTTCTCCATAAGTCCCGCAGAAAGCCGACTCTCCTGCATTTTTTGATAAATAAATTCTTCAATTTCAGTCTGAATAATGTTTAATGCGTGCTCGATTGGTATGTTCAAAACAAAACCTCCTCTACAGACTCGTTGTCATCAAGCCTTTTGTGAACGTGATTGTCTTTGTGGTCCAAGAAATTGTACCGTCTCCGTTGTCAGAAATATTTGTGACAAACGTTTGGGGCGCGGATTGCCCTTGATAATATGTTCCACTTGCACCTGGGCCTAAATAATCAGCAACACCAAGTTTGGACGTTGCAATCACAAGTCCATTTGCCCCCGCAATCCGTGGCCCAGGGCTCCCATCAACCTGATGGTTAAACGAAATGTACCCCGATTCGCCGGAACTGTTTCCGCCAATTAACCGGCCATTGCTTAATTTTACGTATCCGTAAGTGCCGCCAGTCTCGAGTGTGCCGGAAATATCGGCACTTGTGCAGGTTATTTTTCCACTGCTGCTAAGCGTAAAATACGTTGATGAAATCGAAATTCGATTGCTCGAAATTGAAATTTGGTCGTTTTCCATGCTCAATTGGCTGCTCACGTCGCCCTTCGAAACTTTTAACGTAATATTTCTTGCATTCTGCGTTATTGACGACGAAAGCGTCTCTTCTGCACCCCGGGCACGCGTGATTTCTTCAGTAATTATGCTAGAAAGTTCACCATCAGCAGCCTTAAACTCCTGCGTAACCTTTTTTTAAGTATCGACAATCTCGCTGTTAATCGCAAACCTAGTCTCGCTATTGACTTTGTCGACGTACTGTCGCTGAATATCTCCATATTTTGGATTTGCATTGCCCAATGTGACTTTGTTGTATCGGCAAGACAGTGAATCAAACTCATAGCCGATGACTTTTGTCACTAAATCAATGTTTAATTTTTCATGATGCACACTGACTGAATCGCCAAGATAGACGGTTTCTAAAATAGAAAAATCCTTATACTCCTCGGTATCTTGAAGTGGCACAAACTCAACCGTAGCAGTAACTTGAGGTTTATCGACGCCGTTTTCAAATTCTTGGTTCGCCGCGTTTCGAAGTGCATTTAAAGCTTCCGTTTCACTCATTTTTTCATCTATTTTTATGTCAGAATAATGGATTCGAGTGACTTTTTCATTTACGTAATTGCCGATGAGCGGCGAGGCTACGTACTTTTCCGGCAATTTTAGAAGAGTTTGTCCATCTTCTTTGAGGCCTGTCGGCATGATTTTTGTTGCAACGCTTGATAAATCTGTTACAAATCTCAGGCCAGTCAGGTTTTTACGATATCTAATCGATACACCTCGGTCTGCTCCAACACGATTTTTCATTCTAATTTGGAAATTATCTCTCTCAATCTCACCGCCCCAAATTTCTATAAAAGAATTATCAGCGCCTAAAATTGCTTTGACCGGACTCATCATTTGATAATAGGCCGTCCCTTGTTTTGTGATGTCAGAACTGCCTACAAACGGCGTGTTTTCTAGGATTTTCGAGATTGCCAGAGTTCCATTTCCGGTTGGACGAGTGTCCTCTATGAAATAATCTAATAGGTCATAAAAAATGTGCCGGCAGTAAAACACTGGGTTTCCAATCATGTCAACGTCAGAGTTATAAACCCTGAAAAGCTGCTCTGATTTCGGCGTTGGCACTTTTATTATCTGTTCATTTTCAATCAGCTGGGAACCGCGTGGCATCGTGAGTTTCAGTGAATAGTCGCCGTTTATTTCTTCTGTTACAATTGCCTCAATCGGCTGCAAAACCATCAAGCCATTATGCGTAAAATCAGTTTCATTTTTCTTATATAGAATTATCATTGTTTCACTCCAAACTCTTTGTCGTCCGTTTAAACCGGGCTTTTCCGGGTTTCCAAAGGGCTTGCCCTTTGCGTCGTTTAGGAGAGTCCGAGAGGAATCGAAATCCTCTCGGGACGCTTTTTGGTTCGTTTTTGTCGTCACACAAAAATGAACATAAA
>ULQF01071495.1_pt1 | contig 23237 bp, 18 predicted proteins | sample 1954211 | NCBI WGS metagenome assembly ULQF01 (sample SAMEA4835648, study PRJEB28245) | human gut metagenome | biome: gut microbiome; material: fecal sample | place: Denmark | collected 2008 | reverse complement strand
ATTAATATCAGCGTGAGTACCTATATATATCTTGTATGTTGATAATCGCTGTGAGTAATAACGGGGACTTTCAAGGTATAATATATGTATAGTATTTATACAAAATATAAACTTTATGTGTTTAAAGGGAGGAAAAAGTTTATGAAAAAAGGTTTGTCCAAATTCATAAGCACAGTGTTAGCTGCTTGTATGATTACAACAGGCGTTGCTGTAGTACCTTTTGCTACTACTCCAGCTACTGTATACGCAGCAAGCGGAATTTCAGTCACAGAAAGTAAAGGCTGGCTTGAAAGTGCTTACATTGAATGGTCTGTAAGTGATTCATCTTACACAGGCTATAATGCTTATGTTAAAAAGTCAAGCGATTCTAGCTGGACACAGCTTGATGACCCACTTATCAGAAGATATTCTGATTGTTGGAGAGCAGATGCTGTAGGTCTTGCTGCTGGTACATACGATATGAAGGTTGTACCAATGAAGAATGGCAGTGAAGTAACAGCAGATGCTATTACTGCAACAGGCTTAGACGTAAAGGCTTACGACAGAGCCGGTGCAGCATTCTCACCTAAGTCTACTTACAAGGGTGCAGGTGCTTACAACGCAGATGGTACATTAAAGGCTGGTGCTAAGGTTATTTACGTTACACCTGCTACTGCTAAAACTGTAAAGGCAACTGTTGGTGGTGTAGAACACACTGGTTTACAGGATATTGTTTACGGTTTACAGAAAGGTACAGAAACTTCTCCTATTGATATTCGTATTGTAGGTATGATTAATGCTGCTGATATGGATTCATTTGGTTCTAGTGCAGAAGGTCTTCAGATTAAGGGTAAAAATGCTTATGCTAACCTTAACTGTACTATTGAAGGTATTGGTGAAGACTCAGGTATCCATGGTTTCGGTATGCTTATTAGAAATGCCGGTAACCTTGAATTAAGAAACTTTGCAGTTATGGCTTGTTTAGATGACTCTATTTCTCTTGATACAGCTAACTGTAACGTATGGGTTCATAACCTTGATTTATTCTATGGTAAGACTGGTGGCGACGCTGACCAGGCAAAGGGTGATGGTACTGTAGATGTTAAGGGTAAGTCAACTTATGTTACAATTTCTTACAACCATTTCTTTGATAATGGTAAGTCATCACTTTGTGGTATGAAGAGTGAAGTAACTTCTTCATTAATTACATATCACCACAACTGGTTCGACCACTCTGATTCAAGACATCCAAGAATTAGAACAATGTCTGTTCATATTTACAACAACTACTTTGATGGTAGTGCAAAGTACGGTGTTGGTGTAACAATGGGTGCTTCTGCTTTCGTTGAAGCGAACTACTTTAGAAATGTTTCTAAGCCAATGATGAGTTCTGGTCAGGGTTCTGATGCTTTAGGTCAGGGTACATTCTCTGGTGAAAACGGTGGTATCATTAAGGCATACAACAACAAGATGGTAAACGAAAACAGAGTATTCAGCTACTATACTCAGAACAGCCCAGCTTCAACAGGTTATGATGCTTACGAAGTAACAAGCAGAACTGCTACAGTTCCTTCAAGCGAAACAACTGAAAAGGGTGGCACAACATATAACAACTTCGATACAGATGCTAACTTTGGTATCAATGTATCAGATGCTGATGTAGATGCTCCGGATGATGTACCTGCAAAGGTTACAACTTATGCTGGTCGTGTAAACGGTGGTGACTTCAAGTGGGCTTTTGATAATGCTACTGAAGACGCAAACTACTCTGTAATTACAGCACTCAAGACAGCTGTTGTAAATTACAAGACTTCTATTCAGTCTATTGGTGGTAATGGTAGTGGTGCTACAGAACCTACTACAAGTGCTACAACAGAAGCAACTACAAACAAAGACGGTTCAACAGAAACTACAACTAATAGCCAAGAATCTTCAACAGAGGGTACAACAACTGCTCCAGTTGAAGGTGCTCAGGTTCATAACTTTACATTAAACGGTACTAGCAGTTCATTCTATACTATTACTGGTACATTAACATCTAGTTATGGTACAGTATCATACAATGGCTTAACACTTACTAAGGCATTAAAGATGGAATCTAAGACATCTGTAGACTTTGACCCAGATGGTGTTGCTGGTACATTAACAATTGTTACTAACCCAACATATTCAGGTACTATTGAATTAAATGATAAGGCAATTACAATAGGCTCTGACGGTGTGGCAACTATTAGCTTAGACGGTTCTCAGTCTTACTCAATCACTAAGGGTAGTGGTTCAAACTATATCTTCTATATTGCATATACTCCAAACGGTAGCACAACTACAGTAATCAAGGGTGATGCTAATGATAGTGGTAAGGTTGACGCAGCTGATGTTACAATGATTATGGATTTTGCAGTTGGCAAGATTTCAGCTGTAACTAATGCCAAGAATGCTGACGTAACAGGCGACAGTGTTGTTAACGTTGATGATGCTTACAAGATTAGCCAGTTCTTAAATGGTTTAATCAAGTCTTTATAATTCGACATAGGTCGTGAAACTTTTTCCTCTCCTGCCTATGGCAGGGGAGATACTTCTAAATTTAAAGGGAGGAAACAAAAACATGATAAAATGTTTTAAGAAAGCTATCAGTAGCGTACTTGCAGCAACTATGCTTGCAACTAGCTTTACTGCTATGCCTATAAACACTTTTGCAGCTACATCATTTAGTACTGCAGGTGGTTGGTTTGAAACACTTTATGCTGAATGGTCTGGTAACAAGAGCGATGTTACAGGCGTTAGCTATAGTGGTACAGCAAGTGGTTCACTTACTGGCGATGATTTAACTTACCTTGTAAGACAGGACGGTTCAAACGTAAGAGTGGATATTCCTGGTTTAAAGGCAGGTACATATAACTTAACTGTTACTACAAAGAGTGGTAATATCACTAAGGATAACATTAAGGTATATGAATATGATAGAAGTGGTTATGCTCACTATGATGCTCATAAAGAGGGCGTAACTGGTATTGGTGCATACAATGATGACGGTACATTAAAGTCTAATGCAATCGTTGTTTATGTAACAGAAGAAAACAAGAATACAGTTCAGCTTCCTGGTTATACAGGTGATAGCTATCCTGCAGGTATTGGTAATATCCTTAACTACAAGTCAGCAGATGCCAACGGTGTAACTGGTGGCGGTAAGATTGATATTGTAAAGCAGTTAAGAGAAGAAGGTATCCCTCTTGATGTAAGATTTCTTGGTACAATCAGAGGTGGTGACTCTAACACAAGTAATAACCCACCAGCAGAGAACATCAAGGGTCTTACTGGCTACAATACTCCTACAAACGGTGGTACTAAGGGCGATAACGGTATGATGATTAGAGTATACAAATCTTCAAATGTAACATTTGAAGGTATTGGTGACGATGCAACTCTTGATGGTTGGGGTATTCAGGTAATCAGTCAGACTGGTTTTGTAAGTCAGGGCTTAGAATTCAGAAACCTTAACTTCACAAACACTCCTGAAGATGCTATTGGTCTTGAAGGTACAGCTTCACTTTCTTCAAGCCCACAGTCTAAGGATTGGTTAAATAGCAGTTGTACACCAATTAAATTTAGTTGGGTACACAACAATACATTCCATCAGGGATTTTGTAAGAATCCTGCCGAATCAGATAAGGCAGAAGGTGATGGTTCTTGTGACTGGAAGCGTGGTTATGGTTACACAATGGCTTATAACCATTATATAAACAACCACAAGACAAACCTTGTTGGTTCTTCAAGTCAGAGTATTCAGTATGATGCTTCATTTCATCACAACTGGTACGAAGGTGTTATGTCAAGACAGCCATTAGCTAGACAGGCTAACATCCACATTTACAATACATACTTTGATGGTGCTACTTCTTATGCTATTTCTCCAAGAGCTCATGCTTACATTTTCTCTGAAGGTAACTACTTCGGTGCTTGTAAGAACCCTGTAGACTCAGCAAAAGAAGGTTCTGCAACTGTTAAGTCTTATAATGATAGCTTTGCAGGTTGTAACGGTACAAATGCTGCACAGCAGGTTACAAATAAGACTGATAAGGTAAGCGACAGCAGTGGCAATCCTTATGCAGGTTTTGAAAGTGGTAGCGATATGTATGAATATACAGCTACTTCTCCTATTCAGGCTAAGGCTGACTGTCTTAACCTTGCAGGTGTTATGAAGGCAGCTTCAGAAATCAATATGGAACCAACTCCAGAACCTATTGTATCTGAAAATCCTAATGCTTTAACACTTCCATTTGAAATTAACTTCACTACTCCTAGTGATGCAAATTACTGGTCTAATAAGACAAGTGATACTAACTTAGCAGCAAATAGCCAGTACACTATTGCTAATGCACTTGTAACACCAGCTGCTAAGATGACAAGTACAGCAACTACAATGAAGATTAGAGATAATGGTGTAATCTTCAAGGTAAATACTGCATCTGATGTAACAATGACAGCAGGTTCATCTAGTGCTTACGGTATGGAACTTTATGATGCTTATGGCGAATTAAAGCTTTTCGTAGACGGTGGCAAGACTGGTACAGTACAGAACATTCCAGCAGGCGTTTATGTAATTAAGTCTGGTAACACAGCAAAGGACGCTTACCTTGAATACTTAAAGGTTTCTGCTAATGACCCTAATGCTCCTACAGTAACAGAAGCAACAACTCAGGCAACAACTTCTTCAGAAGTAACAACTAAGGGTGACACTCCAAGTGAACCAACAACAGCAGCACCTGTTGTTGATGACGGTTATGTATGGCATGATGATGGTGTAGATGCAAGTGGTAATAATGTTGCTGCTGCAAATTCTAACATCTTCAATATTAATGGTAATGATACAACAAATAAGTATACTTATAACGGTGTAACTTATAATAGTGGTATTAAGATGGAATCATCTACTAACATTACAGTTAATGCTCCAGCAGATGGTGCGTTAAAGTTAGTATTAAGTGCAGCTGGCTCAAGAACTATCAAGATTGATGGCGAAGAACAAGATGTAGTTGATGGTCTTAATGTATTTGATTTAACAGCTGGTACTCATACAATTACTAAGGGTACAGCTAATGTTTATCTTTATGTAATGAGCTATGCAGTTGACGGTGGCGACACAACAGTTACTACAACAACAGAAGCTACAACAGAAGCTACAACTAAGGAAGCTACAGAAGCTACAACAGCTACTCCAGTTGATGGTGTAAAGGTTGTTGTTGACAATGAAACAGTTAAGAATGGTTCTGCTGTTACAGTTCCTGTTAAGTTGACAGGTATGACTGATTTAGCAGACTTCAACATTACATTAACTTATGACTCAGCTGCTCTTACAGCTACTAAGGTTGAAAACGGCGACATAATCAATGACAGCAAGGCTACAATCAACAGCAACATTACTGACGGTTCAGTAAGAATTGCTGGTATCAACCCTGCTGATACAATTAACGCAAACGGTACAGTTCTTGTAAAAGTAACATTTACAGCAAACAAGGAAGGTGCAACTCCTGTTGCAATTACTGTAAATACATTAAAGGGTGGTAAACTTGCAGTTGCAAACTACACTACTTCTAATGGTACAGTAACAGTTACAGCAAACGGTGGTTCAGTTGAAACTTCAACAGAAACAACAACTACTACTGAAACAGATTCTACTACAGAAGCAACTACTGTTGATTACTCTACTAAGGGTGATGTAAACAAAGACGGTAAGATTGATGAAAAGGATGCAGCCCTTATCTTGAAGTTCATTCAGGGTATCAAGGACGAAACATTCTATGATGAAGATGCTGCAGATGCAAATGGCGACGGTGTAATCAATGTACTTGATGCTACTTGGGTATTAAACCACAAGGGTAACACTTCTAAGCCATCTACACCTGAAACTAAGACTTATACATTAACAGGTACTGATATTAATGCTACTTCTGGCACTGCTCTTACAGCAGACACAAATGTTGGTACAGAAAATATGTTCCTTGCAAAGACTGGCGTTAAGAATGCAAGTGGTTCAGTTCAGATTAGTGGTTCTAAGACAGTTCAGTTCAAACTTACTTCTGATGGTACAGTTGCATTAACAAATGCTATTTCTTCAGGTGCATATGCTAGACAGGTAGCGATTGTTAACTCAAATGGAGATACAGTTGCAACTTTAGATGTTGAAAATAAGAATGGTGCTAAGAACAATTTAAGTGCTACTTCACTTGTAGCAGGTACTTACACAATTAAGGGTGTAAATGTTGATTCAAATGATAAATCTACAAGCGGTGGCCTTAATTCTTCTGTAAATATTGGTACAATTACAGTAACAGGTACTCTTGAACAGGTTTCTGCAGAAGCAACAACAAAGGCTACAACAACAGAAACTACTACAGAAACAACAACAAAGGCTACTACAACAACTACTACTGAAGCTACTACAGAAACAACAACAGTAACTCCAGCAGGCGACATTGTAGCAACAATTAATGCAAGTGATTTAACAGCTGGCGATATTACAGCTAACACAGTAAGTGGTCAGTTCAAGCTTATTGCAGATGCAACAAACAAATTAACAGTTGAAGCAAACAGCAAGAGCTTAGATGGTTACACATTTACACAGAGATTAAAGACAAACGGTACTGGTGCAGTTGATAAGAGAGCAATCTCATTCACAACAACTGGTGCAGGTAATGTAATCTTCTATGCAATGAGTGGTAGTAACAAGGAAGACAGACCAGTAAACTTACTTAATGCAGAAGGTACAACAGTAGGTACAGTAACAGTATCTGGTACAACATTTGCTAAGTACACAATTGCAATTCCAAGTGCAGGTACATATTATTTAGTATCAGGTAAGAGTGGTATCAACTTCTACTTAATCGGTACTGATGTAGCATTAGCAGACCAAAAAACTGATGCAACAACTGTTACAACTACAACAACTGAAACTTCAACAGAAGCAACAACAGCTACAACAACTACAAAGGCTGATGATACAACAGAAACTACTACAACAGCACCAGCTGACAAGGCATTTGCTGTAAGTGGTGACAGCTGGTCAGCTGAAAACGATAGCGTACCAACTTGGTTAAATGGTGGTAAGCTTACAACTGCAACAAACAGCAGTAGTTACACAGCTTTCGCAGCAGAAAGTGCTAATGGTACTGCATTTACAAAGACTGTAAATGTAGCAGCTGATAGTTCAATTACTATTGATGTTGCTGATGCTTTAACAGCAAGCGTATTCATCGCTGGTAACAACAATACAGCAAACAAGGGTGTAATTAAGGCTACATTTACTGACGAAAGTGGTACTGTAACTGATATTACTCCAGCAGATGCTAACCTTGGTGGCAGAAAGACTGCAACAACAGCTTTCGAACTTGTTGCAACTGGTAAGGGTACAATTACTGTAACTCCAGATTATAACTCATTATTATACAAGGTTACTGTTAAGTAATAAGATTTTATAGCAAAATTAGTTGATTTGGGCGAGGGTTTATAGCAAGAATAAATGAATACACAAAATATTCACAAAAAAATTGTATAAACCCTTGCAATTTTAATAAGAAAAGGGTATACTTTTATAAAGGAAATTTTTTCTAAAGGTGAGGAAAATGTTTCTATTATAAAAGAAGGAGGTTAATTATGAAATTCAGAAGTTTATTATGCTCTGTATTAGCTTCTACTATGGTTATTGGCTCTTGTGTTTGTGCTAATGCCGCTACATTTACAGCAGGTAGTGAAAATGCTACAGCAGGTAATGTAGTATCAGTACCTATTACTGTTGCTCCAAGTGCTGGAGAAACATCTACAGATGTGAACGCCTATGCTATAGCTATTAGCTATGATTCATCTGTGCTCACACCAGTGGTAAAGGGAACTGACGAAGTAGGCGACAACACTTATGCAACTGTTGGTGACAGCTTTAATAGTGGCGTGCTTACAGCTGATTTAAAAGATAATGAAACAGGCAATGATGAAGTTCTTATAGGTTGGGCTGCAGCTTCACCTGTTAATGTAACTGAAGCAAGTACACTTGCAACTGTAGACTTTACAGTTAATGCAAATGCTACTGGTTCTACTGATGTAAAAGTTGCTGTTGCTCAGGTAGCTAATTCTGATTCAGCTTTAGCTGATAAAAGTACAATCGAAGCTGCTTCTGGTACTGTAACTGTTGATACAGCTACAAAGGTTGTTTACGGTGATGTAGATGCTAATGGTGCAATTGAAGCGAAGGATGTAACTTTAGTTTCTAAGTATGTAGCCGGTTTAACTACTTTTACAGACACTCAGATAAAGGCAGCTGATGTAGATGGTAATGGTAGTATAGAGGCAAAGGATGCAACTTTAATTGCTAAGTATGTAGCCGGTCTTATTTCTACATTCCCAGTAGAAGAGTAATAATTGTTTATTTGTAGAGGAGATATAGAAGTATGAAATTAAAGAGAGTTTTAAGTGTGTGCTTGGCAGCTGCTACAGTAGCAACTTGCTCATCTGTTGTTTCAGCAGCAGATAATGGCTTTGCAGTTCGCACTCCTATTAATTTAGCAACAGGCGAAGAAGTTACAGATACTTTAACAGCTGGTGATGTTCTCGCTATTCCTGTAGATGTATTTTCATCAACAGGTGGTATTGATTCACTTACATTTGATGTAAACTTTACAGATGTTTTAAGTATCGGTTATGCTGATACTGACCTTTCAGATGACCAGTATGCTAATCTTGAAAGTTTAGGTGAAATCATTACTGAAGATGACGGTACAGATGTTGTTGTAAAGAATATTTACAAGGCTGGTCGTAAGAAGACATATCCAGGTTCTTGGACAATTAATCCTAACTATGTTAAGGATGGCGTTAGATGTGTAAGAGCCGTTTGGGCTAATGCATTAACTATTAGCACTACTGACGATCCAGAAGCATATATCGTTTGTTCAGTAACAAAGGATGTTACTGCTGATGAATTAAATACAGCACTTACTGGTTCATCTAGTGAAGTTATTTCTTTCAGTGATATTGATGGTAACATGGAAGACCATGCTCTTAAGGCTGACCCAGCAAAGCTTAACGCTACTCAGGGTGCTTTCAAGGTTGTTCTTGATGCTGATGCACTTCCAGCAGGTAACTGGGTACAGGGCTTATATGCTCAGGTAGGTTCTACTAAGCAGGAAATTACAGCTTGTGTACACGCTGATGGTACTACAACTTATGAATTCCCAGTAAGAGTTAACTCTGCAACTGGTGCAACTGATGCTATTGATGTTGACATTTATGCAACTACTACTGCTGATGAAGCTGGTGCAACTGCTTCTACTGACAAGAAGATTGGTTCAATCAACCTTACTATGGACGGTACAGTAACTAGCTACAATACAGTTAATGGTACAATAGCTAAATAATATAAGGAGGTAGATTGATAATGAAAAAGTACGAAAAACCAGAAATTAAAATCGCTTCCTTTGATAGCGAAAATGTAGTTTCTACAAGTGCAGGTGTAAACCTTACTAAGTTCAACACTACAAACAAGTATACATCTATCGAATTCTAATAAATTGAATTTTGATGAAACTTTAATAAAGAGCCTAATTTATTTAGGCTCTTTTCTTATATTAATATTGAATCGGAAAGATAAATTAGGAGGTATAATATGAAAAAGTTATTGGCTGTTTTTATGGCTGTTGTGGCTCTTAGTGTAAATGCTTTTGCAGCAACAGAGGTAAATGTTGTTGTGGATAAAACTCCAGTAGAACAAAAGGGCGTTATTGTAGATAATAGAACTCTTGTGCCTGTTCGTGGCGTGTTTGAAAAAATGGGATATACTGCTGAATATGATGCTGAAACAAAGACTGCTACTCTCAAAAAGGGTAGTGATGTTTTAAAGTTTACAGCAGGAGAAAACTATTTTACATACAACGATAAGAAAATAGAAACAGAAGTACCTCAGCAGATTATTGAGGGCAGATTTATGTTGCCTTTAAGAGCTATTGAAAGTGTAGAATTTGTTGGTATTAAGTGGGACGGAGAAACAAAAACTGCAAGTATTACGCACCCATTCTCTGTTGTGCCAATTACAGTAGAAGAAGCTGACAAAATGCTTAGTGGCGATGCTACAGATATAAATTTAGACTGATTTAGAGAGCCTATCCTTTGATAGGTTCTTTTTTTATTGTATTTGTCATAATATTAAGGGATAAATATTATTTAAGGAAGTGACAATATGTATCCCGAAATATATTCTGCTGTCTATGATTTTGGAATATGCCCTAAGAATATAGTGCGTTGCAAATATTTTTATATTGTGCATACTGACAAGGGTACTTACAGCATTTGCAAGGCAAGGGTCAATACCAACAGAATAATTGAAATTTACAGATTAAAGGAACAATTATGGACAAAAGGCTTTAGGGCTTTTGACAGATATTTACCGGCAAAAAGTGGATTGCCTTATGTAGAAAGAGATAGTGATGTATATATCCTTTCTCCTTTTAAGGGAGCCAACGAACTGGACTTCCTTAATAATGCCCAAGTTGTAAAAGCTATTGAAACCATAGGCAGTATGCAGTATGCTTTGAGCCGAATAGAAAGTCAGCCTATGGTAAGGGCTGCATCTATTTTGAAACCTCATCCCCTTGATGAAATGGAAAAAGGGCTTACTACAATGGCAAAATGCCGAAAAGCAATATCCAATACAAAGACTTTGAAGGATTGGGATATGACTGTACTTAAGGTATATGACAAGTATTATAGCAAGGCTGAAAAGGCTGTTGAAAGATTACAGAAAAGTACTTTGGAAAAATCTTTTATACACAATAGGTTAAAAGAAGGTAATATTTTATTTAACTATGGCAGGATTTCTATTATTGATTGGGATTATATGACAGTTGGTTCTCCTCTTTGGGATTTAGCTTTCTTTATAAACAGGTATAAACGCAAAAATGCTTTTTATGCCCATAATAAGGGGCTTAATTACTTAAATATGGAAGATATTTTAGGAGCATATAGCAAAAACAACTTTTTGACAGAAAATCAAATAGAGGATTTACAGGCAGTAATTGATTATCCTAGACAATTTATTTCCGTTATTGGTGAAATTTATAGAAAAAGTAGAAAATTCATACCTGTTGGATTAAAAATGAAATTAGACGAAATGGCTGAACAAGTGGATTTTGAGTTATAAAGTTATACAAATAATGTAATAATGTTTTTTTAAAATATATTTGAATTTCGTATTGATTTGTGGTAAAATGGAGGTTATAAAGGAATAGAGTGTAAATTTTATATATAGCTTTTAATAATGAATCGGAAAGATAAATCCGATGCCTTGATTTATCAAGGCACAAATTAACGAAGTTAATTTGTTCTGACCAGTGAATCGGAAAGATAAATCCGATGGCTTGCAAGCAAGGCACAAATTAACGAAGTTAATTTGTTCTGATATATACACAAATTTATAACATAAATTGTAGGAGGTACAACAATGGCTGAACAGAAAAACAAAAGTGCCGAACAGCTGTTGTCTGACTTACACCAGAAACGTCTTGAACAGGCGTTAAACGAATTTAACGCAGATAAAACAAGAATGGCAGTAGGCAGATTATTAGAAGAATATGTTGATGATGGCGGTCAAAGCTACTTTGACGGAGCTCAAAAAGATGCTACACTGTATTTTGTAGACGATGATTATATGGATAAGGTATCTGATGTAGAACCTCAAGACGAAAATAAGCCTAAAAAAGAGAAAAAAGGTGGATTTTTTGCTGGGGCTCTTAGTAAGTTAGCTGAGAAGATGAAAACTGAAGAACCTGATGATTACGAAGATGAATTTCCAGATGAAATAGAAGAATATAAGGACGATAAAGAGGATGATGTGAACCTTATTGACGGCACAAATAAGGGGTTCGATATGCCAGCACCGGAAGACCTCGAACCGGTTGCACCTATTGAGGAGGAAGAAGCTGTTCCTCCGATAAAGCCTAGTATTTTTGATACAGCTAAACTTTCTTCTATGGATTTAAATGATATTGAAGAACGACTTGAAAAGGTTCATTTAAAACCAGCAACTATGGAATTTGCTGACCCAGACGATGTATTAAAGGAAATATTAGGTGAAACTGAAGAAGAAAAGAAAGAAGAACCTAAGGAAGAAATTAAGCCTGTTAAAAAGGAAAATAGAAAGGTTCATAAGAAGAAGGATTCTCTTGATGATATTTCTGTTGATGATATGGGTCTTGGCAACATCGTAAATAAAATTGCTGAAGAAGAATTAAAGAATAAAGAAGAAAAGCCAGAGGAAACTTCTAGTGTAGAAGAAGTTGAAACTGATGACAATTCGGAAGTATCAGTTGATACAAATACAGAAGATGTACAAGAGATTGAAGAACCTGAAACAGAAATTGAAGCTGTTGAAGAAGAACCGGTTCAGGAAGTTGCTACTGGTGAAGTGGAAGAAACTTCAGATGTTGAAGATGTTGCAAGTGAGGATACAGAACCTATAGGTGAAAGTACTATAACTGTTACTTCTGTTCCAGAAGAAAGCATTAACAATGTTGCTGATGAAATTGAAGAACATGAAAATCACACTGAGGAAGATTATCCAACTAAGTTCAAAGAAAAGGACGATAACAAAAATACTTACGTAGCAGAAAAGACAGTAATATTAGATAAGCCTTTAATAGATGCTAGTGAGGTTATATCAGATGATAACCTTACAAGTGCTGAAGATAATGAGGCAGAGGAAACTCAGCCTGTATCACAGGAGGATAATGATATGACTAAGGAAGAAGAAGTTCTCAATGCTATTACAACTGAAACAGAGGCAGAGGTAGAAGAAGACGTTATACCTAGTCGTCGTAGACGTTTCATTGAGGAAAAGAAAAAGGGCAAGAAAAATGCAGAGGAATCTGTAGACGAAGAAATCGAAGATGAAGACTTGGAAGAAGATGACGAGTACGAAGACGATTTTGAGGATACAGAAGATAAGCCAAAGAAGGGTCTTTTTGGTCTTTTCAAGAAGAAAAAGAAAAAAGACGAAGATGAAGAAGACGATTTCGAAGATGATGATGAAGAAATCGAAGAAGATTATGATGAAGTTGAAGACAAGTCTGGTCATAATGATAAGGATAAAGATGAAGATTATGACGATGATGAGGATTTTGACGACGAAGATGAAGAAGAAGATGATTATGATGACTTTGACGATGAGTACAGAAAAGGTTCAGGTTTAAAGAAATTCTTCATTGGTGCATTGATTGTTATTCTTGTAGTTGCTGTAACTGCTCTTGCAGCTATGTGCTATAGCTATAAGTCACAGCTTGATTCTACAAGAGAACAGCTCAATAAAATAGCTGGTAATAATACTGAGGAAACAACAGCTCTTGTTGAGGATATAACTAGCGAGATTACTACACAGGAAGTTACAGTAGCTACTACAGAAAAAGTAACAGAAAGTGCTACAACAGCTGTTGTAAACTCTGGAAATAATAATACTCAGGCTGTTCAGATAGTAAATAGTGATGGTACATCATCAAACTTAACAGGAGCAACTGCTTCTGGTACTACATATACAGTTAAGAGTGGAGATACAGGCGAAAAAATTTGTAAGAGTGTTTACGGGGAATATACAAAGGAAAACTGGAGCAAAATTCTTAAAGCAAATAATATGAATGAATCCAGTACCTATCATCCTGGTCAGGAATTGATTATTCCTTAATTTTGGAGGAAATATGGATTATAAAGAAATGACTCTTGTGGAACTTAGAGAACTTGCAAGAGAAAAGGGCATTGGAAGTATTACAAGATATAAAAAGGCAGAACTTATTGACGTGCTTGAAAAAGTAGCACCTACTTCATTGCCTAAGGAAGAAAACAACAACAGAAACAGCGATTATTTAAAGGAATTAGATAGTGGTATTGTTGGAGAAGGTATTCTTGAAGTACTTACAGAAGGTTATGGCTTTATGAGAGTAGAAAATTACCTTCCTGGTACAAAGGATATTTATGTATCTCCATCTCAGATAAGACGTTTTAACCTTAGAACAGGTGACAAACTTGTAGGTAGACTCAGAAAGCCAAAGGAGAATGAAAAATTCCCTGCTATGCTTTTCCTTACTCACGTAAATGGTGAGCCTACTCAGAGTGTTGCAAAGCGTCCTAATTTTGAAGACTTAACACCTATTTTTCCTACAGAAAGACTTAAGCTTGAGACAAGTAAAAATGAACTTTCTACAAGAATTATAGATATTATGGCTCCTATTGGTAAGGGTCAGAGAGGTATGATAGTTGCTCCACCTAAGGCTGGTAAAACTGTACTTCTCAAAAAGGTAGCAAATGCTATTACTCACAATCATCCTGATGTATTTGTAATTGTACTTCTTATTGACGAACGTCCAGAAGAAGTAACTGATATGCAGAGAAGTATTCAGGGTAATGTTGATGTTATATATTCTACATTTGATGAACAGCCAGAACACCACAAGAGAGTGGCAGAAATGGTTCTTGAAAGAGCTAAGAGATTGGTTGAACAGAAGAAAGACGTTGTTGTACTTTTAGACAGCATTACTCGTCTTTCAAGAGCGTACAACCTTACTGTACCATCTAGTGGTCGTACACTTTCAGGTGGTCTTGACCCAGCAGCACTTTATATGCCAAAGAGATTTTTTGGTGCTGCTCGTAATATTGAAGAAGGTGGTAGCCTTACTGTACTTGCAACTGCCCTTGTGGAAACAGGTTCTAAGATGGACGATGTTATCTTTGAAGAATTTAAGGGTACAGGCAATATGGAACTTGTGTTAGACAGAAAGATGTCTGAAAAACGCATTTTCCCTGCTGTTAATATGGCTAAGTCCGGTACAAGACGTGAAGAATTACTCCTTTCAAAGGACGAGTTAGATGCTGTATACTTCCTCAGAAAGTCATTTAGTGGTTCTATGACTAATCAGGAAGTTACTGAACAGGTAATGGACTTATTAGTTAAAACTGACAATAATGAGGATTTTGTGAAAGCTATTCTCAAACTTAGTAACAATAAATAAAAAATGCTTGCATTGAGTCAAGCGGTGTGATATAATTACTTCGTTATAATGTCGAGGGGATGCCAAAATGTATCCCAATTTTTATGGAGGTGTAAGACATGCAGGAAGCAATTCAGCCAAAGTATTATCAGGCTAAGGTTAAGTGTAACTGTGGTAACGAATTTACAATCGGTTCTACTCAGGAAGAAATCAGAGTTGAAGTTTGTTCTAAGTGCCACCCATTCTATACAGGTAATCAGAAGAACCTTAACGATGCTGGCGGTCGTGTTGAAAAGTTCAACAAGAAGTACGGCAGAAAGTAATTTTCATAAATCAAGACCTATGGTTTGCCATAGGTCTTTTTTTGTACCAATCCTAATTTTTAAAATAGCAAGTTATACACATTTTAGAATAAGTGGAATTGTAAATGTGGATAAATTAAAAATTTTTGATTTTATATTAAAAATGGACTTATACACAATGGAGAATAAAGTTCTCAAGAATTGTGCATAAGTCCCTTTTGATTATATGCTATTTTTTAGTTTTTGTGGAAAGCTGACTCGCCTAATTTTAAACTAGGGTAAGCATTTATATCCATTGTAGCTGTATTGCCTTTCATAAATTCATAGTAACCGGCACTACCAATCATAGCAGCATTATCTGTACACAATATTGGCTTAGGTACATTAAATTCAATGTTGTTTTCTTTACAAGCCTGTTCCATAGCTGTTCTTAAGTGCTTATTAGCTGATACACCACCGGCAAGGGCAAGTTTATTAAGACCTAATTCCTTGCAACCTCTCATAGCACGTTCTACAAGAATATCCACAACAGACTGCTGGAAACTTGCTGCAACATCAGCTCGGTTTATGTCGTGATTCATCATTTTTTCTTTGTTTAAGTAGTTAAGAACAGCAGATTTTAAGCCACTGAAACTAAAGTCATAGGCGTTGTCCTCAAGTTTTGCTCTTGGGAACTTAATTGCATTTGGGTCACCCTCACAAGAGAGTTTATCAATGCCAGGACCTCCCGGATAAGGTATGCCTAATACTCTGGCAACCTTGTCAAAGGCTTCGCCGGCTGCATCATCACGAGTTTTGCCTAAAATATCAAAGTCATCATAATCCTTAATATGTACTAAGTGAGTATGTCCACCACTTACTATAAGGCACATAAAAGGTGGTTTCCAATCAATATTTTCAATATAGTTGGCTGCAATATGGCCTTCAATATGATGTACCGGAACAAGGGGCTTATTAAGGGCAAATGCTAAAGCCTTTGCTTCTGAAAGACCTACAAGTAAAGCACCAACAAGTCCGGGACCGTATGTAACAGCAATAGCGTCAACGTCTTCTTTTTTAGTATCAGCTTCTACAAGAGCCTGTTCAATAACATAGTCTATTGCCTCAATATGCTGACGAGATGCTATTTCCGGAACAACACCTCCATATAATGTGTGTGTAGCAATTTGAGAGGCTATAACATTGGATAAAACCTTTCTACCATTTACTACAACGGCAGCAGAAGTTTCGTCACAAGAGCTTTCAATAGCCAGTATTTTAATTTCCTTTTCCAATTATAATCTCTCCTTTAATGACAAATTGTAAAGCATAAATATCAGGAACACTACAAATGCACCAAAAAATAAAAAGTCAGGCACAGTTGTTGTTATGCTGTAGGATAAGTGCTCCCATAAGTAAATAAATTGATTTACTACAAAGTTTAATTTATCCACAAGCCGTAACAGCATATGTGGATAATGTTCAGTTTTTAATATATGAACAAGTTCAAGGTAGTTAGTTGTAACTGTGGCAATTATGCCGACAAGTGCAGAAGAAAGTGCAAAAATTACAAAACCATAGAACTTTGGCTTGTTGTGTATTTTGACCATAACTGAAACTTCAAAATTTTCCGGAAGTGGGGGAATATTATTTATTTCAAGGGAATTGTAAAACTCTGTTTGAATTTTGCATACTTTACACTGTTTAGTGTGTTCCTTGAAAATTTTCTGTTCTTCATCTGTCATTTCATTATTTAAAAATCTGTTTAAATCAGAACAATCCATTTTGTTTTCCCTCCTTTTCCAATATTTCTTTTAACAACTTACGACCTCTGTAAATTCTATTCTTCACCATAGAAAGAGGTAAGCCTAAAGCCTCACTTATTTCTGTATACTTCATACCTTCGTTATGATACATAATTATAGGCGTCAAGTATTTATCAGGCAGTGATAAAAGGGCTTTATTTATGGCAGAACTACGCTCTTTATCAAGGTAAGTGCTTTCTGCCGATGGTGTTTGGGATAGGTAATACTCGCTGTTTTCAATAGGGACTGTATCTACTTTTCGCTTCCGGCAAAAGTCTATTGTACGGTTTGTAGCAATAGTTATGACCCAAGTTGAAAACTTATGTTTGGGAGAATACCTCCACAAATTATTATATATTTTTACAAATATTTCTTGTGATAAGTCCAGACTTTCTTCATAATCGCCCAATATCTTATAGACTGTGGCAAAAACTAAGTTTTTATATCGTCTGACAAGCTCCGAAAAACTGTCTTCATTGCATTTCAGACTTTCCTGAACAAGAGCATAATCGCTAATATTTTCCATAATACCTCAAGCATTAATATGCTGTTTAGTCCTCCTCAAAAAGGAGAGTAACATTCTTTCTGTCTTTTCCAATATGGGTATTTTCAAATATTTCCTTAGCTGATGGTAAAAATTCTTCAGGGAAAGGCATAGCAGGGCTAAAGTGAGTAAGCCACATTTCGTTTACGTTAGCTTTTTTAGCAATTTCGGCAGCTTCAGTAAACATCATATGCTTGTATTCCTTAGCTTTTTGAATTTTATCCTTTTCGCCGTACATACCTTCACAAATGAAAAGGTCAGAGTTTTCAACAAAAGCCGGAAGTTCCTTTGTAGGTCTAGTGTCTGTACAATATGAAACTTTTATACCCTTTCGTGGAGAACCAAGAACCATATCAGAAGTATATGTTTTGCCTTCAAATTCTACACTTTGCTGTTTCTGGAGAATACTCCAAAGTTTTTTAGGAATATTGAGAGCATTGGCTTTTTGTACATCAAATCTACCTACTCTCTTAACCTGAACATTGTAGGCATAGCAAGTGATTTTGTGATTTACTTTAAGGCAATTTATGTGGAATACACCTATATCTATTGTATCCTGTGGTTCAAGCTCTATAAGTTTTACTTCAAAAGGAAGTTCCGGACAGATACAACTAAGACCGGCGTAAACCTTTTTAAGACCTTTTGGGCCAACAAGTGTAAGGGGTTCTGTACGAGCAGAATTTCCAATAGTTAAAAGAAGTCCAGGTAAACCGGAAATATGGTCTGCGTGGTAGTGAGTAAAACATATAACATCAATGTTTTTAAAGCCCCAGCCTAATAACTTCATTGTAACCTGTGTACATTCACCACAGTCAATGAGCATCATTCTGCCTTCAAGGCGAAGCATAAGGCTTGTCAAATATCTGCCAGGTAAAGGCATCATTCCACCTGTACCTAAAAGTGCAACATCAAGCATTTATTAACCTCCGTAGGCACAGTTAAGTGCCTGTATCAATAGTAAATTTAGTGACAATGTAATTTCTTTTTGGTGTAAATATACCCTATGGCAGAACCATAGGGTGCATTAAAAATTATTTTTCAGTCTTAGCTGTAGCGTTCTTATTTCCAATAATTTCGCTCTTATTTACTGGTATTCTAACACCACGATTTGTACCAAATTCAACAACAGCAATATCTTCGCCTTCAAGTTCAACAACCTTACCGTAGAAACCTGAAGAAGTCATTACTTCGTCGCCAACCTTAATACCCTGCTGAATTTCCTTTAACTGAGCAGCTCTCTTTTTCTGTGGTCTAACAGCAAAGAAATAGAAAACAAGGGCAAGAGCAGCAATATAAAGAATTAAAATAGCTGTGCTTCCACCTTTGCCCATCTGCATACCAAAAATTGATGCAGCAGAAGTAGCTTCAGTAGCAACTTCTGAAACAGCATTAGCTGCCTGTGTAGCAACTTCGTTTGTGCCACCCGGCATAGTTACACTTGCAGTTAAAAGATTAATAAAGTTTAACATTGTCACATCTCCATTTCGTTAGTATATCTTTTTACGTTTTATTACTTCTAAAAATCCAATTAAATAAAGATTGCACAAGCAATAATCAAAAAGGCTGTAAAAAGAAATTTTAAATAACCTTAGTAAATTACATTATATTAAATTAAAGACCCATAGTCAAGCTATTTACTGTACTTTAATATAAGTTTTAGGAATTTCGCCGTTAAATACTGTGTTTACAAGTGTTAGCTTTCTGGTTATCTCCAAATCCTTTGACCAAAGGGGATTTACTATAGAAACGGTTGTATGCACATTTATCCAAACCTGAAAATTGACTTGGTTTACTCCTGCCTGTGTCATAGATGTTTCATAGTCGGCAGTGGCATCTCCTATGGGTTGCAAGCGTATTGTGGTGCTTGGTCCAAAGTGTGAGAGAATAGGAAGACCGGTAAACACACCTAAGGGCAGACGTATTTTAGAGGTAGTAAGGTTATTGAGATTTTGGGAGACAGTTGAGGCTGTTTCGGCACATATATTATTTACAATCATAGAATTTACACTTAAATATTCTAAACGGCCGTTGTTGTCAGAGCGAAGAATAAAGTCCTCGCTTTTTATATTTTTAGATGATGAATACAATGAATTTTGTATAATATTATTAATAGAAGTAATGGCATATTTTTGACAAATTTTTACTGAAATAGGCATAACGAAATGTATGTAGGCTACAGATATTACAAAAAAAATAATAAGTAACAAAAATGTAATATTTCTGGCTGTTTTAAAAAATCCACTATTCTTCAATGTTACAGCCTCCTTTTGCGTTATTGAAAAAGCCTTCAGTAAAATTTTCCTTTATAAATAGGCACAATTCTGTTATAATTATATGACAAAGGAGGGGATAAAATGAATCAGCCTGACGGAAGTAGAAGGAGTGGTTCAGAGGGTGAACACAGAAGAAGTAGTTCAATCTCCAGAGCCAAAAGTGGTTCATATAAGACCAACAAAAAAGAAAGAAATTTAAAGAAGAAGAAAAATAAAAATCAACATTCTAAACCATTTACTGTGTTTATGTCTATAGTACTTATGATTGCTATAATGGTAGGTTTTGCAGCAGCCGGTGGTTTAATAGGTGGTTATGTTGCTCTTATCAGAAGTATACCGGACTTAGGACTTTCCGGTATTCAGCCTAGAACATATACTACAGTAGTTTATAACAACGAAAATAAAGAACTTTCTAAACTTCATGGCGAGGAAAACAGAGAGTACATAACTATTGATAAAATTCCGGAAAATATGCAGAATGCCATTATGGCCATTGAAGATGAAAGATTTTACGAACACGATGGTGTTGACGTTAGAGGTCTTTTAAGAGCTGCTTACTCAACTCTTACAGGAGGACAGGTACAGGGTGGTTCTACCCTTACACAGCAGTTGATTAAAAATAACATTACTAATGTTACTAGAAATACTCCTAAGACAAAACTTAAGGAACAGTATTTAGCCCTTAAGTACGAAAAGGAATTAAAGGCACAGCTTGGCTCTAAGCAGGAGGCTAAAAAGTACATTATGGAATTGTACCTTAATACTATTAGTTTTGGTCATGGATACAGTGGTGTACAGACAGCTGCTCAGGGTTATTTTGGTAAAGATGCGTCAGAGTTAGACTTAGCAGAATGTGCTTGTCTTGCCGGTATTACAAACAATCCATCTATGTATTCACCAAGAACTGAGCCAGAGAACAACAAGTCAAGACAGACAGTTATCCTTAACTATATGTTAAAGCAGGGTCTTATTACTCAGGCAGAATATGACGGTGCTATTAATGAGGATATTTACTCAAGAGTATTAAAGTCTAAACTTCTTGCAACTAATGACACTAAGAATGACGGTGTTACAATACATTCTTATTATGAAGATGCACTTATTGACCAGATTTCTGAGGATTTACAGACTAAGTACAATATGAGTGCTAAGCAGGCAAACAATGTTATTTATAACGGTGGTTTGCAGATTTATTCTAACTACGATTCAAGAATACAGGGCATTGTAGACAATGTAATGCTTGATGATTCTAATTTCCCTAAGCCTAATTACAGCTTAGACATTAATTACATTGTTTCTACTGAAGATACAGCAACAGGTGAAACAACAAACAAGGAATACAAGCAGTTTGCTCGTTCTAAGGCCGGTGCTGAAGCTTGGGTAGCAGACAAGAGAGCAGAAATAGAAGCAGGTCTTTCTTCTACTCAGAAGATACTTGCAGACAGAGCAGATATTAGTGTTCAGCCACAGTGTTCAATGGCTATTATTGATTACCATACCGGTGAAATAAAGGCTATTGCCGGTGGTAGAGGTGAAAAGACAGTAAACAGAGGTTTCAACAGAGCTACAGATTCAGCTAGACAGCCGGGTTCTGTATTTAAGGTATTGGCTGCTTATGCTCCGGCTATTGACTTGGGCAAAATAACAGCTGCATCTACTATCGTCGATGAACCTTACACAACAGCTGACGGATACACTCCTAAGAACTGGTGGGGTAACAGCTACAGAGGTGCTGTAACTCCTAGAACAGGTATCAGAGATTCCATGAACGTTGTAGCAGTAAAGGTAATGGTTGAAACAGGTATTGACCTTTGCTACGATTACTTATTAAACTTTGGTTTTACAACTCTTGAAAACGATAACCATGCAGCTACAGCTCTTGGTGGTCTTACAAAGGGTGTTACACAGGTTGAATTGGCAGCAGCTTATGGTACATTAGCAAATCAGGGTCAGTATATCAGACCTATGTTCTACGACAAGGTTCTTGACCACGATGGCAATGTTCTCCTTGAAAATACTAAGGAAACAAGACAGGTTGTTAAGCCATCAACTGGATATATTGTTACACAGCTTATGACAAGTGTTGTTAAGGAAGGTACTGGTACAGCAGCTAACTTTAAGCAGTCTAATATGCCTCTTGCAGGTAAGACCGGTACAACAACTGATTCTAAGGACTTAACATTTGTTGGGTATACTCCTTACTATGTAGCAAGCATTTGGTATGGTTATGATAGATATGACAAGAAAGTTCCTAATATGAACGGCTTTAACCAAACTACACACTTAAAGGTATGGAATAAGGTTATGGAACAGGTAAATGAAGGTATGGAAGTCAAGGACTTTGATATGCCTAACGATGTTGTAAAGGCTACAGTTTGTAAAATATCCGGTAAGTTGGCAAGTAGTTATTGCCCAGCTATAACAGATTACTTTGAAAAGGGTACAGCTGTTTCTACATACTGTTCAGGTAACCATAGAGGATATTCTTCTTACGGTAGTTCTAGTAACTCAAACAGCTCTACATATACTAAGAAGAAGAAAAAGTCATCTTATTCTTCAAGTGGCAACAGCTATAGTAGTTCAGGAAGTAGCTCAAGTAATTCATCTTCTACAGGAGGAAGTTCTTCATCGTCTGATAGTAGTTCTTCATCAAGTGGAAGCAGTTCAGGACAATCTTCATCAAGCTCAAGTGGACAGTCTTCGTCTACTTCTTCAAGTGGTTCTTCATCTAGTTCAGGTGATTCATCACAGAGCAGTGGAAGTGGAGATTCACAACAATAATAAAGCAGTATTACAGCCGAGGAGGGCATCTTCCTCGGCTTTTGGTTTTAATTCAAAAGAAATTATGAATTTTTATAAAAATAGCTCTTTTATTGCAGTTTTTCTATTGCAAAAAATAATTTTTGTGTTATAATTACACTACCGAATGGATAGGGGGTATATATATGTTAAATGCCATTAACTTTTCCTTAACCGGTAAAGAAATTCTATATGCTGCAATCTTGGCTTTTTGTTTAACTTGGTTTATAAATAATGCGTTAAAAATTCGTTCTGTTGTTAAGGCTGCAACGACTTTCGCTAATTCACACAAGGACATTACAGCCGTTATGGATAGATGTTATACTCTTTTCCCTTTAGACAAGATTAATTTTAAGGGTCAGACTTTTACAAGAGGTATGAAGATAAGAGTTACAACTACTACTAATACAGATTTCGAAGGAGAACTTATTGGTGGTAACAACAAAAATATGGTCTGTATAAAGACGAGTAAGTATATCATTGCTCACGAGATACAGAACATACAAAGCATAGTTCCTTTATAAAACCTTATAGATAAATGTGCA
>ULQF01028589.1_pt1 | contig 23515 bp, 20 predicted proteins | sample 1954211 | NCBI WGS metagenome assembly ULQF01 (sample SAMEA4835648, study PRJEB28245) | human gut metagenome | biome: gut microbiome; material: fecal sample | place: Denmark | collected 2008 | reverse complement strand
GGTTTTTCGCAGGCATGAGGAAGAGCCGCCGATGGAACGGCGAGTCTCACAGCGTTCCGGCTTATGGTTTTTTCAGGATTTTGACGGATAGCCGACACTCTGGGCGTACAGGACTTTTTTGAGGACGGGGAGCTTCAGGCACTGCTGGATATAATTGGCGTTAATCATGGCGCGGAACACGGTGCCGAGCCCTTCGGAAGCACAGAAAAGGTAAACGTTTTCTCCAATAAACCCCGCATCCGTGCAGGCCGTGACCAGCTTTCTCCTGGCATCAAAGTCTCCCGGCTGTTTGGACTGGTCTACTACATAGACCAGGTTTAACGGCGCGGTAGCCGCGAATTCCTGTGTTCCCGTAGCGGCCCGCATGTCGCCCTGAACCACTTTCTCCAGTCGGTGGGTTTCCGGCCTGTAAAGATAGGTGCCCTGCGGCAGAACGACATAGATTTCTATTTCATTGGAATTCCGGGAAGACGGCGCCGTGCGGTAGTCGGGATCGTCCCGGTTGACGCCTTGCGCCGCCCAGAGCAGGGAGGACAGGATTTCCACCGGGATAGGTTTGTCTGCAAAGGACCTGGTGGAATGCCGTTCATGAAGAACCTGCATGAGGGGCTTTCCTCCCTTTTTATCTGGCGGAGGCAGCACGATGTCGTTACAGAGAGCCGTTCCGGAGAAGAGGCTTCCCGAAATGACGGCCAGAAACGGACTGAGATGAGAGAAAGTGTTCATAGGCAACGGGAAAAACATATGTCAGCCAGGAATAATCAGCAGGATACTTGTGTTTTTCTCATGTTTTTGGAAACATGAAGAGGCCCGATACTATAAAATGGCTATGAAAATACAAGGAAAAATACTCTGGTTTGATTCTTAACGGGTTCCGGGAAAACGAACCTTCAGCAAAAGACCATTGTTTCAAGTTGACCTCGGAAAGGTATTGCGCTTTTATGTCACACGGAACAGGGATAAAACCGTCTCATCCCCCACCCCAATTTGCTTCAACGCGTTCAAGCTGCATCCCCATGAATCCTGTCAATCCTCTGCGTCCCGGTTTTCCCAAGCATAAAAAATCCTCTTCCGGCGGAATTATTATAACTATTGTCCTGGTGCTGGCTCTTGCCGCCGGAGGGGTGGCTTACCACCGGGTTTCCGTTCAACGTAAGGCTGCCGCCGCTGAGCTGGCGGCCAGAAAGGAGGCGGAAGCGAAAGCGGCGCGTGCGCGGAAAGCCGCGGAACTGGAGGCGGCGCGCAGGAAGGCGGAGGAACGGGCGCGCGCGGAGGCGGAGGAAAAAGCCCGTCTTGAGGCGGAACGCCTGGCTGCTGAGGAAGCCGCCGGAAAACGGCAGAACAAGGAACCGGAAGTGGCGGAGCCTTCCCCTGAGGAACCGAAGGAAGAACCCGTGGTCCAGGAGGAAGATCCGCGGCTGGAGATTTTCAAGAAGCCTGTTCTTCTGGTCAGCCTGAAGGCCAATAACGCCGCCAACAGAAAGTTGTTTACGGATGCTTTCAATCTGGCCCTGGAAACGGGCCGCTATGACTTGTATGCCGATTTCCTGCGCTCCAATTTGGAACGGGATGCCGTGAAGGTCATCAAATTCGGCAAATTTGACGCGTCCATGTACGATCAGAGCCCGTACCTCATGCGCGCCAATGAGCTGTACCAGCTCATCAGCAAAGTGGGAGCGGAAACCATCCAGGAACAAATCAAGGAGAGTTCCCCCAGGTATTTCTATCCATGGCTTTTTTCAGACCCTTCCGATCCCCTGAGACTTTTCCTGCGCACGATGGCGCGGGAGCAGACACCCGGGGAGGAGTGGGGAGGGATTTTGAGGAAGTGGGCGGAATTCTGGATGAAAACCTCCGCCATGCCCCGGAGCAGGTATTCCTCCCTAGCGCTGGCCTGCGCCATGCTGAATCCCCGCATCGCTTCCAGCCCGTCCAAGCTGAGGGCGTCTTCTTCCACCAATATTTCCACCACGCCTTTGACGCTGGAACAGGTATTCGAGTACTTCATGGAGATGGATGAAGCCCGTGAGCTTCTCACGGACATTTCCAAATTAAGCCCTTCCGAGCTGTTGTTTGTGGTGGATGTGCGTCTGCCGAGGTCGGAGATGGATTGGGCGCGCAAAAAGGTGCGCCTAACCCGGAAAGGATGGGGCGGAGCCTATTCCATGATCCGTTACCGGATGGACCGCGCCGCACTGGGCAAGGACCCTTATACTAATTATACCTTCCAGGAGATTCTGGATGAAGGCGGCATTTGCATGGACCAGGCCTATTTTGCGGTGAATACCGCCAAATGCAACGGCATTCCCTCTGCCTATGTTACCGGGGACGGCAACCGCGGGCCACATGCCTGGGTCAATCTGCTGACGACGGATGAAACCTGGCAGTCCTACGGCGGGTACGGATATAATACGGGGCATTTTTCCCATCCGCACAACTGCAAGTCAAAGCATGAATCCACCCTTCTCCAGGGTATGGACAAGAAGGTGAATGGCGCCCGGCTGGATACTTCCCTGGATTATCTTTCCCTGGCGGACCTGTTTGAGGAGATGCAGAAGCCGGATTGCGCCCGGGTAATGCTGGAAGCCGCCACACAGGCCACTCCCGGCAGCCCCCTGGGCTGGGAACGCCTGATTGCTCTGATGGGCCGCCCGGAGAGCGGCACGAAGCTGGAAGAATGGGATGAACTGGTGGCCATGATTAAGCGCAAGTTCCGTTCCCGTCCGGATTACCTGGCCATGGCCGCCCGCGTGGAAGATGAGTATATTTTCCCCATGAGGGACGCTTCCACCAATAAGCGCCATGTTGCCCGCGATTTGAAGAAGCTGGAAAAGGAGACGGACGAGGGGCGCAGCGACCTGACTTCCGCCGCCATCAAGCGGCAGGCGGATCTCCTGATGGAAAACGGGGACAAGGCCGGGGTGGCTGCCCTGTACCGGAAGTCCATGAAGGATTATGCGCGCCGCGCGGAAGTATTTGAAGTGCTGATGGGGCAATATTACGAGTACGTTTCCCAGGATCAGGAGGCCGTGCTTCAGATGGCCAAGGAGGCGGAATCTTCCTACAACCGGTATATCCGGACTAAATCGGGCGATTATTTCAAGGTAAAGAAGGAAGCCGCCATCCAGCGGAGGATAGCCGGGTATTATGAAAAGGGAGGTAATGGGAAAAAAGCCGACTCCCTGCGCAAGGATGCGGAGAAGCGGGAGAAGAACAGCAAGAAGGGCATCCGGGAAGAAAATTAGTGCGGAGGTGCCTGCGGCCTTTCATTTTCGGGTGGGTTCGGCCGTGTTCGTTTCCGGCTGCGGCATACCCGCGGAATGAACGTTTTTAGACTGGAATGCTGTCTTATCTTCAATTAATACATGACTTATATGGCAAGAGAACCTTACGCGAACTTCTGGCCCAAAGTGGCGGATACCGCTTTTGTGGCGGAAAGCGCTGATTTGATTGGAGATGTTACCATTGGGGAACATGCCAGCGTCTGGTACCATACCACGCTGCGCGCAGATATCAATAAGATCGTCATTGGTGATTACTCCAATATCCAGGACAACAGCTGCATCCACCTGGCAGACGATTTCGGCTGCTATGTAGGCAAGTACGTAACCGTGGGGCACGGCGTGATTCTGCACGCCTGCACGGTGGAGGATAATTGCCTGATAGGCATGGGGTCCATTATTCTGGATGGAGCGGTCATCGGCCAGGGGTCTGTGGTGGGAGCGGGCGCGCTCATTACCAAAGGTACCGTCATTCCCCCCAATTCCCTGGTGCTGGGTTCTCCTGCCAAGGTGGTGAAGGACCTGGGGCCGGAATCCGCGGATAATAACCATAAATGGGCGGAAAAATACGTCAAGGTGGCTGCCCGCTATACGGAACGGGTTATTAATCCCGGTTTTTAACATGTGATTTCCGCCCGCCATGCCGGATGAAAATTTGATTGCTCTGGAACCTTATGCCCTGCTTTACACCCGGGCCGGGGCGGGTGTGTGCCTGCGTGATCCGCTGACCGGCAAGGTGGGCGTCATTTTCATGGAGCTGACAGACGGCATGGCCCTGGAACGCTGCCTGAACGGGGAACGCCCGGTACGGCCGGACACGTCTTCCCTGCTGGCTCACTTTTTATCCGCCATGGAATGCCGGGTGAGGCTGGTGCTTATCAACGGCCGCAAGGATGAAGTCTTTTATGCCCGCGTGACCATAGAGGCCGCCAATGAGGTGATGGACAAGCTGGTGGAGCTGGACGCCCGCCCTTCAGACGCCCTGATGATGGCAGTCCGGTTTGGAACCGCAATCAAGATTGTTCCCTCCGTATGGGAGAGCATGGAGAACATTCTGCCCCAGCTGGAGCAACTGGATGCGGATTCCCCGGACAGCCGCGCTCCGGTATATGTGGGAGATTCGTGAAAATTGCCTTTTCCGGTCTTGTGTTCCTGCATCAGCTTTCCTTCCGGCGGCATGGCTGTTGCATATGGGGTTTCTGCTTCTGGGAGGACCTACTTTTTATAAAAAAAACTTGCTAAGGCACGGGAATCCCTATACATTCGCCGCACATCACTTCAAGTGGGTAGATTCCCGAGCGGTCAAAGGGGGCAGACTGTAAATCTGTTAGCATTTGCTTTCGAAGGTTCGAATCCTTCTCTACCCACCACTTTTCATTTTATGGCGCGTTCTTTCAGAGAGCGCGTTTTTTTGTTTCCTCATCCCCATGATACCGGAAAAGGAAAGAGGAAGCGGGGTTCTCCGAGCAGGATGCATAAAGTGTTTTTTCTGCCGGATGCCGGCGGAGAGACGGTTTTGTGAATGACTTGTTCAGCCTATCGACAAGACATGCCGGTCATGTTAGATATCCTCCCTTGCCGTTTTTTCACTCCTGCCGTTTATTGCTATGTTGACCACGCTTCTCATTCTGGGAGTATCCGCCGTTTTGTTTGTCCAGGGGAGGATTCGTTCTGATCTTGTCGCGCTGTGTTCCCTGCTCTGCCTGATTATGTTCGGGATTTTGAGCCCGGAACAGGCGCTTTCCGGCTTTTCCAATTCCATTGTGGTGATGATGGTAGGGCTTTTCGTGGTGGGAGGCGCCATTTTCCGGACGGGCCTGGCCAAGATGATGGGCGGCAGAATCATGAAACTGGCCGGCAGGAGCGAGTTGCGCCTGCTGGTGCTGACCATGCTTGTTACAGCCGGCATAGGCGCATTTGTCAGCAATACGGGGACGGTGGCGCTGATGCTGCCTATTCTGGTGAGCCTGGCTGCGGACGGAGGCATCCAGACGAGCCGTCTGCTCATGCCCATGGCATTTGCCAGCAGTATGGGCGGCATGCTGACGCTGATCGGCACGCCCCCCAACCTTGTCGTCAACAACCAGCTTCAGGAGGCCGGAATGGAGGGGCTGGGCTTTTTTGCGTTCACCCCCATCGGCCTTGTCTGCATCGTGACGGGCATCCTGGTGCTGATCCCCCTCAGCAGGAGGTTTCTGGGACGCCATGACGACAGGGCGGAACACGAGGCCAAGGGGAAATCCCTCAGCCAGTTGATAGATGAGTACCAGATTATTAATAATCTTTACCGCCTCCGGGTGCTGGAGGATTCCCCTCTGACGGAACATCCTCTGCATGATCTTCAGATACCGGACCTTTACCGCGTGAATATTGTGGAGGTGCGCCGCAGGCATTCCGGCCGGCATTCCTTCCTGCAGACGGTCAGCCAGACCATGGCGGGTTCAGATACGAGGGTGGCCCGGGGCGACGTCATTTATGTCATGGGGGAGTTTGAGGACGTGGCCCGTTTTGCCCGGGAATATGGGGCGGAGATGATTAACCGGAAGACGTCGGAAGATACGGATTCCCTGTTGAAAAGCAAATTGAAGTTTGACGAGATAGGCATTGCGGAAATGCTGCTCATGCGGAACTCGGACCTTATCAACATGCCCGTGAAGTCTTCGGGGCTGCGCGCCAAGTACGGGGTCAATATTCTGGCCATCCAGCGGGACAACCATTACATTTTCCATAATTTGAAGGATGTGAAGCTCCAGTACGGAGATACGCTGCTGATTCAGGGAACCTGGACGGATATTGCGCGCCTGAGCGAGAAAACTTTTGAATGGGTTGTCGTGGGCCAACCTCTGGCGGAGGCCTCCAAGGTGACCCTGACGCATAAGGCCCCCCTGGCCGCAGGCATTATGCTGCTGATGATTGCGGCCATGGTGTTCAACTGGGTGCCTGCTGTGGCGGCGGTATTGATTGCCGCCGTCCTGATGGTGTTGTGCGGCTGTCTGCGCAATGTGGAGGAGGCGTACCGGACGATCAACTGGGAGAGCATCGTGCTGATTGCCGCCATGCTGCCGATGTCCGTAGCGCTGGAGAAGACGGGAGCCTCAGAGGCCATTTCCCACGGGCTGGTGGCCGGACTGGGGGGATTCGGGCCGTTTGCCCTGATGGCGGGCGTCTATTTCACGGCGTCCCTGCTGACCATGTTTATCAGCAATACGGCTACGGCGGTGCTTCTGGCGCCTATCGCCCTGCAATCCGCGGCGAGTATGGGCATCAGCCCCTATCCGCTGCTGCTGGCGGTTTCCGTAGGCACCAGCATGTGTTTTGCTTCACCCTTTTCCACGCCGCCCAATGCCCTGGTTATGCCGGCAGGGAAATATACGTTCATGGATTACGTGAAAGTGGGCGTTCCCCTGCAGGTGATCATGGGGCTGGTCATGGTAGTGGTGATTCCGCTATTTTTCCCGTTCGGGAAGGCTTAACCGGGGGGAGTTCACGCGGCAGAAAAGGGGCATGGCCAGGGAATTTGCATGTATTGCTAAAAAAAGAGAGACAACCGGGACGCGCGGGAGTAGAAAAGGATTATTCAAGAACCCCGTTTAATTATGAAGTATTTGCTTATTGTTCTGGCCGTTGCTTTCGCCATGCCTTCCATGGCGGAGGAAGACGCTCCCAAGAGAATGACTTCTGCGGAAAAGAAAGCCGCCCTCCTTGAAAAATATGATGTTAACAAGGACGGCAAGCTGGATTCCGAAGAGAAGGCCAAGATGAAGGAAGACCTGAAGAAGCAGCGGGAGGAGGAACGGGCCAAGAGGCACGCTTCCCGCAAAGCAGATTAAGGTTTTTCCGTTTTATTAATTGCCTGTTTTCCGTCCGGTTTGAATCGATTTCAGACCGGACGGGGCTGTCGGGACGGTATTTGCCGCCTTGGTTGCGGTGTGGCGGAGGAATGGCGGATACGGTTGCGGTTTCCCTGTCGTTCAAAGGGTTCCAGGTCCTGTATTCCCTGAGAAGAGGGTTGACGGAGCTGTTCATGCTTTAATGGGCAGGAGGCTGGGTACCGGGGAAAGCGTTCCTTTTGAATCTTTCCGTCACATGGAGGCTTTCCGTTCCTCCAGCCGCGCGGCCATCGGCAGAAGATCGGACGCCCATTTTCTTTACTGGCAGGGAAGGCCTGCCCCCGCCCCCCCGCTGCCGCGCGCCCGGAATCCAGGTTATGCTCCGGTTCCGGTTCCGCGCCTGCCGCGCGACCTGATTTTATAGGCCAGCGTGTCCGTCAATTCCCGAAGGGCATGGAGCGGATTTTTCCGCAGAACGTGGCGTCCTTTCAGCATGGCTCCGGGGCGTATGGTTCCCGTTTCCCTGTGGTTGTGAATGACTGCCGCTGTTTGAGCGAACATGTTGTATTTTTCCAGCACCAGGCGCCTTGCCTCACGGATGGCGGGGAGCCGTTTTTCATATTCTCCGTCCTCCATGGCCTTGCGGATGATTTCAAGGGCTTTTTGCGGGTTGTCCAGCGGGATGGGGATGAAGCTTTCCTGCGGGAAGCATTCCGTTGCCAACGGATCCCCGGCGTAAAAGGGAAGGGTCATGGCGACAAAGGCATCAGACAGTTTTTCCGTCCAATGGTGGGGTTCCAGATGGTTTTCCACGCATATATGATATTTGTAGTCATCCATGGCGACGGTTTTATTTTCTATTTCCCGGATGCCGTGTCCGAACCAGTCCAGTTCCGGCAGACGGTCCGCCAGGTAACGCGTAAGATCATAGCGCTTTTTATGCATGGTATGCGTATGCTGCTTGGCGGAGCAGATGGTGGAGAGCATTTTTGTCTTCGGGAATTCCTTCTGGTTCAGAATTTCCTGCATGGGCTTGATGTACAGCCATTCAAGACATCCGCGGCCCAAGGTGTGCCCGGGGTGCGGAAGGTCCCGGGTGGAGTGGGTGGTGAGAACGGTGCCGAATTGGCTGGTGTATGCCCTGCTGTAGATTTTGATGGAGGGGGGTTCCACCGTAATCAGGATAGTCTGGTCCGGAGGACAGAGAAGGGGTTCCGTTTCATTTCTGATGGTGCCCACGGGAGTTCTGGGAAATTCGTCGTATACCAGAACCCAGTCGTAATCCGTCATGGCGGCGTCCGTGCAGAACAGGCAGTCGCCCCACAACAGGGATTCCGTTTGATCCGGAGAGGCCTTCATGGATTTTCTGATGACCTTGATGCGTGTGGGGCGGGAGGAATCCGTCATGGGAGTACAGGCGTTGAAGAGGGGGGCGCGGTATGGCCTTCATATTCCGGGCTTTTATCCGGGACCATCGCGAGGGCTTTGCTGCCTGGCGCCAGTGTAGGGGGCCTGCATGCCTTGTCAATGTCAAAGGATTGGATGTTTTCCCGTGCGGAGCTTCCGTCAGTTGGCCGCTGTTCTTTCCATTTCCGGGAAAAGCTGGTCGATGATGTCGCCGACCATTTTTTTGGACCCGTAGGGGGAAAGGTGATTGTCGTCGCAGTACATTAATTGGCCGCCGTCTTCCGCCAGCCACCGCCCATTTTTATGGAAGGTGCCGTGGAGGGGAATGAAGCGGCACAGGCCTGTGGATTCCATGTGCTCCAACAGGGCGAATACCGGACGCTGCCGCGTGTTGAAGTCCCCGCCCAGCAGGCGGTCTGTCCGGTTGGCGTTCAGCAGGGCATTGCGCCGCATGAGCTTGCGCGGGCCGAAAGTCCATTCGGGAACGGGACCCAGCAGCACGATTTGCTTGCCGGCTTTCCGAAGACGCGCACAGGTGTGGCGCAGGCCGTCTGCAACCAGTTGTTTCAGGCGCGTATCCCGGTGGTTGTTCACCAGTTCAATCCAGCGGTTGTGGATGAATACGGTCTTTACCTGGGGGGTATTTTCCAGCCAGTCCAGAATTAGTTCCATATTGTGTTCCCAATGGGGGTACATCAGGCGCAGGAGCGTCAGGGAAGAGGAGTCTCCGGAGCCGGAGATACCGCTCAGCGGACACAGGCGCGCGCGGTAGAACAGGCCCGATCGCTGAAGAAGCCGCGCGGCCTCGTCAAATCCGGGGGAACTGGCCATGGCATGGCTGTCCCCCATAAGCAGGAAGGAAGGGGCCTGCCCGTTTTTTCCCAGCAGGACAAAAGGGTAATCCGTCACATCCCCCAGCTCCGGATGATGGTGCTGAATGGCGTTGCCCTTTTCCACCACCGCCCGGCTGGGAGGCGTGATGCCGAAGGAGGGCGGGAAGGCCGGCCCTTTCCAGTATTCAGGGAATTCCATGCTGTTGGCCGCTACATGCCAGTAATCCCGCGCGCCGTCCGTCCATTTGAGCCATTCACCGGCAAATCCCAGCATGAGGCACCCTGCTGCCGTGGCCAGAAACGCTTTTCCGGGAGTTTGCCATGAGACGGTCGTTCTGAAGGGGGTTTCCACGAATTTCCAGGAAAGGAAACCCAGAAGAAGGGAGAGAAGGAACATGCCCGCATAATCCCAGGGAGAGCATTCATCGAAACAGACGTATGTCCAGTACACGATAACTGGCCAATGCCACAAATAGAGGGAGTAGGAGATTTTGCCGATGCCCGTGCTGAGCGGGTGCCTGAGGATACGCCCGGACCAGCCATGGTTTCCGTAACGGATAAGCAGGGCCGCCCCCGCGATGGAAGGGATGGCCGTGTATCCGGGAAAAGGAGTGGAAGAGGTATAACAGGCAAAGGGGAGCAGGATTCCGGCCCATCCCGCCGTCCGCAGCCATCCGGTTCCCCGGTTCTGTTCCGCGGCGGGAGCCAGAGCCAGAAGGCAGCCGGCCAGAAGTTCCCAGGCGCGGCAGTAAAGCAGATAGAAGGCTTTGTTATGTTCCAGATGCCCCATGTGGAAGGCGGCGAAGAAGAAGGAGAGGCCCAGCGCCCCCCATAGAACGGGTTTGACGGCTTTTTCCCTGAATTTCCAGAGCAGCCACAGGGTAAGCGGAATCATCAGGTAAAATTGTTCTTCCACGCTCAGGGACCACAGGTTCAGCAAAGGGTTTTCTTCCGCCGCCGGGCTGAAGTAATCCCCTGTGGTTCTGCTGAAGTAAGTGTTGGTGATGAAAAGGGCGCTGGATCTCACCGTCCGGCCCAGAGTCCGCAGGTCATCGCAGTCCAGAACGACGCAGCCGAAAGCCAGCACGGCCGCAATCAGGCAGAAGTAGGCGGGCATGATGCGCCTGATTCTCCGGAGGTAAAAGGAGGTCAGGGAGAACGTTCCCTCCTTCAGGCTGCGGATGAGGCCTCCGCCAATCAGATATCCGGAGATGACAAAGAAGATGTCCACGCCTGCATAGCCTCCAGGGCAGATCCCTTCCTGCAAATGGTACAGGACGACGGCCAGCACGGCAAAAGTACGCAGGCCGTCAATGTGCGGGAAATAGGTTCCGTGGATGGCGCCTCCGGCTTGGTGGGGAGAAGGTGAACAAAAGGTTTCAGAAAAGCATTTGCTCATGAAGCGGAAGGAAGTGGATGGGGACGGGGGAAGGCGGGCAGAGGAAATCCGGCATGGGGTTGAATTGCCCGGAAACGTTGGTTAGCGGCGCAGGCGGTTTTTCAGCCGCCGCCATGCCAGCTGCATCCTGTGGCCGCGTTTTAAAAAGCGCTGGTAGTAGGATACCCATGTTCCGTCACCTTTGCGGCGCGCTTCTTCCGGAGATTGGTCGAATATTTTGTAAAGCTTGGCCGTTTCCCTTTCCGTCTCTTCCAGAAAGCGGGCTTCCTGTTCCGGGGTTTTCCAGGGGCGCGACATGATTTCACACCACAGGTTGTCGTCTTCGTCCACTTTTTTCACATAGGCCGCGGCGTCGTCCAGGGTTGGGAAGTCGTGGCAGTTGATGAATGAGGCGGAATTGAATTCCCGGCTGATGTCCGGATTTCCCCAGTAAATGGGAATGGTGCCCGCAAGCATGCTGGTGACGATTTTTTCACTGGTGTAGCCGGGGTACCATGCATTTTCAAAGGCAATGGAGAATTTATACGGCTTTTTCATTCTGATGGAGGATGCGTACCAGTCTTCCGCCCGGTGGCCGTCGCCCGGGGTGTTGTTAAGATGGGGCCCCAGAGAATTGACGAACCGGAAAGCGGAGAGTTTGTGGAACATGGCATCCCTGTTGGGATGGGATTTGCGGTTGGCGTAAATGAAGTTGCAGAAACCCGTTTTGGAGGCCAGGAGAGCATGGGCATCCAGGCCTTCCTTACCGCCGTGCACTTCCTGCAAATGGTGGCGAAGGTAGGGAAGTTTGACAGTGCGGTCGCTTCCGGGCACCGTATCGAGCCCGATGTAATAGTCAAACAGCATGAAATCCGGTGCAATGGCTTCATGACAACCGTACATGACGGTGATGTGGCCGGGGGCCCGTTCCAGAAAATCGTAAAAAGCCTCCCGGTTGACGTAAAACCAGGGGGTGGCGATCAGGTAATCAAAATCGGAATCGTCTTCCACCACATGATACCGGCTTTTCAGAAGCTGAAGCATTCCTTCCCTGCCGAAATCCGGAGTGGACTGTAAAAAGGAGATTTTAAGCGTTTTCATGGGGGGAGAAGGGTTGAAACGGTGCAGAGTGTATGAGGCGTCTTTTTCTTGTCAATGACAAAGGAAGATGCGCCCGGATGTGCTGGAACAGGCAGTCCGGCGGTTGAACGCCGGCCGTTTTCACTCTTCGTAACGGTATTCCCGGAGCGTTTCCTCATACAGGGCGGCGTGCCGTGCGGCAATGACGGGGTAGGAGAATGTTTGTTCCGCGTGCCGACGGCCTTCCTCCGCCAGGGTTTGCAGGAGTTTTCCGTCCTGGATGAGCCGTTCGCAGTGGGCGGCCATTTGGTTCAGGTCCCCCTGCGGAGCGACCAGCCCCGTCCTTCCGTCCAGAACCGCTTCCGGAACTCCTCCCGTCCGGAAGGTAACGGAAGGGGTTTTGCAGGCCATGGATTCCAGCGCTACGTTGGAAAGGACATCCTGAAGCGTGGGGTTCAGGAAAATGTCCGCCGCGCTGTAAAGCCCGGCCAGCTTGTTCATGTCCGTAATGAATCCGGAGTTTGTGCTGGGGAAGGGGTAGTCCACGCTTTTTTCCTGGTTGCCGAAGAGCAGGAGATGAAGGTTCCGGTGCCCGCGCCGGTATAGTTCCTCCAGCACCAGGGGGATGAAATGGCCGCCTTTGACCGGATTGAACAGGCCGGTTGCGCCGCAGGCGATGACGAACGCTCCGGGCGGGATGCCCAGGCCGGCCCGGATGGCATTCCGGTCTTCCACCGGACGGAAAAGGTCCGTGTCCACAGGATTGTAAATCCGTTACACACATTCCCACCCCTATGATCCCCGATGTTTCCATCATTGTTCCCTGCTACAATGTAGCCGCTTACGTGGACAGCTGCCTGGAGAGCCTGGTACGCCAGACTCTCCGGAACATAGAAATTATCTGCATCAATGACGGCTCCACGGATGAGACCTGGACACATCTGCTGCGCTGGAAAGAAAAGGACAGCAGAATCATCCTTCTGAACCAGCGGAACGCGGGCGTCTCCGCAGCAAGGAATGCAGGGCTGGATGCCGCCCGCGGCCTTTATGTCGGTTTTGCAGATCCGGACGACTACATGGATCCGGAAATGTATTCCCGCCTTTTTTCGGCGGCTCTGGAATATGACGCAGACATCGTGGAATGCGGCAACCATGTTTTTGAAGACTCGTCAGACCGGCTTATCGAAGCCAAAAGAAGATCACCCTCCCGGCATTTTGAAGAGAACGCCTCTCCGGCCAGCTTCTTCCGGGATTCCATCTGGGGGAAAATGGATATCTGCGTGTGGAGCAAACTGTTCCGGAAAAGCATGCTGGACGCCCACCGCCTCCGCTTCAACGTACATCTGAAATCCGGCGCGGAGGATGAAACCTTCCGGCTGATGGCCGTTCCCCATGCCTCCCGTCTCCTGTTCATTCCCGACTGCCTGTATTACTACCGCCTTATGCGCAACGGCTCCCTCTCCCGCCGCTGCAACGTTCCCTCCTACTCCAAATGCGTGCAGGAATTCCAGCGGTTGCTGTACATTGTGGACTACTGGCAGAAACAAGGATGGCAGAATGAAGGCCTGTTCGCTTACGGCGTCCGGAAAATCAGGCCTTTTTTTGTTTCCAAGCATCCCCTTTTCCATCAGATGACCGCTGTCCAGCAACGTTCCGCGCTGGACTGGTGGAGCCTGTTCTATCAGAAGGCGGAAGGAAAACGTTTCCTCTCCGCTCTATCGGGACGGGACAGGCAACTGGCGAACCTGTTGAACTCGGCGGAACCGGTCCCCAACGGCTGGGGGCGCATTCTGCTGGCAGCCTGCTCCCTGCTTCCCGGACAAAAAGGACGTTATTACTCCTGCAAAAAAATGCTTGCGGAACATTTTTCCCAAGTCTGCCCCAATGGGTTTCAAAAAGAAAACGCTTCTCTGGAAGAGCCGTTTGACACATCGCCGCCTTCCCTGTAAATTGCCTTATCCTCCCATTCCGGATCAATGAACCGTTTTCTCTCATTTGCAGACTCCCGCATGTCGGCCGCCCTGGAGCGGCTGGGCAGGCAGGCGGAAGCGCTGGATTTTTTTGATGAGATCACGCTCTTCACGGAACACGACCTTTCCGCAGAATTCACCAGCCGCATGGGCCGGTACCTGACGCCGTCCTGCCGGGGATTCGGATACTGGTCCTGGAAACCCTGGGCCATCCACCATGTCCTCCAAGAAATGGAGGAAGGCGACCGCCTCCTTTATCTGGATGCAGGCTGCCATATCAACGCCAACGGAACGGAGCGCTTCCGGGAATACGTAAATATGCTGGACCGCGACAGCTGCGGCATGCTGGTTTTCACCAACGGACAGCCGGAATACAAATGGACCAAAGGAGATATCTTCCGCCACTTCGGCGTTTCCCAAGAAGACGGGCATATCACGCATACCCAGCAAATTGCGGGCGGCCATGTTTTCCTGAAAAAAAACCCGCTCACGGAAAGCCTGATCCGGGATTGGCTCCATGTCTTTTACGACCATCTGCATCTTGCGGACAACACTCCTTCCGCCTCCCCCAACCTGCCGGGTTTTGTGGAAAACCGGTATGACCAGAGCATCTTTTCCATCCTATGCAAACTGAGGGGCATCACCACCCTCGACGGATCGGAAACCTATGCGGAAAACTGGGAACAGCTCTCCTTGTTTCCATTCCAGGACAGACGGGACATGGGAATCCCACGGGCCGGGAAAAAGGGATGGCTGGAAAAATGCAGGCAGCTCCTTCTTTCTTCCAAAAGAAACGGATTAGGAATCCGGTAAAGCTTCCCCATTCGGAACAACCGGGCTGCACGACGCTTCCAAACGGGGCAATCTGACGCACCATGAACTGTTTTCCCGTCCTATTCCACAGCTTCATCCCGAAAATTCCTTTACCCTTCGGCTGCCGTTTCCGGAATGTAATGACGGTTATTTGGACAAGCTCTTTTCATTTGATCAGGAATGTTTTGCCTTCATGAAAGCAAACATCCCTCCATTCCAAAACTCCGCACCCGCACTATCCTCCGCCGACATTCTCCCACCCCTACTCACAGTTATGCCGTCACCGGAATCCGGCTTTCCCCCATTCATACCGGAATGAAAATAAAAAGGCCATCATGCTGGGAACAGCCTGCCGCAGTTCATGGAATACTGGCAGCCTGGATTTCCCCAAAACGTTTTTCTTTCAGATTTGTAGGCTTGACGGCGGATTCCTAATCCTCATACTTTCCTATGTGGCTTCTCCTCAATGCCGAACAATATTTCAAGTCTCCCATAGCGTCTCGGCCAGCTCCGCCCCTTACCGGTTGAGCGACGCTCTGAACCGGCATATTCCCGGCCTGAAATCCACCCTGCTGCTCCGGAGGCGCAAAGAAATTGACGGCCTGGAAATCCACAGGACACCCGCCAGAAGGGCTACGGACGCCTTGCGCCGCCATCTGGCCCATGGATTTGACATTCTGCTGCCGGAAAGAAGAAAAGACCTGCCTTTCTCCCTGAATGTGCTGGGCATGGGATTTGACACGGCCCAAATGGAAAAAGCCGATGTAGTGCATCTGCACTGGATAGGCGGCAGAACCGTGGATTTCTCGCAGCTGTGCCATATCCGCCGTCCATTGGTCTATACCCTGCACGACATGTTTGCCTGCACTGCGGGATGCCACTGCACCATGGACTGCGGCCTGTTCCAGGACGAATGCCGCGGCAACTGCCCCCAGCTTGGCGCTCCCCGCCTCTTCCGCAACATTCCAGCGTGGCTGTTTTCCCGCAAACGCCGCGCCTTCGGCCGCATCCCGTCCCTTACCCTCGTAACTCCCTCCCTCTGGTTAAAAAGGGAAGTGGAAAGAAGCTGCATGTTCCCTGGAAGAAAAATCGTACAGATTTACAATCCGGACACTCCAAACCCTGACCGTTCCATGCGGAAAACCATTGGGCCGCAATCCCCGCGCAGCCTGCGGAGGGTGCGCCCCTCAAATCCTCTTTTCATACTGGCAACGTTAAAAAATTTCGGTAAGACCTGTCTTGCAAAAATTATCATTGACCACGGATTGTAAATTCGTTGAAAATTGGGAGCCGGGGAACGCCTTAAATGGCAGTTGCCTAGGGACGGGTGGATGTGGTACAAAAGGCCGTACAACTTTTTTATTGATTCTTTTCTTATGATTATTGTCACGGGTGGGGCCGGGTTTATCGGCTCAAACATTGTCGCCGCTCTGGAAAAAGCCGGTAAAAAGGATCTTGTGGTGGTGGACGAGCTGGGCTCTTCCGACAAGTGGAGGAACATTGCCAAGAGAGAGCTGTGCGCCGTGGTTTCTCCGGAAGGCATGCTTGATTATATGAAGGCGCATGCGGATGAGGTGGAGGCGGTCATTCACATGGGGGCCATTTCCGCCACCACGGAGACGGACGCCGATTTGATTATCCGGACGAATTTCACGCTGAGCTGGCATTTGTGGGAGTTTTGTTCCCTGTACGGCAAACGGTTTATTTACGCCTCCTCCGCGGCCACGTACGGGGACGGTTCCATGGGGTTTGACGATGACGCCTCCCTGGAGCACGTCAACGCGCTGCGCCCCCTGAACGCATACGGCTGGAGCAAGGCCCTGTTTGACCGCAAGGTGGCCCGGGAAGTGAAAGAAGGGCGTCCGGTTCCCCCCCAATACGCCGGGCTTAAATTTTTCAACGTGTACGGCCCTAATGAATACCATAAGGGCGGGCAGAAAAGCGTGGTGGCCCATATATTCCCCCAAGTGAAGGCCAATGAAACGGTGAAGCTGTTCAAATCTTACCATCCCGACTACCGTGACGGATGGCAGCTCCGGGATTTCGTGTGGGTGGGCGACTGCGTGGATGTGGTGCTTTGGCTGCTGGAGCATCCGGAGGTGAGCGGCCTGTTCAACGTAGGTTCCGGGAAGGCACGCTCTTTCCACGATCTGGCGAAGGCGGCATTCCATGCGCTGGGCCTTCAGGAAAAGATTGCCTACCGGGAGATGCCTGAAGAGCTCAGGGGGAAATATCAGTATTATACGCAGGCGGACCTTTCCAGGCTGCGCGTTGCCGGTTATGCAGCGCCCATGACTTCCCTGGAGGATGGCGTGCGCCGGTACGTGCAGGAGTATCTGGACAGGGAAGACAGTTACGTTTAACCCGCATTCCTTTTTTCTCCTATGCCCGCACAGCGCATTCTGATCATCAAGCATGGAGCCCTTGGCGATGTGGTGCTCGCCATGGGGACGATGAAGCGGCTCCGCGAACTTCATCCGGAGGCGCATATCACCCTGATGACCATGGGAATGTTTGTTCCCATGGCGGAGCAGCTCGGAGTGTTTGACGATTTTATTGTGGATAATCGCCTGCCTTACTGGAAGCTGGGCGCCACCTGGAGGGCCGTCCGTTCCATTGTGAAAGGGAATTTTGACGTGGTGTACGATCTTCAGGAATCTTCCCGCACCAGGAAACGCTATTATCCCGCCGTGCGCTTCCTGCTGAACCATGACATGGACTGGGTGGCCTGCAATTCCGGAGAACGGCGCAAATTGCTGAAAAAGAAATCCTTCCGGTGGGGGAAGGTGGAACGGGAGCCGTTCCGTTTGGAACGCGTCCTGACGGATCTTTCTTTCATGCACGGGGAGGGACTGCATTTTGACGAGCTTCCGGAACGCTATGTGATGATGATTCCGGGCTGTTCCCCCAACCATCCCTACAAGCGCTGGCCCGTGGAGAATTTCTGCGCCCTGGCGAAACGCCTGGCGGCGCGGGGCGTGTCCTCCGTTGTCATCGGCACCCGGGCGGAGGCTGCGGAAGTGGAGGCCATTGCCGCCAGCTCTCCCCTGGCTGTCAGTTTTCTGGGCAAGTCTTCCCTGATGGATATTCCCCAGATGGCTTTGCGTTCCCTGGCTTGTGTAGGCAATGATACGGGGCCTACACATATGTGTGCCTATGCCGGGGTGCCCGTGACCGCCATTTTCTGCCACCGGACGCGCAATTCCGCCATTACTGCCCGGTGCATTTCCAACCTGGTTTCCCCCGGCGCCATTGAGGAAATTACAGTGGACCAGGTATGGTCCGCGCTGGAGCCCTTTCTGCCGCCGCAGGAAGGATTTGAACAAATAAGGGCGGCAGATTCTCCGCATGGCTCATGACGGCTCCCGTGAACATTTCCGTGCTGGTTCCGGTTTACAATGTGGAGCCGTACCTGGCCCAGTGCCTGGAAAGCATTTGCTCACAGACGCTCCGTGAGCTGGAAATAGTTTGCGTGGATGACGCTTCCACGGACGGCTCCCTGTCCATTCTGCGGGAATTCGCGGAGCGGGACCCGCGGGTGAAGGTCGTGCAGGCTCCGGAAAACGGCGGCCTATCCCGCTCCCGGAATCTGGCGATGAGCCATGCTGTGGGAGAATATCTGTTTCTGGTGGATTCCGACGACTGGCTGGAAACGGATTTGCTGGAGGAGATGTACCGCCGTGCGAAGGCGCTGGATGCCGACAGGCTGGCATGCGGGTTCCGGTATTATTACGAGTCCGCCCCCGACCGGGAGGACCGGTTTCTGCCGGAGGACATGGCCCCTCCGGAAAAAGGGTGGCTTCCCTGCACTCCGGAGACCATTGGGAAAATACATCATGGAGCGGGCGGCATGATGATCAGGCGTTCCATTGTGGAAAAGCATGGCATCCGGTTCCCCGAGGGCGTTGCCTGTGAAGACCTGTATTTCCATTACGCCGTTTTTCCATGGTGCAGGAGGGTTTGCGTCGTCAGCAGGGCGGCTTACGTTTACCGCAAGCGGGCCGGATCCATTACCAGCGTTTTTGCGTCCGGCAGTTCCCTCCAGTCACTGGATTACCTGACGGTGGCGGAACTGGTGCTGAAGGAATGGAAAGAAGCCGGGATTCTTGAGGAATACAGGACGGCATTTTTGAAAATGCTGGTAATGGGCGTGAGGAACATCCGCAAATATGCCCCTCATGCCGTCCAAAAGGAGGTTACCCGGAAGGTGACTGATATGCTCCGTCAGGAAAATCTGTACCGTCCCGCAGAGGATGATGCCTGCCTGTCCCGCCGGGAAGGAAAATTGCTGAAAGCCTGGATGGGCGGAAAATCCGGCTTGGACTTTTCCTATTACTGGAAGAAAATGCGCAAGGCGGGAGCCCGGTTGCTGCGCCGCTGACATCACCCGAATGAATAATCCGATGAAAAAGAATGAATTTGCCGTCGTCCTGGCCAGTGACAACAGGGGCATTCTGCCTTTGAGCGTTACTGTCTTTTCTTTGCTGAATACTGCCGGTCCGGAGACTTTTTACAAAATTTACGTTCTTTCCGACGGCATTGACGGAGAGAACCGGGCGAGCGTGGAGCGGCTGGCCGCTCCGTTCGATTGCCGTCTGGAGTTCATAGACGTTTCCGGCATTTTGGAAGAGCACGACTTCCCCCATACGGAACAATGGCCGGTGCCAGCCTGGGGACGCGTGTTCATTCCGGAATTATTGAAGGAAGAGCGGGGCAATATTCTGTATCTGGACATTGACGTTCTGGTTTGCCGGGATTTGACGGAGCTGTTCCGGACGAATATGGACGGAAAAGCAGTAGGGGTGGTGTTTGAGAATTTTTCCAGACCCGGTTCCCATTTTAACGAACGTCTTGAGATGCCGCTGACCTGCACGGGATATTTCAATTCCGGCGTGCTGCTGATGAATGTGGATGTCTTCCGGGAGAGGAATCTGGTCAGGGCTGTGCTGGATTATGCCGTCACTCACCGGGACAGGCTGACATGTCCGGACCAGGATGCCTTGAACGGAGCCCTGTGCGAGCTGACTGTGCCTCTGCACCCGCGCTGGAACTGGCATGACGGCTTGACGCGCCGCATTTTGAAAAACGATCCCCGGGAACAGTTCTGGCGCGGCGTTACGCCGCGCCAGGCGGTGGAAGCGGCTTTGGAACCGGGCATTCTTCATTACCAGGGGGTGCACAAGCCCTGGCGGTATAATTGGCGTTATGAAGGGGAACGTTACGAACGGGTTATGCGTGAAGCCGGGCTGCTGCGCGGTCCGCTGCCCGGAAGAACGCTCCCGGCCGTCTTGAAAAAGCACCTTTACCGGCCTGTTTACCGGATGACGGCCAGAAAGATTTTAAGGCTGAAGGAAGGGTTTGATAACCGGCTCCTTTGAAACTATGGAACCCGGCCGTTCTTTTCCGTTTTCCTTATGGATTGCCGCCGGCGTGGAGCGGAGGGGGAGGGAACCGGGAAGGAAGGGACTGCATTTTTAACGGGAGGAATGGGTCAATGCAGTTCCAGCAGATAGATTTCCGGCGGGCAGTTGAAGCGGAGGGGGAGTGTGCTTGTCCCCAGTCCCTTGGTGATCAGGTAGGTATTGCCGCCGGAGATATGCCAGGGATAGGTGTAGGGTAGGGCATGGTCCGGGCTGGCTTCAAACCGCAGGAGGCCGAAAGGAAGGCAAACCTGGCCACCGTGGGTGTGCCCGCTGATGACGATGTCCACGTCTCCATGGGAAAGTATGTGGTCCGTTTCCGGACGGTGGGAAAGCAGGAAATGGGGGATGTCTGGCGACTGGCGTTTGGGCAGCCGTTTTCTGACATTGCGCGTCGTATCCAATATTCCGGAAAGCTGGAGCTGCCTTCCGTCCTTGAACGTGACAAGAGAGCTCTGGTCTTCCAGCACGGTGATTCCCGCCTGTTTCAGTTCCCTGCTCCAGTTGTTCCAGCCGAAGGTGAAATCATGGTTTCCCTGGATAGCGAAGACCCCGCAGGGAGCCGTCAGGCCTTTCAGCAGCCGGGCGGCCGTAGCGGGATCCATGCTGGCATTTTCGCTGCTTCCCCGGGCATAGTCTCCAACCAGCAGAATCAGGTCCGGCCGGAGCCGCATGATCCTCTGAATATAGCGCAGGGCCCTCACTTCATCAAACGCGGTGGGCATCAGGTGCAAATCGCCGGCAATAACGACTTTAACGGGTGTTCCCTTCCCTTTCCACTGGGGGACACGGTAGTCCACTTTCCTGACAAACAGAAGATTGGGTTCTACCAGGTACGCCCAGGTCATGCCGGCCACGCCGAGCGCGCAGAGGCTCAGCAGGAGAATGCCGAAAAACCGGAGTATTTTGACGGAAAAGGGCATGAAAAGGATACAGCTTGGCAGAGATTATAATTACAGATAACCCCGGGCGAGCGATTTATGCGTCTTGCCATTTTGGGAAAGGCGTCTCCTTGGGAGATTTTCGCAAATTTGATTGACGGGCGCCCGCATGGTATGCTTTTATGCTCCAAGATATTTCCATATCCTTTATCACCCATCATTTAACCACGCATATGAAGAAGATTACCGTTATGGCTCTTGCCGCTTTTGCGGCGAGCATCATGGCTTCCTGCTGCTGCCAGGATCAGGGTGCTCCGCCCCTGACCCCCCTGCCCAAGTTCAATGACCTGAACCAGCCCGCCGTGGATGTGGCTCCGGTGGTCATGAAGTCCAAGAAGTAATCCTCTTCCGGGATTAAGTACGACTTTTCAAGCCGCACTTGGTGATTGTCCAGGTGCGGCTTTTTCTATAAAAACACGGCAGTGCATATGGAAGATTGGAAACATTGTCCCCAATTCGCGCCTTTGGCGGATCTGATCCGCAGCCACGGCAGTTTTGCGGTAATTGCGCATGTTCATCCGGACGGCGACGCTATCGGCTCCACGCTGGCTTTGGGGGAAGCCCTGAAGCAAATGGGAAAGAAGGTGGTGATGATGAACGAGGACGGGGTGCCTTCCAATCTGGCCTTTATGCCGGGTGTGGAAAATATTATTCCCACGCCTGATGAGCCGGTGGATGTGGAAGTAGCCATTTCCGTGGATAACGGCGCGCTCAAGAGACTGGGAGAACGCAGCCTGGAGGCTTTGGCGGGAGTGAAGGTGTGGGCGAACATCGACCACCATCGGACGAACGAGCTGTTTGGAGACGTTCAGTGCGTTTTGCCGGACGAATGCGCCACGGGGGCGGTTTTATATTACTTTTTCAAGTATCTGGGCGTTCCCGTCACTCCGGTGATGCGAGACGCCCTTTACGTGGCCGTCAGCACGGATACGGGGTCTTTCCAGTACCAGATGACGACGGCGGCCGTCATGGAACTGGCTGCGGATTTGATCCGGATGGGTGTTGACGTCCAGGACATCAACCGCCAGCTTTACCAGGAAAAGCCGTGGGTGAAAATGCAGTTGATGCGTGAAGCGCTGAACGGAATGAAGCTGACGCCGGACGGCAGGATTTGCACGTTTTGCCTGACGAATGAGGCAAAAGCCCGGATTGGAAGCCGTCCGGAAGATACGGAAGGCCTGATTGACCTTCTGCGTTCTGTGCAGGGAGTCTGGCTGGCCGCTTATCTGGAAGAAACGGAGGACGATCCCCGCATCCGTATTTCCCTGAGATCCAAGACGCCTGAAATATCCGTCGCGGAGCTGGCCTCCCGTTTCGGCGGAGGCGGCCATTCCATGGCCGCCGGAGTGCGTATCCGGGGGCCTATTGAAGAAGTGCGCCTTACTATCCTGAAGGCCATGCGGGAGGAAGTGGAACGCGTGCTCCGACAGAAAATTTCATGAATGTTTCAGATTCCATCCAGGTTCCTTCGGGCGTCCTGTTGATTGACAAGGCGCGGGACATGACTTCCCACGATGTGGTCGCAATTGCGCGCCGTTCCCTGGGAATTAAGAAAATAGGCCACTGCGGCACGCTGGATCCCATGGCTACGGGATTGCTGATGCTGGTGGTAGGGAAGGCGACCAAGCTTCAGGACAAGTTGATGTGCGAACACAAGGAATACGCCGGAACCCTTATGCTGGGCGTGGAGACTTCCTCTCAGGATGCCATGGGAGAAATAGTGGCGGAGTATTCCGTAGACGGAGTGACGGAACAGGCCGTGCGTGAAGCGTTTGACCGGTTTGACGGAGCTTTTGAACAAATTCCTCCGATGGTTTCCGCCATCAAAAAGGACGGGGTGCCGCTGTACAAACTGGCCCGGAAAGGTCAGGAAATTGTGCGGGAGCCGCGGCCTGTGGAAGTGTTTGGCCACGGAATTTCACGCGTGGCCATTCCGGAAGTGGATTTTACCGTTCAATGTTCCAAAGGTTTTTATGTTCGATCCTATGCTTATGATATTGGAAAGGCATTGGGCTGCGGAGCGCATTTGAGCGCCCTCCGGCGCACCAGGTCCGGTTCTTTTACGCTGGACCGCGCCATTACGGTGGACACCCTGAAAACCGCGCCCAGGGAGGAACTGTTCCGGGCCATGCTTTCCCTGAAGGAGCTGGCAGATATTCTGATTGCCGGGTAGCATATGGTCATTTACCGGGAATTCAAGGAATTGAAAAGCCTTGCCGCCCCCGTACACTGGGCCATGGGGATGTTTGACGGGGTGCATTTGGGACATGCCGGAGTGATTGCCGCGGCGGTGAAAGGGGCTGCTCTTGACGGAGGAATTCCCGCCGTGCTGACATTCCGCACCCATCCGCTGGCCCGGGTGAGGCCGGAAAGCGTGCCGCCCGCCATCATGGGGGAAGATGCTGAAAAATTTGCCTTGATGGAAGAGCTGGGGGTGAAGGCGGTGCTGTCGCTGGAATTTTCTTCCAGGCTGGCGTCCATGAGCCCGGAAGAGTTTATTGGGGAACTTTGTTCCTCCTGCCGGGTGGCTCAGATTGCCGTGGGAGAGGACTGGCATTTTGG
>ULQF01013437.1_pt1 | contig 23989 bp, 22 predicted proteins | sample 1954211 | NCBI WGS metagenome assembly ULQF01 (sample SAMEA4835648, study PRJEB28245) | human gut metagenome | biome: gut microbiome; material: fecal sample | place: Denmark | collected 2008 | reverse complement strand
AAACCCTGCCGCGAGCGCGGCGAGTGTATGCGCGACCGGCTCGGCATTCAGTCTGGCACGCGCGCCGAACTCTGCTACGCCATCCACGCGGAGCAGAACGCCATCATTCAGGCGGCGAAACTTGGCGTTTCCATCGACGGCGCGACGCTTTACTGCACGCACCAGCCGTGCAGCGTGTGCGCAAAGATGATTATCAATGCAGGCATCCGCCGTGTCGTGTATCAGGAGGGTTACCCGGACTCCTTCTCGCTGGATATTTTTGAGGAAGCGAAGGTTCAATTGGAGCGCTTCGACCCGGAAACCGCGCCGGAAATCAATCCGTAACAAAAGCATCCCGTCTGGAGAAAATCAGGCGGGATGCTTTTTGTTAATGCAAAGATGCATATTAATCAGTTTTTACTTTCTGCAGCGGGTTAATCCCCTTGATATTCATTCAGGGCATCCGTGTCCATTTCTTTAATTTCAAACGTTTTTCGGGTTGATACGCAGAAATTGTGCTCAATCATCAAATTAGCAAGTTTTTCACCGTCTATCAGAATAATGTGATGTGTATTGGCGTAATCCTTCGCTTTTTTTGAGAACGTAGCTGTTGTTACGAAAAGTCCATCGCCATGTTTTCCTGCAATCGCACCTACAAAGTTCTGAATTTCCGGCTGACCAACAACCCTGTCCGGTGCCCATTCTTTCGCCTGCATATAAATCAGGGAGAAGCCGAGTTTGTCTTCCATGATAACGCCATCAATGCCGTCATCGCCGGAAGCGGCAGTTGCGTGACTCCCGTAAGCAACAGTTCCGTATCCCATTTTTGACAGAAGGTCAATCACGAACTTCTCAAATTTATATGGCGAAATCATTAGAATTTCACTCAACAAATCGGAAGCAAGGGTCGTATTTATCTGCTTATATGCATTTTCGAGCTGGTCATCTGGCGTAAGATCAGGCGACCTTGAAATCATTGGTGTCAAATCACTATCATTTGCTGAATTGGAAAGTGAAATAAAGTGAGCAAATGATGGAAACTTCTCCAGATATTTAGAGTCGATTTTGTCGGGGTTCTCGGCGATAACCTTCTTGCCAGCCTCTGTAATGACAATGGTTGCGCGCGCCGGGCTGTCAAGAAGTCCGGCTTTTTTTAGATAGGTCTTTGCCCATCCGACCCTGTTTTTATACACGGTTTGTCTGCCACTGGGCAGCATTTCCGCGAGGTCTTCTGCCGATAAATTTAACTGCTGCGCTAATGCGGCATTGGCATCTTTGATTTTGTAGACCTGACCGTCTTTTACTGCCATCAGCAAAGGCTTCATTAACTCGTCATATTTAGGAACAGGCATAGAAATCCTCCTCTCTTGTTTTAACAAAATCGGAAGTGCTTCAATATCACTTCTCTTCTGGATTCGGCTCTTTTCCAACGCACCAGCCGCGCAGCTTGTTGACGCTGCGCTCCACCGCATCGCGGCTGTCCTTCCACGGCTCGGCTTGAAAGCGGTAGTCGAATTTCTTGATGAACCAGCTCACGTCGCCCTGAATGCGGTCGAATGCTTCGGTTTCCAGATTGCAGATGAGGTCGGCAAAGGCGGATAATTCGCGGCTTGGCAGCTCCTGCGGCGCGAGTTTGAGCAGCTGCACCGCGTGGGGGAGGCAGACGCCCTTGCTCTGCGCAAAATGCTTGCGGAATTCCGAATCATTCTGGTAGAGATGGAAAAATGTGTGCAGATAGCGGTTCATGTTGTCCTCAATCGCGTTGCAGACGATGCAGGTGCTGCACAGCGCGTCAAGCTCCTGCACAGCGGCTTCCATCGCCTTGGCGGGTGACGGCGTTTTGCCGGACAGACGGTCGAGAAAGGACGAATTGCCGCTGGCGGCTTTGCGGATGTCGTTGAACGCTTTGTTTAATTTGCCGCGCGTCTCCGTCAGGTGCGATTCGAGCATCAGCGCGTGGCCGAGCCGATTGTCGCCCTTGAACAGCATCCGCTGGTGGTGCTGGCAGAAGCCCTTTTTGTTCACCTGAATACGCACGTCCGGCTCCATGACCGACGCGCCGAGCGAATATTCAATCTGCTGCAGTTCCACCCGGCGCTGCAGGGCGCAGAGCAGGCACTCGCCGTCAATTTTCGCCGCGTCCCAGACCGGAATGGTGTCGATGTGGTATCGCATGTGCTGTCCTCCTGTGGATTCTTGCTTCGATTCTTGCTCCTATGGTAGCACATTTTGCCGAAAAGCGCAAGTCATTTTCGCTTCCGCGCGGGCATATCGTCTGCCAGACCCAAGGAAGTGGAGGCGAAGAACATGGGACGCGTGGAACAGCGGCTTTACCGGCAGCAGATGGCGCGCAGGCGGCTGGGGCGCATGATTGTGCTGATGCTGCTGATTTTTGCGGCGGGTGCGCTGACTCTCTCTCGCAACGCCGCGTCGCACCTGACAGCGGAGACGATTGCGCAGCCGACCGCCACGCCGATTGCCGCCGCCTATGACCAGACAGTCGTCTCGCGGGAAATCACGCTTGCGGCGGAAACGTGGTACGCCATCCAGACCGGCGTTTTCTCCAACGAGGATGCCGCGCGGGAGAAAGCGGAACTGCTCACCGACCGCGGCGCACCGGGCGCGGTTGTCGAGGACGGCGAAAAGTGGCGCGTGTTCATTGCCTGCTACGGCACGGAGACGGATGCCGCATCCGTGCGGCAGCGGCTGGGCGAAAATCAGCGCATTGAAACGTACCTCTATCGCTGGACATGTCCGGAATTGCAGCTTCGCCTGAAGGGAATGGCAGGTCAGGTGGATGTTGCCGAGGCGGGGTTCACGCTGTTGCTGCAAGCCGCGCGGACGCTGCGGGACACCGCGTCCCTGCTGGATGCGGGCGAACTGACGCTGACGGAAGCGCAGGAGCAGATAACAGCGCTGGACGGTCAGATGACGCTATGGCGGCAGACGGCGCAGGAGCGCTTCGGGCGCAATCCGCCGTCGCCGATCAAGGAGCTGCTGGCGCTGTCGGACGCGTGGGCGCCGATCAGGGGCAATCTGGAGAATCAGGACAGCAAAACAGCCCTGTCCGCCCAGTTGAAACTGGAGGGAATCGGGCTGTTCGGGCGGATGATTGCGCTTCGGCAGGGGATGGGCGCATAGTTACCGCTTGCGGATGACACCCGGCACGTCCTCGCCAAACACGATGGCGCGGATGGCGGCAGCCACGCCTTGCGCATCGTTCGTTAGCGTCTCAAATCGTGCGGATGCCCTCACACGCTCGTTTGCGTTGCCCATCGCGACGGAAACGCCCGCCGCTTTGAGCATACTCAAATCGTTGTCGCTGTCGCCGAACACCATCACTTCGTCCATCGGGATATTCAGCGACTTCGCGAGCGCCTGAAGGGCGCTGCCCTTGCTGGCGCTGCGCGGTACAATCTCAATGTTGTCCCACCAGCTGCTCGTCACGTCCGCATCGGGGCACCTATCGCGCACGAACGCACGCAAATCATCCAGCAGCGGCAGATTCTGCGAGAAAACGACCACCTTCACGCAGTCCTGAATCACCGCGTCGATGCCCTGTTTCCGGTTACGGAAAGCAGTGCGCCCGCCCGCGCGGTTCAGGAATGTGCCGATGATCACCTGCGCGCGGGAAAGCGGCATGTCGTCCGACGCAACCACCTCGTGAACGCCGAACACCGCGTACTGCACGTTTGCTTCGTCCAGCCGCGCCGTGATGCGATGGACAGTCGGCTGCGGCAGGTGGTGCGCCTCCTGCACGTCGCCCAGTGGCTTCACCAGCGTCACCGCGCCGTTGAGCGCAATGACGTGCATTGGCAGCTTCGCGTCCACGGCAAAAAAGCTCGCGTCGTCCGGCAAACGCCCCGATGCCAGTGACAGCACGATGCCCTTTTCCGCCGCGCGGCGCAGTACATCCGCCGTTTCCGGCAGAATCAGCGGTTCATCCGTCAGGAGCGTGCCGTCCATGTCGGTGGCAATCAGGCGAATCGGCATTTGTAAATTCATAAAATCCCTCTCCTGTCAGAACGGGCACTTCACGCGGAACGTCCGCCCGTCCAGCTGCGGCAGCGCGCCGCCCGTGTCCAGCGTCAACTGCGCCGCGCATAGGCAGAGCTTGCCCTGCATTTTCATTTGCCGATTGAACGCGCGGTCGCCGTACACGTCGTCGCCCAGCAGCGGATGCCCCAGCGCCGCCATATGCGCGCGGATTTGGTGCGTCCGCCCTGTAATCAGGTGGATTTCCACGCGGCTGACCGCGCCCTGTTCCAGTGTTTCATACGCCGTCACAATCGGCCGCGCGCCGGGGACGGCGCTGTCGTGGATGGTGACATGCGCGGCTTTCGCGTCCTTGAGCAGGTAGGCGCGGCAGGTGGCTTTCGGCGGCTTCATCATTCCGCGCACAAGGCAGATGTAGCGCTTGTCCATTGTGCGGTCGCGGAAGGCACGCTCCAAAATGCCCTCGGCTTTCTCCGTCTTGGCGAACATCAGCAGCCCGCACGTCTGGTTGTCCAGCCGATGGCACGCCTTGGGTGCGCGCGCATCGGGAGTTTGCTGACGAACGTGCCGCGCGGCCAATTCGGTCAGCGTCACGCCGCCCTTTTCGTCCGCCTCTACGCTGATGCCCGCCCGCTTGTTGACCAGCAGTACATCCGCATCCTCGTACACGACATCCAGCAGCGGCGCGGCCTGCTCCATGCAGAATACTTCCACGCATTGCCCAGCGTGCACGCGCACATCCGGCTTGACGCGCTTGCCGTCGAGCTTCACGTCGCGATGGGAGAACGCCTCCTGCGCCGCGCGGGAGGGCAGCTCCGGCAAAAAACGGCGGATGCAGGCGTCTATGCGCAGCCCCTCCGCCGCAGAATCGGTTTGAAATGTGTATTTCATGATAGCTCCTGTTATTGCACCAGCGCGGCGCGGTAGGTACCCCAGCGCGGCGTGAAGGCGTACAGGCGATGCAGACACGCCGTCAGTTCCTTCGTTGGCGGAATCGGCAGCATTGCCCGCACAACTTCCATCAGCTCTGACCACGTTACATGTTGCTTGACCAGTATCCGCAAATCATGCGCGCTGCTTTCCTCCGCCGTTTCCAGCCCCATGCAGCTGTCCAGCAGCGCCGAAAGCTGTGCGTCTGTCTCAAATTCTTCCGGCAGCAGGTCACGCGATGCCATCAGCGCCCGTTCGCTCGGCAAATCCGGCTGATACCCCATCGGAAAGCCGCCTTCCCGCAGGATTTTCTCCGGGTCAGCCAGCCCTGGATGCAGCAGAAACAGCTCCCCGGCGCGGTTGTAGTAGAAATCGTTGCCCGCCTTCAAGTAGCGCAGCGCCAGCGCTTCGTCGTTCGCGTATGAATCGTGCAGCACGCTTTCGTAGAGCCGGGAAAGCGCCTGCTTCGCGCTCAGCATCCCGGACAGGTAGAGCGCCGCCTTTGTGTCCGTGTCGAAGAACAGCAGGCGACTGCGCAGCTCCTGATGCCGCTGCTCGCGCAGGGTCAGCGAAAGCGGGGTCATCAGTTCCCGCGGCAGGTGCAGCAGAACGTCCTGCTCGTCCACCTCCAGCGTACACCAAAGGCGGCGCAGCAGTGATTCAGCGGCGGACAGCTCCTGCCAGCCGTCGATGCGCGCCTGACCTCCGCAGAGAATCAGCCGGACAATCAGCGCATGTTCCGTCTCTGTCAGCAGCGCGGCTTCCACGGGCAGGCGCGCAAGCACATTCGCCCGCATCTCCCGCAGTGTGTGCAGTACGGGCGATTTGGGCGATTCCTCTGCGTCGTACGAGCATTGCCACCAGCATTCGGTCTCCCGCTCGTCCTGCAGCGTGAAAATCGACTCGGTTGGGTAGCTCAGCAGACGCGTCTCGCACGCTTCCATCTGCCTTTGGTGGAGCATGGACTGCGTTTTGTCCGCCCAGTGCATCCTTTGCAAATCAAATTCGCGGAGCATGAAGCCTCCTGATACACAAATAATGCAGCAATTGCTGCTTACAGCTCATCCAGCAGCGTTTCCAGCGAGATGGGGACAAGCAGAATGCCCGCTTCGGGCAGGGCAACCGTGTTTTCCAGCAGATAGAACACCGGGTCGCCGTTTTCATCCAGATAGAAATCCTCTTCCGGATAGAACGCGGCTTCCAGCTCCTCGAACGTCAAGCCGTCATAGAACGGTACGCCGCCGGATTTCATCATCCGCTCGATTTCCGCCCACACCAGCTCGCGCACGCAATTGTCCGCCTTCGCCGTCTGCCGGTCTTGCAGCCAAGTGTCCACCTTGCCGTCCTGCGTCAGAATCCCCAGCAGGTAGGGCAGGCTGATGATTTCACCCGCGCGGCTGCCCGTCAGCGCGAACACATGCCCGCTGATGGTGGTGGACTCGCTGTCCGGGCGCTTTGTGTGCTTCGTGATGAGAATCGAGAGGTAATCCGCCGTTTGGCAGGTGACTTCATACGTCACGTCGATGATGGTCGCCTCCGCCGCGCCGTCGGTCAGCCCCGCGTTCATCGGCGCTTCAAAGGCAAGGGTATCATCAGCGGTGTAGGCATAGGTTGTGTTGAACATCGCAGCGATTTCGTCGTCGTCGGCCAATTGCGGATAGCGGTAGCGGTAGATGTACGTCGCGGTGGATTCGTCCGAGCCCGCCGGGTAGAGGTATTCGCCCGTCAGGTCGTCGGCAAATTCGTACTTTTCCGCCAGCGCGGGCAGCGTCAGCAGCATCAGCAGGAGAAGCGGCAGCAGATACCGGAATGCTCTCTTCATGCGCGTGCCCCCTTGCTCAAATCGGCGGATGCGCTGATGGCGGCAACGTTGCCCTCGCCGACTGCCTTGGCGATTTGCAGCGGCTGACCCGTGCAGTCCCCGCAGGCGTAGACGCGCGGCAGATTCGTCGCCATCCGCCGGTCAACGGGGATGAACGCGCCTTCGGTTTTCAGCCCCGGCAGCAGCGTGTCCGGCGATACGGCAGGGCGGAAGATGAAGATGCCGTCGTAGCGGTATTCGCCCGCATCCGTCTTGAGCACCAGCTGATTTTCTTCGTGCCGGATGGACTGCGGCTTGCCCTCGCACAGGCGGTACGGCGGAATTTCCGGCTGCGCGTGCTGCGCCAGCAGGTAGTAATCCACCTCGGATGCCAGTCCGGCGAGAAATTCCGCTTCTTCCACGCCACCCGTCCATGCCGACAGCACCGCCACCTTTTTGCCGCGGTAGAACATGCCGTCGCATGTGCCGCACCAGCTTACGCCGCGCCCCAGCAGCTCTTCTTCGCCCGGCAGCAGCTTTGGACGCGCCGCGCCCATCGCCAGCACAATTGCGCGGCTTTCGATGATGTCGTTGCCGACCAGCGTCATGTAGCCGTCGCTGTTTGGCATAATCTGCCGCGCCAATTGCTCGATGATGACAACGCCCATGTCCGCCGCCTGCGCCCGGAAGCATGAAAGCAGCTCTTTGCCGCTGATTTGCGGCAGACCGGGGTAGTTGTCGATGCGCTCTGCGCGCTGAAGCCAGCTGGTGGCGGACTGCGCGCACGCGACCGCCGTCGTCAATCCGCGCTGACGGGCAGTCATGGCGCAGCTCCACGCGGCGGGCCCCGCGCCGATAATCAGAAGGTCATAGGAAGCCATACTGTTTCCTCCCCAGGGTTATTGATAGGTATAGCGCGCAATCAGCCACGGCATGGCGCTGTATGTGCCGTATGCGTCGCAGTAGATGCGCAGGTAGTCGCCCACTGCCCAGTCGGTTTTCGATTTGTTCTCAATGACCACGGGGCGGCTCTGACCGTCCTCGCCCGTGTAGACGATGGCTGTCTGCGGCTTGGTGGAGATGATTTCGGCAATCGTGCCGACGACCAGATACACCTGCGAATGCTCGGAACGGTAGGTGATGTTTGACATCAGCTCGGAGTATTCGGCGGAGTTGTTTAGCGGCCACGCTTTGCGGGTGTACACGTCCTGATTCGGAACGTAATAGATGGTGTAGTCCACGCGCGAAGTCTTGCTGCCCGGATAGGAGGACGTGATGGTAATCGTGTTGTCGCCGATTTTATCGAAGATGGCAACAAACTTGAACTCGCCCGTCTTATCCAGATTCGTAATGTCAAGGTCGGAGTGATTCGTCAGCACGTCCACCGTTGCGCCAGGTTTGGTCGTCGCGGAGATTTCGAGGGTGGATTTGCTCGTTGATGCGTATGTCGTCACCGCCAAGTCCAGCGGAATCTCCTGCACTTCGCGGTAGAGGGTGAGGTCGAGCGCGTTTTCGCGGCAGTACGGCGCGCGGACGCGGAATTTGAACACATTATCGCCAATGGGCTGAACGGTTGCGTTGTAAATCAGCAGACCGTCCTCGCTCACCGTGTCGGAAATGTCCACCTCGTTGACCGTCACTGTTGAGCCGGGACGCACTTGCAGCTGCACGGAGTACATAGCGGTCGTTACTTCCTGCCGCATGGATTCCGGTGAAACCAGCGCAATTGGGCTGAGCGGAATGGAAATGTCGTACTCAATGGGGTCAAGCGCCTTCTGCCGGCCGTTCGCGGTTTTCAGGAACGCCTTGAGCGTCACATGCATCGTCTCGTTTTCCACACCGACGCTCGGCAAGTCGCGATACCAGAGGTAATCCGGAATCTCAACCGTCGCGAAGCCGTCCACCACGGAGTACGTTGCCTGCATCGGCGCGCCGACGTAAATCTGCTGCCCGTCCTCGCCGGGGATGAGCACCGTGTGCGCCGCCAAATCATCCACAATGCTGGACGTGATGGATGCGTTCGACCCACTGGAGGTGTTCAGCAGCCCCAGATGGGACAGCGCGAAGAAACCGCCGACGCCGACCAGACCCACAACCAGCAGGATAATCAGCACCCGCAGCGTCACCCGGAAGCCCTTGCCGCGCGTGCGGTAGGATTTCATTTCGTTCATGCGCGGCGGGGCGGATGGAATCGTGTTCTCCTGCAGCATGGTAACGAGCGGGTCGTATCCACGGGTGTCCTGCCAGATTTTCGGCTGGGGGACGACGTTGTCCGCCATCGCCGCGCTCTGCGCAGACGCATTGCGTTCGTCTTCGTGCCCGACCATGCGGACGCGCCCAGCGTGTGCATTCATCAGTGATTCGCGCGAGGAATGCATGTGGATGGTGGTCGCGCCGGAAGGGGCGGAGCGCATCGCGGCTTCTTCCTTCATCCGCTCCAGACGGCGTGCGCCGCGTACTTTGCGCTCTTTCAGCTCCGTCATGTCCGTGGCGAGTTCATCCCGTCGGTCGCTGGATTCGTCAACGGCACCGTCCTCGTCGACGTGGATGTACTTCTTCGGTTCTTTGTCTTCCTTGCGGAACTGCTCCTGCCACGCGGGCGTTTCGGCGCTTTCCGGATTCAGCGGCGCGCCGCAGCGGATGCAGTTGGGCAGGGAAGCACGGTTCCATTGACCGCATTGGGGACACTTCATGGCGGAAACTCCTTCTTATGTCAAAACTTTGAGGGGTTAGAAATCAATCGGGTCGTCCTCGTCGTTGTCGTCAATGACGAGCCAGCCGCTGGAGAGGAAGTTCGACATATCCTCGCGGCTCATCACCCAGTCCACTTCCTGCACCGCCATACCCGCGTAGCTGATGGGGTGCACCGCGTCATCCTGCGGGATGCGCAGTTCCTCAATCACGCAGGTGCGCAGCTTCAGCGCCTGCTCCATGGCGGCAATCATGTCGTCGAGCGTCATGTTCGTCTGAAGATTGTTCTTCATGATGACGTCCACAAGGTCGCGCGCCTGATCGTAGGTAAAGGTGCGGCACTGGTCTGCCAAGGTGGACATGACCGTGCGGGCGCGCTGTGTGCGCATGAAATCGCCGCCGCCGCCCGCCTTGCGGATGCGCATGTAAATGACTGCCGCGCGCCCCGTAAAGCAGTAAGTGCCCGCCTGCGCCATCGTCGGCTCGGTCTGACCGGGGTCAAGCGGATAGCGCCGCAGATACGCCGCCTCCGACGCGTTGACTGTGATATCCACGCCGCCCAGATAATCAATAATGTTGGCAATCATCTGGAAATTCAGCAGAATGTACTTTTCAATTTTGATGCCCAGGTGCTGGCTGATAACCTTGCACAGCGCTTCCGGCCCGGAATTTCGCGCGATGTAGTTGATGCGCCCAATCACGCCGTCGGGGCGCTCCACCAGCGCGTCGCGGATAATCGACGTGAGCATGATGCGGTGCGTCACCGTGTCCAGTGTGACAATCACGATGCCGTCGGTGTTCACGAGTTTGTTCGTCCACTGGTCGGAGCAGAGCAGCAGATAGTGGTGCAGCCCTTCGCGTGGTTCGGGGATGCTGTCATAATCAATCGTCGGAATCGGCTTCGGGGTGTCCGCCAGCGCGGGTGCGGTCAGACAGGGGATGAGCAGACAGAGCGTCAGCAGCAGACTCATCAGGCGTTTCATCGTGATTTCTCTCCTTTGTTAGAGCATTGAATGCTGCAAGACATATTGGTCCCCATATGCAGCTTCTTCATTATAGCATTCCTTTGCGCGAAAAGGAAGGGACAAACCGCCCTCCCGCGGATTTTTACATTTTCACTGCGCACAGTGACGCGAAAAAAGCTCCCTGCCCGTCAGACAGAAAGCTTTTTTGGGATAAGCTGAACTCACAGCGCCTTTTTAATCAGGTCTTCCAGCGCAGCCTTCGGGTGATAGCCCACCAGCGTGTCCACCACCTGACCGTCCTTGAACAGAATCAGCGTCGGAATGCTCATCACGCCGAACTGCTGGGCGAGTTCGGGGCACTTGTCCACGTCCACCTTGCCGACGACGACGTCATCCGCGTGCGCGGCGGAAACTTCCTCCACCACCGGTGCGAGCATCCGGCACGGGCCGCACCACGTTGCCCAGAAGTCCACCAAAACGGGCTTGTCCTGCTTCACAAAAGAAGAAAATTCACTGCTCATAAGTTCCTTGGCCATAAAAACACATCCTTTCTCAATGGTAATGTCAGTTTTTGAGCGCGTCTGCGGCAGAAATCACGCGCAGCAGCTTCGGCGCATATTTTCCGGACTCACTGCGCTTCTTTTCCGTCGCCGTCAAGCCGATGAGCGCCGCCGCCAGCCCGATCACACCGCCGATGGCACTGCCCGCCGTCTCGCTCCGCGGCGCAACCAGCGCGCCCAGCAACATGCCGATGAACAGCCCTGCCAGCGGCAAGAGATACGCCAGCGCGGATGCCTTGACAATCGTCTGTTCGGGCAGTGACACCACTGCCGCGTCGCCCACATGCCCTTCGCCCTTCACCAGCAGTACATGCTTCTTTTCACCGCCGATGCAGGCGTGGCATTTTTCGCAGTCGCCGGGGCGGCAGAAGGTGACTTCCAGCGTGTCGCCGGAAACCGCGGTAATCGTTCCTGTTCTTTCCATGAAGTTGTCCCTCCTTGCAAGAGATGCTTCATTATAGCACAGGAATGCTGCTGCGTCAATCCGCGCTTTCCTGACAAAGACAGTATACCCCGCTTTTTGCAAAGTGAAACCGGCTTTTTACGAAATTTACTGCGCCGTCATGATGCGCACGCCTGACGCGGGAACGCCTGTATGCACCTGCACGAGCGTCAGCACCAGCGCGGTGTCCTGCTCCGTGATTTCCTGTTTTTCCGTCACGATGGTGACGCTCCCGTCCGTTACCACAGCGCAGCACGGCGCGAGCTCCGAGGTCAGCAGCGCCCCTTCCAGCGCTAACTGCGCCTGATGCAGCGCGACGCAGGCTTGCAGTTCTTCCGCCGCGCTTTGCCGCGCAGCGCGGTCGGTGTTTTCGTTGCTGATGAGGGTTTCCAGCGCCGCCATGTCGCGCTGATAGGCGCTGTCTCGGCTGATGCGGAACGCCTCCAAGGGCGATGCGCTTGATTCAGCGGATGTCATAGGCAGCGTCACACGCTGCGCCTGCGGGGATGACGGGCGCAGCAGAAGCGCTGCGGTGAGCGAAAGCGCCAGTGCCGCCATCAGCAGCCAGTTCTTTCGGCGGACAAGGAATGTCGGCAGGGATTGCAGCTTCATGGGGCGTTTCCTCCTTTTCGCGGATACACGGCGACGCGGCTGCTGTCCAGCCCAAGAAGCGTCGTCACGGCTTCCTGCAAGCGCAGGCGGACGGCAATGTCCTCCGCGCCGGACGCCACCACCACCGCGCCGCAGGGGTGACTGTCCTCTGTGTAGATGGTTACGCTGACACTGCCCGCCCCCGCGATTTCGGATAGCACGCGGGCAATGCGGTTTTCCTCGTCGGGGCTGCTGCCGCTGATTGCACTCACGGACAGCGCCAGCACCACGCAAAGCGCGATTGCCGCATACAGCCAGCCGTCCCGCCGAAGCAGCTCCCGGAAGCGGGTCATGTTCATGGGGTGTCCTCCTGCGCGGATGGCTGGCGCGACAGGGCATCCACCGCATCAGCAAAGGAAAAATCAGCCGTTTCAGACAGGGGAGACGCGGCGGAAGCGCTGCTTTCCGGCTGCGAAAACCGTGTACACAGCGTTTGCAGCGCCGTCAGCCACGAGAGCAGCAGCAGCAGACTCGCCACCAGATGCACCGTGCTTTTCAGCCTCGTTTCCGGCAGCAGAGACAGCAGGAGCGAAGAGAGCAGCGACAGCACCGCAAACCCGGTCAGCGCTTCCATCGTCATTCACCTCGTTATCGCAGCATCATCGTGAACCCGCTGACGGCAATCAGCTGCGCAATCAGCATCAAATACATGGCAGCTGCGGATAATTGCAGCACGAACAGCAGCATCAGCACCTTCGCGAAATCGTGGATGCACCCGGCGAGCGAACCGTCGGATACCGGCTGCATCAGCGCGGATGCGAGCTTGTAGAGCATTGCGGCGGCCAGCGTTTGGCAAAGCGGCAGCACCGCGCGGGACGCAATGACGATCAGCCCTGTCACGCCCAAGGCGCTTTGCACCAGCATCCCGGAGCCGACCAGCGTGTCCACTGTGTCCGCGAACAGCCCGCCGACGAACGGCACGAGGTTGTTCAGCGCGTACTTTGCCGTGCGGAGCGTCACGCCGTCAATTGCCGCCGCCGTTACCGAGCGCGTCGTCAGCACGCCGATGAACACCGTGAACCCGATGCCCAGCGACCACACCGCGCATTGCTGCGTAAATTCCGCCAGCCGCTGCACGCGGATTCCATCGCCCAAATGGCAGAGCATACACAATACCCCCGACGCGACCGCCAGCGGCACGGTTACGCCAGAAATCAGGCTCGTCATCGCGCTTGCCGACGCCACCACCGCCGGCTGCATCAGCGCCGAACCCGCGCTTCCGCCAACTGCCGCCATCATCGTCAGCAGCATCGGCAGCAGCCCCTGCATCCCCGCGGAAATCTGCTGCACCGTCGTAACCGCCAGCGTGATATGGTCGCTCAAATCCTGCGTGAGAAAAACGCACACGAACAGCTGCACGACGATGCGTCCGCATTCGCTGCTTCTGCCGCTGAACTGCTTCAGCAGCGCCCAGAGCAGCGCGGGGGCAATCAGCCGCGTCAGCCGCCAGAGACTTTGCCGCACGGCAGAAAAGAACTGCCGCGAGAGCAAATCGGCGGTCTGCTGAAAGTCGATGGTCATTTCGCCGCGCGCAATGGCGGTCAGCGTCTGCCGGAAACCGCCGGTTTGCGCGAAGGGGTCGTCGTCGGAGAGGGCGGATTCCAGCGCGGCGCTGTCCAAGGCGGATACGATGGTGTCGATGCCGCTGGAAAGCGATTCCGCCTCGCCCGATTCTGCGGATGCGCCTGCCGTCAAGACAGCGGCAAGGACACAAGCTGCGACAACAGCGCCTGCAAGACGGGCAATGCGCTGGAGAGCAGCAGCACCCGCCCGGCGAACTCCACCTTCAGCGCGAGGGCTTCCTCCTGCGCGTCCCGGCACGTCTGCGCCGCGAAGTCCAGCAGGAGCGACAGCCCGGCGATTTTGAGCAGCTGCTGCATGAAGCTGTCGTCCAGCCCGCTCATGGCGGATAAAGACGCAATCCCGCGCACCAGCGCCGAGAGCGCCGGAAGCGCCGCCAGCAGCACGATTGCGCCCGCGCCCAGCGATACGCCCCACCCGGCTTCCGGCCGCAGATGGCGCAGAATCAGCGCCACCAATGCCGCGCAGACCGCAAAGCCCGCCAGTTTTCCCGCCGTCTCCATCCCGCGCCCTCATCCAAGCTGAAAAATCGTTCGCACGTTGGTGAACAATTGCGACAGAAGCGACACGACCATCAGCAGCACAATCGCCAGCCCGGCGACTGTCGCCAGATTCGCCAGTTCACTGCGCCCGGAGCTATTCAGCACCGACGCCACGACCGTCGTGAGGATGCCGACCCCGGCAATCTGAAAGAGCAGGTCAAGCTGCATGGAACTTTCCCCCTTACATCAGGATAAGCAATAGGCACAGCCCGCCAATCCAGCCCAGCGTCTGGTACAGCCGCGCGTCCTTGTCCGCCTTGCGTGCCGCTTTCTCGTGCATCAGCGCCACCTCCTGCCGCGCGTTTTCCACGGCGAGCAGTCGGCTTTCGAGGCTGCCGCGGCTGAGCAGGTGCATCATTCGGCTGATGATGTCCTTTTCGCTGATTGCCGGACACAGCCTGTCCGTCAGCGCGCCCGGCGAGGAGAGTGGCGCACGTTCCAGCGCGTCCGCAAGCTGACGCAATAGCGCATCCGGCGGATGATTCCCGTCCGCGCACAGGCGAAACGCTTCCGGCAGCGAGTATGCGCACGATGCCATCAGCAGGTGCAAATGCGGCAGCACTTCGCCCCAGCGCGCCAGCCGCTGCTCCTCCTGCCGCAGGTGCGTGGACAGGTGCAGCCCCGCCAAGGTGGACAGCAGCGCCGCGCAAATCGGAAACAGCAGGCGCGTCATGACAAGGAAATCGGGCTGCCGCAGCGGTCGTGCAGCGCGGTGATTTTCCCGCCGCCCTCGCTGGAAAGCAGCACATACAGGTCAAAGCACCGCCGGGAGAACAGGGGCGATAATGCCGGGCGATTCGCCGTTTCCGCCAGCGCCGTTCCGTGCACCGTCGCCAGCACCGACGCGCCGCACGCCCACGCGTCCATCACGCACGCCGCGTCCTCCGCGCCGGACAGTTCGTCCATGGCAATCACGCTCGGCGCCATTGAGCGGATTAACCATGGCACGCCTTCTGTTTTCGGCAGCCCGTCCAATACGTCGGTGGATGCGCCCACGTCCAATTGCGGCACACCGTCCACGCACGCCGCCAGTTCGCCGCGCTCGTCAATCAGCGCCGCTTGAACCGACATCGTATCCGCCATTTGCCGCGTCAGGTCGCGCAGGAGCGTTGTCTTGCCGCTGCCGGGTGCGCCGATGATGAGCACCGACGGCGTTTTGCCCGGAAACAGGGCAGGGAAGCGGCTGATGAGACCATCGGCACAGCCTTGCCATTCGCCTGCAATGCGGATGCACACAGACGCAATGTCCCGCAGCGTGCTCTGTCCGTTTTTGCGCGTGATGTGCCCGCACAGTCCCATGCGGTGGCCGCCGCGCAGCGTCAGGTAGCCGCGCCGGGTTTCGTCTGCGCGCGCGAACAGGCTGTGTCCCGAAAGCGCCTCCGTCAGCGCCTCTACCTGCATTTGACCGGGAATCCAGTCGAGCTTCGCCGTCCGCGTCGCCGTTACGAACACGGCGGGGCGCTCGGCGCGGATGCGGATTTCGCGCAGTTCGCCCGGCAGCAGCATCGCCAATTCATCCCGGATGCACTCCGGAAAGCAGGGGGAGAGAAAATCGCGTGTTTCATCCCAATTCATGGTATCCCTCCTATTCAAACAGCGTCAGCCCTAATTTCTGGTACAGCGCCCAATCTACCAGCCCGTTCGCTGAAAGCTTGAATGTTTCGCGCGCTTTATCCACCGCGCGCTGCGTCGCCGAGCCGAAAATGCCGTCCGGTGTGCCGAAATAGAAGCCCAGCGCGCGGAGCTTCCGCTGCACGGCGCGAACCATGCTGGAGCGGTCGCCGTTTTTCAGCGTCCGCAGACTGCCGCCCAGTTCGCCGTACGCGCCGCATTCAATGACGACGACCGTTCCGTTGGGTACGCGCGCATAGAGAGCTTCCGCGTCGGCGACGCGCATCCGGATGCACCCGTGGCTGGCGTTTGTGCCGATGGATTCCGGGCGGTTCGTGCCGTGAATGCCATAGTCGCCCCACGGGACGTTCAAGCCCAGAAAGCAGGTGCCGAAACCGCCCATCTCGCCCGAAAAGCGCCGGTTGATGCGGAACACGCCCAGCGGCGTCGGCGTATCCCGCGCACCGGTGGCAATCGGGTATCGCGCGGCAATCTCGCTTCCGCAGAACAGCGTCAGCATCTTCTGCTCCACATCAACGTGGATGGCGCAGGCGGTGGAGGCGCTCCGCACGCGCCCGGCAAAGAGCGGAAAAATCAGAACAATCAGCAGCATCAGCAGCGAAAGGCGTCTGCGCAAGGGCGAACAGCCTCCTTCCGGGCGCATCTGCGCTTGCAGAAAGAGCATATGGAGCGCAGTGGACAGATAGAACGCAAAGTTTTTACGCAAAAATGATGAATAACTGCTTGATTTTAACACATCACATGCGTTATAATGGAGATAAAGACAGGGAGGTCTGTCTGGACAATACGATTAGGAGGAAAACCGAATGAAGAAGTTTCTTGCGGTTCTGCTGATGCTCGCCATGCTGCTGTGCGGCGCTGCTTTCGCGGAAGACACAGCCCCCGCGCTGACCAAGGACGTTGTGGTGCTCTTTACCAGTGACGTCCACTGCGGCATTGACCAAGGCTGGGGCTACGCGGGTGTGGCGAATATGCGCAACAGCCTGCAGGCAGACAACCATGTGGTGCTTGTCGATGATGGCGACGCGATTCAGGGCGAAACCATCGGCACGCTGACCAAGGGAAGCGCCATCATTGAGCTGATGAACGCGGTCGGCTACGACATTGCCATCCCCGGCAATCATGAATTTGATTACGGCATGGAGAACTTCCTCGAACTGACCAAGCAGGCGAATTTCCCCTACATCTCCGCGAACTTCACCTGCCGCGATGAGCTGGTTTTCGCGCCTTACGTCATCAAGGAATTTGACGGCGTAAAAATCGCCTTTGTCGGCATGACTACCCCGAACACGATTACCTCCTCCACGCCCGTCTACTTCCAAGACGAGGAAGGCAACTTCATCTACGGCTTCATGCAGGATGAAACGGGCGATAAGCTCTACGCGGCGGTGCAGTCCGCGGTGGATGCGGCGCGCGCGGAAGGCGCAACGTACGTCGTTGCCATGGGGCATATGGGCATTGAGGAAAGCTGCTCGCCCTACATGAGCACCGAAATCATCACGCATACCACGGGTATTGATGCGTTCCTTGACGGCCACGCGCACGAGACGATGGCTTGCAACGAAGTTAAGAATGCTGAAGGCAAGACGGTGCTGCGCGCGGCTTGCGGCACGAAGCTGTCCTCCGTCGGCTATCTGCGCATTGCCAAGGATGGCAAGCTGACGACGGGCCTGTACACTTGGACGGTGGACATTGCCGCGCCGAAGCTGCTGAATCTGACGGGCGATGCGGCGGACGCGGTGGCGGCGCAGGTCGCCAAGCTCGACGAAATCCGTCAAACCGTCGTAGCAACCTCTCAGGTGCCGCTCTACGTCAATGACCCCGTCGCGGTGACGGCGGAAGGCACGCCCGTCCGCATCGTCCGCAACGCCGAAACGAATCTGGGCGACCTGTGCGCCGATGCGTACCGCGCGCTGTCCAACGCGGACATTGCGTTTGTCAACGGCGGCGGCATCCGCAAGCAGATTGAAGCGGGCGACATTACGCTCGACGACATTTACAGCGTCCATCCCTTCGGCAACACCATGTGCGTCATCCGCGTGACGGGTCAGCAGGTGCTGGACGCGCTGGAATGGGGCGCGCGCGCTGTGCCGAGCGAAAACGGCGGCTTCCTGCAGGTCTCCGGTCTGACTTACGAGATCCACACGGGCGTCGCGTCCTCTGCTGAAAAGGACGAGAACGGCATGTTCACGCGCGTTTCGGGCGAATACCGCGTCAAGAACGTGATGGTCGGCGGTCAGCCCCTTGAACTGGACAAGACCTACACGCTGGCATCCCACAATTACATGCTGCTTGGCCATGGCGATGGCTACACCATGTTCGACGGCTGCGAAGTGCTGGGCGAGGACATGATGGTTGACAATCAGGTGCTGATTACCTACATCACGACCACCCTCGGCGGCGTGGTGGGCGAACAGTACGCCAACCCCTACGGCGACGGCCGCATCGTGGCGGTGGAATAATCAACATTTCCGGCTGGTGATTTCTGCGTTTGCAGGGGTCATCAGCCCCTTTTTTTGTGTCCGGCAATTGTTTTCCCACTGTTTTTTGCTTGACAAGTGCCGGAAAAGATGGTATGATAACCGCAATTCAACAGAGACGCAAGTCTCCACAAGGCTATGAAGAGCAGCAGTAGCCGGGAAGTCGCTTTTGCAGAGAGCCGCGAACAGGTGCGAGTGCGGCAGGCGGACACCGGGGAAGAAACAGCTCAGAGCCGCCGCCCGAAAAGCGTTTGCTTAGTAGGCACGGACGGGGGAAGCCCGTGATAGCTTCGCGCAATCGTCATTTTTGACCGTTGCGGCAGAGATGCTCCGGCGCGCGCCGGGGAAAATTGGGTGGTACCGCGAGAAGTCTTTCGCCCCATGTGTTGGGGTTGAAAGGCGTTTTTTTATATCTGATACTATTTCCGGATGAAAATGCACCAAGATGCGCCGCGAATTTTTTCTTCTGCCTAACGCGAATGAAATGCAGCGTAGCAGCGCTACTGAATCCGGAAATAGTATGAAATTAGCAAGGAGGATGACCATGAAGCGGACACATTACTGCGGCGCAATCCGCAAAGAGCATATGGGACAGACGGCGACGCTGTGCGGCTGGGTGCAGAATCGGCGCGATATGGGCGGCGTGATTTTTCTGGATGTGAAGGATCGCGAGGGCGTTGCGCAGGTCGTCTGCAATATGCAGTACCTGCCGCCGGAGGACTTCCACCATGCGGAAACGCTGCATATGCAGAGCGTGATTCAGGTGGAGGGCGAAATCCGTCACCGCGACGAAGAAACGTATAACCCGCGTCTGGCGACGGGCGAGGTGGAGCTGCTGGCAAAGCGCCTTGTCGTCCTCAGCGAAGCGCAGCCCCTGCCGTACTCGATGGACGAGGATGCAAAGGTGCGCGAGGAACTGCGGCTCAAGTACCGCTATCTGGATTTGCGCCGTCCGCAGTTGCAGAAGGCGCTCCGCTTCCGCCATCAGGTGCAGATGGCGGCGGAAAAGTACCTGAACGGCGACGGCTTCACCTGCATTGAAACGCCGATGCTCTGCAAATCCACCCCCGAAGGCGCACGCGATTACCTCGTGCCCAGCCGCGTGCATCCCGGCAAGTTCTACGCTCTGCCGCAGTCGCCGCAGATTTTCAAGCAGATGCTGATGGTCGGCGGCATGGACAAGTATTATCAGGTTGCCCGCTGCTTCCGCGACGAGGATCTCCGCGCCGATCGCCAGCCGGAGTTCACGCAGGTCGACATGGAGATGTCGTTTGTGGAGCAGGAGGATATCCTCCAGCACTTGGAGCGCCTGTTTAAGAGCATCTTCCGTGACGTGATGGGGCGCGAAATCGGCTATGATTTCCCGCGCCTGACGTGGCAGGAGTCCATGGATCGCTACGGCTGCGACAAGCCGGACTTGCGCTTCGGCATGGAGATTCGCGACGTAACGGACTTGGCGGCGGAATGCTCCTTCTCCGTTTTCCGGCGTGTGGCGGACGAGGGCGGCAAGGTGCGCGCGCTCAATTGCAAGGGCTGCGCGGAGAAATTCACCCGCACGACCATCGAAACGCTGACCGACCACGCGCTGGGTTACGGCGCGAAGGGCATGGCATGGATTCTCATTCACGACAGCGGCGAGGTCAACTCCATTTTGCAAAAGTACTTCACCAAGGCGCAGTGGCAGGCGCTGCTGACTGCGCTGGATGCCCAAAATGGCGATTTCATTCTCTTCTGCGCCGATAAGTTCCAAACCGTCTGCCGAACGCTGTGCGGCTTGCGCCTCGAAGTCGGCGATATGCTGGGCTTGCGCGACAAGCAGGATTACCGCTTCTGCTTCGTCACCGACTTTCCGGAGTTCGAGTGGTCAGAGGAGGAGCAGCGCTATATGGCGATGCACCACCCCTTCACCATGCCGTATGAGGAGGATTTGCCCTACCTGATGACCGATCCCGCGCGGGTGCGCTCACAGGCGTATGACGTGGTGCTGAACGGCATTGAGCTGGGTTCCGGCTCGATTCGTATCCACCGCCCGGACGTGCAGGCGCTGATGTTCCGCGCCTTGGGCTTCACCGAGGAAACCGCCCGCGCCCGCTTCGGCTTCATGATTGACGCCTTCAAGTACGGCACGCCGCCGCACGGGGGATTCGCTTTCGGGCTTGACCGCCTTGTGATGCAGCTGCTTGGCGCAGATTCCCTGCGCGACGTGATTGCCTTCCCGAAAGTGCGCGACGCATCCGATTTGATGACGAGCGCGCCGGATTTTGTCGATGCCGAGCAGCTGGAAGTGCTGCAATTGGGCGTTTCGACGGCGGCGGAGGCAGAGAAGCATCCGCAGAAAAAGCGCCCGACGATGGCGATTAAGACCGTCGCGGAGCTGGCGAAGCTGTCCCTGACGGCAGAAGAAGAAGTGACAATGGGCGAGGAGCTGGACACAATTCTTGGCTTTGCCGAAGCCTTGCAGGAAGTGGACACGACCGACGTTCCGCAGACGGCACACGTCATTCCAACGGAAAATGTGCTGCGCGAGGACATTCCGGCGGCGCCCTTTGACCGCGATTTGCTGCTCTCCAACGCGCCGACGCACACCGAAGACTGCGTGAATGTGCCGCAGACATTCGATTAAGGGAGGAATCAGTCATGAAAATTACCCGAATGACGCTGCTGGCGCTGTCCGATGCCATGCAGCGCGGCGATTTGACCTCCCGCGAGGTCACGCAGGCGTATCTCGACCGCATCCATCAGGTGGAGGGCAAGGTGCAGGCGTATATCAGCCTGAACGAGGAAGAAGCGCTCCGTCAGGCGGATGAATGCGACAAGAAGCGGCAGCAGGGCGAAAAGGTGTCGCCGCTTTGCGGCATTCCCGTCGCCGTGAAGGACAACATCTGCGTCAAGGGCGGCAAAACCACCTGCGCATCCAAAATGCTGGCGGATTTCGTATCGCCGTACTCTGCCACGGTCTGGGAAAAATTGCAGGCGGCGGGCTGCGTCCTGCTCGGCAAGACGAATCTGGATGAGTTTGCCATGGGCTCATCCACCGAAAACAGCGCGTTTCACCCCACGCATAACCCGCGTGATTTGTCGCGCGTGCCGGGCGGGTCGTCCGGCGGCTCGGCGGCGTGCGTCGCGGCGGATGAAGCCCCCTTTTCTCTCGGCAGCGACACCGGCGGCTCCATTCGCCAGCCCGCGGCGTTCTGCGGCGTTGTTGGCATGAAGCCGACGTATGGCATGGTCAGCCGCTATGGGTTGGTCGCGTTTGCCTCGTCGCTGGATCAAATCGGCCCGATGACGAAGACTGTGGCGGACAACGCGCTTGTGCTGGACGCGATTGCCGGCTACGATTGCCGCGACACGACCTCCATCAAACGCGGCTATACGCCCATGAACCGTGAGATGAAAGCAGGCGTGAAGGGCTTGCGCATCGGTCTGCCGAAGGAGATGTTCGGCGAGGGCTTGTCCGCTGATGTTCGCAAAGCCGTCATGAACGCTGCAAAAACGCTCGAACGCCTTGGCGCGACGGTGAAGGAAGTCAGCATTCCGTCGCTGAAAGTCGCGCTTCCGGCGTATTACGTCCTCTCCTCGGCGGAAGCCAGCTCGAACCTTGCGCGTTTTGACGGTGTCCGCTATGGGCATCGTGCGGCGGAATATGCTGATTTGGAGGAATTGTACCTGAAGAGCCGCAGCGAGGGCTTCGGCGCGGAGGTCAAGCGGCGGATTCTGCTGGGCACTTACACGCTGTCCGCCGGGTACTTCGATGCGTACTACAAGAAGGCGCTGCAAGTGCGAACGCTCGTCATCCGCGAACTGAACGCGGTGTTGAAAGACGTTGACTGTCTGCTTTCGCCCGTCGCGCCGACGACTGCCTACAAAATCGGCGAAAAGACGATGTCGCCGCTGGAAATGTACCTCGGCGATATTGATACCGTCCCGGTGAATATCGCGGGCATTCCGGGCTTGTCGCTGCCTTGCGGGCTTGACCGCGCGGGGCTGCCCGTCGGCGTGCAGCTAATGGGCGCGACCTTCTCCGAACCGCTGCTCTACCGGGTCGGCTATGCGCTGGAAGAGGCGCTGGGCGAAATCTGCAAGGAGGCGACGCTGTAATGGCTTGGAAGATGATGGACGGATACGAAATGGTCATCGGCTTGGAGGTTCATGTGGAGCTGAAAACGAAGACCAAAATCTTCTGCGCCTGCCCGACGACCTTCGGCGCAGCGCCGAACACGCAGTGCTGCCCGGTCTGTATGGGCTTTCCCGGCACGCTGCCGGTGCTCAATCGGCAGGTGGTGCATTACGCGGTGCTGGCGGGGCTGGCGACGGGCTGCACGATTGCGCGTTACTCCAAGCAGGACAGAAAGAATTATTTCTATCCCGACCTGCCCAAAGCGTACCAAATCAGCCAGTATGACCTGCCGCTGTGCGTCGGCGGGCACTTGATGGTGGAGACGGAAGCGGGCGAGAAGCGCATTGGCATCACGCGCATCCACATCGAGGAGGACGCGGGCAAGCTCGTGCATGACCCGGAGAAGGGGACGCTCATCGACTGCAACCGCTGCGGCGTTCCGCTGATTGAAATCGTGTCTGAGCCGGATATTCGCACGCCGCAGGAGGCTGTCGCGTACCTGCACAAGCTGAAGGCGGTCATCGAGTACACGGGTGTGAGTGACTGCCGGATGCAGGAGGGTTCGCTCCGCTGTGACGTGAACCTCTCCATCCACAAAAAGGATGAACCGTTCGGCACGCGCACGGAAATGAAAAACCTGAACTCGTTCACGTCCGTTCAGCGCGCGATTGAGGAGGAATACCGCCGGCAGGTGGAGGCAGTCAAGAAGGGCGAAGCGATTGTGCAGGAGACGCGCCGCTTCGACCAGACCACGGGCAAAACGTCCTCCATGCGCCGCAAGGAGAACGCCAACGACTACCGCTATTTCCCCGACCCGGACTTAGCGCCCATTGTGCTGAGCGACGAAGTCATTGCCGGGTGGCGCAAGGAACTGCCGCAGCTGCCGGATGTGCGCAAGGCGGCGTACATGGCGGATTACGGGCTGACGGCGTACGCGGCGGAGCAGCTGGTCTCCAGCAAATATCTGGCGGACTACTTTGAAACGGCGGCGCAGTCCACCGCGGCGGTCAAAATGCTGGCGAACCTGATGATCAGCGAAGTGTTCCGCCTGCTGGATGGCGAGGATGCGAAAATCCCGCTGAACCCGGCAGCCTTGGCGAAGATTGCGGACATGACGGAGCAGAGCCTTATCAGCGTCGGCACAGCGAAAAAGACGATAGACGCGCTCTGGAACACGCCCGAAGCCCCGGAGGAATACGTCACCCGCATGGGACTGATGCAAATCAGCGATGAAGCGGTGTTGACAGAGTACGTCCGCAAAGCCATCGACACGCACCCGGAGATGGTCGCGGGCTACCGCAAGGGCAAGCTGACGCTGAAAAACGCGCTGATGGGCGTGGCAATGGGGCTTTCCGGCGGCAAGGCGAACCCGGTGGTGCTGCAAAAGCTGATGGACGCGGCGCTGGACGCATAATGGCAGGAAGGAATTACGCAATTCATGTCAATCGAAAAGGTACGCGCAGCATTTGCCGCGCTGGGAATTGCCGACCGCATCCGCGAACTCGATGAGTCCAGCGCAACGGTCGCTTTGGCGGCGCAGGCGCTGGGCTGTGAGCCGGGGCGCATTGCGAAAACGCTCTCGTTTCAGGGCAAGGAGCAGCCGATTCTGATTGTCGCGGCGG